>Ga0209676_1000391_pt1 | contig 80028 bp, 85 predicted proteins | sample AraplaCvi_mLB_r2_FD_184282 | JGI IMG/M metagenome (GOLD analysis project Ga0209676, IMG submission 184282) | Arabidopsis root microbial communities from North Carolina, USA - plate scrape MF_Cvi_mLB_r2 (SPAdes) (version 2) | ecosystem: Host-associated > Plants > Roots > Endosphere | place: USA...
GAGCGCATGGTCGATGGCCATCCCGTCAACCGCCTCGACGAGCTGCTGCCCTGGGCCTGGAAGAGCGGAAATCACGTCAACACCTGACGGATGTGCAGCGGCCGGACGCTTACCTGCCTGGTGTTTGGGCTGCCCTTCCCCGCCCTTTCCTCCGTCCGTCATCTCCTGCCAGGCGTCCACGATCATGACCGTGGCTCCTGATCGACGGCCTCGATGATGGAGATCATCGACGCCCGGTCGCGCGGCATCGCGCCAGTGATGGGCCTCCAGACAAACAGACCAGAGGCGCGCCAGTCGGATGACGGCGTGATCGCCCGGGCTGGTCGCGCGCCGCTCGACCAGCCCAAATGCGCCTCAATGCGGGCGACATAGGCGAGCGTCTCGGCGGGCATCCGGCCGCGTCCGTCGAGCACGGCCTGGTATCGCGCCGGGCCGGCATTGTAGGCGGCCAGGAAGCCTCGGGGTCCAAACCGATCGTAGAGGCGGCGCAGATAGGCGGTCCCGGCGATGATATTGGCGCGGCGGTCGAAGGCGTCCTCGCCCAGGCCGATCTGCGCGGTCAGCTCGCGCCAGGTGGCGGGCATCAGTTGCATAAGGCCCATCGCCCCCTTGGGAGATGTCGCGCCCGGATCGCCGCCGCTTTCCGCCGCGATCACCGCTTCGATCCAGGCTGTCGGCACGCCAAAGCGGCGCGAGGCCTCCTGGATCGCGGCGGCCGTTGGAGCGCCCTGCCCTGGCGCTTCGGCGCCATGACCCCGTCCAGGGGAGATCATGACCACCAGCAGCAAGAGGCCGACGGTCGCGCGCGAGACGCGCGGAGTCTTAGGAGACCTCCCGTCAAACCCAAGCGTGCGGCCGTGCTCGTCGCCGTCAAGGGAAGCGCGCCCAGCGCGCCGGCCAAACGGCCGCCCTTGACCGCGCCTGCGCGCGACCGCCGACGCGGTCTTGGCCGGGATGAGGAAAGGAGGCCCCAGACGGCCGAACAAGGAAAGGAAATGAGAGAGGGCCATCCTCAGCGCTCCCAGGTCCAGAGGGGGTGAAGGCGGCCGACGACGGCGGCGCGAGGGAGCGGCCCGAAATAGCGGCCGTCGAGACTGCGCGGGGCCTCCGCGTTGAGCAGGAACACCTCGCCGGCTCGCAGCGGCCGGCAGAGGACTGTCGCGGCGAGCGGGCGTCCGACGAGATCGCGAGACAGCGTCTTGCCAACGGTTCGGCCGTCGATGGCGACCACGCCATCGCGCACGCAGACCGTTTGCCCGCTCAGCGCGGCGACGTGCTTGATCAGCGGTACGTTGAGCGGAAGATAGCCCCGCGCGGCCATCCAGCGGGCCAAGCCAGGCGGCGGCCGAACCAGGGCCAGCTCACCGACCTTGGGCGGCCCGTCGGCCAGCCAATAGATCCCGAGGGGCGCGCTGGCCGTTGTGTTGAGGATCACCCGCTTGGCCGGCGAAAGCGCCCAGCCGGCGGCCAGGAGCGCGCAGGACGCGCCGCCCGCGACTAGGATAAGGCGACGATCGCGCGTCATCGACCAAGCCTCCGGCGTAGAAGCCAAGCGCGATGACGGGCGCGATCATAGGGGCGGGCCGGCAGACCGACGGCCAGACGCGCGCCGACATGACGCCAGTAATCGGGCGCGGCGTCCTCGGGGCGAAGACCGAGCCCTTCGACGGTGTCGATCGCGCCGAGAACAGCCTGGACCTTCGCCCAGCCGCTGAGATTGAGCAGGATCTCCGCGCCCGGGGTGACGAAGGGATGCGTCGTGAACGCCTCGCCCGAGCGGACCGCGCGCAGGACGGCGATGCGGGAGTCGACCGTCCCGTACTCGCCGGCCCGCCAACGCACCAGCGCGAAGATCGACCCTGACTTGAAGTCCAGCAGCCGTCGGCGCCGGTCGATGATGTGCTCGGCGACGGGCCGGCCAAAGCGGATCCAGCGTTCGATCTGGCCTTCCAGCCACAGAAGGTCGACCTGGGTCATCTGCGCCGGGCTCATTTGCCCGCCCGCTCTTTGGCGGAAAAGCCCGAGGCGATCGCGGCGTGACGCTTGGCCGCCGGCACGATCTGGGCGTCGGGATCGCTGGTCGAACTGCGCATTCCGCGCTGCGACCACGTCTGCAGATCGGCCAAGGTGTAGACCACCCGGCCGCCGATCTTCATGTAGATCGGGCCCGTTCCGTAGCTTCGATGCTTCTCCATCGTCCGCTCGGAGAGACCCAGAAATCGCGCGGCTTCAGGCGTGCGGAGGTAACGGGGCGGCGTGGCCCCCTTCGTCTCGCTCATGTGCGTGTCCTCGGCGAGCGCCGGATACGGCCGGCGTCGTTCGGACAGGCTGGCGAGGCGCGGGCCTCGGGAGGGATGACGAAGATCGGGGGTGCGGTTTTCGTCACCCCCGGTGGGGCTAGAGGCCGCCGCGCAAAAGCTGCAGGTAGCCGCCGTTCATCAGCGCCCTGCCCGCCTGCACGAGGCGGATGGTCGAGGCCCGGACCGAGGCCGTCTTCCACGGCTCGCGGCCAACGGCGGAGGCGCCAAAGATCCGAGCGGCGATATCGCGATAACTCTCGCCCGCCAGGTCGCTGTCGAGCGCGGCAAGACAGCGCTGCAGACGCTGGATCTGCGCATCGGTCAGGTGCGACCTGGGCGGCGGCCGCCCGGCGGAAAGGCGCTCCAGCGCATCGACCGCGCGCACGCGAAGACGAAGGTGCTCGTCATAGGCCAGAGCGACCATCAGCTGGCCGCCGTCCAGGTCATCGCTATGGACCAGCACCTGCAGCCCCCAATCGGTGCGCAGATGAAGACCGTCGTCGGCCCGGACGAGCTGGCCCTTGGGCAGCCTTCGGGGCCGGTCCGAAGCGTCGTCGAAGCTGCGAGGTTCGAGGCGCAGGACGACGCCCGGCGCCACCTCTGGAAGCCAGAAGACGGCCGCTTGGTCAGCGGGCAACTGCGGATTGGCGGCGAACCGAAGACCCCATCGCCGATCGATTGGCGCGGCCGGATCGCGCGCTTCGCGCCGCCACAGCGCGTAGTCGGAGCAGTAGTCGGGGTTGCGCCGTAGGAATTCCCAGGCCAGGCCCGGCGCCATGGTCGAGCGCCGCTGGCCTCCGCCAGCGCGCTGCGCGGTCGGCTGTCCTGATCCCGAAGAGACGACGGACGCGGCCATGCTTGCATGGCGCCAGATCGGCCAACGCCGAGCCCAGCTGAGCCATGGAAAAACGTGGCCGCAAAGCCCGACCGGTCAAGGTTTGGCGGTGATCGCGCAGATCTGTCGAGGTTTCACCGCGCGACGACGTGCAGTTTCCTGCGCGGATACTGGCGCCGTTTTAAGCGCGTGGCTTCTTGCTCAAGGTAGCAACCACCACTCGATCAATCCATTCGAGGTCTTCGTTGGTCAACTCGGATAGCCTCCCAACTAGCTGAACCAACGGATCGTCGCGGCCCTCACGAGCGGCAAAGTCTCCGATTTCGAAGAAGTCCCGAACATCAACATTCAGAGCACCAGCTAGATCAACGAGCGTGTCGAAACTGGGAGCGTACGTGCCTCGCTCCATGCGACTGATCGTTTCCTGAGCCATCCCAATGCGGTCAGCCAGTTCGGTTTGGTTGAGGCCGGCGCGGTCGCGATGGTGACGTATCAGTCTACCAACCTGTTCGCGCAAACTTGCCATCGGAAAATGCCCTGCCAATCAGACAGAACATTCGGTCGGCACGGCTTATGACCACAGGACGCAAAACGTCATAAATTTCCGCTTTATGTATTCACACATCATAATTTTCGTAGGATTCTGTGGGCTGATCGTTGTTCGGACCCTCCCCGTGGACGCCACCTCACCGCCTGCCCCGCCCCGCCTGTCGCTGACCGACTCGCTCGAACAGCTGTTCCGGCGCCATGACGGTTGGTTTCGTCCGCTGGTCCGCCGCCGCCATGGCGACGACGGCGCGGAGGATTTGGTGCACGAGGTCTATCTGCGCGCGGCGCCCCTGGCGGCGGCCGGCGCGGTGCGTCACCCAAAGGCGCTGCTGATCAGGATCGCCGCGAACCTCGCCTCCAACCGGAGGCGTGATCGCTTCTACGAAGAAGCCCAGAACATCGGCGAGCTTACGCTCGAAAAGCACTCGCTGAGCCCAATCCAGGAGGAGGCGGTCACCTTCAAACAGATCGTGCTGGCCCTGCCCGATGAGTTGCGCGATGTTTTTTTGCAAAACCACATCGAGGGCAAGACCTACGAGGAGATCGCCGAAGACCTGGGCCTTCCGCGTACGACGGTTCACCATCGGATGCGCATGGCCCTGAAGCGAACCTCGAAGGCGCTGCGGGACTAGACGGACGCTCGAGATGATCGATGACCGACGAATGACCCGCCGCCAGGAAGATGAGGCGGCGACCTGGTTCACGCTGCTGAACGACAACAGCCGCGAAGTTGAAAACGAAGAGCTCGAGCGCTTCGACAAGTGGATTCAGCGGCCGGGAAACCGCGAGGCCTACCACCATTTCGAGGACATCAGCGAACGCGCGGCGGCGTTGCGCGACGATCCGGACATCCGCGCCGCGGCGCGCGAGGCCATGACGCGCGCCAAGCCGGCCGCATCTCCCAAGGCGGCGCCCAAGTCGCCCGTGACGCCGTTCATCTGGGGCGGGCTCGCCATTGCCGGCGCCGTCGCCTGCGCGGCGATCGCCTATGTCGCTGTCCAGCCCAAGAGCTACCAGACCGAGGTCGGCGGTCGCCTGACCGCGCACCTCGACGACGGCAGCACGGTGCTCCTCAATACCGACACCCTGCTGCGGGTTCGCTTTTCCTCGGGGGCGCGGACGCTGGAGCTGGTCAAGGGCCAGGCCTTCTTCGAGGTCGCTCACGACGCCAATCGGCCGTTCCTGGTAAGCGCTGGACCGATGCAGGTGCGCGCCATCGGGACGCGCTTCGACATCCGCCACGACGGCCCAGGAGCGATCGTCGCCCTGGTCCAGGGCAAGGTTCAGGTCAGACAGAAGGACGTCGATCGCGACGCTTGGACGCTAAAGCCCGGCCAGGCGCTGACCCTGACGCCCGGCGCAAGGTCGGCCGCCCCGGTCGCCGTCGATGTCGCCAACCTGACGGGCTGGACCAGCGGCGTGATCACGTTTCACGACATGGCGCTCGCCGACGCGGTAGCGGAGATGAACCGCTACGAGCGCGCCAAGATCACGCTGGCGCCGGGCGTCCCGACCCAGGCCCGGATCAGCGGCGTCTTCACTCCCGGCGGGGAAGACGAATTCGTCTCGGCGGCCAAACTCAGCTTTGACCTGGATAGCCGACCCACACCGGACGGCGGCGTGGAACTGCGGCCACGCTTCAACGCTTCATGAGATAATTATTTCGCACGTCCGCTACCAACGGGCGGCCCCTCGCGTGTCTCCACCCGCAAGGCCGTCGGTCAGTAGCGCGTCATGAGGATCGCGCCCGGCGTCCACCGGGGGTTTTTATGGGTCGGTTCTCCAAGCGTTTGTTGGTTGGCTCCGCGCTGACGGTTTTGGCGTTCAGTACGGCGCACTCGGTCCTGGCCGCGCCGGCGACGGCCGGTCAGCAGCGGACGATGATCACGCTGCCGAGTGGTCCGTTGGCGAAGTCGCTCATTGATCTGGGCGTCCAGGGCCACGTCAAAATCATGTTCCAGACCCAGCTGGTGGCCGGGCGCCAGGCGCCCGCCCTCCACGGCCAGATGACGGCGCGCGAAGCGCTCGACCGATTGTTGGCCGGCAGCGGCATCGAGATCCAACAGGCTCAGCCTGGAGTGCTCGTCCTGCGTCCCGCGCGCCATCCGATCGCCCACGCGCGCGCGACCCCTTCGATCGCTCCGCCGCCTCAGGCTGAGCCCCGCCGCCCTTTGGCGCCGGCCGATGACAGCGTCACCGAACTGGAGGAAGTGGTCGTGGGCAGCCACATCCGCGGCGTCTCGGAGGGGGCCTCGCCGGTCGTGGTGCTCGGCCGCGACGACATCGACCGCGGCGGCTACGCCACCGTGGCCGACGCCCTGACGAGCCTGCCTCAGGCGTTCGGCGGGACCACCGCCGACGATGTCGCCCTGGCCGGCTCGGATCCGACCACCACCAACAGCGGCCTGTCGACGGCGATCAATCTGCGGGGCCTGGGCGCGGATGCGACCCTGGTGCTGATCAACGGCCGGCGGATGGCCGGCGCTGGGATGATGGGCGACTTCGCCGACGTCTCGATGATCCCGCTCTCGGCGGTGGCGCGGATTGAAGTGCTGACCGACGGCGCCTCGGCCCTTTACGGCTCGGATGCTGTCGGCGGCGTGGTCAACATCGTGATGCGGGATCGCTACGACGGCGCCGAAACCCGCGCCCGGGTGGGCGGCTCCACGCGCGGCGATCTGGGCCAGTATCAACTCGCCCAGACCTTGGGGCGGTCCTGGGATACCGGCTCGATCCTGCTGTCCGCCGAATACCAACGCCGCGATCGGCTGGCCGCCTCGCGCCGCGACTACGCCGCCAGCACCGATCTGCGGCCGTTCGGCGGAACCGACCACAGCGTCTATTACAGCCAGCCGGGGACCGTCTTGACGGTCGATCCGACGACCTTCTCCCTTGTGCCAAGCTACGCGATCCCGGCCGGCCAGGACGGCGCGCATCTGTCCGCCAGCGACTTCATCGCCGGCAAGAACACCTCCAACTATCGCGCGACGATGGATCTGCTTCCGACCCAGGAGCGCGAAAGCGTCTACCTGGCGCTGTCCCAGTCCATCGGAAGCCGCGTGATGCTGAGCGCCGAGGCGCGATACAGTGATCGTCGGTTCTCGGCCTACAGCTATCCGCCGATGACGCTGCTGACCGTCACCTCGGCCAACCCCTACTTCGTCTCGCCCAATAGCGCTTCGGTCGACTACATCGCTTACTCGTTCGCCAACGAGACGGGCGGCAGCAAGTCCACCGGCGAGGTGCAAAGTCGGAGCCTGGCGCTGGGCGCCAAGATCGACCTGCCCGCCGCCTGGCAGATCGACACCTATGCGCTGCATGCCGAAGAGCTGAGCTTTTATCGCTCGTCGGGCCTGCTCAACTCCACCTTCCTGAACGAGGCCCTGGGGCGAACCGCCGACAATCCGGCCACGAATTACAGCGCCGCCCGCGACGGCTATTTCAATCCCTTCATCGGTACGGGACGCAACAACGCCACGGTCCTGGCCTTCGTCACCCAGGGCTTCGAGGCCACCCAGACCGTGGGCCTGCTCGACGCCGCCAGTCTCAGCGCCGACGGCCCCCTGTGGCGCCTGCCGGCGGGTGCGATCCGCCTCGCGCTTGGCGCCCAGCTGCGCGAGGAGGGCCTGAAGAAGGTCGGATCGACCTGGACCTCGGGACTGTCGCCCGTCCCCACCCAATCGCGCTATGGCGAGCGCACGGTCGGCTCATTGTTCGCCGAGGTTCGTGTTCCGCTGTTTGGCGAAAACTACCGCCGCGCGGGGTTCGAGCGGCTGGAACTGTCGGCGGCCGTCCGCACCGAGCACTATCAGGGCGGGTTGGAAAGCACGGTGCCGAAGTTCGGCATCGTCTGGTCGCCGGTGAGCGCTTGGACGGCCAAGGCCACCTTTGGCCGCTCGTTCCGCGCGCCGTCGCTGGGCGAACTCAACGACCCGACCAAGGCCACGCCCGTCACCCTGACAGCGAATGGCGCCAGCGTGCTGACCCTCTTGATCTACGGCGGCAACCCCGATCTCAAGCCCGAGACCGCGGTGTCGTGGACGGCGGGGTTGGAGTACGCGCCGACGGGTCGCCCGGTCCGGATCACCGCCACGCTGTTCGACACCAAGTTCGAAAACCGGATAGGGCAGCCGGCCATCAACAATCTCTCGACCGTGCTGACCGCCGCCGACCTGGCGCCGTTCCGGCAATTTGTCAGTCCAGCGTCGAGCGCTTCGGATCTGGCGCTCGTGCAGAGCTACCTGCAATTTGCCACGTCGAGCACGGCCGCGCTCTACCCGCCGCAATCCTATCGGGCGATCGCCGACGCCCGCTACGTCAATGCGGGAACCTTCGAGGTCCGGGGCCTGGACCTGTCGGGCAGCTACAAGCTCTCGGTTCGCGACGAGCCAGTGGTCCTGAGCGGCAATCTCTCCTGGCTGATGTCCTATTCGCGCAAGATCTCGTCGATCGCCCAGAAGACCGAACTCGTCGGGACCGCCGAGAACCCTGCGGACTTGCGAGCGCGGGTGTCAGCGGCCTGGACCCACGGACCGCTGACCAGCAGCCTGTCGCTCAACCACATCGGCGACCTCCACACCTCGGCCGGGGCGCGCCTGGCCAGCCAGACGACGGCGGACGTGCAGCTGCAATATGCGTCGCCCGCCAAGGCCGGCCCGATGCGCGGCATGACCCTGGCGCTGACCGTACAGAACCTCTTCGACAGCGACCCGCCGTTCTACGACTCGCCGCAGGGCGTCGGCTTCGACGCCGCCAACTATGAAGCGACCGGCCGCCTGGTGGCCCTGCAGCTGACCAAGGCCTGGTAGGCCCCGCCCCTCTCCACTCCCTCTCCAGGAAAACGTCATGCGACTTTCCGCAGGGCTCGCGCTCGCCTGCGCCCTTGGCGCGGCCGGCGCCCACGCCGCGCCTCGCCCCTTCACGATCGACGACCAGCTGTCCTTGCAGGACTTCGGGCGGACCGCCTTCTCGCCGGACGGCCGATGGCTGATCACCGAGCGCTACGGCCGCTACAAGGACGCCCCCAACTTCGACCACGAGTTCCTCGACCACGCCAGCACCAGCCGGCTCTACCTGACCGACCTGCGCGCCAGCGCCGCGCCGCGAGCCTTGCTGGCCGAGGATCCCAAGGCCGGCGACACCTTTGGCGCCTTCTCGCCAGACGGCGCCCGGGTGCTGGTCTTTCGCTTGAAGGACCATCGCCGCGAGATGGGCGTGGCGACCTTGGCGACCGGCGCGGTGGCCTGGTCGGGCCTGACCGTCGATCCGGAGGTCTGGACCGCCCAGGCCCGCTGGCGCGACGACCATCAGGTCGTGGTGATCGCCCGCAAGCCCGACGCGCCCTCGATCCTGCTGGGCTCGGGCTGGCAGACCCAGGCGCGCACCCAGGCGGCCTGGGCCGCCAACAGCCGCGGCGACTATTCCGGGGTCACCCTCGGGTCCGGACGCTACGCCGATCGCAACCCCTCGCCGGCCGTCTTTGATCTCGCCCTCTTCGACGTCGAGACCGGCGCGGCCCAAGTCTTGGCCCATGGCGCGTTCCTCGACCTTCTGGTTTCGCCGGACGGTCGCTTCGTGGCGCTGTCCCAGGAGGCCGAGCTAACGCCCGTAAGCAACGGCGGCGTCATCCGGCTTTCCTATCCGCACCGGCGCCGGCGCCTGGTGATCGTCGACCTCGACACCGGCGTGACCGCGCGCCCGTGCCCTCGCTGCGACCTGGCCCAGAACATCTGGACCTGGTCGCCCGACGGCCGGACGCTGATCGCCGCGGCCCGCGATCAGCCGGCGTTCGACGCGCCCTATGGCTATTGGCGGATGGGGACCGACGGCGCGGCCACGCCGCTTTCCGTCACCCTACGCGTCGCCCTCGTCCCCAGCGGCAACATGTGGGTCCCCACCGGTCAGGCGGCGTGGCTCGGATCCGACCCGGTGGTGCTGGCCAAGCCGGTCGACGCCGAGCGAGCCGACTGGTGGCGCCTGACGGCCAAGGGGCCGATCAACCTGACCGCCGCTTACAGCCCGCCCCAAGGGCGGGCGCTGGCCGCCGACGGCAAGGGCGTGCTGATCGCCACGGGGTCGGGGCTGGTGCGACTGCCGCCTCAGGGCCAGCCCCAGGTGATCGCGCCACCGACGGTTCAGTGGCAGGCCGCTCGCGGTCTGCCGGGCCGGGCGGCGGATTTCCTGCTGGCCAGCCAGGACGGTCGCGGCCGCCTGCTCTCCACGGCCGGATCCGAGGGGCTGGCCGCCGCCGCGCCGGCGCAAGCCACGCTCGCGGCGGTCTCCGCTCAAGGCGACGTGGCCGCCGTCGTCAGGGACGAGCACGGGCAGCGGACGCTGACCCTCTATCGGCCGCGCGTCGGCCCTCGCCCGCTCCTGACGATCAACCACGAGCTGGCCGAGGTGGCGTTCAGCCAGCCCGTGCCGATCAAGCACGTCGGCCGGCATGGCGAGGCCCTGACCAGCTGGCTCTATCTGCCCCCGGGCCATAGGGCGGGCGACGACCGCCCGGTCATCCTCGTGCCCTATAACGGCGACCGCTACGATCGACCGCCGCCTCAGTTCGAGCCCGGCTCGGTCTTTCCCCTGACCAATGTCCAGCTGATGGTCGCTCAAGGCTATGCGGTGATCGCCCCCAGCTTGCCGCTAGCGCGCGACGAGGAGCCCGCGCCTGGACTGGCCGACGCCCTGCTCGCCATCGTCGATGCGGCCTATGCGCAATATCCCGGCGTCTCGGCCACCCGCCTGGCCCTTTGGGGCCAGAGCTTCGGCGGCTGGAGCACGCTGATGGCCGGCGCCCAATCGCCGCGGTTCAAGGCGCTGGTCGCGACCGCGCCGGTCACCGACCTGGTCACGATCCACGACAATATCCGGCCGGTGGGCCTGGCCGTGCCGGAGGTGGGGCTTTCGCTGACCAACATGCAGGGCTGGGCTGAGGGCGGCCAAGGCCGCATGGGCGGCCCGCCATGGACCGCCCGCGAGCGCTACCTGCGCAACAGTCCGCTCTATAGCGCCGACAAGATCACCGCCCCGGTGATGCTGGTCTATGGCGACATGGACTTCGACACCACCCAGGTGACGGCCATGTTCATGAGCCTGTCGCGGCAGGGCAAGGACGCCCAATTGCTCTATTATCGTGGCGAGAACCACATGGTCGTGAACCCCGCCAACCTCCGCGATCTCCATCAGCGGGCCTTCGCGTTCCTGGCCGACGCCCTGGGCCCGGTTCCGACGACGCCGGACGCGCTCGCCGCCCCGTCGGCTTCGGAGGCGATCCGCTCCTCCCAGTGACGCACCCAGGCTTCCAGGGTCGCGGCGGCGAGGATCTCCCTGGAGGCGTCCTTCCACACTAGGGCCTCCGGCTCCAGCGCCGCGGCCATCTCCTCAGGATCGATCAGCCCCTCGGCGACCAGGCGGCCGTCCAGCAGGAAGTCGGTCAGGAAGGCAGCGCTGGCGGCCAGGCTCTGGCCCAGGAAGACGCTGATGTCGCCCTTGGAGCGTCGCTCGACGATCGCCCTGGGCAGCCGGTCGGCGAAGGCTTCACGCGCGAAGCTGCGTTCGCGCTCACCGGCGCTGAGCACGGGCGCGGGAATGGCCAGGCACACCTCCACCACCGGCTGAGCCAGCAGCGGGTGGACGATCCACGCCCGTTCGCCGCGTCCGGTGGCGCCGTTGGCGTTGAGGTTGGAGGCCAAGGCGGTGATCTGCTGGCGTTTGGCGGGCGAGACGCCGGCAAGGTCCGACAGCCAGGCGTGGGAAGGCCCGGTGAGCCGCTGGCGCGCGGCGGCCTTGGCCAGCAACTGGCCTTCCATCGACAGGCGCGAGGGACGAAGGGTCAACGCCTCCTGACCAAGGCTCCACACCGACCGGCGGGTGCGCCGCGCCACCTCCTCCAGCCTGGCGACCCGGGAGCCCTCGCAGGGCGCGCCGCGCAAGAGTTCGGTGGCCAGTGTGCTCGCGGCGACCTGGAAGAAGACGGTATCGCCGCCATGGCCGGTGAACAGCATTGTGGCGCCGGTCTCTTCCAGGGCCGCCACCAGGCCGGCGTCATAATCGGGATCCAGGGCATTGAAGTTCGGCCGCGCCGCTCGCGCGCCGCCGAGCAGGCCCGTGGCGCTCAAGGCGAAGACCTGGCGGCGGACGGTCCGCAGGGGAACGCCGATGGTTTCGGCGAGCGCCTGCGCGTACCGCCGCTCGTCGGCCTCTGGTTCATCGCGGTAAAAGTTGACTCCGCTCTGGGGCCCACGCCCGATGGCGGCCAGGCTGGTGGCGACGATCGCCGAGTCCAGCCCGCCGGAAATCTCGCAAAGGATCTTTCCCCCCGCCTGGGCCAAGGCGAGGATGCAGGCGTCGACCGTGCGGCGAAGATCCTGCCGGCTTGGCCAAGGTCGCCCCTTGGCCGCGCGGATCACCGCGGCCGGGCTCCAGAGGACGGTCTTTTCGTTGAGCGCGGGCCCATGCAGGACGCTGCCAGGTTCGAGGTGGGCGAGCCCGATCAGCGGCGGCGCGCCCAGGGCGGCGCTGATGGGATCGTCGAGGATCCGCGTGACCTGCGGCCAGTCGATCGCAAGGCCGACAGGCCCGGCCCGCCCGGTGATCGCCCGCGCGCTGACCACGACGACGCCATCGCGTCGCCAGGCCAGCGCCTCCAGGGCGCCCGACGGATCGCGCAGCACGGCCGGCCCGTCCCCAGGCGCGCCGATCCAGACGGCGACATAGCCGCCCCAACTGTCGGCGATCAGCCGGCGGCAGGCTTCGAGCGGCTCGGTGTCGGCCAGGGCCTCGAGCCGCGCGGGCGCGACCTGCCCCGCCGTCGTGGCGGCGCGGTCGAAGGCGCGGCCGACGAGCACGCCCACCGCGCCGCCGCCACCGATAAGCGGGGTCACCGGCGGGGGCGCATGGCCGTCGGTCAAGACGGCCAGACGGAACGCGCGGTGGGCCAGGACCCAGCCGCGAGCCTCCAGGTCGGCGGCCATGGCCTCAAGCGCCCCGCTGGCTTGGCCGGGCGGACAGGTGAGGACGACGTAGCCCATCTAGAGCACCAGGATCGGGTGGTAGGCGACCAGGCGCTCGGCCTCGTCGTCTAGCGCCAGGTCGCCGACCTGCAGCCAGCAATGGGCGGCGAAGGGCCAGGTTCGCACCCCGAACACCCAGTTCACCGAATGGCCGAGCGCCAGCAGATAGCGGCGCAAGAGCCCGCTGCGATAGAGGCATACCCCATCGAACGGCAGCCAGGGCGACAGCCGCCGGAACGCGTCGAGGTCTGCGAGCAAGGCTTTGTCGGCGGCCGCCGCCGGCTGCAGGCTCGCCTGCGGCAGGCGGTCGGCGAATGTGCGCCCCTGATCGCGGGCGTTGGCCAGGCCTGCGGCGATGGCCGTCGTCCAATGACGCCAGCTGGGCGCGCGGCGCTCGGACTTGGGCCAATCCTCCAGGACGGCGCGGGCCGTGCGCCGCGGCGGCTCCAGGGCGAGGGCGCCAACCCGCGGGGCCGTCAGGCTGGCCAAGCCCGCGCGCTGGAGGTCGTCGGCCAACAGGTCGGCGGAAACCCTGAGGGCGCGGCCGTCGATGTTGAGGACCGACGCGATGGCCGGAAGGCAGAAATAGGCGTTGGTCGCCACGTCGAGGAAGACGGCGTCATCGTCGATCATGATCCCGTGCACGCCCTTGGCCAGCCAAAGATCCATGGCCTTGCTCCTGCAAACGAGGGAAACCGCCGCGCTCTTCGTCCAATCGCGGCGAGGACCGCGGCGGCCGGCCCCTTTCCTCAGATCGGGTCGTAGCGCGCGGTCGTCACGTCTTCGAGCAGCAGGCCCAGCAGCGAGCCTCGGGTCAGCCGGTGGGCCTCGCCCAGGCGGATCAGTCGAAACGCAACGGTCATCGGAAGTCTCCTTGTACGACGCCGCCAAAGCGCGGCAGGACAAGGAGGCGGCGGCGCGGACGTATATTCAAATCTATATTTGAACCTCCGCTCGCGTCGCCGCCGAGCCCGCTCAGAGGGGCATGAAGCGACCGACGGGGTCTTCGGGCCAACCCTCGATGGAGCCATGGGTCAGGGCGTGGGCGTCACCCACGCGGACCAGTCGGAATGAACGCGTCATCTGAGAAATCCTTCGTGCGCTGGGGCCGCGTGACGGCCGGCGATGGAGGACGACAGCGACGTGACCGCCGAAGGACGGCTTGGCCCAACGACGATCACGCCGCCGGCGTGCGGTCAGGCCGGGATCTGCCGGCCCGGCAGGAAGTCCTCGGGCTGGCCGACGACGGAGCCGAGGGTCAGGCGATGGGCGTCGCCCACGCGGACCAGGCGGCGGCGTTCGGCGCGATGGATGGAGGTCATGGTCGTCTCCTTGCTGGAAAGCTGCGGGTTGCAGCGCCCTCAATGACGCGACCTTCGATTGCTATATTCAAATCTATATTCGGGAAGATTTGATCAGCCCCAGCGCGATCGCGAGGATCCTCCCACTCTGAGCCGAGCGGCGGGCGAAGTGTCGGCGCACGGCCTTGGCTAGAACCGTCCGCCCCGACAACGGGCCGCTGGGTCGGCGCGTCTCGTTCGCGGCGCCGAGCAGCTGAAACTCGGCGCGGGCCAGGGGCGCCAGTTGGGCCTGGATACGCGCGCAGGCCCGCCCCAGGGCGTGGTTCGTGGCCGCCTGGGCCGACCGCAAGGGATCGGCCAGGTCGAAGGCGGCCAAGTCCATGCCCGGCGAATGGACGGCGGCGACGGCCAGCACGCCGGCCAGCTCGTAGAGTTCGGCCACCCTGGCCGGGTCGTGGAGGAGCGCGGCATAGCCGTGCGGCGTGCGCACGATCAGCTCCTCGCCGGCCAGCCGCGCCAGGACCTCGCGCACCGGCGTGGGGCTGACGCCCAGTTCCTCGGCCAGGGCGCTGATCGGCAGGGGCGCGCCTTGCATCGGCCCCGCCTGGGCGAGCCTCTGGCGAAGGGTCTCAAGAGTTCGGTCGAAGGGGTCGCGATCACGCACCACGGGCAGGCTCCCGGCCAAGGCCCACGATGCTCGATGTCCTCGCCCCGATCGTCGAGCGTGACCACGGGCGACGGCCGGCATTTCACTGCGGATCGGAGGTTCCCCAGGGCGCTGCGCGGCGTATCGCCAACCTGTCGCGAATTTCCCGCGCGTCATAGTGCGAAAGCTTGCCGGTTTTGCCGCAAGAACCAGCGTCGAGCCGCCCTAGCGATCAAATTCGTCGATGGAAGCCAACCGGACGTCCAGGAATTCCATTTTCGTTCAACTGCACTGGACCGAAACAGACTGGGGCTGACCTATGATCAGCTATAAGTTGTCCAGTTCGGAGCGCCGCATGCTCGGCTCCCCCCTGTCGCCACTGGCGCGTCAATCGCGTTTGCTTTCCCGCACCTTGAAGGAGATCAAACAGGAGCGCCGGATGACCTCGATCGAGGTCGCCGCGCGAATGGGCGTGGCGCTGAGGACTTATCAGGACTTCGAGAAGGGTAAGGGCGACTTCGACCTTTGGAAGATCCGGCGCTTCGCCAAGGCCACCCGCAGCGACGCGATCGGGATCGTCCTGGCGGTGATGTACGGCAACCCGAAGATCGCCATCGTCGTCATGCGCAGCAAGTTCCTGATGACCGGATGGCTGGGCTTCATGGAGCTTTGGCGGACCCTGGGGGACCGGATCCATCTGATCCCGCCCGCCCAGGTCCTGTTGGGAATGCGCAAGACCGGGGAGTTCCTGCGGCAGTTTCTGGATCGTCGCGCGGCGTCGTTCGAACACTGGCTGGAGACGTCCCTGGACGAGCTCTACGAGGATCCGGACGAAGTCGAAGAGGAGCGCTGAGCGCGCGACGCCGCGCGCGCGAACCTAGCTGGAGGGCGGCGGGCTGGCGGACGGCGGCGGGTCGGCGCGACGGATCCAGACCAGCGGCAAGACGCCGTCCTCCGCGGCCATCAGGCGCGCATTGATCGGCTCGGCCCAGGTCGGGTCGTCGAGTCTCAGACTGAGGACCGCGCCGCTGGTGTCGGAAAGCCGCCAGGCCGCGCCGCACTCGGTTTCGCCTTCGGCGCCTGAAAGCGTGGCGATGAAGTCCGGCGCCTTGGCCGAGAACTTCTCGGCCGGCGCGAGCCGGAGCGTGGCGGCCAGGCCGAGCGTGGCCAGGCGGCCGGTGAAGGCCTCGCCGTCGCGGCGGAAGTGTCCGATGGTGATCATGGGGTGTCCTTGTGCGCCCGCGCGGGGTGACCCGTCCGGCGGCGGCTCGACGGCCGGCTGGGGGAGGAAAGCCGGTCGATCGAGCCGCCGCCTCGTCGCCGCCCGGGGGGAAGGCGGCGACGACGGCGCGGGTGCGAAGGGGACGCCTGGGGGGTGGTTGGAAGCGTCCTCGCCAAGCCCGCCCGAAAGTTCTGACCGGCGTTCCAAAGCGCCTCAAGACGGCCAAGGCGCTCGTCGTAGAAAGACAGGCCATGGCGTGGAATCGGCGGGGTCGCCGTCCCCGCGCAGCCGCGCCGAGGGGTATGGATCAAGAGCGCGCGCCGCGCCCGCCCCGCCGGATGGCGGGGCGGGCTGGCCGCCTCAGTCCTCCTTGGGACCGTTGCTGCGCGACCAGACCAGGGTGTGATCGCCGTCGATGACGACCAGGGCGGCGTTGATGGCGGCGCCGAACGAAGGGTCGTCCAGCTTGACCGACAAGTAGTCGTTGTTGTCGCGGCTGGTCTTTTTCCAGGCCGCCCCGAGCTCGGCCTTGCCGGCGAACACCCGGAAGTCCGGGCTCTTGTCACCGGGCTTGTCGCTGACCGGCTTGATCTGCACGGTCTTGAGGTTGATGGCCAAGGTGTGGATGGCGCCGGTGAACGAGCCGTCAGCGTTGGCGGTGAAGGTGCCGATGGTAGCCATGTTGGTCTCTCCGATCTGATCTGGGCCGCGCCGATCGCGGCCTCGATGGCGATCCCAAGACCGGGGCCGACGTCCGCCCCGCAGAGCGCGCCCTGCCGCCGAAATCGAAGATTGGGGGCGCGCTCCCGCAGCCTTGGCGAAGGACCGAACCGGCCAAGTTTCTTGTCTCGCGAGGAATGGGGCCCAGGAACGCGAGTGAGGCCCCAGGGGAAGAAAGGCAGGCTGGGAGGTTGCGGGGACGGACCGGCTCCCGGTCAGATCCGGCCAGAAGAGGACGCGCTCGGCGAGCCCAGGTCATGATTTTCACGGAGAGACCTGACGTGGCGGCCATCGGCGCGGTCGCCGCCAACGCTGACGGCTCGTTGGCCGCCGCCGGCCGCGCCGAGGCCATCAACCTCAAGACCGTGCAGATCAAGCCGGTCAGCGACAAGCCCGGTGACAAGAGCCCGGACTTCCGGGTGTTCGCCGGCAAGGGCGAGGTCGGGAAGACCGCGGAGAAGGGCTGGGGTGACACACCGACCGCTTGTCGGTCACCTGGACGAGCCTTTCGCTCGACGCCGCCAGCGACGCGGCCCTGGTCGTCATCGACGGCGATCACACCCTGGTCTGGTCGCGCGGCGACGGTCCCAGGGCGGACTGAGGCGGCCAGCCCGTCCCGCCATCCGGCGGGGCGGGCGCGGCGCGCGGTGGCGGCTTGGCCGACACAGGCTATACCGGCGCGATGACCGCCCTGCCCCTGCTCGCCGCCGGCCTGATCGCTTGCACCGCGCCCACCGTTCATGACGGCGACACTCTGCGCTGCGGGGCCGCCCGGATCCGCCTGTTCGGGGTCGATGCGCCGGAGGTGCGCAAGGGCAAGACCCCGGCCGAACCGCTCTCCTACGAAGCGCGCGACCTCTTGGTCAGCCTGACACGCGGCCGGGTGGGTTGCCGGGTGGTCGATCACGACCGCTACGGCCGGGCCGTCGCCCGCTGCTGGTCGGACGCCTCGCGCGATCTCAACGCCGCCTTGATCCGCTCGGGTCTGACGACGGAATGGCGGCGCTACAGCAAGGGCGCCTATGCCGCCGCAGAGGCCGAGGCGCGCGAGGCCAGGCGCGGCTTGTGGGCGCCGGGGCACAAGCGGCCGACGCGATAACGGGCCTGCGCTGGAGAGATCGGGACAGGGCAAAACGCGGCCGATCCCAAAGTATCGGCCGCGTCGGCCTTGCCTGATCGACGGGCGGCCCAAGGGCCGCCCGTCCTGTCGCCTCAGGCCGGAAGCATCGCGGCGACCTTGACCGCCTCGTCCTCCGATAGCGCCATTTCCGACGCATGGCCTTGGCCGTCGTCCACGGGCGGCTCGGGCGGCTCGGTCGCCCAAGCCGCCGGGTCGTCGGCCGGGTCAGTCGCGGCGGCGCCGACGCCCACCTCGCCCGCAGGCTCTTGCGACGGCGCGTCGGGCCGCACGGTCCGCAGCAGCGGCGGCAGCCAGCCGACCTCCAACAGCAGCGGCTCGGCGGCCTCGACCATGGCGGACTTCTTGAGGCCCGCAAGGCGCGCGGCGGCCTCGGCCGACACGCCGTCGGCGACGGCGCCGATGATGTGGGCCTTGGTCACGCGGTCGAGATAGCGCACCGCCGTGGGCTTCCAGTAGGCGCGCATGTCCAGATCGAGGGCCGTGGCCAAGGTCTCGACATGGCCCAGGACCGACACCGGCCGCCGCTCCCAAGACTTCACGCCGTCGAGGGTCAGGCTCACGCAATGGGCCAGCAGGCTGGCGCGGCTGTCGCCATCCAGGCCGATCACGAAGTCCCAGAAGCCCTCGGTCTGGGTCGGCATCTGCCGCGCCCACAGGCGATGACGTTCGGCGATGGCCAGCCCCGCCGGGCTGTCCTCGATGCCCTCGCCAAACTGGCCAAGGTCACGCGAACCCCACCGGATATCGAGGCAGGTCGCCGTCCCGCCCGTGCCGAACACCCGGCTGACCAGGGCGTGGACCAGTGCCACCTGGGCCAGATCGGGGTTCTGGGCCAGGGCGTCACGCAAAGCGGCGCTCCTTTGGGCGGTCAGTTCGGCAACCACCCGGTCGGGCAGCGGCGCGGCCTGATCGCCCGCAGGCTCCTCGACTTCCTCGCCGCTTCGGCCCCCACCTTCCCGTACCTCCGCGCGGTCCTCCTCGTCGCCGCCGTCGTCATCGTCGCGAAGAAACCCGCCACCGGCCTCGTCGTCTTCGATCTCGGCTTCGGATTCCGGCTCCGGCATGGGTTCGTCTTCGGGGCGGACGAACCCACGGTCGATCCGGGCCTCGCCGCTGGGCATGAGGATCACCATCACCCCGGCGCGGGCCTTCTCCTCGGCGGTGTGGCCGTAGTCCTCGCCCAGCGCCTCCAGTTCAGCGTCGATCGCCTCGAAGCGCGCGGCGACCTCGGGCGGGGGCGGTTCGACATCGGCCCACTGGTCGGTGAGGGCCGCCGCCTCGGCTTGCAGGGCGTTGATGGCCTCGACCTCTTCGGGCGAACGCGTCAGGACGTGTTCCCAAATGCGGGAACAGCCGTGACCGTGCGGGAACTGCAAGTGCGCGGACGCCCACTTCCAGCCCTCACGGTCGCGAATGTCCTGGGCTTGGGCCGCGAGCTTTTCGCCGACGAGGCGGTCGAGCAACACCACGTCCTCGACCCAGCCTTCGTTGTCGGGCGTGAAGAGGTCGCGCAGCACCGGCCCGCCCGCCGCGACATAGGCGTCGATCCCGAGATACTGGACGCGGGGATCGTCGGCGGCGACCTTGGTGTCGGTCATCGCCCGCCGGATGGCGTGGGGCTGGCGATGGCCCAGCGGCAGTTGCTGATAGACCTGCAATTGCCGCTCGGGGTCGGGATTGACCGCGAAGGCCATGACCTGATCGAGGGTCAGGCCCTCCTCGCGGTAGAGGTCGAGCAGCGCGGGCGCCACCGAGCCCAGCCGCAGACGTTGGCGGACGATGTCAGGCTTGACCCCGAACCGTGCAGCGATCTCCTCGGCCCCATAGCCCTTTCGCTCTGCGAGGTCCTTGAAGGCTTCGAACTGGTCCGCCGGGTGCATCGGTTCGCGGCTGAGGTTCTCGTCCATCGAGACCTCGGAGGGGTCGTTGATCGTATCGACCACGCACCGGACCGGCGCGCCCTTGGCCAGGGCCTTGCGCTTGGCCAACAGGCGCAAGGCCTGACGGCGACCTTCACCGGCGCTGACGAGGTAGTAGCCGGTTTCCTTGCCGTCCTTGACCTCGGGCTCGACGACGAGGGGCTGCAGGACGCCCTTGTAGGTGATCGAGGCCGCGCGGGACGCGATCACCTCGGCGCTGTGGCCGACACGGCGCACGTTCTTGGGCGAGGCCTTCAAACGATTGAGGGGAATATCCCGGACCTCGCCGTACTGGACGACGAGGGTCGCGGGAGACGCGGCCTTAGGGGTCGCGGGGGTTTCTTGGATAGACATGGTCTGCCTCCTTGGGGGCTGGGGTGCAGGCGCAAGGCGCGCCTGAACCCCTGCCCGTCGGCGAGACCGGGGGTGCAAACGGAGGGGCGGCTTCGCGGGGACCCGGCTGCAGGGCGTCGCTGAGCGACCCTCCAGTCCTGCCCGCATCGCCCGAAGCTGGGCGGAAGGCGATCCGAAGTGCGCTGGGGGCGGAGCCCCAAGCCACGCGAGCGCTGCGCGTTCGCCAACCAAGACTCTTCAACTGGAGCGATCCTATGTACGGTGACGCTCCCATGAGGCGGGTTTGGATTCGATGGACGAGATCAGACGCGACCCGATCAAGTGGTTCATCGAAGGCTTCGGCGTACTCACCGGCGGCTTCTTCGTGCTCAGCGGCTTGGCCAACGCCGTCAGCTTCTTCTTGCTCTGGCGGCTCAACTACTTCCTGATCGCCAGCCCGTCAGACGTCGTCATGAGCGCCTTCATCTTCGGCCTGATCGTCGTGATCGGCGTCGGCGTGATCGGGCTAATCGGTGTCGGGACCTATCGGCTCCTGAGCGCGGTCGGGCTCCACATCCCGCCCTCCGTATGGGCAGGCAGCTTGGCCGGCGGCATTGGCGACTGGGTCGCGGAGATGCTCAGCAAGGCTCTGGAAGAGCGAACTTTTCGGCAGGCCTATGATCGGGCGGTGCGCACGCTGCTGACGATGGCCCTCATCGCCGGGGTGAGCAACCTTCTTGTCTGGCTGGCTTCGGGGGCGCCTCGCGACCTGAGCCTAGCCTTGCGGCCGTTCTGGTACGAGACCGGCCTCAACGTCTCGTCCGAAAGCGCGGTCCCTGACGCCTGCAAGGGCGCTCACGTCGCCTGGCTTGGTGCGTCAGCGGCGGTCCTGGAGTGTCGAGACCGCATCCACGTCCTCCACAAACTCGACAACTTGCAGACGGAGCGGCGCTTCGGAGAGAAAGCAAAGCCAAAGCTCGCGCCGCCACCGCGACGGCCTGCCCCGCCCCCCCAGACTCCTGTTCCGGCGAAGCCAAAGGCGAACGTCGAGACCGCGCCGGCGTCGGTAACGAAGCCCAAGGGGAGCCGTGATGGCGGATGATCAGGCGACCCAAGACGTTGAAGACGCGCTGAACGCCCTGGTCGATGACGGTGACTTCCGGGAGATCGACCAACGCCTGGCGCGCTTCAACCTGTTCGAGGCGATGGGCGGCGTCCGAGCCGAACTACGCCACTCCAATTTTCTGGCCTTCCTGCTTTCACCACGCCGCGTGCATGGCCTTGGGCCATTGGTCCTCGAAAGGGTTCTGCGGGCGATTCTCGCGGACCTCCCCGCTGACAGGCGACCGCTCCGCACGCTGGAACTGATGGTGGCCGATCTGGACGACGCGATCGTCTATCGCGAGCGGCAAAACATCGACCTGCTGATCGAACTGACGGCGCTGAACTTGGTGGTGCTGATCGAAAACAAGGTCGGCGCCGGCGCGGGCGAAGGCCAGTTGGAACGGTACAAGGCCACGCTCGAGGCGCGCTATCCGCACCACCGGCGCCTGATGGTGTTCCTCACGCCAAACGGCGATGACCCAAACTGCGAGGGCTTCGTGCCCTTCAGCTATCAGAGCCTGGCCAGGGTCCTCGAACAGTTGGCGGCCGAGCCGTCAACGCCCAGCGAACCAAGCTTAATCCTCACCCACTATGTCGAAATGCTTCGGAGGCATGTTGTGCCCGACGATGATCTGAAGGACCTGGCGCGCCGCCTTTATGAGAAACATCGTGGAGCCTTCGACTTCGTCTTCGAGGCCCGCCCGCAGTTGCAGGGGCTTTTGGACACGCTGAAGGGGCGCGTCTTGAGCGTGGGCGGCTTGGAGGAGGACAGCGTTGGAGGCAACCTCTTCCGGTTCTATCCGTCCAGGTGGGAACGCTTCGAGGGTCTAAAGTGCCCGCCCCAAAAGTGGTCCAAGACCGGGCGCGGGCTTCTGTTCGAGACAATGGTCTACCCCGACGGCAGCGCCCACTTGACCTTGATCTTGGGACCGTGCGCCCCGGAGGTCCGAGCACGCATCCTAGAGGGCTGCAAGGCTTCGACCGCGTTTAAGGGGATGAGCAAACGCAAGGGGGACATCACCTCCAGGCTCTACCATCGGGAGCTGCTAAGCTCTGAGTTGGCGCGAACAACGGATTTTGATCAGCAGCTGCGGCTGGCGTCGCTGGCTTGGTCGAACTTTCAAGGCGAAGACCTGATGGAACTGATCGCCGAGATCGAAGCGCTCGCCGGCGACATCGAGAACTCCCGCCCGGCACGCGGACAAGGCCCGACAGATGCATTGGGAGACAAGCGATGAGCGACGCCGATCAACCGTTCTCGTTCCGAAACCGGTTTCAGGCGCCCGCGGCCGAGATCACGGTCAGAGAGGACGCGCCGGACTCGGTTCGCGAAGCGGTGACGATGTTGGGCTACCGGTTTGGCTACGGCCCCAAAAGCCTCAGATCCTTGGTCTGCGAGGTTTTGTTGACCCGGCCAGATCCTGGCAATTGGAGCGATGACAACGTCCAACGCGAGGTTTCACGCCTTATCGATGACGCCCCCTGGTTCCGTGTCTACGATCTTGCCGAGGTTCTTTATGCCGATATCGCGCGTGAGGACTTCACCGCCACGAAGGCAGACGGGTTTGCCCAACAGCTCAACGCCGTCTTTCGTGAGCACGGCGTGGGATGGGAAATGGTCGACGGCAAATTGATCGCCCGGGGCTCAGAGGCGTTCGCCGTCGCGTCAAAGGCCGCTATCGCGGAGATGACTGAGGCTGGAAAGCTCACCGCGGCCAACGAGGTCCACGAGGCCCTGACCGACATCTCACGCCGCCCCGCCGACGTCACGGGCGCCATTCGACACGCCATGGCCGCGCTTGAGTGCGTGGCGCGCGATGTGACCGGCGACAATGACACCCTGGGAAAACTGGTTTCTAAGTTGGGTGTTCCACCGCCTTTGGACAGCGCGGTGACCAAGCTTTGGGGTTTCGCTTCAGAACAGGGGCGTCATATTCGCGAAGGCTGCGAACCCCGGTTTGAAGAGGCTGAGCTGGTGGTCACCGTTGCCTCGGCGCTCAGCGTGTATCTCGTCCGAGCGGATCGCGCGCGGCGCTCACTATAGTTTCGAGCGGCAAGCGCCGGGATCATCCTGTGCGCCCGCTCTTGGCTGCAGCTGCTTGTCTCGACGTCCCAGCCTCGTCCAGGACGCCAGGGCGTGCCGTCGCAGAGATGGTCCCTCGACCGGGCGAAGCCCTCAGTCCGTGTCCCGATCGATAAACGTTCGAAAGCGGCCGATCCCAAAGGATCGGCCGCGCGGGCGAGGGTCATTGCCCCTAAACGTCACCTTCGTTTTCGCAGTGCGACCGCCAGGCGCCCGGCCTGACGGTCGCCGCCGCCTAGTATTCCTCGGCCAGCATCAAGGTCAGCACCCGCTTGGTCACGGCCGGGTCGGCCGGATCGGGCGAGGCCATGCACAGGTCGAGGTCGTAATAGTCGATTTTCCAAAATAGCCGCTGGCCCTTCAGGTCGAAGGCGCCGAAGTCGCGCTCGCCATAGGGGTCATCCCCAGGCGTAAAGGCGTCGAAAGCCTGAACGGCCGCGACGGCGGCGGCGAGGAAGACTGGGCCATGCGCCATCACGCCAGCGGTCGTAACCCAGCCGCTGACGGTTTGCCCACGATGGGCGTCGTTCAGCGCGGCGACGGCGTTGGCCTGGGCGTCCTTGACGATGCTGAGCGGCGGCACGGTGAAGGCCGCGCCATCGAAGAAGGCCAGGATCGAGGCCAGATCGCCCAGGGCCTCGATGGCGGCGCGGCCGATGACGACGTTATCGTCCTGATCGACCCTATAGTCCTGTGGCTCTCCCGCGCCCCGGAACACCACCCGCTCAGCGTCCCAGACGCCGCAATAGGCGTCCGACCACCTCACGAAGGGCAGCCCCTTCTCCACGCACCAGGCCTCCAGCTCGTCGAACTGCCCGCCCACGACCTCACGCGCCTTCAGGCTCAGGGGCTTGCCCGGCTCGACATCGGCGGGGGTGAACCACGGCCCGTCCCAGTCCAGAGACAAGCCTTCATCGGCGATCAGCTGAGCCAGAATCGTAAAATCGGCGGCGGAAACGACGCCGCCTAGGATGATGGAAGCAGAAACACGGTCGGCCATCGGCCACTCTCCTTGGGCTGTCGGGGTTCAGACGCGAAAGGCGCGCCTGAACCCCGGCGCCCGCCGGCGAGGCTGGGTGTGCAAACGGAGGGGCGGCTTCGCGGGGACCCGGCTGCAGGACCCGAAGGGTCCGAAGCTGGGCGGAAGCCGATCCGAAGTGCGCCGAGGGCGAAGCCCTAAGCCACGCGCCCGCAAGAGCGGGCGCCCAGCAACAATGAAGCCTGCACAGGAGCCCGCGCGAAGCGCGTGGCGGGAAGCGGCGTCGAGCGGGCGGCGGCGACCAAGGTCGCCCGCCAAGGGTCGCGCCCGTAGGAGCGGCGAAAGCCGCGGGACCGAGCGTGACCGCCGGCCGCTCACCGTGTCGGGTGAAGCCGGGCGCGAAAGCGCCCGGCGAGAACCCATGTTGGACCGCTGGCCTGCTCTATCAGGCCCGCCGCTGTTGCTGGCAAAGCCGCGCTAGGTCCGCGCCGAACGGCTCGCACAGCCGTCGCCAGCGGACGCGAAACGCCTCGCCGTCGACGACATCCTCGAACTCGATCTCGTGGTTCTCACCGTATTCGGGCAGGGCCGCGATCAGAAGGTGAGCGGGCGCATGCAGGTTGGCGCGTAGCCAATCCTGGATTTCATCGAGCGAGACGCCGAAGCTTTTCAGGCGCGCCGGGATGATCTCGGCGTTGGTCGGCGCAAAGCTGGGCATCCCCAGGTTCAAGCCGGCGATCACCTCGATGAAGTCCATCGACGAGGTGTAGACGGTCAGGGTCGAGGGGATGGCTGGCGGCGAGATCAGCATGGTGAACCTCTTCAAGGACGCCTTGAGCAGGAAAGCGCGCTATATCGGGGGACGATCCTGGCACGAAGCGGTGATGAGCGAATGACGACGCCCTGGGAGAGCGAGACCGAGCGCCGGGCGCTTCAACGGATGACCCTGGCTTTGGTCGAAACCTGTTTTCGCAACTCCAAACTGGAGGACTGGCACGCCGGGCGCGAGGTGATCAGTCCGGCCGGCGACTTCAGCGACGTCAAGATCGTCAGCCCGGCCGGCGAAATCCCGTACCTGGACGCCTCTCGCATTTCCCAGGACGAGATGAAGGCGCTGATGCAGCAGGTGGTCGACGCGGTCTTCACCTTCCTGAGCTATCCGGAGCAACCGATCCGCCTGGGCGGCGCGGCCCAATGGGACAAACCCAAGCTCAACGAGGCGATGGCGGCGGGCATCTTGCGCCAGATCGCCATCCGCAATGGCCTGGATCCAGCGATCGCCTACGCCCACGCCGATCCGACCGTTGAGTTCTCGCCCTACGCCAAGCCTCAGGCGTAATCGGCGACCTGACCGCCCGCCTGGACCCAGGCGGCCTTGAGCACCAGCGACAAGTGATCAGGATCGAGGGCCGCCAAGCGCGCGCGGGTGACGCCACGCTTGCCCCGCCCGCCGGGCTCTGGCGACAGGCCCTCGCAGGTCTCAAGAAACCGGGACTGATCGGCCGGGGTCAGCTTGATCACCGCCCAGCCGGCCTCGGGCCAGCCCAAGGTGGCGAAGACCTTGTCCTTGATGCGGAATTGGTGGGACGCGAGCATCGGGCGCTCCTGAGCGCGCGGAAAGCTCAAGGCCAGGGAGCGAAAGGCTTCGGGCGTCATGGTCGTAGGCAATGGCGCGCGCCACTGGCGCTGAGACGGCGATCTCGCCACGAGTCGGCCCAGAGCCAAACTCGCCGATCGCCTGTCTTTTTAGCCCGTAGTACGATCGTTTCGGATCGGGTTTGCGGTTGAGAACGGTGAGCGCGAGGCTTACCGGATGCCCAGAAAGCCCCCTCCCCGTTCAGAGCCCGATCTCGATCTCTACGACTACGAAAATAAATTCAAACCGCGACTACCAACAGGCCCTCGCCCGCGTGTCTCCCTAGAGGTCGAGGACGACTGGCCGCGCAACGTCCCCATCGGATGGCGCGAGATCCAGGTCACCGAGACCCATTTGGAGAAGGTGCTGGCCGAACTGCTCGGACCCCTGCCCTGATCCCAGGAGCATCGGAATGGCCAAGAAGACCCGTACGAAATTCGCCGCCCCCGCCGTCACCCACGCGGCGCTGTACCTTCGGGTGTCGACCGGCCGCCAGGCCGAAAGCGATCTGTCGATCCCCGATCAGCAACGCCAGCTGGAGGCCTATTGCGCCACCAAAGGCTGGGTCCCCGACCAGGAATTCGTGGAGCCGGGCAACACCGCCACCGACGACAGGCGCCCGCAATTCCAGGCGATGATCGACGCGGCCCTGTCAAAGCCCCCACCGTTCAATGTCATCCTGGTCCACTCGTTCTCGCGCTTCTTCCGCGATCAGTTCCAGTTCGAGTTCTATGCCCGCAAACTGGCGCGCAACGGTGTGCGCATCGTCTCGATCACCCAAGAGCTGGGCGACGATCCGATGAGCTTGATGATGCGTCAGATCATGAACCTCTTCGACGAATACCAGTCACGGGAGAACGCCAAGCACACGCTGCGTGCCATGAAGGAGAACGCCCGGCAGGGCTTCTGGAACGGCGCGCGGCCCCCTCTGGGCTATCGCATCGTCGCGGCCGAACAGCGCGGAACCAAGATCAAGCGCAAGCTGGAGATTGATCCGGTCCAGGCCGACAAGGTTCGCCTGATCTATCGCCTGGCGTTGAGCGGGCACGAGAACACCGGCCCCATGGGTCTCAAGGCAATCGCCACCTATCTCAACAAGCGTGGCCTGACGACGAGAAACGGCGGACGCTGGGGCTCCTCGTCGGTCTACAACACGCTGACGGCGCCGACCTACATCGGCGAGCATCACTTCAATAAGCGCGTCGCCAAGACTGGCGAATTCAAGGATGAGGAGGAGCATGTCATCCTCGCCGTGCCGCCCATCGTCACCCGCCAGGAGTTCGACGCGGTGCAGCAGAGCATGTCCCTGCGCGCGCCGACGACCGCCCACTCCCAGGCCTACTGCGGTCCCACGCTTCTTGGCGGCATCATCTTCTGCGCCAACTGCCGCGGGGCCATGACGCTGCGGACCGGGCGGGGTAATGGCGGCCAATATCGCTACTACACGTGCTGCACGCGGGCGCGCACGGGCGACACCGGCTGCAAAGGCGTGTCCATCCGGGAAGACGCCGCCGACGCGGCGGTGATCCACCACCTGGAAAACCGCTTGCTGGAGCCCAAGCGCTTGGCCGCGATGATGGAAAACATCATCGACCGCCGCCAAGACTTCATTCAGCGTCGTGGCAAGCACATCGCCGATCTGCGCAAGCGCGCCACGGAGGCGGAAGCGAAACTCAAGCGGCTGATGGAGGCGATCGAGGACGGCCTAGCCGACCCGAAGGACCGGTCGTTCAAGGCGCGCATCATTGAGCTACGGGAGACGCGGGAGGCCCTGGAAGGGCAAGCCGATCGCGCGGCCGCGGCGATGGAGCGGATGGGCACGACCCTGTCACCGGAGCTCTTGCGGCAGTTCGCCAAGGCGACCCGCCAGATGCTCCGGGATGAAAACGGCGGCTATCGGCGGGACCTGCTCAAGGCCGTTGCACAGCGGGTTGACGTCACCTCGAAGGGGGGACTCCGCGTGAGTGGCTGTAAGGTTGAGTTGCTGAGAACGATTTCGGCGAGCAATGGCGTAGAATCGGCGGCTCTAGACGTTCGTACAACTGAGCCAGGTTGGCGCGCCCTGCAGGATTCGAACCTGCGACCGCTCGCTTAGAAGGCGAGTGCTCTATCCAGCTGAGCTAAGGGCGCACGCTGGCCAACTCAGCCCGAAAAGACCTAGTGGGTCCAGGGCTGCTTGCGGTTGGCGGCGAAGTTGTCGGCATAGGCCTTGATGATCCGCTTGGGGGTCTTGGGCTCGAACAGCTGGAACGCGATCTCGTGACGCTGAGCGTAGGCGACGGCCTCGTCGCGGGTCTCGAAGGTCAGGCGGACCTGGCCGTTCATATCGCTGGACTGGGTCCAGCCCATCAGCGGATCGGGCTTGCGGGCCGAGGCCGGCTCGAACTCCAGCACCCAGTCCTTGGTCTTGGCCTTGCCTGACTGCATGGCGTTCTTGGCGGGACGGTAGATGCGGGCCAGCATGGATCTCTCCAAAGTACCTTGCCGATGGTCGGAGCGGCAGGATTCGAACCTGCGACCCTCTGCTCCCAAAACAGATGCGCTACCAGGCTGCGCTACGCTCCGAAACATCGGCAGGCGGCTGCTCTACAGGGGTTCGAAGCGCGGATCAACGACTGGCCGCAAATCATCCGAGGTCTATTCATCCCTTCGGGAAGATTCGGTGCAACACGCGGTCGCCCGGCAGGATGCCCAGCTGCGCCGCCCGGCCGCCGGCAAGCTCCAGAACGCCCAGCACCAGGCCGCCCGACGGCAGGGGCGTCTCATCGTGCGGACGCGCGTTACGGACGATCGACAGGATCCGCCCGTCGGGCTGGATATAGATGATGTCCAGCGGGATCAGGGTGTTCTTCATCCAGTAGGCGGCCGGCTGCGGCCGCTTATAGGTGAAGAGCATGCCCCGATCGGGCGCCAGGGACTTGCGGAACATCAGGCCGCGCGCCTGCTCGGCCCGCGTGGCGGCGATCTCGACCTGAAATCGCGAGCGCCCCCGGCTGGTAATGATCTCGACCGTCTCCAGCCCCGGCGCGGCCGTGGCCTGCTCGGCGCACACGGAAACGCCCACGCTCACCGTCAGCGCGGCCAGCAGGGCCCGCCTGTCGATCATCCGTTCCGCCATCCACGCTCCTCGCCGAAAGCCAGCCTCTCTCGGGCCTAGCGTCCCGGTCGAGGCGCTGAAAGTCAGGCGTCGCCGGGCGTGATCTCGGCGACCACCAGACCCTTGGGTCCTCGCGCGAACCGCACCAGGACGTCATCGCCCGGCTGCAGGTCCTCGAGCCCGCCCCGACGGAGCGTCTCGATATGCACGAAGATGTCGCCCGGCTCGGCGTCGCGGATCACGAAACCATAGCCCTTGGTGCGGTTGAACCACTTGACCTTGGCGTGCTCGGCGGGCCCCTCGGGCGTCAGGGCGCCGCGCCCATGACTGTCCCGCAGGCCGTCGCGGCGCGGCGGTCCCTCGGCGAACGTCCGCCTCTGGCGCTCGATCGGCGCCGGCGCGGAGGTTTCATCCAGATTGACGACTTCACTGACCTGCCAGCCCTTGGGCCTGCGCACCACGTCACACACGATCACCGCCCCCTCCATGGCGGTTTCGCGGCCGCAATTGCGCAGCGACGTCACATGTAGAAGTACGTCCTTCAGCCCGGTCTGGTCGGGATCATCGGGAACGATGAACCCATAGCCCTTGCCGGCGTCGAACCACTTCACCCTCCCGCTGATACGCACGAACTCCTCGTGCGCCGCAGCGTCCTCAAAATCGAAACCAGACATCCCACCCCTCTGGCTCGCCCAATCAGCCCATCGGAGCGAGCACTACGAGAACAGTGTTCTCGCGTGGCGAGAGCCGTCAATGACGAAATCACGTCAAAACGACGCTCAAAGGTGATCCGCGACATTTCGCCGCAGATACAAGCTGGAAACAATTCTGAAATACAGCCGAGGATGGCAGTCCCTAGGGGAGTCGAACCCCTCTCTCCAGATTGAAAATCTGGCGTCCTAACCGATAGACGAAGGGACCACATCGCCGCCGAAGCGGAAAGCAGCCGATATATAGTCCTCGCGGGTGGCAGTCCCTAGGGGAGTCGAACCCCTCTCTCCAGATTGAAAATCTGGCGTCCTAACCGATAGACGAAGGGACCAGCGGCCCCGCGAGGAAGCGGGTGTATAGCCGCGACCTCTGGGGTGCGCAAGCCGCCGAAAGCTACTTTTTTCAGTCCGCCCACACCACCGCGCCAAACCGGGTTTGGCGAGCTGCTCGAAGACCTAAGACCCGTAGCGCGCCCGGGGATCGTGGGCGTCCTCGATCTCCAGCTGAACGCCATTGCGGCCCATGTAATCGTCCGGCTTCAGCTTGCCGACAACGTCCAGAGCGCTGCCGCCCGCCAGCAGGCGCTGGCCCAGCGGCGTCTCGGCGCTGCGCCAGCTGATCGCCTTGATGCGGTCGCCGGTGGGCCCGACCAAGTCCAGGCGCACGTGGCCGCCCTTGAGGGCCGAGACGCGGTCAGGCCGCACCTGGGTCAGGGCGAACATCGGCTCGGGATTGCCGGGACCGAACGGCGCCAGGCGCTGGAAGTCGTCGAGCAGCGCCCGAGTCGCCGCACGCGGCTGGACCAGGGCGTCGATCTCGACCGATTCGATTCCCACCGCCTCCATCTCACCGGCCAGTCGCTCTTCCAGGAAGGCGCGGAATTCGGGGATGGCGTCGGGACGAATCGACAGCCCCGCCGCCATGGCGTGGCCGCCGCCGGCCATCAGCAGACCCGCCTCGTAGGCCGCCTGGATCGCCTTGCCGAGGTTCACGCCCGGCTGTGAGCGCCCCGAGCCCTTGCCGACATTGGCGGCGCGGTCGACGCCAATCACCACCACCGGCTTGCGATAGCGTTCGCGGAGGCGGCCGGCGACGATGCCGATGACGCCCGGATGCCAGTCGTCGCCGGCGACCACGATCACCGGAGCGTCGGGATTGAAATTGCTGCCGCGCTCCAGCAGGGCCGCGGCCTCCTCCACCACGGCGGCCTCGACAGCCTTGCGCTCGGTATTGAGGCCGTCCAGTTCCTCGGCCAGGGCGCGGGCCTCCAGCGGGTCGTCGGTCGACAGGAGCTTGGCGCCGAGGTCGGAGCGGCCGATGCGACCGCCGGCGTTGATGCGCGGGCCCAGGATGAAGCCGGCGTGGAATACGGACGGATCGCCCGAGCCCTTGCCGACCTCGAACAGCGCCTTCAGGCCCGGATTGGCCCAGGCGCCCATGGTGCGCAGGCCCAGGGCCGTCAGGGCGCGGTTGAAGCCGACCAGCTGGGTGACGTCGCAGACCTCGCCCAAAGCCACCAGATCCAGCCATTGGCGCGGATCGGGCTGCGGACGCGCATCGGTGAACAGGCCGCGCTTGCGGGCCTCGCGATTCAGGGCGGTCAGCAGCACGAAGGTGACCCCGGCGGCGGCCAAGACCCCCTGCCCGCTCTGGCAACCCGGACGGTTGGGATTGACCACGGCGGCGGCGGCTGGCGGGTCCTCGCGCATCAGGTGGTGGTCGATGACCACGACCTCGAGGCCGATCTCGCCGGCGCTGGCGATGGCGTCATAGGCCGCCGCACCGCAGTCCAGCGTCACGACCAGTTCGGCGCCGCCCTCGCGGATCTTGCGGAACGCCGCTGGACTGGGGCCGTACCCCTCGGTCAGGCGGTCGGGAATGTAGATGGGCAGCTCGACGCCCATGTGACGAAACCAGCGCACCAGCAGGGCGGCGCTGGTGGCGCCGTCGACGTCGTAGTCGGCGAAGACCATCGTCGGCCGCCCCTGCTCCAGGGCGTCGATCAGGATCTCGGCCGCCCGGTCCATGTCGGTGAAGGTCGACGGATCGGGGAACAACGCCTTCAGGGTCGGGCGCAGATAGTGCTCGGCGCTTTCCTGGCACAGTCCGCGCGAAGCCAGGGCCCGGGCCAGCGGTTCGGTCAGGCCATAGCGCTGCTGGATGTCACGCACGACGGAAAGGTCGGCGGGCCGCTCGCGCCAGGCGCGGCCGCTCAGCGAGCGCTCGACGCCCAGGAAGGCGCTGGAAGGCAGATGGGTGACACCGTCGGCGGGCATCGCGGGAGAGTAGCTGGTCACGTGGATTCGGACCATGCCGCGTCGCGACGACAGTCCCGGACGTGGGTCAGCCTGCCTGCATCTCGCCGCGCACGACCTCGACCTCGTTGGCCGAGCCCAGCACCACCGGCACGCGCTGGTGCAGCTTGGTCGGCTGGATGTCGAGGATGTCGGTGACGCCGTCGGTGGCCTTGCCCCCTGCCCGCTCGACGACCAGGCCCATCGGATTGGCCTCGTACATCAGACGCAGCTTGCCGGGCTTGCCGGGCTCGCGGCTATCCCACGGATACATGAAGACGCCGCCGCGCATCATGATGCGGTGAACGTCGGCCACCATCGAGGCGATCCACCGCATGTTGAAGTTCTTGGCGCGCGGGCCGTCCTTGCCCCGCAGGCAGCCGTCGATATAGCGCTGCACGGGCGCGGCCCAATGGCGCTGGTTCGACATGTTGATGGCGAACTCGGCGGTGTCGGCCTTCACGGCCAGGTTCGGGTGGGTCAGCAGCCACTGGCCGTCGGCGCTGAGCGTGAAGGCGTTGACGCCGCTGCTCAGGGTCAGGACCAGCATGGTCTGCGGGCCGTAGACCGCATAGCCGGCCGCGGCCTGGTTGCGACCCGGCTGCAGGAAGTCGGCTTCGCCCGGCGCATGGCCGGCCGGCGCGGGCAGCACCGAGAAGATCGTTCCGACCGAGACGTTGACGTCGATGTTGCTGGAGCCGTCCAGCGGATCGAAGGTCACCAGATAGCCGCCGACGCGGCCGGTGGGCTCGACCTCCTCCAGCTCTTCCGAGGCCAGGCCCGCGACGGGAGCGCAGGCCTTCAGGGCGTCGCTCAGCATGTCGTTGGTGATGACGTCGAGCTTCTTCTGCTCCTCGTCCTGGACGTTGGTGCTGCCGGCCGCGCCCAGGCTGCCCGACAGGGCGCCGGAAGCGACGACGCGGCTGATCCCGGCGCAGGTGTCGGCGATGGCCGTGACGACGTCCTTCAGAGCGGCGTCGGCCGGCTCCTTCGCGAGCCAGGCGGCCAGGTCGACAAAGGCGGTCATTCGTATCCTCGGAACTAGAAAGCAGAACGGCCGCCCTTACCGGACGGCCGTGACAGAAAGGTCTCAGACCTTCCGTTTCATGCGGACTTCTCGAACGGTGCCCGTCGAGGAGTTCATCACCAGGGTGTGGGTGTGCACGCAGCCGTCGCGGAAGACGACGCCGTCCACCAAGCCGCCGCGCGTAACGCCGGTGGCGGCGAAGATCGCCTCGTCGCGGACGATCTCGTGCAGGTCGTACTTCTTGTCCAGGTCGGTGATGCCCCAGCGCGCGGCGCGGGCGCGCTCGTCGCCGTTGCGGAACAAGAGGCGCCCCTGGAACTGGCCGCCGACGCACTTCAAGGCCGCGCAGGCCAGAACGCCTTCCGGCGCGCCGCCCGAGCCCAGATAGAGGTCGATGCCCGTCGAAGGGTCGGTGGTGTTGATCACGCCGGCGACGTCACCGTCCGGGATCAGATGGATGCGAGCGCCTACGGCGCGCACCTGGGCGATGATCTCGGCGTGACGCGGACGATCCAGCACGCAGACCGTGATCTCGGTCGGCGCGACGCCCTTGGCGGCGGCCAGGGCCTTGATGTTGTCGGCGGGCGACTTGTCCAGGTCGATCACCCCGGCCGGCAGGCCTGGACCGCAGGCGATCTTGTCCATGTAGGTGTCGGGCGCGTTCAGCAGCGTGCCCTTGGGCGCCCAGGCCATCACCGTCAGGGCGTTGGGCTGGGCCTTCGCGGCCAGGGTCGTGCCTTCCAGCGGGTCGAGGGCGATGTCGACCTTGGGGCCCTTCCCCGTGCCGACCTTCTCGCCGATGTAGAGCATCGGCGCCTCGTCGCGCTCGCCCTCGCCGATGACGATCTCGCCGTCGATGTTCAGCTCATTCAAGGCATTGCGCATCGCGTCGACGGCCGCCTGGTCGGCGGTCATCTCATCCCCGCGGCCAAGCATCGTCCACGAGGCGATGGCGGCGGCTTCGGTGACGCGAACGGCGTCCAGGACCAGCGAGCGGTCCAGGGTGTTCGAACTCATCCGTCTCTCCCGACCGCCCTCGTTGAAGGCGGCCTTGTTCCCAATGTCGCCTTCAACGCCGAGTTTTCTCGGTCGTCAGATACGCGCGACGCGCAGAAGGCGGGGACGCTCTAGCACGGTCTGCAGCTTTTCGATGCGGCTAATCGCATCCAGCAGCTTGGATTCCGGCGTCGCATGGGTAACGAGCACGATCGGCACGCCACCCGCCCCTTCGACAGGCTTCTGCAGGAAGCTGTCGATCGAAACGCCGCATTCGGCCAGGGTTTCGGAGATCGCGGCGATCACGCCGGGCTCGTCCTTCACCATGACGCGCAGATAGGCCTTGTCCACGGCGCGGGCCGGATCGATGGCGATGAACGGGGCCAGGTCTCCGGCCGGAGCCTGGAATACCGGACGCACGGCCTGGGTCATGACGTCGGCGATGTCGGCGGCCACGGCGGCGGCCGTCGGCCCCGCACCGGCGCCCGCGCCCTGGACGAAGATCCGGCCGATGCGCACGCCTTCGATGAACAGGGCATTCAGCGCCCCGCCCGCCTGGGCCAGCGGATGGTCCAGCGGGACCAGCGTCGGATGCACCTTCACCGCGACGCCATGCTCCGACTTGGCAGCGCCGGCGATGAGCTTGATGCGATAGCCCAGATCCTTGGCCAGCTTGATGTCGAGCAGCTCGACGTCGCTGATGCCCTCGATCTCGGCGGCCTCGAAGTTCGGGGCGCAGCCGAAGGCCAGGGCCGCCAGGATGCTGATCTTGTGACCGGCGTCGAAGCCGCCGACGTCCGTGGTCGGATCGGCCTCGGCATAGCCCAGCCCTTGAGCCTCCCGCAGCACGTCGGCGAACGAGCGGCCCGTCTTCTCCATCTCGGTGAGGATGTAGTTGCAGGTGCCGTTCAGGATGCCCGCCACCGAGATGACGTCGTCGCCGACCAGGGCTTCGCGCAGCATCTTCACCGCGGGGGTGCCGCCCATGACGGCCGCCTCGAACACCAGCGGCACACCCTGGGATTCGGCCAGGGCTGCCAGCTCGGCGCCGTGCACGGCGATCAGGGCCTTGTTGGCCGTGACAACCGGCTTGCCGGCCTTGAGCGCCGTTTCGACCGCGACCTTGGCCGGACCGTCGCTGCCGCCGATCAGTTCGACGAACAGATCAACGTCCGGCGAGGCGGCCAGGGCCACCGGATCGTCGAACCAGGCCAGACCCGAGATGTCGACCGTGCGCGGACGCGACTTGTTGCGGGCCGAGACAGCGGTCACGATCGCCTTGTCGCCGGCCGGCGCGAAGCCCGGACGCTCGGCCAGGAACTGCAGGAGGCCGCCGCCCACGGTGCCCAGGCCTGCGACGCCCACGCGCCAGGTCTTGTTCGTCATCTTGAGGATCCTCGGGTGAACCGGCTTACGCCTGTTCCATCTTGTTGTGGGCCTTGGCCAGGATGGTGTCGGCGTTGGCGATGAATTTCTTCACGTTGCGCGCCGCCTGGCGGATGCGGTGCTCGTTCTCGACCAGACCGATCCGCACATAGCCCTCGCCATACTCGCCGAAGCCGATCCCCGGAGCCACGGCGACGCCGGCCTCCTCGATCAGCAGACGCGAGAACAGCATCGAGCCGGCTTCACGATATTGCTCAGGGATCTTGGCCCAGGCGAACATCGAGGCCGGCGGATTGGGAATGTCCCAGCCCGCGCCCTTCATCGACTTGATCAGGGTGTCGCGGCGGCTCTTGTAGATGCCGCGGATCTCGTCGACGCAGTCCTGCGGGCCATTCAGGGCGGCGGCCGCGGCGACCTGAACCGGCGTGTAGGCGCCATAGTCCAGATAGGACTTCACGCGGGCGAGGGCCGCACAGATGCGGGCGTTGCCGACCACCATGCCCACGCGCCAGCCGGCCATGGCGTAGGTCTTCGACAGCGAGTTGACCTCGACGGCGATGTCCTTGGCGCCGTCGACCTGCAGGATCGAGGGCGGCGGGTTGTTGTCGAAATAGATCTCGCCGTAGGCGACGTCGCTGATGACCAGCAGGTCGTGCTTCTTCGCCAGCGCCACCGCGTCCTTGTAGAAGTCCAGGTCCACCCACTGGGCGGTCGGGTTCGACGGATAGGACAGGATCAGCACGCTGGGCGGCGGCACCGAGTGCTTCACGGCGCGACTGATGTTCGACAGATATTCTTCCGGCGACAGGGCCGGCACGTGGCGGATGATGCCGCCGGCCATGATGAAGCCGAAGGCGTGGATCGGATAGGCCGGGTTCGGGCAGATGATGACGTCGCCCGGGCCGGTCAGGGCCTGGGCCAGGTTGGCGAAGCCTTCCTTCGAGCCCAGGGTGGCGATCACCTCGGTGTCGGGGTTCAGCTTCACGCCGAAACGGCGGCCGTAGTAGTTGGCCATGGCCTTGCGCAGGCCGGGGATGCCCTTGGAAGCGGAGTAGCGGCCCGCCTTGGGGTCGCGCGCCGTCTCGATCAGCTTGTCGACGATGTGCTGGGGCGTGGGCATGTCCGGATTGCCCATGCCGAAGTCGATGATGTCGGTCCCCTCGGCGCGGAGGCGCGCCTTGATCTTGTTGACCTCTTCGAAGACGTACGGCGGCAGGCGGCGGATACGGTGAAAATCGGTGCTCATGGGGGCTCTGTGCGCCGCTTCGGCGCTATGGGAGCGAAAAGTCGGGCATGGATAGACCCCACGCGGGGTCAAGCCAAGCCGGTTCAAGGAAGATTATGCCTCCGTCGCCCTACTGGGGCGTTGACGGAGGCGCGCTAGCTCGGCCGCGGGCTGCGCGGGCGAAGGCGTCGGTGTTCGCCCGGTCGGCGTCGGTCGGCGCTTCGAAGGCCGGAGCCTTGACGTCGCGACGCGCCTTGTCGGCGTAACCTTCGGTGTCCTTGAGCTCCCAGGTGCCCGGCGCGACGGCCTTGGTCAGGGCGTCGCCGGCGCGTTCCTGGGCCACGACGGCCGCGCGGACCTGGTCGGCGTTCGGTACGTCGGTCGGCATCGCGGGGATGTCCGAGAACTTGCGGCGCGGGCCCTTGATCTTGGCGGCGGCGGCGGCCTCGGCCGCGATCGGCGAGCTGGGGTCGACCTGAGCGGTCTTGAACGGGTTCGCGCAGGCGGTCGCGCCGGCCGCGAGGCCGACGATCAAACCAAGTCGCACGATTTTCCGGGTTTCGCCGTTCATTGGTTCTGGTCTTATGCGATCATCGCGGCGAGCGAAAGGCGTTCGAGCCCCTTTTCGCGAACTGGCTTTGGACAACCGGAGTAAACCTCATGGCCACGGCGAAGGCCGCCCCCAAGCCCCGGAAGAAATCCGCTTCCAAGGCCGAGACGACCGAACCCAAGGCCAAGGCCGCGCCGAAGACGGCCAAGGCCCAGCCCAAACCCGAGACGGTCGAACCGCCGCCCAGGGCCGAATCGGCCGGACGGGCTTCGGGCGGCGCCCAGGGCGACGCCAGCGCCCCGCCCTTCCCGCCGTTCGAGAGCATGCTCTCGCCCGACCAACTGAAGATGGTCGAGACCCTGTCGGCGAATCTGGCTCGCGCCGCGGTCACCGCCCAGGGCGCGATCGCCGAAGCCGCGCTGCGCCAGGCCGACCGCCCGGCGGCGCTGACGCCCGATCCCTTCCACGTCGCCCCGGCCCTGAACGAGGTGATGACCCGCCTGGCCGCCCAGCCCGACCGGCTGATGCGGGCCCAGGCCGACCTCTTCAGCCAGTACATGGAACTGTGGCAGTCGGCCGCCCGCCGCGCCGCCGGCGAGGAGGTCGCCCCGGTCGTGGCCCCGGCCGCCGGCGACAAGCGCTTCAACGACCCGGACTGGGCGTCGAACCCGATGTTCGACCTCATGAAGCAGTCCTACCTGCTGTCCTCGAACTGGCTGAACGGCCTGATCGCGGAAGTCGACGGTGTCGATCCGGCCGCCAAGCGCCGCGTCGAGTTCTTCACCAAGATGCTGACCGACGCCTTCTCGCCATCGAACTTCCTGATTTCCAACCCCGCCGCTCTGCGCGAGGTGGTGCAGACCCAGGGCCAGAGCCTGGTGCGCGGCATGGAGAACTTCGCCGCCGACCTGGAGCGCGGCGGCGGCCAGCTGGCGATCAGCCAGACGGACCTGGCCAAGTTCAAGGTCGGCGAGAACGTCGCCACCGCCCCCGGCAAGGTCGTCTACCAGAACGATATCCTGCAGCTGCTGCAGTTCGATCCGACCACCGACAAGGTCAGCGAGATCCCGCTGCTGATCTTCCCGCCGTGGATCAACAAGTTCTACATCCTGGATCTGCGTCCCGAGAACTCGATGATCCGCTGGCTGACGGGCCAGGGCTTCACGGTGTTCGTCGCTTCGTGGGTCAATCCCGACCAGAAGCTCGCCGCCAAGACCTTCGAGGATTACATGCTGGAGGGCGTCTATGACGCCACGCAGCAGGTCATGACCCAGTGCGGCGTCGATCGGGTGAACACGGTCGGCTACTGCATCGGCGGCACCCTGCTGTCGGTCGCCTTGGCCCACATGGCCGCGCGCGGCGACAAGCGGATCAATTCGGCGACCTTCTTCGCCGCCCAACAGGACTTTGCCGAGGCCGGCGACCTGCTGCTGTTCACCAACGAGGAATGGCTGCAGTCGATCGAGCAGCAGATGGACGCCGCCGGCGGCTTCCTGCCCAGCCAGTCGATGGCCGACACCTTCAACGCCCTGCGCGGCAACGACCTGATCTGGTCGTTCTTCGTCAGCAACTATCTGATGGGCAAGGAGCCGCGCCCGTTCGACCTGCTGTTCTGGAACGCCGACCAGACCCGCATGCCCAAGGCGCTGCACCTGTTCTATCTGCGCAACTTCTACAAGGATAACGCCCTGACCACGGGCAAGCTATCGCTGGGCGGCGAGCACCTGGATCTCTCCAAGGTGAAGACCCCGATCTATGTGCAGTCGTCCAAGGACGATCACATCGCGCCGTTCCGCAGCGTCTATCGCGGCGCCAAGGCGTTCGGCGGGCCAGTGACCTTCACCATGGCCGGTTCGGGCCATATCGCCGGGGTGATCAACCATCCGGACGCCAGGAAGTATCAGCACTGGACCAACGAAGGCCTGCCGGGCGACGTCGGCCAGTGGATCGCCGGCGCGACCGAGCATCCGGGCTCGTGGTGGCCGCACTGGGGCGCCTGGCTCAAGGCCCGCTCGGGCGACGAGGTCCCGGCCCGCGATCCGGCCAAGGGCAAGCTGAAGCCGCTGGAGAACGCGCCGGGCAGCTTCGTGCTGGTGAAGTCGAACGCGTAGTCCCTAGGCGCCGAAAACCCATTCGACGAAGAGCGGGCCCAGATCGCGGCCACTGGCCTGCTCCATCGCCCGCTGCAGGTCGATGCTCGTGACCACGCCGCCGGCGTGATCGCGAGTGTAGCGGCGCAGGCCAGCCCAGAACGCCTTCTCGCCCAAGGCCGTGCGCAGGTGGTCCATGAACAGCGCGCCCTTGCTGTACTGGACCGCCCGCCGCGTCGCCAGGTTCGGATAGCGCCCATCCCAGGCCAGGGGCTTGTCGAAGCCCGCCGTCCTCGCCTTTTCCAGCCGCCCCCGCGCTACGGCCAGTTCGGCGTCGTAGGCGGCGCGGCCGTAGCGGCGCTCCTTCCAGGCGGCGGCCATGAAGGTGGTGATCCCCTCGTTCAGCCAGAAGTCCGTCAGGCCGGGGCTGGTGACGAGGTTGCCCCACCATTGGTGGGCCAGTTCGTGGGCGATGGCCCAGTCCTCGGCCGGATCACCTGGTGTGGCCGGAACCGCGTCGGCGCCGAGCACGGCGTAGGTCGCCGCCTCCTGCGCCTCTCGCCCCCCGACCAGCAGCTGGCTGTATTCGGCGACCGGTAGCGGCCGGCCGGCCTTGTCGGCGAAGAACCGCGCCATCGCGCCGGTCTCGGCGAAGCGGCGCTTCAGTTCGGCCGCGTCGGCGACGTCGCTCAGATAGGTCAGCTTCGCCGCCCCTGCCTGCTCCTCGGCCCGGGTGAAGCGGCCGACCGCGAAGCCGAACAGATAGGCCGAATAGGGCCTGGGCGTCGCCCAGGTCTGGACCTCGCCGCCGTCGGGCGCGGGCCGGCGAGCGGTCCTGCGACCGACCGCGACCGCGTCCATTCCCGCCGGCACGCTGAGCGACAGCGAGAACGCCGCCTTGTCGCCGAACCGCTCCTGGTCGCAGATCATCCAGTCGCAGGCGAAATAGCTGGAGTAGAGCGACGTCGCCGAGCCGGCGAAGCCCCGGGCGGGCCGGCCGTGATAGGCGATCTCCAGCTTGGCGCGGCGCCCCCGCAGCAGCGGCGCTGGCAGGTCGATCTCCAGCCGCCCGTCCCGAATGGTCGCGGCCACCGGAGCGCCATCCAGCGTCGCGGCGTCGATGCTCAGCGCATTGCCCGAGAAGCTGAGGCGCTGGAGCCCCTCGCCGGTCGCCCGCAGCGTGATCACCTCTCGCCCGGCCACGGTCTGGTTCTGGACGTCCGGGGTCAGCGCTAGGTCGTAGCGCTCGACATCGAAGCCCTCGCCCGGCGCGGCGGCGGCCAACGCCGGAAGCAAGGCGATCATGAACGCGATGAGCAGGCGCACCGGAGCTCCAAGGCTGACGGACCCGACGCCTAGCACGCGCCGAGCCCACCGTGCAGCTTCGCCGCATCGAAGACCCACGTTCGCCCAAAAGTCGCCCGGTTCGCGGTTGAGCTTGCGGCCATGCTCACGCTCGATCGCCGGACAGCCCTGGGGATGTTCGCCGCCACGCCGCTCATGGCGGGCGGTGGAGCGAGCCATGCCCTGATCCCGAACGCCGGACTGAAGCTGGCCGCGGCGGCGCGGGGGCAGATCGGGGTCACGCTGGATTACGATCCCAGCTATCGCAATATCGGCTATCCGAACGGCGACGTGCTGCGCACCAGCGGCGTCTGCTCGGACGTGCTGATCCGCGCCGCCCGTGACGCCTGGGACATCGACCTGCAGCAGCGGGTGCATGAGGACATGGCCCGCGCCTTCGCCAGCTATCCGTCGCGCCGCGAGTGGGGCCTGACCAAGCCGGACGCCAATATCGATCACCGGCGGGTGCTGAACCTCGAGACCTTCCTGGCGAGACAGGGCGCTCAGCGTCCCCTGCCCGCCGCCGGGCTGCTGAGCGGCGACGCCTTCGAGGCGGCCCAGCCCGGCGACGTGGTCACCTGGCGGCTGGCCGGCGGCGGCCGGCCGCACCTGGGCGTGGTCGTCGACGGGCCCCGGGCCGTGCGGGTGGCTCACAATATCGGCCAGGGCGTCCGCGAGGAGCCGCTGTGGATGTTCAAGCTGCACAGGCCCGCCGGCCACTATCGCTGGCGGGTCTAGGTCGGACGGGACCCTAGAGGCCCGCGTCCTCCTTCAGGCCCAGGGCGATGTTCAGGTTCTGCACCGCCGCGCCCGAGGCGCCCTTGCCCAGATTGTCCAGCTGCGCCACCAGGCGCGCCTGGCCGCTGGTGTCCGAGCCGAACACGAACAGCTTCAGCCGGTTGGTGCCGTTCAGCCCTTCCGGGTCCAGCGTGCTCAGGCTCTTGGCCTCGTCCAGCGAGGCGACCTCGACGAACTTTTCGCCCTTGTAGTGCTTGGCCAGGGCGTCGTGGATGTCGCCCAGCGACGGCGCGCCGTTCAGGGTCGAGAAGTGCAGCGGCATCTCGACCAGCATGCCCTGCAGGTAGCGGCCGACGGCCGGCATGAAGATCGGCCGGTTCAGCAGGCCGCCGTGCTTCTGCATTTCCGGCACGTGCTTGTGGGTCATCGAGAGGCCGTAGATCCGGTACGGGACCTTGGTGTGGTTAGCCGCGCTCTCGTCTTCGAACTCGGCGATCATGGCCTTGCCGCCACCGCTGTAGCCCGAGACGGCGTTGTACGAGACCGGCAGTTCCGGCGGCAGGATGCCCGCCGAGACCAGCGGCCGCGTCAGGGCGATGGCGCCGGTCGGATAGCAGCCCGGGTTCGAGATGCGCTTGGCGGCGGCGATCTTGCCCCGCTGCTCCTTGTCCAGCTCGGCGAAGCCATAGGCCCAGTCCTCGGCGGTCCGGTAGGCGGTCGAGGCGTCGATGATCACGGTGTCCGGATTGGTGACCAGCGACACGGCTTCCTTGGCCGCATCGTCGGGCAGGCACAGGATCACCGCGTCGGCGCCGTTCAGCATCTCGGCCCTTGCGGCCGCGTCCTTGCGCTTGTCCGGGTCGATCGAGACCAGCAGCAGGTCCTTGCGGTCGACCAGGCGCTCGCGGATCTGCAGACCGGTGGTGCCGGCTTCGCCGTCGATGAAGACCTTGGGGGCGCTGGACATGGCGGACTCCGATCCTGGCTGCTAGCGCCAGAGAAAGCAGAAAACAGAGACAGAAATGAAAAGGGGCGCTTCGGCCTGACCGAAGCGCCCCTTCCCGTAAGACGTAATCGTCGCGATTAGCGCTTCGAGAACTGGAAGCTGCGGCGGGCCTTGGCCTTGCCGTACTTCTTACGCTCGACGACGCGGCTGTCGCGGGTCAGGAAGCCGTGCGGCTTCAGGACCGGGCGCAGGCCGGGCTCGTAGTGCGTCAGGGCCTTGGACAGGCCGTGGCGGATGGCGCCGGCCTGGCCCGACAGGCCCGAGCCTTCGACGGTCACGACGACGTCGAATTGACCCAGACGGTCGGTCACTTCCAGCGGCTGGGCGATCATCATGCGCAGCACCGGACGGGCGAAGTAGACTTCCTGGTCACGACCGTTGATCGTGATCGAGCCCTTGCCCGGCTTGATCCAGACGCGAGCGATCGCGTTCTTGCGCTTGCCGGTCGCGTAGGCGCGGCCTTGGGCGTCGATCTTCGGTTCGGCCGGAGCGGCGGTTTCCGGGTTGCTGGACAGGCTGGCCAGCGCGTCAAAGCCTTGAGCGTCGGTCATAGCTTAGAGGCTCCGGATGTTCTTGGCGTTGCGGCCCGCGAAGTCGACGACTTCGGGGTTTTGCGCTTGGTGCGGGTGCTCACCGTTGTTGTAGATGAGCAGGTGGGTCAGCTGCTTGCGAGCCAGCGGGCTCTCCTTGGGCAGCATGCGCTCGACGGCCTTTTCCAGGACGCGCTCGGGGAAACGACCGCCCAGCACCTTGCGGGGGGTGGTTTCCTTGACGCCGCCCGGGTGACCGGTGTGACTGTAATAGACCTTGTCGTCCAGCTTCTTGCCGGTGAACTTCACCTTGTCGGCGTTGATGACGACGACGAAGTCGCCGCAATCGACGTGCGGGGTGTAGTCAGGACGGTGCTTGCCGCGAAGACGCATGGCGATGAACGTCGCCAGACGGCCGACAACGGCGTTCTCGGCGTCGACCACGATCCACTTCTTCTCGACCTCGGCTGGCTTCAAGGAAGCCGTGATCTTCTGCATGGGATTGATCCGTATTTCTTAGGCGTCCGACCCCGAGAAATCCGGTTTCGTCCGTGTGAGGCGCGGCATGTACGGGAGGGTTCGGGCACTGTCAACAACAGCGATGCGAAAAACTTACAAAACGAAGCAAAAACAATGAGATAAATCATACGGTAATATAATACCGCAATCTCGCGCCACGCCGTCTTCACGCGGCTGGCCGCTGAAGGGATGAAAGGGACGCGGAGCGCCCGGGCGACGCCCGGAGGGTTGGAGAGTGAATACCGTTTCGACGAAGCCGAGCGCTCCGCGCAGTCGTTATCCGGTGAGCCCGCGAGGCGCGGGGCTTTAACCCGCTCCCACGAGAGGCCCCCGGCGGGCGGGCCGGGGCGACGACCCCGGTCCCGGAATGCCCGGGCGATTTCAGCCCGGACCTGTCGCGTTCGCCGAAGTCCCCGCCGCCAGAGCTTTGTCCTGTGTTTCAAGGAACCCGCCACAGGATCCGTCGCGAAGACGATCTCCGAAGAGACCCGGCGGGCGCTTCCCGCTCGACCACACCCGACAGCCGTCTCGATCGCCGGCCGGACGTCCCTTCCGCGCCATCGGGTGAGGAACAGTATGGGGGCGGGTTTGAGCGCGGATCATTCGATGGCGCGTAAAATCGACAAGCGATTGATTTCACTAAACTCCATCTCGCGAATTCCGAGGATAGAGGCGCTCCAATCCCCGTACTTGCCCCCTCCGCGCCTACGGCGCTCCTCCCCCAGAGGGGGAAGACGGGAGAAGGCTGCGCGAACCGTCTGCCCCCTCCGGGGGCGGACGACCACGCGCAGCGTGGTCAGGTGGGGGCCCGCCGCGCTGGCCGCCCTAGAACAGCCCGCGCCTCTTCTTCGCCTTGGGCGCTTCCGCCGGCGCGGCCGCCGCATCCGCCTTGCCGTCGAAGCCGAACGCGTGGCGCATGACCTGGAAGATGTAGCTCTCCTCGACCACGCCGCGCAGCAGGAAGGCCTGCGGGCCGTCGGCGAACACGCCCACGTCCTCGCCCGCGTGGGCGGCGCTGGGCAGGTTGGCCACGGCCTGCTGGTGGTAGTCGATGTCGTCCACGTCTTCCTTGGCCGGATCCCGGCGCGTGTCGGCGCCTTCCGGGCCGCCGGGGCCGGTGGCGAACATCAGGGTCGTGTAGGCCTTGCCGTCGCCGGCCAGGATCGGCTCGCCCTCGTTGCCGGCCAGGCCCAGGATCGGGGCGTTGCGAGCGGCGTAGCCCGAGATCACCAGGCCGTGACTGTGGTCGGCGGTGACGACGACCAGGGTGTCCCTCAGGTCGACCTTGGCCAGCACGGCCTCGATGGCCTTCGAGAACGCGACGGTCTCGGTCAGGGTGCGCTTGGCGTTGCCCAGGTGGCTGCCCATGTCGATCTTGCCGCCCTCGACCAGCAGGAAATAGCCGTTCGGGTTCTTGGACAGCACGTCGACGGCCGCGGTCGCCATCTCGGCCAGGGTCGGGACGCCCTGCCCCAGCACCGGGCGCTCCACCTCGTAAGGCAGGTGCTCGTTGGCGAAGAGGCCCAGCACGTGCCGGGTGTCGGCCGGGATCGCCTTCAGCTGGTCGACGGTCGTGACGTAGGACGAACCCGCGCCTTCGGCCTTCAGCCACTCGGCAGTCAGGTCGCGGCCGTCGGCGCGCTTGCCGTCCTTGGCCTCGGGCAGGAAGCGCGAGCGTCCGCCGCCCATGACGACGTCCAGACGCAAGGCGTCCGGGGCCTCGATCAGCTGGCGGGCGATGTCCTTGCAACCGCCTTCCAGGGCCTCGACCGGCATGTCGCTGTCGCCTTCCCAGTCGCGATAGGCGGTGTGGGCGTAGGCGCCGGCCGGGGTGGCGTGGGTGACGCGGGTGGTGGTGACGACGCCGGCGGCGCGGCCGGCGGCCTTGGCCAGCTCGGCGATCGAGTCGACGCGATTGCCCTTCTCAGTTTCGCACTTCTCGCCCAGGGCCGCGCCGGTCAGGCCGATGATCTTGTTGCGGGTTTTGACGCCGGTCATGATCGCCGTGATGCCGGCGGCGCTGTCGGTGACCTGGGTGTCGTGGCTGTAGGTCTTGGAGAGCGCCGAGTACGAGAGCTTTTCGAAGGAGAGCGAGTTCGACTCGCCGTCCACGCCCTTCTGCTGGCCGTCATAGATGCGGCCGGCCGTGACCGTCGAAATGCCCATGCCGTCGCCCAGGAACAGGATGACGTTCTTGGCCTTGCCCGTGTTGGGAACCACGGCGATCTGGCGCGCCAGGACGGCCTCGCCGGCCTTGTAGTATGGGTCGTTGGCGCTGGCCGAGGCGGGAAGCTGAGCCAATACCACGGTGGGAAGCGCGATGGCGGGAACGGCGACGGACGCGACGAGGGCGAGCACAAATGAGCGGATCAAGGCCAAGCTCCATGAGGAATCGGCCCCGTTTGCGCCCGGCATGTGACAGTTGTTCCGGCCCTTTGTTGCAGTCTCTCGGAAAATCCGGTCCCTGCCTGACCTAGGGACGGCGAACGCGCCAAGCGAAGACCGTCGCCGTGGCCAGCAGCAGCGCCGCCCCGGCCTGGTGCAGCACGCCCAGGGCGATCGGCACCGAGGCCATCAGCGTCCAGATGCCAAGGCCCGCCTGCAAGGTGACGGCGACCGCCACGGCCAGCGCCACGGCCTTGCTGCCCGCCGCCAGCAGGCGGTCGCGACCGCCCACGACGCCGATGGTAATGCCTGCCAGGAACAGGGCGTAGGCGACCAGCCGGTGATGCAGCTGCACCGCGCCCTGGCTGTGGGCCAGCGTGCCCCAGAAGCCCTTGCCGACATATTCGGCCGGGAAGACGTGGCCGTTCATCAGCGGCCAGTCGTTGTAGACCAACCCGGCGTCATTGCCGGCCACCAGCGCGCCCAGCAGGCTCTGGAAGAACACCGCGCCCAGGAAGGCCAGGGCCCAGCCGCGCCAGGCGGAGCGCCCCTCGACGCGCGGCGAGCCGCTCCAGGCGTCCAGGGCGGTCCAGATCAGGACGACGAACAGCGCCAGGGCCAGGCCCAGGTGGATCATCAGCCGCTCGGGCGCGACCGAGACGCGCTCGGACAGGCCGCTGGAGACCATCCACCAGCCGACCAGGCCCTGCAGCCCGCCCAGGCCCAGCATGACGGCGCAGCGCCAGATCAGGCGGCGCGGGATGGCGCGGCGGACCAGGAAGACGGCGAACGGCAGGGCGAACACCACCCCGACCGTGCGGCCCAGCAGCCGGTGCGCCCACTCCCACCAGAAGATGCCCTTGTACCCTTCCAGGGTCATGTCGGGGTTCACCAGCTGGAACTGGGGGATCTTCTTGTAGAGCTCGAAGCTCTCGCGCCAGGCCTGCTCGGACATGGGCGGCAGCGCGCCCATGATCGGCTTCCACTGGGTGATCGAGAGGCCGGAGTCCGTCAGGCGGGTCGCCCCGCCGACCACGACCATGGCGAAGACCATGGCGGCGACGATGAAGAGCCAGATCGCGACGGCGCGCGAACGGTCGGAACGCAGGAAAGACGTCATAGGGTCGGAAAAGCGTCACTTCTGGGCCGAAATGCGGCGTGACTTCCCTACGCCTGACGCTTACGCGCTTCAATGTCTCTGTAGCGCGGCATGACGGCGACCTTGCTTCATGCGAAAACGGGGGACCTCTGGGGGCGGAGAAGACGATGAGCGGCATGGGCGTATTCGCGGCGGCGGTGATCGGCATCCTGGCCGGCTGGATCGCCGACCTGGTGCTGGGACGCCGGCACTCGCTGTTCATCAAGCTCTTGATCGGCGTGATCGGCTCGTTCATCGGAGCGTTCATCGCTTCGCGCATCGACCTCCACCTCGCCGGCTTCCTCGGCGAGCTGGTCGTCTCCAGCGTCGGGGCCATCCTGTTCCTGGCCGTGCTCGGCCTCATCCGGAGACCCGCTTGAGCGATCCTCTGATTCCGGCGCGCCAAATCCCCGCAAGACTGCGCAAGCTGATCGGCTCGTTCGCCGTGATGGCGGTCCTGTTCGCCTGGATCTGGGCCTTCACCAGCCTCTACGATCGCCTGCCGCAGAACCGCTTCATACACTTGGTCTATTTCGTGGTCTTGGGCATCGGCTGGGTGCTGCCGGTCATTCCGCTGATCACCTGGATGGGCAAGGCCGACAAGCCGCTGCACTGAGCGCTACTGGATCACCCCGCGCGTGATCTGGGGCCGCGCATAAGGATCGAAGCGCGCCGCCTGGCGCGTGACCTGAGGCGCGGGCCTTCGCGGCGCGGAGCTCGAGGCTCGCGCGACGGGACGGCTCGAAACGGCCGGGATCGCCGCCAGGGTCCTGAGGCCCTCGACCGTGTCGAAGCGCGCCGCCGCCGCTACGCCGCCCAGGGGCAACAGCACCCCGCGCCGCGCGACCGCCAGCCGGAAGGCGTGCCCCTCGCCGCCAAACTCGATATTGACGGTCAGGGTCCTGACCCGGTCGTTCAGCCAGGGCTTCTCCAGGACGATCAGGCCGCTGGCCACGTTGCGCGGGTCGATCGTAGTGGTGCGCAGGAACCGCAGCGTCTCCCGCGCGGCCGATCGGCCATAGATGTCCGTGACCGCCGCGGCGTCGACGCCGTAGCCGTCGGCCGAGACCGCGCCGCCGGGCGCCCCGGCTCCGATCCGCGCGCGCTCCCGGGCCTCGCGCTGCAGGGCCTGGAACGGAATCAGCTTGGCGGCTCCGCCGTCCTCTTAGACCGCCCCGACGTTCTCGTAGCCGAAGTTGAGAGGCTGGGCGCGGAGGTTGATGGCCGTCACCGCCAGGACGATGCGCCCCTCGAACTCCGAGGCGACGGGGGTGACTTCCACCACCCCGATCCTGGCCTTGGAAATCAGAGTCGGCCGGCCGCTCTGATAGTGCGCCAGGCTGGTCATGTCGGGCGCCGCGCCGATGCTGTAGGGCGCGGTCGCGCAGCCGCCGATCAGAAGACTCAAAGCCGATACGCCACTGGTGAACATTCTGCTCATGCCAGGTCCCCACCGAAGCTTGAGCTAACCCTCTGCCGAGGCTGGTTAATTTTATTTTGACAGAACGGTCAAATGTGAAACGCTCGTTTCCCGACCGTGAGGCGGGAATGAAAAAGGCCGCCCCGAAGGGCGGCCTTTCGTCTTCCGCTATCTCCCGAGGGAGAATGGTCGGAGCGACAGGATTCGAACCTGCGACCCCTTGACCCCCAGTCAAGTGCGCTACCAGGCTGCGCCACGCTCCGACGCGGAAGGAGCGCCCTTATAGGCGCCGCTCCCCCTTAGGGCAACAGCGATTTCGGACGAATTTGATAGCGACCGTTCGCAGAGCTTCTAGCGCGTCAGAAGGCCGTCCAGACGGGACTTGATGGCCGTCAGATCGTCGAGCGCGAAGGCCAGACGATCGCGCGCTTCCTCGTCCAGGCGCGCGACTCGCGGGGCCGGCGGAGCGTAGTCGAAATCAGGATCCAGGCACGCCGAACCGTTCGAACCGATGCCGGCGGCGATCACCTGGGCCAGGCCGTGATCGCGGTGCAGCTTCTGCACGCCCTTGATGGTCAGGCCCTCGCTGTGCAGCAGGGTGCGGACGCCGTTCAGCACGGCCACGTCCTGCGGGCGGTAGAAGCGTCGCCCGCCGGCCCTTTTCATCGGGCGGATGAAGGAGAACTTGGTTTCCCAGAAGCGCAGGACGTGCTGCGGCACGCCCAGCTCGTCGGCGGCCTCGGAAATCGTGCGGAAGGCGTTCGGCCCCTTCGCCACCGCATCGAATCCCTAGTCGCCCAAGGCGCGGTCGATTCGCGCCTTCATGACCTGGGAAGCGCGGAAGCCGATCACCCGACGGGGTTCGATCTCGGCCGGTTCGCCGGTCTTGGGATTGCGGCCCATGCGGGCCCGTTTGGCGCGGACCTGAAAGACGCCGAAGCCGGAAAGCTTGACCGTCTCGCCCTCTTCCAGCGCTTCGGCCACGAGATCCAGGGTGCGCTCGACAAGGCCGGCGCAGTCCTGACGGGTCAGTCCGACCTCTTCATGAACCGCCTCGCACAGGTCGGCCCGGGTCAAAGTAGCGCCCTTCATGCAACCCCCTTCACGCGTATCCCGGCGGCCCGAAGGACCACCTACGATGGAGCACTCACGGCAAGTCCGGACTTGATGCGACCGCCCTCAACTGGCCGCGTCCGAATTCACCGACGACCACATGCCGTGATTATCGCATGAAGTCAAAGGCTCAACGTCAACAGTTCAAGCCGATCAGCAGGACTGCGCAAGCTGCGCCTTAAAAGCGTGATAGCCGAAAGCGGATGCCGGTTTCGGCGGCTATCACGCTTTCGCTTTACACACCGAGCCAGTTCATCCGGTTCGAATCCGAACCGGACAGGCTCAGAGCCGCAACACGCAGGCGCCCCAGGTCAGGCCGCCGCCCATCGCCTCGAGGAGCAGCAGATCGCCCTTCTTGATTCGACCGTCCTTCACGCCGTGCGCGAAGGCCAGCGGGATCGAGGCGGCCGAGGTGTTGGCGTGGATGGCGACCGTCGAGATCACCTTCTCCTCGTCGATGCCGCAGCGGTTGGCGACGCCGGCCAGGATGCGCTGGTTGGCCTGGTGGGGAATGAACCAGTCGACGTCCGCCACCTCGACGCCGGCATTGGCGGCGGCCGCGTGGATGGCCTCGGAAATATTGACCACGGCGTGCTTGAAGACCTGGTTGCCCAGCATGCGCAGCTTGCCGACCGTGCCGGTCGTCGAGACGCCGCCATCGACATACAGCAGGTCCTGCTTGGTCCCGTCGGCGCGCAAGGCGAAGCCCAGCATGCCACGGTCGGCCGTCGTCCCATCGCCCTGCCCCGGCTCCAGCACGATCGCGCCCGCCCCGTCGCCGAACAGCACGCAGGTGCCGCGATCGCTCCAGTCCATCAGGCGGGTCATGGTCTCGGCGCCGATGACCAGGGCGCATTTGGCGTGGCCGCGGGCCACGAAGCCGTCGGCGACGCTCAGGGCGTAGACGAAGCCCGAGCAGACGGCCTGGACATCGAAGGCGATGCCGACCGGCGCGCCCAGCTTGCGCTGGACGATCGTCGCGACGGCCGGAAAGGTCAGATCGGCCGTGGTGGTGGCCACGATGATCAGGTCGACGTCGGCGGCGGTCTTGCCGGCGGCCTCCAGGGCTTCCTTGGCGGCCTCGAAGGCCAGGTCCGAGACCGGCTGGTCGTCGGCGGCTTGGTGGCGCTGGCGGATGCCGGTGCGCTCGACGATCCATTCGTCGCTGGTGTCGACGAACTTGGCGAGGTCGTCGTTGGTCACGACCTTCGGCGGCAGATACGCGCCGACGCCGGTCACTACGCTACGGGTCACGCTCACTCGGCCGCTCCCTGCCCCGCTTCCGGGGCTTCGTCCTTGGCCGCCGCGGCGGTCAGGCGCTTCAGATTTCTGTCGATCTCGGCGCGGAAATCACTGCGCGCGAGGTTGGTGGCGACCCGGATGGCCGAGTCGAAGCCGTTGGCGTCCGCGCCGCCGTGGCTCTTGACCACGATGCCGTTCAGGCCCAGCAGCGGCGCCCCGTTCACCCGGCTCGGATCCAGCCGGCGGCGCATCTTCTTCAGCGCGCCCGAGGCGATCAGCGCGCCCAGCATGGCCAGCGGGCCCGACGTCAGCGTCGTCTTGATCTCGTTGGAGAAAAACCGCGCCAGGCCCTCGGCCGTCTTCAGCGCCACATTGCCGGTGAAGCCGTCGGTGACGACCACGTCGACCGTGCCATAGGCGATGTCGTTGCCCTCGACGAAGCCGTGATAGTCGAAGTCCAGCTTGGTCTCGCGCAGGATGGCGTGGGCCTCGCGGACTTCCTCGTGGCCCTTCTCGTCCTCGGAGCCGACGTTCAGCAGACCCACGGTCGGACGCTTGGACGAGCCGTGCACCGCGTGGTGGAAGGCCGCGCCCATGATGGCGAACTCGACCAGCTGCTCGGCGTCGCTCTCGACATTGGCGCCGACATCCAGGACGGTGGTCACGCCCTTCATGTTGGGCCAGTTGGCGACGATGGCCGGGCGCTCCAGGTCCGCGCCCATGCGCAGGATCAGCTTGGAGATCGCCATCAGCGCGCCGGTGTTTCCGGCCGAGACGCAGGCCTGGGCCTCGTTCGCGCGGATGGCCTCGATGGCGTTCCACATCGACGAGCCCTTGCCGCGGCGCATGGCCTGGGCGGGCTTTTCGTCCATGCCGATGGCCTTGTCGGTGTGGCGGACCTCGCTGACGGCCTTGGCGGCCGGGCATTTGGCCAGCTCGGCCTCGATCTTCGCGCCGTCGCCATGCAGCAGGAACCGCACCCCCGGAAGGCCTTTGGCCGCCTGGGCGACTCCGGGCACGACGATGGAGGGGCCGTGGTCGCCGCCCATGGCGTCGACGGAGATGACTACGGATTGAGACACGTGGCGCTTAGAGCTCCGGCAGGCGAACCCGTCGCCCTCAAGGCGGCGGACGATACATCCGCGTGAATATCACGCAAGCGGTCGAGTCGGGCATCGGGTCTGGCTGAGCAGACCCGACATCTTAAGGGGGAGCGTGACGGGCGCCGAAACCGCAAACACTTTCGGCTGTCACGCTCCCTAGCCTTCTTCGTCCTTGGGTTTCAGGGCCTTGAGCGCCGCGAACGGGGAAAGCTCGACCGGCTCGGGGGGCTGGACGAACACCGCGCCCGGCTTGCGGGGGAACGGATCCAGCTCCAGGGCCAGGTGCTCGACCACATAGCCGGAGACGTCGATCGTCTCGCCCTCCAGCACATCCGGCGGCTCGTCGCCGTCCGGGTCGGCGCCCAGGTCGCCGAATTCTTCCTGCGGCGCGTTCTGGCTGTTGGCCGGGAGGACGCGCAGATCGAAGCGCGCGTCGATCGGCGTCTCGAAGTCATCGGCCGTGGCGCTGCACACCTGGACCACCCGGGCCCGCAGCACGCCCGAGACCTCGGCGCCGTCCAGCCACGAGGTCAGGAACACCTCGGCGCTCAGCGCCTCCAGGCTGACCAGATCCAGTTGCTTGGCGATCGCCTTGCGCTGCTCGGCGGTTGGTTCCAGGCGCAGTTTCACGGCGCCACGGTCGACCTGGGCCAGCGGGACCTCGCAAGGCCAAGGGGCGTTTTGAGCGGCGGTCACGGGTTCGGCCACGTCACGTCTCCTTGCAGCAGGGCTTCCAGCGGCTGTTCCGCCAGCGCCTCGCGCGTCTTGATCACATAGGCGGTCAGTGCCGCCACATCACCCTCCCCGCGCTCCTCGAACGCGGTACGGGCCAGGAAGTCGCTCACGCCGGTGGTGTCCGGCAGGGTCGCGACCGCTTCGTCATAGGTCTTCAGGCGGCCATAGAAGGCGCCGGCCAGCTTCTTCATCTTCTTGCCGACCGAGGTGTCGGCGACGCCGATCTCGCGGAAGGCGTCGTCCAGGCCCTTCACGTAAGAATCGAACACCGCCTGCGAGGTCTCGGCGCCGGCGTCGCCCTGCCCCTTCAGCCGCTCGATCAGGAAGATGACGTGCAGGCTGAACAGCTCGAAACGGCCTTCCATCGAGTCGCGGACGCCGAAGTCACGATAAAAGACCGCCGACCGGGCCTGCCCCACCGCTCCAGCATAGAGCTTGGCCCCCGCCGCCTTGGCGGGCCTGGGCTTGAGCCACCGATCCAGAAACATGAAACGCCTCGATTTCGCCGCGACATCCCGCTAGACGCGGGGTCCGCTTTCACGCGGGCATTGAACTAAGCTCCCGCGGGCGATAGGTCAAAGTCTGCATTTTTCCGGTTCGGAGCCTTGATGTCTCGCCCCGCCGTTTTCGCCGCCGCCATTCTGGGCCTGGCGATCGCCACTTCGGCCTGCACGCCGCTGACCAGCTATTCCGGCTTCCAGGCCATCGAGGCCAAGCCCGCCGACATGAAGGTGGGCGAGGACAGCAAGTCGACCCTGATGGAAAAGCTGGGTTCGCCGTCCGCGGTTTCGACCTTCGACAACAACACCTGGTACTACATCTCGCAGACCACCGACCGCGTGGCCTTTTACATGCCGCGCGTGATCAAGCGCGACGTCGTGGCCATCAAGTTCAACGCGGCCGACGAGAAAGTCGCCTCGGTGAACACCTACACGCTGAAGGACGGCAAGGTCATCGCCTACAACGGCCGTGAGACCCCGACACGCGGCCGCGAGATGACCATTCTCGAACAGTTGCTGGGCAACGTCGGTCGCGGCGGCATGCTGCCGCAGGACGACGAGGCCCCGGGCCAACGTCCGGGCGACCGCCGCTAACCGTCTTTCGTCGACAATCCGACGGTATCGAAAAGCCGTCCGCCGCAAGGCGGGCGGCTTTTTCGCGCGCCGGTTACGCAACACCAACGCGCACTACTCATAGGCGCGAGTAGAGCCTCTCGATTTACTGTGAATTTGAGATTGACCTTCTTTCGGCGGACAGATTGCCACAGCTTTAACACTTCACAAACCCGATTTGAGTGAACCTATTCCTCTGATCGCCATGGATTTGGCGAACGAATTCACGGCGGCGGTGGGAGGCGCACTGTGGAGAGCATGAATCTTCGCGACGTGACCGTGCTGCTCGTCGATGACAACGCGAACATGCGCAAGGTCGTCAGCCACATCCTGAAGGCTGCCGGCGTGCGCAAGATCCGTGAGGCCGGTGACGGCCTGGAAGCGCTGAAGCTGTTTCAGTCGGAGGAGATCGACCTGATCTTCACCGACCTGATGATGCATCCGGTCGACGGCCTGGCGTTCGTGCGCTGGATCCGCACCTCGACGGCCAGCCCCAATCCCTATGTGCCGATCATCATGATGACCGGCCACGCCACCCAGCGCTCGCTGAACGACGCGCGCATGGCCGGCATCACCGAGTTCCTGGCCAAGCCGCTGACGGCGCGCGGGGTCATGCACCGCATCAACGAGATCATCAACAATCCCCGCCCCTTCGTGCGGGCCACCGAATATTTCGGCCCCTGCCGCCGGCGAAAGATCGATCACGACTTCCAGGGCGTCGATCGCCGTGGCGCGCCGCAGGTCGAGATCGAGGACGCCCTGACGCAAATGGATCTCGAGGACGTCTACTGAGATCTTCTCAGCCCCGAAGACAGGCGCCCTCAAGAAAAACGCCCCGGAGTCTCCTCCGGGGCGTTCCACGTTTCAGGCTTCTGAAGAGCGTGGCAGCCAAAAGTGCAAGCGGTTTTGGCGCCCGCCACGCTCCAGCTCCAGAATTGGAGCCTGCCGGCTTCTGATCGTTCCGTCAGAAGTAGACAGGCTCCACGATCAGACGCCGTGGGCCAGGACCGCCAGCAGCAGCAGGGCCACGATGTTGGTGATCTTGATCATCGGGTTCACGGCCGGACCGGACGTGTCCTTGTAAGGGTCGCCGACGGTGTCGCCGGTGACGGCGGCCTTGTGGGTGTCGCCGCCCTTCTTGTGGACCACGCCGTTCTTGTCGGTGAAGCCTTCCTCGATGACCTTCTTGGCGTTGTCCCAGGCGCCGCCGCCGCTGGTCATCGAGATGGCGACGAACAGACCGGTGACGATCACGCCCATCAGCATCGCGCCCAGGGCGGCAAAGGCGTCGACCTTGCCGGCGATGGCGTTGATCACGAAGAACAGCACCACCGGCGAGACGACCGGCAGCAGGCTGGGCACGATCATCTCGCGGATGGCGGCCTTGGTCAGGATGTCCACGGCCTTGCCGTACTCGGGCTTGACCTCGCCGGTCATGATGCCCGGGTTCTCGCGGAACTGACGACGCACCTCGGCCACGACCGACTCGGCCGCGCGACCGACGGCGGTCATCGACAGGCCGCCGAACAGGAACGGCAGCAGGCCGCCGAACAGCAGGCCGACCACGACGTACGGGTTTGACAGGTCGAAGGTCACCGCGCCCATGCCGTCGAAGAAGCTGCCCGGCGTCGCATTGGCCGAGAAGAACTTCAGGTCCTCGGTATAGGCGGCGAACAGCACCAGGGCGCCCAGGCCGGCCGAACCGATGGCGTAGCCCTTGGTGACGGCCTTGGTGGTGTTGCCCACGGCGTCCAGGGCGTCGGTGGTGACGCGAACCTCCGGTGGCAGGCCCGACATCTCGGCGATGCCGCCGGCGTTGTCGGTGACCGGGCCGAAGGCGTCCAGGGCGACGATGAAGCCGGCCAGCGACAGCATGGTCGTGGTGGCAATGGCGATGCCGAACAGGCCCGCCAGGTTATAGGTCACCACGATGCCAACGATGATGGTCAGGGCCGGCAGGGCCGTGGATTCCAGCGACATGGCCAGGCCCTGGATCACGTTGGTGCCGTGACCCGAGACCGAAGCCTGGGCCACCGACTTCACCGGGCGGAAGTTGGTGCCGGTGTAGTACTCGGTGATCAGCACGATCAGGGCCGTTACGACCAGACCGGCCAGACCGCAGTAGAACAGGTTGTCGGCGGTGTAGCTGCGCGAACCGACCTCGATGGCGGTCGGGACCAGCGTGTGGATCACGTACCAGACGGCCGGGATCGACAGGATGCCGGTGACGATCAGGCCCTGATACAGGGCCCCCATGATGTTCTGGCTCTTGCCCAGGCGGACGAAGAACGCACCGATGATCGAGGTGACGATGCAGACCGCGCAGATGGCCAGCGGCAGCAGCATCATCGACGAGACCGCTTCGGAGCCCCGGAAGAAGATCGCCGCCAGGACCATGGTGGCGACCGTGGTCACCGCATAGGTCTCGAACAGGTCGGCGGCCATGCCGGCGCAGTCGCCGACGTTGTCGCCCACGTTGTCGGCGATGGTGGCGGCGTTGCGGGGGTCATCTTCCGGGATGCCGGCTTCCACCTTGCCCACGAGGTCGCCGCCCACGTCGGCGCCCTTGGTGAAGATGCCGCCGCCCAGACGGGCGAAGATCGAGATCAGCGAGGCGCCGAAGCCCAGGGCCACCAGCGAGTCGACCACCACGCGGTCGGTGCCGTTGTGGCCGGTCGAGAGCAGCAGCGCGTAGTAGCCCGCCACGCCGATCAGGGCGAAGCCTGCCACCAGCATGCCGGTGACGGCGCCGGAGGTGAAGGCCATCGACAGGCCCTTGGCCAGGCTCTCGGACGAGGCCTGGGCCGTGCGGACGTTGGCGCGGACCGAGATCAGCATGCCGGCGAAACCCGCGGCGCCCGACAGGATGGCGCCCAGGGCGAAGCCGACGGGCTGCTCCCAAGATTTGAAGAAGAACGCCAGAACGGCGATCACCGCCACGCCGACGATGCCGATCGTCGTGTACTGGCGGTTCAGATAGGCCTGGGCCCCTTCCTGGATCGCCGCGGCGATCTCCTGCATGCGTGCGTTGCCGGCCGAGGCCCGCATCAGACTGGCTGACTGTACGGCGCCGTAAAGCACCGCCAGCAGCCCGGCCCCGATGGCCAGATTAAGCCAAAGACTCATTAGGTTCTTCGCCCCTTCGCGCTTCCAAAACACGAGGGGACGCCGGTCCCGGCGGCTGAGGTATGACGAACGTCAAACCGTCGCCCGGATCGACGGGCGGGCCTTTTGGCCTCGTACCCCCTCGACATGCTCCCTTGAAATGACGCTGAACAGCGTCATCCGAATGAGACTGTCAGATGGCCGGGGGGCGCGCAACCCGTGTCGGCGCAAGCCTTTGCCGGGGCAAAGCTTGGCCGTTCGAGCGGAATCAGGGGTTCAACGGCCCCGAACTGTCCGGCTTGGCGGCGTTCGACTTGGGCGGCATCAGCTGCTGGCGGGGGATCTGCTTGACGATCTCCACCGAGGCGACCTTGCCCTTGCCGAACAGCACGGCGCACTGGGTCTTGACGAAGCCGGTCAGGCGCGGGCCGTCGACTTCCTGCCAGGTGTCGGCGCGGGTGAAGGGGGTCTTGTAGGCGGCCCGCACGATCGCGTCGCGCAGCTCCGGCTCCTTGTCCTTGAACGACTCGACCTCGGTCCCCGAGCTCAGCTTCAGGGTCATGGCCACGAAGACGTAGTTCACGATCCGGCCGTTGTAGATGATCGGGATCGTCATGGAGCCCAGCTTGTAGGTAGGATCCAGGGCCTGGCCCTCGCCTTCCTTCTTCTCCTTCTTGGCGTTGGCCAGGGCGGGGCCGGCCGCCAGGGTCAGGGCGGCGGCGAGCAGGAAGCGGCGCGAAGGCGTGCGAAGAGCGGTCATGGGCTGTCCCATAACCTCCAAGCCCTTGAAATAGGCCTAATCGTCAGCCGTGCAGCCAGCCCAGGCGGGAGGGCGTAACGTCGCGGCCCTTGTAGTAGGCCGAGACCCCCTCGCCTTCGACGAACTCGCCGATCTCGCTGACCTTGACGCCGGCGGCGGCGGCCGCGACGCGGAAGTTCCAGGCTTCGTTGGGGTCGACGGCGCAGACGATCTCGTAGTCGTCGCCGCCGGACGCCAGGGAGATGCGACCCTCGACCTGCTCCGGCTGCTGGTCCAGCCAGGCCTGGGCGCCGGGCGACAGCGGCAGGCGCTCCAGGTCGACGCGGACGCGGCAGCCGCTGGCCTTGGCGATGTGGCTGCTGTCAGCCAGCAGACCGTCGGAGACGTCGGCGGCGGCCCTGGCGTGGACCCGCATGGCGTCGCGCAGGGTCACGCGCGGCTCGGGCTGGCGATAGCGGCGCAGCATGGCGCCGTCGGCGTCGGCGACCTCGCCCCACTGGGCCAGCAGGCCCAGCCAGCCGTCGCCGATCGTGCCCGAGACCATCAGGCGGTCGCCCGGCTTGGCCCCGCGACGCAGGATGGCCTGCCCTTCCGGAACCCAGCCCAGCAGGGTCGCCGAGACGACCAGCGGGCCCGAGGTGGTGACGGTGTCGCCGCCCAGCAGCGAGATGTCGAACGCCGCGCCGTCCTCGGCCAGGCCGCGGGCGAAGGTCTCGCGCGACGCCACGTCCGAGCCCGACGGCCAGCCGACGGCCAGGAAGTAGCCGTAGGGCTCGGCGGCCTTGGCGGCCAGGTCGGAGAGATTGGTGCGGATGAGCTTGCGGGCGACGACGTCCAGGGCCTCGTCGGCCAGGAAATGCACGCCCGCGACCATGGCGTCCTTGGTGATCACCAGGTCGTGGCCGGGACGCGAGGGCAGCACCGCCGCGTCATCCAGCAGGTCCAGCGCCGCCGGATCGCCGCGCGTCAGCGGACGTAGCAGGCGCGCGATATGATCGAACTCGGTCGCCGTCGCGGGCGCCGCCGCCGAGGGCGGGGCGTCGTCTTCTGCGAACCAGTCGTCTTCGTCAGTCTCGTGCATCACGGGCTATCGCGTCGAGGGCGCCATTGATGAAGCCTGACTCGGGTCCCTCAAAAAAGGATTTCGCGATCTCGACATATTCGTTGATGACGACCTCGGTCGGAACGTCCGGTCGATACATCAGCTCGAAGGCCCCGGCGCGGAGCACGGCGCGGGCCGTCGCGTCCAGGCGTTCGAGGCGCCAACCCGAGGCCAGGCGCTTGACGATGCCCTGGTCGACCTTGGCCTGGTTGGTCACCACGCCCTTGGTCAGCTCGGCGAAGAAGGTCTCGTCGGCGGCGGCCAGGCGCTCGCCCTCGACGTCGCGGTCGAAGCGGTGCTCGCCGAACTCGCGGATCACCGAATCGACGCCCGCGCCCGAGACCTCCATCTGATACAGGGCCTGCACGGCCGCGAGACGCGCCACCGAGCGCGGTTGGATGCGGTTGCCGCTCATCGGGCCTGTCCCAGCAATTGACGCTTCAGGGCGATGGTCTCCAGGCAGGCCTTGGCGGCCGCGCCGCCGCGATCGCCTTCGCTGACCCGAGCCCGGGTCCAGGCCTGGGCCTCGTCGTCGACGGCCAGCACGCCGAAGCCGATCGGCAGGCGCTTGCCGACGCCCAGATCCTGCAGGCCGCGCGCGGTCTCGTGAGCGACCAGTTCGAAATGATAGGTTTCACCGCGGATCACCACGCCCAGCGCGACATAGCCGTCGTAGCGCACGCCCACCGGCCTGTGCCCGGCCTCTTCGGCCAGGGCGATGGCGGTCGGGATCTGCAGGGCGCTGGAGACCGTGATCACGTCGTATTCGGCGCCCTGGGCCTCGATCGCCTGGGCGGCTCCGCGCAGCAGTTCGTCGGAGACGCCCGAATGGCTTCGGCCCTCCACGATCAGCAAGCGGATGTTGTCGTCTACCATCTAGCTCGAATCTCCACGGCCGCGCTTGCCGCGCGACCAAAAGCACACATCAGGGATTAACGAACTATAGCTCGTCTTCGCCGCTATCGCTCAGGCCTTCTTCGCCGAGGAACTTCGCGAAGTCGCTCGTCTCCTTGAAGTCCCGATAGACCGAGGCGTAGCGGACATAGGCCACGTCATCGAGCGATTTCAACGCCTTCATGACCATTTCGCCCACCGTCGACGACGGAAGCTCGGTTTCGCCCATGCTTTCCAGCTGCCGGACGATGCCGTTGATCATGCGCTCGACGCGCTCGGCCTCGACCGGGCGCTTCTGGGTGGCCAGGGCGATGGAGCGGACCAGCTTGTCGCGGTCGAACGGCGAACGCCGGCCCGAGCGCTTCAGGATGATCAGCTCGCGCAGCTGGACCCGCTCGAAGGTGGTGAAACGGCCGCCGCACTCGGGGCACATCCGGCGGCGGCGAATAGCCGCACCATCTTCCGACGGGCGGCTGTCCTTGACCTGGCTTTCGGCATGGCCGCAGAAGGGGCAACGCATGATGTGGCCCCTCCCGCGGCGCCCGAAAGCTATTAGTTGTAGATCGGGAAGCGGGCCGTCAAGGCCAGCACTTCCTCGCGCACCTTGGCCTCGACGGCGGCGTTGCCTTCGGGACCGTTGGCGGCCAGACCGTTGACCACTTCACCGATCAGTTCGCCCACGCGGGTGAATTCGGCTTCCTTGAAGCCGCGGGTCGTGCCGGCCGGCGTGCCCAGGCGGATGCCCGAGGTGATCGTGAACGGCGCGGTGTCGAAGGGCACGCCGTTCTTGTTGCAGGTCATGTGGGCGCGCTCGAGGCTGTGCTCGGCGTCGCGGCCCGTCACGCCCTTGGGACGCAGGTCGACCAGCATCAGGTGGCTGTCGGTGCCGCCCGAGACGATGTTGACGCCCGACTTGCCCAGCGCCTCGGCCAGAGCCTTGGCGTTGGCGATGATCTGCTTGGCGTATTCCTTGAACGACGGCTGCAGCGCCTCGCCGAAGGCCACGGCCTTGGCGGCGATGACGTGCTCCAGCGGACCGCCCTGCAGGCCGGGGAAGACGGCCGAATTGACCTTCTTGATGATCGCCTCGTCATTGGTCAGCACCATGCCGCCGCGCGGACCGCGCAGGGTCTTGTGCGTCGTGGTGGTGACGACGTGGGCGTGCGGGATCGGGCTGGGGAACACGCCGCCGGCCACCAGGCCCGCGAAGTGGGCCATGTCGACCATCAGATAGGCGCCGATGCTGTCGGCGATCTCGCGGAACTTGGCGAAGTCGATCTCGCGGCTGTAGGCGCTGCCGCCGGCGATGATCAGCTTGGGCTTTTCGCGCTGGGCGATCTCGGCCACGCCGTCATAGTCGATCATCTGGTCCTGCTGGCGGACGGTGTAGCTGATCGGCTTGAACCACTTGCCCGACTGGTTGGCGGGCGAGCCGTGGGTCAGGTGGCCACCGGCGGCCAGGTCCATGCCCAGGAAGGTGTCGCCCGGCTGCAGCAGGGCCATGAACACCGACTGGTTGGCCTGCGAGCCCGAGTGCGGCTGGACGTTGGCGAAACCGGCGCCGAACAGCGCCTTGGCGCGCTCGATCGCGATCGTCTCGATCTCGTCGACATATTCGCAACCGCCGTAATAGCGCTTGCCGGGATAGCCCTCGGCGTACTTGTTGGTCAGGATCGAGCCCTGGGCTTCCAGAACCGCCTTGGAAACGATGTTTTCCGAGGCGATCAGTTCGATCTGGTTTTGCTGACGATCCAGCTCACGACCAATGCGGTCGAAGATGTCACGGTCCGCGGTGGCGAGGTCCGCGCCGAAAAAGGCGCTGGTGTTGGCTTGGGTCATGACGCTCTCCAGGCGTTACGGGGAGTCAGCAGAGGCGCCCTCTTTAGCGAGATAGGCGCGGCGATCAATCTCGGAACCACATGCTTAGCTGCGCGTTGACGTCCCGCAGGGCGGCTCTCAACCCCTGCGACATAACAACTGCAACAACAGTAGTGGGGTATCTCATGGCGTCTCAGGGCGGCAGCAGCGCGGACACGACCGAGGATATCGGCGTCGATATCCTGGGGCTCAGCGCCGAAATCGTGGCGGCCTATGTCGGCCAGAACACAGTCTCCCAGACAGCCATCCCCGAACTGATCCGCACCGTGCACGAGGCCCTGACCTCGCTCAGCAACGGCGGCGAGGCGCCGCGCCCGGTCGAGAAGGCCAAGCCGGCGGTGCCGGTCGGCCGTTCGGTGCAGCACGACTACATCGTCTGCCTGGAAGACGGGAAGAAGCTGAAGATGCTGAAGCGCTACCTGCGCTCGCACTACGACATGAGCCCCGAGGAATATCGCCGCAAGTGGGGTCTGCCGCCGGACTATCCGATGGTGGCGCCGGCCTATGCGGCCCGTCGCTCGGACTTCGCCAAGAAGATCGGCCTGGGCAAGGGCGTGCGGCGCGGCAGCTGACGCCCCCTCGCCTGCTCCCTTGCCTTTCGGGCACGCGAACGCCGCCGGACTCCGGCGGCGTTTTTCGTCTCGACGATGTGCGGTTCGGTCGAAATTGAAGGCGTGCTTGGTCCTTAAGCGGCGTGACCGCCCATGCGGGCGACGTTGCAGTGGGCCCACAGCTTTTCCATCGACGCGACCAGCTTGCGCATCATCTCGTCGGTGTGGAACGGCGTGGGCGTGAAGCGCAGGCGCTCGGTGCCGCGCGGCACGGTCGGATAGTTGATCGGCTGCACATAGACGCCGTGGTCGGCCAGCAGCATGTCGCTGATCATCTTGCAGTGGACGGGATCGCCGACCAGCACCGGGACGATGTGGCTGTCGTTCTCCATCACCGGCAGGCCGGCGGCGCGGAACATGGCCTTCAGGGTCGCGGCGCGCTCCTGGTGGATCTCGCGCACTTCCGGGTGCGCCTTCAGCCAGCGGACGCTGGCCAGGGCCCCGGCCACCAGCGCGGGCGGCAGCGAGGTGGTGAAGATGAAGCCGGCGGCCATCAGGCGGATGGCGTCGATCACCTCGGCGTCGCCGGTGATGTAGCCGCCCATGACGCCGAACGCCTTGCCCAGCGTGCCTTCGATGATATCGATCTCGCCCATCAGGCCTTCGCGCTCGGCGACGCCGCCGCCGCGCGGGCCGTACATGCCGACCGCGTGGACCTCGTCCAGATAGGTCATGGCGCCGTACTTCTTGGCCAGGGCGGCCGTGGCGCGGATGTCGGCGATGTCGCCGTCCATCGAATAGACGCTCTCGAAGGCGACCAGCTTGGGCGCGTCGGCCGGCGCCGCGGCCAGCAGTTCCTCGAGGTGCTCAAGGTCGTTGTGGCGGAAGATCTTGCGCGGACCACCGCCGTTGCGGATGCCGGCGATCATCGAGGCGTGGTTCAGCTCATCCGAAAAGATGATCAGGCCGGGCAGGATTTTCTGCACGACCGACAGGGCCGCCTCGTTCGAGACGTAGCCCGAGGTGAACAGCAGGCCGGCTTCCTTGCCGTGCAGATCGGCCAGTTCCTGCTCCAGCAGGACGTGGTCGTGATTGGTGCCCGAGATGTTGCGGGTGCCGCCCGAACCCGAACCGTGCTGATCGACGGCGTCCTTCATGGCGTCCAGGACGACCGGGTTCTGGCCTTGGCCCAGATAGTCGTTGCTGCACCAGACGACGACTTCGCGTTCCGAGCCGTCCTGGCGGGTCCAGGTGGCGCGGGGGAACGCACCGCGCTGACGCTTCAGGTCGGCGAAAACCCGGTAGCGGCCTTCGTCGCGGATCTGGTCGACGGCGCTGCGGAACGCGGCTTTGTAGTCCATCACGATCTCTAAACCGTCGGCTGATTGCTCCGGCGGTCCCCTAATTCCAGGCTCGGCTTTTCGCACCAAGCGCTCTTAGTGTCCATCTACGGTCATTTACCTAGCAAATAGAATTGCGCGATTGGCCGCATAGACGGCGCCTATCGCGAACCCCGACGGACACGGCGTCTTGAACGATTCAGTTCAGCTCCGCCAGCTTGCCGCGAAGGAACTGGATGACCGCCGAGAAGTCCTTGCCGCCATAGCCGTTGGCGTCGAACAGCGCGTACAGGGCCTCGGCCTGCGCGCCCATCGGCGTGCCCGCCCCGGCCTTGGCGGCCGCGTCCTGGGCCAGCTTGAGGTCCTTCAGCATCATCGCCGTGGCGAACCCGCCCTCGTAGTGGCGATCGGCCGGGGTCTGAGGCCCCACGCCCGGCACCGGGCAATAGCTGGTCACCGACCAGCACTGGCCCGACGACTTGCTGGCGATCTCGAAGAAGCGGTCGGCGGCCAGGCCCAGCTTCTCGGCCAGGGCGAAGGCCTCGCAAGTCCCCAGCATCGAGATGCCCAGCAGCATGTTGTTGCAGATCTTGGCCGCCTGCCCCGTGCCGTGGTCGCCGGCGTGGATCGTCACCCGCGACATCGGGGCCAGGGCAGCCTCGACGGCGGCGAAGTCGGCCTCGTCGCAGCCGACCATGAAGGCCAGGGTCCCGGCCTCGGCGGCCATCACCCCGCCCGAGACCGGCGCATCGGCGAAGCGGAAGCCAGCCAGGGCCGCCTGCTTGGCCACCGCGCGGGCGCTCTCGACGTCGATGGTCGAGCAGTCGATCAGCAGGGCCGACTTGGGCGCGTTCTTGAAGACCTGCTCGCCATAGACCGCCCGCACGTGCGGCCCGGCCGGCAGCATGGAGATCACCACCTCGGCATCGGCCACCGCCTCGGCCACCGAGGCCGCCGCGTGGCAGCCGGCCGCCACGGCCCGGGCCACCGCCCCCTCCGACAGGTCGAAGGCACGGACCTGATGCTGGGCCTTGGCCTGGTTCGCGGCCATGCCGCCGCCCATGTTGCCAAGACCGATGAACGCGATCCGGGTCATTGTAGAGCTCCCTGCAAATGCGAACCGCGCCTCATGGGCGCGGTCCTTATCGTTGAATTATCAAGCCTTTCGGCTCTCAGCGCGCCGTCGAGGGTTTGCGGAACTTGTAGACGAACTGGTCCGTCTTGCCGCGGATCGACGGGTCGAAGACGTTGGCCTTTCGAGTGTCGGCCGGGTCGCGCAGAACCCTGCTCTCGCCCTCGAAGATGAAGCCCGCGGCCGTCACCTCGGCCTTGACCACCGCCGGGTCGATGCGGTGCAGGTCCTCGGTGTGGCGCAGGCCCGTGCCCGGCTCGGCCGAGTGGTCGATGACCAGATAGACGCCGCCCGGCTTCAGAGCCTTGAACACCTGGCGGTTCACCACCGACAGGTCGGCCGGGCCCATGAACTTGTCGTGCATGTCGTGATAGTTCTGGGCCGTGAACACCAGGTCCAGCTTCTCCGGCGCGGAGAAGTTCGGCAGCGTGTTCAGGATCACCTTCACGTTGGAATAGGCCGGGTCGCGGGCGATGGCGTTCACCGCCGGCTCGCGCTTGGCCAGCTTGGTCAGCTCGTCCGGCACATAGGCGTAGACGGAGCCGCGCGGGCCGACGGCCTTGGACAGGATGCGAGTGAAGTAGCCGCCGCCGGGAATCAGGTCGGCGACCTTGGCGCCCTGACGCACGCCGGCGAAGGCCAGCACGTCGCCGGGGCGGCGGTCGTTGTCGCGCACCATGTCGGCGGCTGGACGCGACGGATCGCTCAGCGCGGCGGCGATGTTGGGCGGAATGCTGGCGGCGACCGGGCCCGAGGGCGGCGGAGGCGGCGGCCCCAGCATCGGCTGCGTGGCGCAGGCGGCGAGGCCTAGCACGACGACGAGACTGAGAAGCGGCTTACGCATGGCAATCCTTCCGAACCGACGTGTTCTTAATTGTGGCGACGTTAGCCTAGACCGATTGCTACGTCAGCGGCATCCATTCTTCCCCAGCGGGAAGCGGGGCGAAAATCTCGTCGAGCATGGCGTCGGTCACGGCCTCCAGGGAGGCCGGGCTCCACTTCGGGGCGTTGTCCTTGTCGACGATCACCGCCCGGACACCCTCGATGAAGTCGTGCTTCATCACCACCCGCGAGCCGATCCGGTACTCCATGGCCATGTTGTCGGCGAAGTCGGTCAGGGCCGCGCCGCGCTTCAACTGCTCGAAAGCGACCTTCAGGGTCTGGGGCGACTTGGTCTTCAGGACCTCCAGCTGGGCCTTGCCCCAGTCGCTGGAATCCAGGGTCAGGAACTCGAAGATTTCTTCCACGCTCTCGCCGACGAACAGGCGGTTGAGATCCTGCTCGAAGCCCAGCAGCGCGGCCTTGCCGGCGTCGGCGCGGTACTTCCTCAGGATCTCGTCGATGCGGCGCGGGTCGGCGATGATCGCCTTCTTCAGCCCCTCGATCGCGCCGAACTCGACGAAGTGGGTGGCGATGCCCAGCCGCATGCAGTCGGCGCCCTTGATCCGCGCGCCGGTCAGGGCCAGCCACAGCCCCGCCTTGCCCGGCAGGCGCGGCAGGTACCAGCCGCCGCCGACGTCGGGAAAGAGGCCGATGCCGGTCTCGGGCATGGCGAAGGTGGTGCGCTCGGTGGCGATCCGCACGTGGGCCGGCATCGAGATGCCCACGCCGCCGCCCATGACGACGCCGTCCATCACCGCCACCACCGGGGTGTCGTAGGTGAACAGCAGGTGGTTCAGCTGATACTCGGTGTGGAAGAAGGCCCGCGCCTCGACGCCGTCCCTGGCTCCGCTTTCGGCCAGCATGCGGATGTCGCCGCCGGCGCAGAACCCGCGCTCGCCCGCATGGTCCAGCAAGACCAGGTAGATCTCGGGATCCTCCTGCCAGTCCAGCAGCGCGCCGATCATGGTCTCGCACATGCCCTGGGTCAGGGCGTGCAGGGCCCTGGGACGGTTGAGCGTGATGCGGCCGACGTTCTTCTCGACGCGGATCAGGACTTCGGGCTCTTCGGTCATCTTGGTCCTAAGCGGGTTCGGCGGCAGGCGCGCAGTCGAAGCGGTCGATCTGGCCGCCCATGAGGCGGTAGATGGCGTCCTGCGGGATGTCCTGGCGCAGCGTGTCGTCCTTGGAGAAGCCCGCATAGGCCCCGCGCAGCAGGCGGCCGGCCACGCCGTGGCTGACCACGATCAGCCGGCGCTCCGGCTCGGCGGTCTGCTCGTCCAGCCAGTGGGTCAGGCGCGCTGTCATGCCCTCGTAGGTCTCGCCACCGGGAGCGTGGAAGCCCCAGGCGTCGTCGCCGGTAAGGTGCGGGTTCTCGCCCCTCACCTCCTCGCGCAGGCGGTTGGACCATTCGCCGACGTCGATCTCGACCAGGCGCTCGTCGAACGCCACCGGCAGACCCAGGCGCGCGCCGATCACCTGCGCCGTATCCCGCGCCCGGCGCAGGGGGCTGGCGACGATGCGCCATTCGGCCGGAGGGTCTCGCCGGACCAAGTCGAACAGCAGCTCGCCCATCGCCGCCGCCTGGGCCCGGCCCAGCGGCGTCAGGTCCGATTCCAGGCGCCCCTGCAGGCGTCCCTCGCGATTGTGAAAGGTCTGGCCGTGGCGGCAGAGATAGATCATCCGACGCTCATTGGCGGAACATCTCGCGGGCGATGATGACGCGCATGATCTCGTTGGTCCCTTCCAGGATCTGGTGCACCCGCAGGTCGCGCACGATGCGCTCCAGCGGATAGTCCTGGAGGTAGCCGTAGCCGCCATGCAGCTGCAAGGCGTCATTGGCCACCTGGAAGCCGGCGTCGGTGGCGAACCGCTTGGCCATGGCGCACAGCTTGGTCGCCTCGGGGCGCCTGTTGTCGAGGGCATGAGCCGCGTTGCGCACCATCAGGCGGGCGGCCTCCAGCTCGGTGGCCATGTCCGCCAGCTTGAACTGCAGGGCCTGGAAGTCCTTGAGCGGCCGGCCGAACTGACTTCTGGTCTCCATGTAGGCCTTGGCCGTGTCGAGGGCGAACTGCGCCCCGCCCAGCGAGCACGAGGCGATGTTCAGGCGTCCGCCGTCCAGCCCCATCATCGCGAAGCGGAAGCCCTCGCCCTCCTGGCCGATACGGTTGGCGACCGGCACGCGGCACTCGTCGAAGTTCACCTGGGCCGTCGGCTGGGCGTTCCAGCCCATCTTGCGCTCGTTGGCCCCGAAGCTGAGGCCCTCCATGCCCTTCTCGACCACGAAGGCCGAGACGCCCTTGGCGCCGTCGGCGCCCGTGCGCGCCATCACCACATAGACGTCCGAGACGCCGCCGCCCGAGATGAAGGCCTTGCCGCCGTTCAGGATGTAATGGTCGCCCTCCAGCCTGGCCGTGGTGCGCATGTTGGCCGCGTCCGAGCCCGAGCCCGGCTCGGTCAGGCAATAGCTGGCGATCAGCTCCATCGTGGTCAGCCGCGGCAGGTAGCGTTGGCGCAGGTCGTCGGAACCGAAGCGGTCGATCATCCACGAGGCCATGTTGTGGATGGTCAGGTACGCGGCCGTCGGCACATCGCCGTAGCTGAGGGCCTCGAAGATGATCGAGGCGTCCAGACGCGACAATCCGCTCCCCCCGACATCCTCGTTCACATAGATGCCGGCGAAGCCCAGCTGGGCGGCCTGGCGCAGCACGTCGACGGGGAAGTGTTTCTTCTCGTCCCACTCGGCCGAGAATGGGGCAAGCTGTCCTTCGGCGAAAGCGCGAGCGGCGTCCTGGATTGCGACTTGATCTTCATTCAGCGCGAAATCCATGCGCACTTCCTCCCATTCGGGGCAGAACCGCCCTCGCCTTCTTGCCGGCTGACGTGCCGCGCCCGGAGCCGCCTGTCAATCACGCCGCAACGGCAATCCCGGCCTTTCGATCCGCCCCCGGAGAGTGTGGCCTGAAATCCTCCGTTACACGGTGTGAATCGACTGAGACGTCACACCCCCTTGATAACCATCGTCATTCACTCCAAATGCCGCTCTCGAGTCTGGTCGTTCTCAACAATAAAATCTGCATCAACAACTATGCGTCTTCTGAAACTTGCTCTGGCCGCCCTGACGGTGGCTCTTGGAATGGCTGCGGTCTCCGCTCCGGCCTACGCGGCAGGCGGCGACATCTCGCGCTCGTACGGCGTGTGGCGCAACCCGAAGAACTCCGTGCACCTTGAGATCAAGGACTGCGGCGAGAGCACCTGCGGCGTCGTGGTGTGGGCCAGCGCCAAGGCCGAGGCCGATGCGCGCAAGTCGGGCACCGACACCCTGATCGGCAAGCAGCTGCTGCGCGACTTCGAAGCCCAGCGCGACGGCTCGCTGAAGGGCCGCGTCTGGGTGCCGACCCTGAAGGTCACCCTGGTCGGCTCGGCCGACATCGTCGACTCCCGCACCATGCGCGCCAAGGGCTGCGTGCTGGGCAACTTCCTGTGCAAGTCGCAGCTATGGACCCGCCTCGACGGCCCGTCGGTGCTGGCCTCGCGGGCTGCTCCGTAATCCACGCACTTAAGGGGGCGCCAGAAGGCGCTAGCGTCTTGCCTCGCGCGGCCGCCCGCGCGAAACCAAGCGCATGACCGTTCCGCCTCTCGCCCCCTACCCGCACACCCGCCTGCGCCGCGTGCGCCAGGCCGACTGGACCCGCCGTCTCGTCCGCGAGAGCGAGGTCCGCCCCTCCGACCTGATCTGGTCGATGGTGGTGCATGAAGGCGAAGGCGTGATCCCCGTCGCCTCGATGCCGGGCGTCGAGCGTCTCAGCGTCAAGGACGCCGCCAAGGCCGCTGTCCGCGCCCGCGACCTGGGCATCCCGGCCATCGCCATCTTCCCGCATATCGACGGCAGCCGGAAGGACGCCGCCGGCTCGATCGCCGCCGATCCGGACGGCGTGATCCCGCGCGCCGTGAAGGCCATGAAGGACGCCGCCCCCGAGGTCGGCATCATGTGCGACGTGGCGCTGGATCCCTTCACCGACCACGGCCACGACGGCGTGATCGAAGGCGGCAAGATCCTCAACGACCCGACCATCGAGCGCCTGATCGAACAGGGCCTGATGCAGGCCGAGGCGGGCGCCGACATCCTGGCGCCGTCCGACATGATGGACGGCCGCATCGGCAAGCTGCGCGCCGCGCTGGAAGGCGCGAACTTCCAGGACGTGATGATCATGTCCTACGCCGCCAAATACGCCTCGGCCTTCTACGGCCCGTACCGCGACGCCATCGGCTCGGCGAAACTCGCCGGTGGGCCCAATAGCAAGGGACCGGGCGACAAGAAGACCTACCAGATGGACCCGGCCAACACCGAGGAGGCCATCCGCGAGGTCGCGCTCGACATCGCCGAGGGCGCCGACATGGTCATGGTCAAGCCGGGCATGCCTTATCTGGACATCCTGCGCCGCCTGGTCGACGAGTTCCGCATGCCGACCTACGCCTTCCAGGTGTCGGGCGAGTACGCGATGATCATGGCCGCCGCCCAGAACGGCTGGATCGATCAGGACCGCGCCATCCTGGAAAGCCTGACCGCCTTCAAGCGGGCCGGCGCGGCCGGGATCATCACCTACTTCGCCCCCTGGGCCGCCGAGAAGCTGGGCGCCTAGCATGGCCGCGCCGAGGACCGCCTTCAGCCAAGGCCGGTTCTACGGCGCCCCCACCGTCGAGCGGCAACTGCCGGGCGTGCGCCTGGCGCACCTGGAAGCCACCAAGCGGGCGGAGCACGTCGACGAGCACAGCCACGACGACGCCCACTTCGTGCTGGCCACCCACGGCCGCTACATCACCACCGCCGCCGGGCCGGATACCGAAGGCCCGGTGCTGGTCTACAATCCGCCCGGCGTCGTCCATCGCGATCGCTTCGTCGACGTCGGCGGCTACTTCCTGGCGGTGAGCTTCGGCCCCGGCGACTGGCGGGCCCTGGCCGAAGCCGGACGTGGCGCGGCGATCGACGCCCTGCGGCTGACCGGCCCCGCCGCCCGCAAGGCCGCCCTGCGCCTGACCCGCACGCTGCTGTCCCGCGACGCCGAGCCGCTGTCGCTGGAGGGCCTGAGCCTGGAGCTGGCCGCCCAGACGCTGGCGCCCGCCCCCGACGGCGACAAGCGGCCGCCCTGGCTGGATCAGGCCGAGACCTATCTGGCCGACGCCTTCGACCAGCCGATCGGCGTCGCGGACCTGGCCAAGGCCGCCGGGGTGCATCCGGTGCATCTGGCGCGCGGCTATCGCCGCTGGATGGGCGCGGCGCCGGGCGATCGTCTGCGCGCCCGCCGGCTGGAGCGCGCCGCCGACCTCCTGATGCGCGGCCGCGCCGCGATCGGCCAGATCGCCCTGGCGTCGGGCTTCTGCGACCAGAGCCACCTCAATCGCCAGTTCGTCCGCGCCTATGGCGTCACGCCCGGCGAGTTCGCGCGGCTGTGCGGTCGCCGCCCCGATGTTGCACGCGTCCAAGACGAGGCCTGCGGCGTGGCCTAGACGGCAGAGGTTCCTCGTGGAGTTCCCGCCTTGAAAGCCCTCGCGTTCGCTGCCGCCCTCGCCCTGATCCCACTCAGCGCCAGCGCCGCCGACTGGACCACCGCCCCGCCTGCCGCCGAGGGCCTGTCGGCTGAAAAGCTCGACGCGATGTCGACGGCCATCAAGGCCGGTCAGTTCCAGCAGATCACCAGCGTCCTGGTCGCCCGCCACGGCAAGCTGGTCTTCGAGGCCTACTATGACGCCAAAACCCCTGGGGAAGGCGCCGAGGCCCGCCGCAACACCCGCTCGGCGACCAAGACCGTCACCGCCATGCTGACCGGCGCGGCCCTGGCCCGCGGCGCGCTGCCCAGCGTCAACGCGCCGATCAAGGCCTACCTCAAGGACCGCCCGCCGGCCGCCAATCCCGACCCGCGCAAGGACAAGGTCACGGTCGAGGACCTGCTGACCATGAGCTCCATCGCCGAGTGCGACGACGACAACCAATACTCGCGCGGCAACGAGGAGCGGATGTACCTGATCGAGGACTGGGTCGGCTTCTATCTGGACCTGCCGGTGCGCGGCTTCCCCGAATGGAGCCCCAAGCCCGAGGCCTCGCCGTACGGCCGTTCGTTCAGCTACTGCACCGCCGGGGTCGTGACCCTGGGCCAGGTCGTCCAGAACGCCATGAAACAACCCCTGCCCGCCTTCGCCGACGAAGTGCTGTTCAAGCCGCTGGGGATCGAGGCCCCGCACTGGCAGATGTCGCCCAAGGGTCTGGCCATGGGCGGCGGGGGCCTCGGCCTGCGCAGTCGCGACCTCTTGAAGCTGGGCCAGCTCTACGCCAACGGCGGCCAGTGGGAGGGCAAGCAGGTCCTGCCGGCCGCGTTCATCAAGGCCTCGACGACGCCGCACGCCAACGCCCGCGAGAACACCGACTACGGCTATCTGATCTGGCTGCAGACCTTCCCAGGATCTGATGGCGCCGCTCACAAGGCCTGGGTGATGAGCGGCTCGGGCGGTCAGAAGGTGGCGATCGTGCCGGACCTGGACCTGGTGGCGGTGATCACCACCACCAATTTCGGCGTCCGCCAGCCGCACGCCATTTCGGAGAAGCTGCTGGCCGAACACATCCTGGCGGCGGTCGAGAAGTGAAGTCGCGACTCGGCTACCCTCTCGGGATGAGCCGCGTCCTCGACATCGTCACCGCCGTGATCCGCAATGCGGAGGGCCGCATGCTGCTGGTCCGCAAGCGCGGCACGTCCACCTTCATGAAGCCCGGCGGCAAGCGCGACGGCGGCGAGGACGACCTGGCCACCCTTGCCCGCGAACTGGACGAGGAGCTGGGCTGCCGGCTGGTCGGGGCCGAACTGCTGGGCAATTTCTCGGCGCCGGCCGCCAACGAGGCCGGGTTTACGGTGCAGTCGGCGACCTATCTGGCCAGGATCGAGGGCGACATCGCCGCCCGGGCCGAGATCGAGGAGCTGGCCTGGATCGACCCGGCCGCGCCGGGCGACCTGCGCCTGGCCCCGCTGCTGACCGACAAGGTGCTGCCGGCGCTTTTGGCCCGCGCCTAAAATCACGTGTCATCCCGGAAGCCTCGAAGAGGCTATCCGGGACCCAGGGGCCAAGCACACTGCGGTTACCCCTGGGTCCCGGCTCTCCGCTTCGCTGCGGCCGGGATGACACGAAGAATATCTAATCCTTGCTCCCCATGGCGGTGATCCGCCCCTGAACCATCTCCAGCGCCAGTTCCCGCGCCCGTTCTGGCGGACGGCCCAGAAGCTCGCTGAGCGTCGGCCCGAACAGGCCGACCCCGATGGCCAGCACGATATTGACCAGGATGAAGTCGACGATCGTGTCGCGGTCGACGCCGACGTCCTGGGCCAGCCGGGTCTGAACCACCTCGTCGACCACCTGGCGCACCAGGGTCATGCGCCGCCCCTCGCCGGTCAGCTCCAGCCAGGCGGCCAGACGCGCCGCGCCCTTGGCCTGGAAGGCGTCGAACAGGGCCTGGGCCCCCAGACCCGGCGCCGCGCCCTCCTCGTTGAAGCCGGCGATGATCCTGTCGGCCAATTGCCGGATCATCCGCTCCATCAGCGCCGTCTCGACGCCGGAGATCGAGCCGAAGTGGTGGATGACATTGGCGTGGACCACGCCCGCGGCCTTGGCCACGTCGGCCAGCTTGATCGCCTGCGGGCCATGATCGACCAGCAGCGCCTCGGCGGCGGCCAGGATGTTCTCGCGCGCGGCCTCGGGCGTGCGGCGGACGCGGGTCTTCGGAGCCCCACTCTTGGTCTCTCGCTGCTCTATTGACATTTTTGTCAGTACAACTCACCTTGCGCCCCAACAGAGGCTGACCAAGCCCTAAACCGGCGGAGCGCAGAACGCCATGAGCGACAGCAAGACCACGCCCGAGGATCTGAACGTCCAGCCTCGCGACATCCGTTTCCAGCTGGAGGACGCTCGCAAGGGCCATTGGCTGGGCGGCGATCCGGTCGGCACGGCGGTGTTCAACGCCCTGTCCCTGACCTTCCCGGACGGCGAGCGGCTGTTCATGGACGCGGTCAAGAACTACCGCCACCTGCTGACCGGCAAGCTGCTGGAAGACGCCAAGGGCTTCATCGCCCAGGAGGCCATCCACTCGCGCGAGCACCATCAGCTGAACAGCCTGATCGACCGCGAGCGCTACCCGGTCGCCGAGATCGAGGACATGGTGCGGGCCCGCGTGAAGATGGCCCGCGAGCGCGGCAAGATGGGCATGCTGCTGTCGACCATCGCCCTGGAGCACTTCACGGCGATGATGGCCGAGATGCACGCCCGTCACCGCGATCTCTTCGACAACACCCCGGCGGGCGTCGAGCAGCTGTGGCGCTGGCACGCCATGGAGGAGACCGAGCACAAGGCCGTGGCCTATGATGTCTTCCTGGAAGTGACCAAGGACTGGTCGCCGCTGAAGCGCTACATGACCCGCTGCCGGGTGATGGCCCTGGTGACCTTCTTCTTCACCCGCAACATCAGCCGCTACGCCGCCCGCCTCCTGGAGGCCGACGGCTATACGCCACAGGCGGCGCTGAAGGCGGTGAAGCGCTTCGTCTGGGGCGATCCGGGCCTCTTCCGCCGCGGCTGGAAAACCTATTTCGCCTGGTACCGCCCCGGCTTCCACCCGTGGGACCAGGACGACCGCGAACGCTTCGCGGACTGGAAGGCCGAGTTCGACGCGGCGGTGGCTTAGAAACAAAAACGGCGGCCCGAGAGGCCGCCGTTTCCGTTTGAACGCTCCAGCAGGATCAGCCCCCGATCAGGCCGAAGTCCGCCACCTGGCCCATGGCGTCGCGGACGGCGGCCAGGGTTTTCAGGCGGTTGTCGCGGTGCTCGGGCTCGTTGACGAAGACGCCGTCCAGATAGGCGTCGACCGGGCCGCGCAGTTCGGCCAGCTGGGTCATGGCGCCGGTGAAGTCTTCCTTCGCCAGGGCTTCCTTCAGCGGTTTGTCCAGCAAACGCAGGGCGTTGTAGAGACCGACCTCGGCGACGCTGTCGGCGGTCGGCGCTTCGGGCGCGCCGGTCGGCAGGGCGCCCTTCTTCTCCTCGGCCTTGAGGATGTTGGAGGCGCGCTTGTAGCCGGCCAGCAGGTTCTTGCCGTCGTCGGTTTTCAGGAAGGTGTCCAGAGCCTCGACCCGCGCGACGATGCGCGCCAGGTCGTCGTCGCCCAGGGCGAAGACGGCGTCGACGAGGTCGTGACGCTTGCCTTGATCACGCAGGGCGACCTTCAGGCGGTCGGCGAAGAAGGCGATCAGGTCTTCCTTGCCGAACTTGGCCAGCGAGATCCGCAGGCCGTTCTCCTGGATGATCCGGATCACACCCAGCGCCGCGCGGCGCAGGGCGTAAGGATCCTTCGAGCCCGTCGGCTTCTCGTCGATGGCGAAGAAGCCCACCAGGGTGTCGAGCTTGTCCGCCAGCGCCACGGCGACGCTGACCGGCGCGGTCGGCACGGCGTCCGAGGGGCCCTGCGGCTTGTAGTGGTCGCGGACGGCGTCGGCGATCTCGTTATCCAGGCCGAAGGTGCGGGCGTAGTAGCCGCCCATGATCCCTTGCAGCTCGGGGAACTCGCCGACCATCTGCGAGGCGAGATCCGCCTTGGCCAGTCGCGCGGCGTCCTTGGTCTTGGCGACATCGGCGCCGACCAGCGGGGCGATCTCGCCGGCCAGGGCGACGATGCGCTCGACGCGCTGGGCCATCGTCCCAAGCTTGGCGTGGAAGGTGACGCCGTCCAGCTTCTTCAGCCACGGCTCGAAGCCGACCTTGACGTCCTCGTCCCAGAAGAAGCGAGCGTCGGACAGGCGCGAGGACAGCACCTTGGCGTTGCCGGCCGCGATGACCGCGCCACCGTCGGCCGCCTGGATGTTGGCGATGGTGATGAAGTGCGGGGCCAGGCCCTCTTCACCGGCCTTGCGGACGGCGAAGTACTTCTGGTGCGTACGCATCGAGGTGCGGATGACCTCGGGCGGCAGGCTCAGGAACACCGGGTCCATGTCGCCCAGCACCGGCGTCGGCCATTCGGCCAGGCCGGCGACTTCTTCCAGCAGGCCCTGGTCTTCGACCAATTCGAGATGACGCGCGAAACACAGAGTCTTGCAGCCTTCGAGGATGCGCGCCTTGCGCTCCTCGACGTCGAGCACGACGTAGTGAGCCTCAAGGGCCGCGGCGTACTCGTCGAAGTCCTTGGCCGTGAACGGTTTGGCCTCGCCCATGAAGCGGTGGCCTTCAGAGACGTCGCCGCTCTGGATGCCCTCGATGGCGAACGGCACGACCTCGCGGTCCAGCACGCAGAGGACCCGCTTCAGCGGACGCACCCAGCGCAGCTTCTTGGTCCCCCAGATCATCGACTTGGGCCACGGGAAGCCGCGGACGATGGCTTCCACCATCTCGGCGACGATCTCCGGCGTCGGGCGGCCGGTCTTCTCGATGAAGGCCATCCAGACGCCGTCGCGCTCGACCAGTTGGTCCTGGGTCAGGCCGGCCTTGCGCAGGAAGCCTTCCAGGGCTTGCGGCGGAGCGCCGACGCGCGGGCCCTTCAGCTCTTCCTTGCGGTCGGCCTGGGCCAGCGGCAGGCCTTCGGCCACCAGGGTCAGGCGGCGCGGGCCGGCGAAGGTCTTCAGGGCCTCGGGCAGGAAGCCGGCGGCGGCCAGGTGCTCGCGCGCCATGCGCTCCAGGTCCTTGGCGGCCTGGGCCTGCATGCGGGCGGGGATCTCTTCCGAGAACAGTTCGAGGAGAAGTTGGGGCATCTAACTTACGCGGCTTCCTGCTGCTCGACCCAGGCGCTGGCGCACATCTTACAAAGGTCGCGGATGCGGCCGATGTAGCTGGCGCGCTCGGCGACGGCGATCGCGCCGCGGGCGTTCATCAGGTTGAAGAGGTGGCTGGCTTTCAGGACCATGTCGTAAGCGGGCAGCACCAGGGCCTTGTCCTGGTACGAGCGGGCCAGCATCAGCGGGACCTGCTCTTCCATCTGCTCGAACTGCTGCTTGAGCACCGAGACGTCATAGCCGTGGAAGTTGGCTTCCGACTGCTGGCGCTCGTTCTCCAGGAACACGTCGCCATAGGTCGTCGCGCCCAGCGGCGAGTCGGGATCGTTGAACGGCAGGTCATAGACGTTGTCGACGCCGAACACGTACATGGCCAGGCGCTCCAGGCCGTAGGTCAGCTCGCCGGCCACCGGCGAGACGTCCAGGCCGCCCACCTGCTGGAAGTAGGTGTACTGGCTGACTTCCATGCCGTCGCACCAGACTTCCCAGCCCAGGCCCCAGGCGCCGACGGTGGGGTTTTCCCAGTCGTCTTCCACGAAGCGGATGTCGTGGGTGCGCAGATCCAGGCCGATCGCTTCCAGAGATCCCAGGTACAGGTCCTGCATGTTCTCGGGGTTCGGCTTCAGGATCACCTGGTACTGGTAATAGTGCTGCAGGCGGTTGGGGTTCTCGCCATAGCGGCCGTCGCCCGGACGGCGCGAGGGCTGCACATAGGCCGCGTTCCACGGCTTGGGGCCCAGGGCGCGCAGCACCGTGGCCGGGTGCAGGGTCCCCGCCCCCACCTCCACGTCGTGCGGCTGCAGGATGATGCAACCCTGCTGGCTCCAATAGTTATGGAGCGTCAGGATCAGGCTTTGGAAGGACTTGGGTTTTTCGCGCGACATCAATCGAAGCAGGCCTAGAAAAAAGTCGGCGGACCATAGGGCCCGCCGACTGCTGCTTCAAGCGATGTCCTGAGCCTAAAAGGGCTTAGTTGCCCTTCGGCGTGGTGCGCTTGCCGGCGTTCGACATCGGCGCGCCGTACTTGGCGCGGTTGGCCTTGGTGTCGGCGACCGGCGGGTTGGACACGACGTTGGCGTCACCGGCCTTCAGCGAGGCCTGCTCGTCCGGCGACTTGGACGACACCGGCACGACGCCCGAGCTATTCACGCCGGCGGCCGGAGCGGCCATGGCCGATGGCGTGGCGGCCGGATCGGCGGCCAGGTCGGTCGCGGCGCTCGGCGAGGTCGTGGTCGTCTGAGCCGAGACCTCGGCCGACGGCGCGGGACTGGCCGGCATGGTCTGGTCAGCCGGGGCGGCCGGGGCGGCCGGAGCGGCCTGCTCGTTGGCGGCCACGTTCATCGTCGCGCCGACGTCGGTCGCCGACGGAGCCGCCGAGGCCTGCAGGCCGGGCACGTCCTTGGGCAGCAGCACCTTGTCGACGACGTGCAGCACGCCATTGCTGGCCAGCACATCGGTCTGCAGGATGTTGGCGTCGTCGACCTGGGGCTGGGCGCCGCTGCCGTCCAGCAGCAGGGGCGAGCCCTCGACGCTCTTCACCTCACCCTTGGCGCCCTTGATCTTGGTGGAGTCCACCTTGGCGTTGATCAGGTGATAGGTCAGCACCTTCTGCAGCAGCGGCCCGTTCTCGGGCAGCATCAGCTTGTCCAGCTCGCCGGCCGGCAGGGCCGCGAAGGCCGCGTCGGTCGGGGCGAACAAGGTCAGGTTCTGGTTGGTCTTCAGCACGCTGGTCAGGTTCACGGCCGAGACCGCCTTCAGGAAGGTCGTGAACTGGCCCGAGGCCGTGGCGGTGTCGATCAGGTCGCCCTTGGCGACGACCGGCGCGGCGGCGGCGGCCGGCGCCTGCCCGGCGGGCGCCGGAGCGGCGGTGGTTTGAGCTTGGGCGGCGCCGGCCAGCAGGGCGATGGCCGCGGCGGCGGTCAGGAGACGCGAGGAGGTCATGGCAGAGGTCCTTTCGGTTCGAGCGGTGTACGCCCGGACCGGGGACTCGGTTCCGTGATCACGGGCTCGTGATCACCATGAAGCTTCACCGAAAATAGAACACGACCGCAACGCCGGCGACGATCAGCGCGAAGCCGGCAATCGTCGACAACTTGATCGGCTCGCCGAGATAGAAATAAGAGAACAGGGTGAAGACCATCAAGGTGATGAACTCCTGCCCCACCTTCAACTCAGCTGTCGAATACACGTTGTGCCCGATACGATTGGCGGGAACGGCCAGCATGTATTCGGGAAGCGCAATCAACCAGCTGGACAGGATCGCCACCGGCAGCGCCATGGGCTTGCCCTTCAGATGACCGTACCAGGCGTAGGTCATGAAGACGTTCGACATCACCAGCATCAGCCAGGGCGCGATCTTCATAGCGAGGGACGGCATGTCGAGAGGCTCCGAGGCGGCGCGTTGGGGATTCCCGCAGCGTAGGACAAGGGGCGTCCCCGGCGCTACCATCGTCCCGTCGGGTCAAATCGCCGGTTTCTGACGCAATCGAAGCGATTGGCGCACATATTTTAGGCGCCTTGCCTATTTCCTTTCCAAAACCTTGTCCGCAAGCCCCGTCATGGAACCGTCGCCGATAGCGTGGCCGGGCCGGGGAAACGATGCAGCGCGTAAAGGCGGCGTCGGCGGTGATCACATCGGGGGCGGTTTCGCTTTCGACCAACCAGAGCAAGCCCGCAACGCGGCGGGTCGGAGCAAGGCGGATGAAACTGATCATAGCGGTCGTCAAACCCTTCAAGCTGGACGAGGTGCGCGAAGCGCTCGTCGCCGCCGGCGTCGAAGGTCTGACGGTGTCGGAAGTGAAGGGCTACGGCCGCCAGAAGGGCCAAACCGAGATCTACCGGGGCGCCGAGTACCAGGTGAACTTCGTGCCCAAGGTAAAGCTGGAAGCGGTCGTGGACGACGCGTCCGCCGCCAAGGCCGTCGAGGCGGTCAAGGCCGCTGCAGCCACCGGCAAGATCGGCGACGGCAAGATTTTCGTCCTGAACGTCGAGGAAGCGGTCCGCATCCGCACCGGCGAAACCGGCTCGGCCGCTCTGTAACGCATCGGGAAAAGGGGATACCGACGATGAAACTCACCTTTAAACCGCTGGCCGGGCTCCTGCTCGCCGTGACCTTGGCGGGGGCTCCGCTGGGGGCGACCGCCTTCGCCCAGGAAGCCGCGCCTGCGCCGGCCGCCGCCGCCGCGCCCGCCGAGGCCGCGCCGGCTCCCGCCGCCGCCACGCCCGCTCCCGCCGCGGCGCCCGCGCCCGCCATCGTCGACAAGAACGACAAGGGCGACAACGCGTGGATGCTCACCTCTTCGCTGCTCGTTCTGCTGATGATCATTCCGGGCCTAGCCCTGTTCTACGGCGGCCTGGTGCGCGCCAAGAACATGCTGTCGGTCATGATGCAGGTGTCGACCGTCGCCCTGATCGGCTTCGTGGCCTGGGTCCTCTGGGGCTACAGCTTCGCGTTCACCGACGGCGGCAGCTGGGACACCTTCGTGGGCGGCCTCGGGCGCCTGTTCCTGAAGGACGTGACCCCGGCCAGCAACGTCGCGACGTTCTCGACCGGCGTGGTGATCCCCGAGTTCACCTTCATCTCGTTCCAGTCGACCTTCGCGGCGATCACCGCCGCCCTGGTGGTCGGTTCGCTGGTCGAGCGCATGAAGTTCGCCGCCATCGTCGCCTTCGCCGTCCTGTGGCCGCTGCTGTCGTACTATCCGATGGCCCACATGGTCTGGTGGTGGCCGGGTCCTGACGCGATCGCCCTGGCGCCGACCGCGCCGGTCAAGTCGGGCCTGATCTGGGGCTTCGGCGCCCTGGACTTCGCCGGCGGCACCGTCGTCCACATCAACGCTGGTATCGCCGCTCTCGTCGGCGCCCTGATCCTCGGCAAGCGCCAAGGCTTCGGCAAGGAGCCGATGCCCCCGCACTCGCTGACCCTGACCCTGGTCGGCGCCGGCCTGCTGTGGGTGGGCTGGTTCGGCTTCAACGCCGGCTCGAACCTGGAATCGAACGGCTACGCCTCGCTGGCCATGATCAACACCTTCGTCGCCACCGCGGCCGCCGGCCTGTC
>Ga0209676_1000392_pt1 | contig 79950 bp, 82 predicted proteins | sample AraplaCvi_mLB_r2_FD_184282 | JGI IMG/M metagenome (GOLD analysis project Ga0209676, IMG submission 184282) | Arabidopsis root microbial communities from North Carolina, USA - plate scrape MF_Cvi_mLB_r2 (SPAdes) (version 2) | ecosystem: Host-associated > Plants > Roots > Endosphere | place: USA...
CCATCGAGGCCGAGGCCTCCTCGGCCGAGGAGGCCTGCTCGGTGGCGCCTTGCGACACCTGCTCGGAGGCGGCCGACAGCTCCTGGCTGCCCGCCGAGACGTTCTCCGAAGCCGAGATGGCGTCCGACACCACGCCGCGCAGGCGATCGACCATCCGCTCCAGGGCCAGACCCAGGGTGTCCTTGTCCGAGAGCGGCTTGGGCTGGACGGTCAGGTCGCCGTCGGCGACCTTGTCGGCCAGGTCCGCGGTGGCGCGCAGGTTGGCGGTCATGCGATTGACCGTGTCCACGAGATCGCGGATTTCGTCGTCCGCCTTCACACGGACATCCTTGTTTAGGTCGCCGATCGCCACTGCGTCCAGCGCGCTGGTGATCTGCTTGAAGCCCTGGCTGATGATCAGCGAAATCCAGAAGGCGCCGGCGACGGCGATCAGCAACGCCAGGACGGCGGTGACGACCAGAGTCGTGCGGGCAGCGGCGTAGAGGGCGTTGGTGTCCTCATCGGCCTTCTTCATGGCGGCCTTGTTCTGGTCGACGATCTTGCTGATCGTCTCCGTCAGGGCGTTGGCGATCACGCGCGACTGGCTGATCGACAGCGCCCCGGCCTCGGCATTGCGATTGGCCATGGCCAATTGCCGAACCTGAGTGTTGACGGACCTATATTCGGTCCACCTCGCCGCGACATCGCTCCAATTGGCCTTCGCATCGCCTTCCGCGCGCGCGCCTTCCTTGCGGATGGCGTCGTCGATCTTGGCGCTGATTTCGCTCGACTGGACGTCGAACTTACGCGTCAGATCCAGGTCCTCGGTCAGGGCCATGTTCTTTTCGAAACGCAGCATGCGTCCGACATCGCCGTCGACGGCCTGCGCGGCGCTCAGATTGGCCGCCGGCCCGGCGATCACGTCGGTGATTGCGGCGTTCAAGGTCGTCATTCGGCTAATCCCGACGAAGACGACGACGCCCATCATCGCGATGAGCACGGCGAAGGTGGCCGCGAGTTTGATTTTGATGGTTAGGCGCATGAAGAGTCCCCCGACTCAGGCTTGCGAAACATGTATGGGCGTGATGCTGGCCGTATGGCCCCGCGCCGCGAAGATCTGGTCGAGATCGGGAATGACGATCACGTCGTCGTTCCGGCGCGCCAGCAGGCGAATGAAGTCCGCGCGCCACTTCAGTCCGACGCGGGGCGCGTCCTCGGTGATGCCGCGCGCGATCGAAGTGACCTCGTGGACCTTGTCGGCGCGCAGGCCGATCAAGGTCGGCTCGCCGTCCAGAGCGTGCTCGATCACGACGATGCGGCTGTCGATGGTCGGCTCGGCGGGGTCCATGTCGAAGGCCACGCGCAGGTCGACGAGCGGAATGACCCGGCCTCGGAAGTTGATCACGGCGCTGACGAACGGCGGGGCGCCCGGCACGTCGGTCTCAGGCAGCAGGTCCAGCACCTCCTGCACCAGCCCGGCCTCCAGGGCGAAGGTCTCGCCGCGCAGATCGAAGGTCAGGGCCTCGATGGGATCGTGGGACGTCTCGGTGCTCATATCCTTGTCCCTCAGCTGGCGGCGCGCATCTGCGCGTCCTGGCGTTGCCCGGCGGCCACCAGGGCGCCGATGTCGAGGATCAGAGCCACGCCCCCGTCGCCCAGGATCGTGGCGCCCGAGAAGGCGCCGACATCGGCGTGGAACGGCGACAGCGGCTTGATGACGGTCTGGTGGTCGCCGAGGATCTGGTCGACGACCAGGCCCACGCGTTCGTGGCCATGGGCCTGCCCCGTGGAGACCACGACGATCTTCTGATGCGGATCGGGCGCCAGGCCGGTCTTGAACATCTGCCGCAGGCGGATGAACGGCACCAGCTGGTCGCGGAGGGTGATCAGGCTGCGCCCCGCCGAGCGGGCGTCCTGCTCGACCGACAGCTCCACGCATTCCTCGACCGAGGCCAGCGGGATGACATAACGGCTGGCGCCGACGCGGACCAACAGGCCGTCGATGATGGCCAGGGTCAGCGGGATGCGCAGCGACACGACCGAGCCATGGCCGGGGGTGCTGGAAATCTCGATCGAGCCCCGCAGGCCCTCGATGGTCTTCTTGACGACGTCCATGCCGACGCCGCGGCCGGACAGGTTGGTGATGGCGGCGGCCGTCGAGAAGCCGGGAGCGAAGATCAGCTGCAGCAACTCGTTGTCACTGAGCACCTGGCCCGGCTGGATCAGGCCGTTCTCCTCGGCCTTGGCGCGGACGCGGGCCCGGTCGACGCCGCGACCATCGTCGGTGATGGTGATCACCACCTCGGCGCCTGACTGGCGGGCGGCCAGCACGATGTGGCCGGACGCGGACTTGCCGGCGGCCAGGCGCTGTTCCGGGGTTTCCAGGCCGTGGTCGGCCGAGTTGCGGATCAGGTGGATCAGCGGATCGGCCAGACGCTCGATGACCGTCTTGTCCAGCTCGGTCGCCTCGCCCTCGGTCGAGAGCTCGATGCTCTTGCCCGTATCGCGGGCCAGGTCATGGATCAGGCGACGGAAACGGCCGAACAGTTGGGCGATCGGCACCATGCGAACGACCATCATGGTGTCGCGCATTTCCGAGGCCAGGCGCTCGATTTCCTCGGCGACGGCGCGCAGGGCGATGTCGCTGCTGCTGGCGGCCAACTGCTTCAGGCGAGACTGGGCGATGACCAGCTCGCCGACGCGATCCATCATCTCGTCCAGGCGCTCGGCCGGAACACGGACCGTGTCCCCCCCCGTCTTGGCCGCGCGGCCTTCGTTGGCGGCCTCGACCGGCGCGGCGGTCTGCGTCGCGGCGGCAGGGGTGGGCGCGGGAGCGACAGCCTCGACCGGCGCCTCGACCTCGGCGACCGGCGTGACGTCCTGGATCTCCAGCGTCATGTCGTCGATGACGAAGATGAAGACATCCTCGATCGCTTCGCGGCCGTGCGGGGTGACCAGAGTCACGTCCCAGGCCAGATGGCATTCGGTGGGGACCAAGGCGTCGAAGTCGGGAATATTGTCGGTGACGGCGACGACCCTGCAGTCGCCCAGCTCGCGCAGTTCATCCAGCAGCGGCAGCGGGCGAGTGCCGTTGACCAAGGCGTCGGCCGGCAGGCTGAACGTCACGCGCCAGGTCCTGAGGCCGGCGTCGACGGGCTTGGCGGCCTGGACGGCGGGCGCCGCCGACGCGTCGACGGGCGCGCCGCCGGCTTGAGCGACCACGCGGTGCAGCTCGGCCAGCAGAGCCTCGCCGGCCGCTTCGGACGCGGGGCGGCCCTCGGCCAGAGCCCGCATGTGGTCCTGGCAGGCCAGCACCGCGCCGACCAGCTCGGACGTGGCGGCGACCTCTCCCTTGCGGACGCGGTCGAAAGCGGTCTCGCAGTGGTGGGTGAAGGCGGCCAGGGCGTCGAAGCCGAACATGGCCCCCGAGCCCTTCAGGGTGTGGAGGCCGCGGAACACGGCGTCCACCAGGTCTCGATCCCCCGGACGGTGAGCCATATCGAGCAGACCCTGCTCGATATCCTCGAACAGCTCCTGCGCCTCCTGGCGAAAAATCTCGATGGGATCTTGGCCGCTCACTTGGCGAGAACCTTCTTCACGACGCGGACCAGTTGTTCCGGATCGAAGGGCTTGGTCAGCCAGCCGGTCGCGCCGGCGGCCTTGGCTTGCGCCTTGATCTCGGCGTCGGACTCGGTGGTCAGGAACAGGATCGGCACGCCGGCCCCGGCCGGGCGCTTGCGCAGCTCGCGGATCATCGCCAGGCCATCCATGACCGGCATGTTCAGGTCGGTGACGATGAGGTCGAAGCCGCCCGCGCTCCCCTTCTCCAGGCCGTCCTGGCCGTTCACGGCCTCGGTCACGGCATAGCCTTCGCCGCTGAGGGCGATCTTGATCGCCTGCCGGATGCTGGCGGAGTCGTCGACGGTAAGGATCGCGGTCATCTTAAGCTGCCCCTTGAAGCCAGAACTTGGCGCGGTCCGAGGTTGTGTCGTCGAGGAACCCGCCGCGCCGGAGGACTTCCAGTAGAGGGCCGGTCGCCGGTCTGCTGAGAGACAGGCCAACACCGCTTTCACCAGCCTTGCGGCGCGCGGCTTCCAGCAGTTGGACGAATGTCAGGTCAGTTTCGGCGAGGTCTTCGACATCAATGACGATGGGCTGCTGCTCTCGCAGCAGGGCGATAAGCTGGTCGTGAGCCTCAGCTATATTCGAAATCGTCACCTCACCGGTGAACGAAATCGCTCTCTCTCCGAGATCAGACAATAAAGTTGCCCCCATAAGCAAATATATACCGCCGATATGCGGAATATTCGCTTGCGGAAACTTTGTGGGGTCCAGCCTTAATTTAGGGTAAATAGGACAACCTGGAGCGGAGCGGCAATTTGTCTCCGTCTCTGCGTTTTTGGGTTCTCCACGAGCGTATGGCCCTGTACCCGCCCGACTTACCCTCATCGGTTGCTTTTGCGAGACCTCGCCGCGACGGAATGACGCATCGAAGTTCGGCGACAAAAACGGGCCGCGCGCAGCGCGTCGCCCGTTAGCGCCGGGCCTCAGCCCAAGCGCGGGAGGCGCAGGTTCGCCATCACGCGTCGACAGTGTAGAGCCGGACGATCCGTTCGGGCGGAACGCCGCCGGCCAGCAGGGCCCGGGCGATCGCGGCCTCGGAGACGTAGCTGGATATGACCACCTTGACGCCTAGCGCCAAGGCGTCCTCGGGCGGCGCGATGCGATAGGGTCCAAGGTGGTGGCCATGCTTTTGCTGGTCGCGGTCGGTGATGGCGACCAGACGGGCGTAGGTCGCCAGCGAGGTTCGCTCGAGCAGGGTCGAGGTATGGACGCCCGCGCCCCATACGCAGACCGCCTCACCGGGCGTGATGGCGGCGCGTAGACGCGCGTCGCTGCGGGCCCAGGCGGCGTCGTCGACGGCGGCGTAGCGGTCGCAGAAATCGCGCGCGGCGATGAAGCCCGAGACCAGCGGCGCGGCGGGGGCCTCGTCGGGCGTCCGGCGAGCCAGGACGGTGATGACCGGAAAGGGCCAGTTGTCGACGGTTATCTCGCTGTCGAGCGCCTCGAACCCGGTCGCGGCCAGCAGGTTTCGCACAGAGATCGCATCGAAATAATTGAGGTGCTCGAGCATGAAGAGGCCGGGCGGATTGATCTCGGGCGCAGCCAGGCACGGCACCTCGAACAGCAGCAGCCCGTCCGGCGCGAGGACCCGGCGGGCTCGCGCCAGGGTCTGCCGGGGATGGAACAGGTGCTCGACCACATGGGAAAAGGTGATCAGGTCGATGTCCACGAGCGGCGGCAGGGCCTCGTGTTCGTCGCCGAGATCCAGGGTGATCCCGTTGCTGAGCCGGGCTTGTTCGACGGCCTTGGGCGAGGGATCGCAGCCCGACACTGTCCAGCCGCGGCGGCGAAAATGCCAGAGGGCCGCGCCGGTCGCCGCGCCCACGTCATAGACCCGCCCCGGCGTGACCTCGCGCCGCTCCAGCAAGGCCAGCATACGCGCGGCCGGCGCGCTGAGCGGCGGGTCGCCCCGGTCGAACTGGGTATAGTTGGAAAACAGGCGATACTGCTGGGCCAACACCTCGGCGCCGACGGCGGGGCTCTGCTGGACCATGCCACAGACCGCACAGCAGCGAATGCCGAAGGACACAGGGCCAAGACCGCAGATGTCCAGCTGCGAGCCGAAGACCTGCGGCCCTTCATCGGCCGCGCAGATCACGCAGGGACGGCTGACCCCGGCCACGTCGCAGCGCGCGCTGTCCTGGATCATCATCGTCTCCGTCACGACTCGCGGTAAATCGCATCGGCGTCGAAATGCGACCGATTCCCGTTCCTGCGCCTGACTAAACTGGCCAGGCCGACTGACGATCGGCAAGGCGCAATATGACGTTCCGCCTTCGATACCGTGGACGCGCGGCAGACGCCGAAGCCAACGACGCTCTAGTTGCAGCCGAAGCCTCGCCAGCCCCTGAAGCCGCGCCGTTGGTGCTTCGAGATGATGTAAGAGAAAATGGCGCGCCCGGAACGATTCGAACGTCCGACCCTCAGATTCGTAGTCTGATGCTCTATCCAGCTGAGCTACGGGCGCGCACTGCCTTGCGGCGAGGCGGGGGAGATAGCCCAGCCATTCCGGGGACGCAAGCCCGGTTCGCAGGATAATTTCGAAAAGTTTGGCGCATCGGTGTTCGAGCGGCGCCGCGCCCTTGCGCGACGGGCGTTCAGGAGGATCGTTCAAGGCCGATATCAGACGATCTGGAGGTGACAGCGTCGCCCTATTGGTGTCCATGGAGACACCCTGGGGATGGCGGGCAGGCCCTCCCCCCTTGATGTCTGCCGAGGATCCGTATGCGTCGTCTCGCCTCCCTGCTCGCCCTCTCCGTCGCCCTGCAACTGACGATCGCGCCCGCGGCGGCCCTGGCCGAGTCCATTCCACTGGGCATGCCGACGCCGAGACCCGCATCCACCTCGCCGGCGAGCAAGGGCATGGTGGCCGCCGCCAATCCGCTGGCGGTCGAGGCGGGGCTGAGGGTGCTGCGCGACGGGGGCGGCGCGGTGGACGCCGCTGTCGCCATCCAGGCGGTGCTGGGCCTGGTCGAGCCGCAGAGCTCGGGCCTGGGCGGCGGCGCTTTCCTGGTCTTCTACGACGCCAAGACGGGCAAGGTGACGGCCTATGACGGCCGCGAGACAGCGCCCAGCGGCGCTGGCCCCGACATGTTCCTGGGCGCCGACGGCAAGCCCCTGCCCTTCGTGACGGCGCTGCTTTCGGGCCGCTCGACGGGCGTGCCGGGCGCGGTAGCCATGCTCTCCGCGGCCCAGAAGGCGCATGGCAAGGTCGCCTGGAACACGCTGTTCAAGGACGCCGAGACGCTGGCCGACAATGGCTTCGTGGTCAGTCCGCGCCTGGCCGGCATGATCAACACCACCCGCGCCCCGCAGGCGTCGCAGCCCGACGCAGTGAAGTACTTCACCAAGCCGGACGGAACCCGCTACCAGGCCGGCGACGTGCTGAAGAACCCGGCCTATGCCGAGACGGTGCGCAAGATCGCCGCCGAGGGACCGGCGGCGCTGCTGGAGGGCCCGATCGCCCAGGCCATCGTCGACCGCCTGCGCCAGGGCGACCTGCCCAGCAGCATCACCCTGGAAGACCTCAAGAACTACAAGCCGCGCTCGGCGCCGGCCCTGTGCCGGCCCTGGAAGGTCTATACGGTCTGCACGGCCAATCCGCAGTCCTCGGGCTTGGCGGTGATCCAAGCGCTGCGGATGCTGGAGCACACCGACATCGGCAAGCGCGGTCCGACCGATCCGGTGGCCTGGACCCAGCTGGCCCAGGCCGAACGCGTCATGTACGCCGACCGCGACCGCTATGTCGGCGACCCGGCGTTCGTAACCGTGCCCGTCGACGGCCTGCTGGACCCCAAGTACGTCGCCCAGCGCGCCAAGCTGATCACCGACAAGGCCGGGGCCGCGCCGCCGTTCGGCCATCCCAAGGGCGCGCCCAAGGTCGGCGTCGACATGACGCGGGAGCCGGGCGGCACCACCCACCTGGTGGTCGTGGACCCGCAGGGCAACGTCGCCTCGATGACCACCACGGTTGAAAGCATCTTCGGCAATGGTCGGATGGTCGGCGGCTTCTTCCTGAACAACCAGCTGACCGACTTCTCGTTCTCGCCGAAGGAGAAGGACGGCGCGCCGGCGGCCAACGCCATCGCGCCGGGCAAGCGGCCGCGTTCGTCGATGGCGCCGCTGATCGTGCTGGACAAGAAGGGCAAGCTGGTCGCCGCCCTGGGCTCGCCCGGCGGCAACGCGATCCTGTCCTATAATCTGAAGGCCATGGTCGGACTGTTCTACTGGAATCTGAACATGCAGCAGGCGGTGTCGCTGCCCAACGTCGTGGCTCGCGGCGACACGTTCTCGGGCGACGCTGACGGGTTCGGGCCGGAGATGCTGGCGGCGCTGAACGCGCGCGGCGTCAACATCAAGGTCGGCCAGATCGAGGGCTCGGGCCTGCACGGCGTGATCGCGCGTCCGGGCGGCTTGCTGGAAGGCGGTGCCGATCCGCGCCGCGAGGGCGTGGCCAAGGGCCTTTAAGGGCCTCTCCGATCCTCAGGTGCGGGCCTGATGCTCTTCCAGGCCCGCCTCGACCTCGGCGCGGGAGAAGACTTCTTCCTGTCCGTCGATCAGGAGCTCCGCGTCAGCCGCCTCCTGCACCGCGACCTGGGCCGCGACGCGACGCAGGGCGGTCGGGGCGTCGGGCGCTTCGACGGTGATCTCGTGGATCGGCGCGGCCCCCGGCGAGGCGCCGAGCTTCACGGCGATGGTCCAGGTGGTCGTCATGGATCCTCCTAGGAAGCTGACGCGTCGGCCGCCCGATCATCGGGCTCCGGCAGCGGATCGGGCGCGCCGGCCAGCGTCAGATCGAACACCGAACCGCCCGGACCGGTTTCCACCAGCGCCAAATCGCCGCCGTGGCCCTGCGCCAACTCGCGGGCGATGGCCAGGCCCAGGCCCGTGCCGCCGCGCCGCACCGAGCCGACGAACGGTTGAAAGAGGTTGGCGCGCGCCCGCTCGGGCACGCCGGGACCGTCGTCCGACAGGCGCAGCACGCTCATGCCCTCGGCGCGGCGCAGCTCGACGAAGACCTTGCCCTTGCCGCCGCGGTCCGGCGCGCCCTCGATGGCCTCGCGGGCGTTGCGCAACAGGTTCGTCAAGATGCGGTGCAGCTGGTCCGGATCGGCGAGGACCTGCTCGCGCGCGCTGATCACGGTCTCCAGGCCCACGCCCTGCGGCGTCAGGCCGGCGTCCTCGGCCGCCATCTCCAGGGCCGGGCGCAGCGGGATGACGCGCGTGACAGGCTCTGGCTCCTTGGACTTGCCATAGGCCATGACATCCGAGGCCAAGGTGATGGCGCGGTCCAGGGCCCGCTCCAGGCGCGGCAAGGCCTGGGCCACCTTGGGATCTCCCAGGGCGGCCAGCCGGTCGGAGGCCATCTGGGCGCTGGTCAGCATGTTGCGCAGGTCGTGATTGATCTTGGCCACGGCCTCGCCCAGCGCCGCCAGACGGGCCTTGGACGCCAGGGCCGCCAGGAGGTCGGCCTGCATGCGGTCCAGCTCGGCCTCGGCGCGGCCGATCTCGTCCCGGCGGCTCGAAACCACGATGCGGGCCGCCGGATCGTCGGGATCGCCGCGGAAGGCTTCCATGGCCCGCGTGATCCGCTGCATCGGTCGCACCAGGAAGATGTTCAGGAAGGCGTAGACCAGCAGACCCGCCAGACTGGCGAGGAAAATCGTGACGCCGGCCAACTGCCAGAAATAGCCGACCAGCTTGGCCTTCAGCGGGGCGTCGGGCAGCACGACCTCGACGAACTCGGCCTTGCGGAAGCGCGGCTCGGCCATCACGCGGACCATGGCGCCCTTGGGACTGGTCAGGGTAAAGAACGGGGCGGCCAGCCACGAGCCGGGGTTCTGCCGACGCAGATCGACCAGATAGGGCGTCTCGAAAGGCTGCTTGGGCGGCAGGACCAGGCGGCGGGCGCCGTCGACCTGGACGGCGACGGTGACCGCTCCGGCCTGGTCAAACATCTGGTTGGCGACCGCATCGCTGACCCGCAGTTCGGGATCCGACTCGGCGATGGTCGAGGCCAGTTCGCCGGCCCGCACGCGGTCTAGCAGCCATTGCTCCTCATAGGCCGCCAGAGCCGGCGGCAGGATCAGCAGGCCGCCGAACGCGACGACGACGGCGGTGAACAGCAGCAGGCGCGCCGACAGACCGCCAGGCCACGGAAACCGTTTCCGGGGCGGGGCGGGTTCAGTCTCCGACGGCGAAACCGTTTCGACCATCCGGGGCGGCTACTTCTCGTCCAAAGGCTTCGGCAGCGGCGCGGCTCCGCGCCCCTTCCGCCAATGGCGCCACAACGGCGGCAGAAAGGCCAGAACGCCCATGCCGATGATTGGAAGATAGATCCGTGGCGACAAGAGGGTTTCGATCGTCACGGGACCGCCACGCGCGAAGATATGGCCAAGACCCGCGCCGATGCCGGCATAGACGAAAGAGCTCGGGATCATGCCCAGCAACGAGGCCAGGACGAAGGCGCGGGCAGGAACGTTGGCGACCCCCGCCGCGATATTGACGGCCAACAATGGGAAGGCCGGGATCAGCCGCAGGGTCAGCAGATAGTTGAAGGCGTCCCGGCGCAGCCCGTCGGCCATGCGCGCCAGGAAGGCGTCGGGCTTGCGGCGCAGCACGTCGCCGAAGGCCGTGCGGAAGACGAGATAGGTCACGGTCGAGCCCCCCGTGGCGCCGGTGACCGCTAGGGCGCCGCCCAGGGGGCCAAACAGGAAGCCGGAGGTCAGGGACAGGATCAGCGCTCCGGGCAGGGAGACCGCGACCGAGCCGACATAGATGACCAGATAGATCACCGCGCACAGCATGGGCCGCTCGCGCGCGAACGCCTGCAGCTCGGTTCCGCTCGCGCGCAGGGCTTCCAGCGACAGACGCTCCGGCAGGCCCGTGGCGAAGGCGACGACGAACAGGACGACGATGACCGCGAGCGGCCCGAAACGGCGCAGCAGCATCAGGGCCCGCTCGCGTGCCATTGGGCGAGTCATGCGGCGCCGACCGCGTCCTCGACCGCCGCGAAGCCGTCGGCCCTCAGGCGGGCGGCCAGGTCGCGCTTGATGCGGGTGACCAGGCCCGGCCCGCCATAGACCAGGGCCGAATAGAGCTGCACGGCCCGCGCGCCGGCGCGGATCTTGGCGTAGGCGCCTGCTCCGTCGGCGATCCCGCCCGCCCCGATCAGGGCGACGCGGCCGGCGGCGGCGGCGTGGAAACGCTTCAGCATCGCCGTCGATGGGGCCAACAGCGGCGCGCCGGACAGGCCGCCGCTCTCGCCGGCCCGCGACGATCTCAGAGTGTCGGGGCGAGCGATCGTGGTGTTGCTGACGATGATGGCGTCCAGGCCGGCGCCCACCACGGTCTCGACAATGGCCTCGACCTCGCCGTCCTCCAGATCGGGCGCGACCTTCAGGAAGATCGGATAGTCGCGCCCCGAAGCGACCTTCAGAGCCTCGCGAGTCTCGGACAGTCGGCCCAGCAGGTCCTCCAGCGCCGCCTTGGTCTGCAGCGCCCGCAGGCCCGGCGTGTTGGGCGAGGAGATGTTGGCGGTGAAATAGTCCGACAGGCCCCACAGGCGGGTCAGTCCCGTGACGTAGTCCTGGATGCGGTCGGTCGCGTCCTTGTTGGCCCCGATATTGGCGCCCACAACTCCGTCCTTGCCCTTCCGTGCGGCCAGCCGCTGGGCGAAGGGCTCGAGGCCGCCGTTGTTGAAGCCCATGCGGTTGATCACCGCCTGGTCCTCGGTCAGGCGGAACAGACGCGGGCGTGGATTGCCGGCCTGGGCCAGCGGCGTGACGGTTCCGGCCTCCACGAAGCCGAAGCCGGCGGCCAGCATGGCGTCGGGAACCTCGGCGTTCTTGTCGAAGCCGGCGGCCAGGCCCACGCAGTTGGGAAGCTCGAGCCCAGCGATCTTGACCGCCAAGATAGGATCTTCGGGCCCGCTCTCGCGCGGGCCCAGACCCCACTTCAGGCCGCGGATGGCCCAGCCGTGCGCGTCCTCGGGATCGAAGACGTGAAGGGCCCGAGCGGCGATGTCGTGAAGGCTCATGCGAGATGATCGCCCAACTGCGGCGCGCCGTCGGCGTCCAGATGGAGGTCGGCCTCGCTGAGCACTTCGCTCACCAGCAGCGGACGATAGAGGTGCGGGAACAGCGCCCCGCCGCGCGAGGCCTCCCACTTCAGGTCCGCGCCCAGCCCCTCGGCCTCGACGCCCAGCAGCACGAGACCCTGCTGGTTGCGGAAGTATCTGGTCGCGGTCTCCTGCGCCTGATCGGCGGCGGACAGGTGGATATAGCCGTCCTGGCGGTCGACGGCCGAGCCCTCGAAGCGGCCGGCGGCCTTGGCGGCGTCCCACTCGGCGCGGGACAGGATCTTGTAGATCAGGGTCATTCGCCGCCGGCTCCGCCGTTCTCGCTCGCGAAGAGCAGATGTTCCAGGATCGGCGCGCCGCGGTTCCATCCGAAGACCACGACCGTCGAGGTCGGGAAGCGGCCGCGCAGCTTGTTCGTCAGGATCGGCGAGGCCTGCCCTTGCAGGGCCAGCTGCAGAGCCAGCTCATGCATGCCCGGATTGTGGCCGATGACCATCACCGTCCCCGCCGCGCCGCCCTCGTCCTCCACCGCCTGGACGATGTCCTCGGGATCGGCGTGATAGAGGTCGCGCATGTGCTCGACGCGGGCCTTGGCGAAACAGGTAGCCACCCGCTCGGCGGTCTCGCGCGTGCGGCGGGCCGAGGAGACCAGCATGAGGTCCGGCGTCAGGCCAAGGCGCGCCAGCGCCTGCCCCATGACCGCGGCGTCGGCCTGGCCGCTCTCAGCCAGGGCGCGCTCGAAGTCGCCGCCGGTCTGGGCGTGCCGTTCGGCCTTGCCGTGGCGCATCAGGATCAGTCGCTCCATGCGCCCTCCATAGCCGTCCGCCGCCTTCGCAGGAAGCCGGCGGTTGACACCTTCTTCGTCTAGCGCTCCAAGGCGACATGGCTGCGCTCGATCTGGTCACGCCCGCCGGCGGAGGAACCTGGCGGTTTCCCGCGAATGAACCGCTGCGACTCGACTCGGGCGCGGCGCTGGAGGGCCTGGAGATCGGCTACCAGACCCACGGCCAACTCAACGCCGAAAAGTCCAACGCCGTCCTGATCTGCCACGCCCTGACGGGCGACCAGTACGTGGCCTCGCCGCATCCGGTGACAGGCAAGCCCGGCTGGTGGGCCCGGCTGATCGGCCCGGGCAAGCCGCTGGATCCGGCGCGGCACTTCATCATCTGTTCGAACGTGATCGGCGGCTGCATGGGCTCGACCGGGCCGGCCTCAACCAATCCGGCCACGGGCCGGCCCTACGGCCTGTCGTTCCCCGTCATCACCATCGCCGACATGGTCCGCGCCCAGGCCATGCTGGTGAAGGCTCTGGGGATCGAGACCCTGTTCGCGGTGATCGGCGGCTCGATGGGCGGCATGCAGGCCCAGCAGTGGGCGGTCGACTATCCCGAGCGCGTCTTCAGCGCCGTGGTCCTGGCCTCGGCCTCGCGACACTCGGCCCAGAACATCGCCTTCCACGAGGTGGGTCGCCAGGCGATCATGGCCGACCCCGACTGGCGCGGCGGCGCCTATGCCGACCACGGCGTGCGGCCCGAGAAGGGTCTGGCCGTCGCGCGCATGGCCGCCCACATCACCTATCTCTCCGAACCCGCCCTGCAGCGGAAGTTCGGGCGCGAGCTGAAGCGCGATGGCCTGTCCTGGGGCTTCGACGCCGACTTCCAGGTCGAGAGCTATCTGCGCCACCAGGGGGCCAGCTTCGTCGACCGTTTCGACGCCAACAGCTATCTCTACATCACCCGGGCCACCGACTATTTCGACATCGCCGCCAACCATGGCGGGGTGCTGGCCAAGGCCTTCACCGGCGCGCGGGACGTGCGCTTCTGCGTGCTCAGCTTCACCAGCGACTGGCTGTATCCCACCGCCGAGAGCCGCCATCTGGTAAGGGCCCTCACCGCCGCCGGAGCGCGGGCCGCCTTCGCCGAGATCGAGAGCGACAAGGGCCACGACGCCTTCCTGCTGGATGAGCCGGTGATGGACGCGGCTCTGGAAGGTTTCCTGGCTTCGGCCGAGCGGGATCGGGGGCTCGTTTGACCAACACTGTCATCCGCGAGGATTTCCGCGAGATCCTGCGCCTGGTGCGGCCGGGCTCGCGCGTGCTGGACGTCGGCTGCGGCGAGGGCGCGCTGCTGGACCTGCTGGCGCGTGAGAAGCAGGTCGACGGGCGGGGGCTGGAGCTCAGCGCCAGCGGCGTCGCCGCCTGCATGGCGCGGGGACTTTCGGTCGTGCAGGGCGACGCCGACCAGGACCTGGACCACTTCCCCGATCGCTCGTTCGACTATGCCGTGCTGTCCCAGACCCTGCAGGCGACGCGCAATCCGCGTCATGTCCTGGACGAGCTCTTGCGCATCGCCGACCGGGCCATTGTCTCGTTTCCGAACTTCGGCCACTGGCGGGTGCGCTGGTCGCTGCTCAGCCGAGGCCGCATGCCCGAAACCAAGGCCCTGCCGCTGCCCTGGTGGTCGACGCCGAACATCCACCTGTGCACCCTGGCCGACTTCATGGCTCTGACGGCAGATCTCAATCTGCGCGTCGACGCCAGCGCCGCCTTCGCCGGCAATGGTCCCGCCCGACCGATGAACCCGGCCAGCGCCATCGAAAACTGGCGAACCGAGACCTGCCTGTTCATGCTGAGCCGCAACGCTGCGCCGCCCACCCGGGAACTTCCACTGGCTTCGGGCGATCTCTTCGACGGATGAAGACGCTTCGTCTCATGACCTACAACGTCCACCGGTGCGTGGGCACGGACCGCCGGCTCGACGTCGAACGTGTGGCCGAGGTCATCGCGGCCGAACGGCCGGACGTCGTGGCCCTGCAGGAGCTGGACGTCGGCCGGATGCGGACCAAGGGCGTCGACCAGGCACATCGCCTGGCCGAACTTCTGAAGATGAGCTTCCACTTCCACCCGGCCATGACGGTCGAGGAGGAACTCTATGGCGACGCCATCCTGACCGCCCTACCCGAGCGCCGGATCAAGGCCAAGGGCCTGCCGCTGTACAAGCGCGTGCCGGGCCTCGAGCCGCGCGGCGCCCTGTGGGTCGAGGTCGAGGTCGGCGGGACCAAGGTGCAGATCATCAACACCCATCTGGGGCTGGTGCCCCAGGAACAGAAGCGTCAGGCCGCCGCCTTGCTGGGCCCCGACTGGATGGGCGACGACAATTGGGTTGCGCCGGGAGTGGTGCTGGGCGATTTCAACGCCACGCCCTATTCGGCGACCTACCGGATGCTGCGGACCGCCTTGCGCGACGCCCAGGCGCCGACGCCGACCTGGCCACGTCCCGCGACAGCGACCTTCCCATCCAGCTTCCCGTTCATGCGCATCGACCACGTCTTCCTGACCAAGGGCCTGGAGACACGCGGCGTCAGCTCGCCCTACGACATGCGCGCCCGCGTCGCCTCGGACCACCTGCCCCTGGTGGTCGAGCTGGAAATCACGGCTGAAGCCGCTCCGGAGGCATCGGCGGCGGAGCCGTGAGCCGGGCGATGTCGCGCTTCAGGCGCTTGCGCCGGCCCCAGGGGCGCCAGGCGTCGTCCGGCGCGATGGCGTCGCCCAGGCTCCAGTCGGCGATGAACTGCTGGATACCCGAGAGATAGCGGATCGGCACGGGCTGCAGCCGACGAGGCGGGCCGCCCCGGACGTCCAGGGCGTTGATCGCCGCGCCCAGGCCGCCTTCCCGCTCCATGGCCTCCAGCACGTCGACGGTCGGGCGGTCGATGAAGTGGCCGACCAGCCTGCCCAGGAAGGCGCGGACCGTCTCGCGCTCCAGGTCCGAGCTCGCCTCTATCGCCAGGTCGCACTCGCTGTCCAGGCCGATCGAGCGGTTGTTGAGATTGGCCGAACCGATCCGCAACAGCCAGTCATCCATGATCGCCACCTTGGAGTGGACGATGATCGGCGCGCCCTTGGGCGTATGGGCCGAAAAGGCCGAGAACCGCTTGTGGACATCGACTTCGCGCAGGCGGTTGATCGCCGCCGTGCGGGCGCTGTCCATGGTCATCTGGTCGAAATAGCTGGGGCTGCGGGCGGGGCCGATCGTCACCACCTCGGGACCGTCCGGCTCGGCCAGGCGCTCGGCCAGGGCTTCGACGATGACCGGCGAGGTCAGGTACTGGTTCTCCAGATAGATCAGCCGCTTGGCCTGGCGGATGGCGGCCAGATGCAGCAGCATGCACTCGGTGACCTCCGACCGGCCCTGCCAGGCGGCCGAGGTGCGAGCGATGGCGACGGGCATGCGGCGCAGGTCGGGCAGCAGGTCCTCGGGCCAGGGCGTCTCGTCCGGGCGCTCGGGACGCTCGACAGGGTCGCCGCCCGACGACTTCCAGCGGTCCATGAAGAGGTCGGCCATCGCCTCGCCGGCGCGGCCGTCGACCAGCATCGCGACCTCGTGCCGGGCCGGATAGTGGCGGCCCGTGGGCAGGCGTCGCAGCGGGTTGTTGTCCAGGTGCCGGGTGTCGTCCCAGCGGTCGACCCCGATGTCGCCGCCGCTGATGAGGGCGGTGACGCCGTCGATGATCACCGCCTTCTGGTGATGGCAGGCGCTAGCCGGCAGGGTGGCGTCCAGGCGGTACTTCACCCGCGAGCCGGCGAAGAAGGCCGCGCCGCGCTGCGGACCAAACAGCTGGGCCGCGGCGATCGGAAACGGCATGTCCCAGGTCAGGACCCGAACGTCGAGGGCCGGGTTCAGCGCCGCCTGCCGCCGCAGGATCAGGCCGATGCGGTCGGCATGGGTCGGATCACGGCTCTTGCGCACCCGGTCGGGATCCAGACGCGTCAGCGGATCGAACACCCAGGCCAGGATCCAGATCGACTTTCGCGCGGACAGGATCAGCGGCTTCAGCGCGTCGAACGCCTCATCGTTGTCGATGAACAGGGCCACGCGATCGGCGGGTTCGACCCGCCAGCAGTTGTATCCCGGTTGGAAGACGGAAGAGCCTGGATCCATGTCACCGATACGCCGTGAGATGCGACAACGCGCGGACCCGTGTTATGGCTCCGCTTCGGGAGCCCGTCCTCATAAATAGAGCTGAACAGCCATGACCACGCTCGATCCCTCCAAGGCGCCGCACGTCCTGTCCGATCGACAGCGGCTATGGGCTTTCTGGCTGGGCTGCGCCGTGGTGACCGCGGGCGTTCTGCTGCACGTGCCGATGTACCTGATGGGCGCGAACACCGGCTACCAACTCGCGGGCATGCCGATGGACCTGGGCATGACGATCGGCATGCTGATCATCCCGCTCGGCTGCGCCCTGGCCGGCTGGGGGCTGCTGCCTCGACGCGGGCGCGATCACAGCCATGACCACCACATCGTCGAGGTCACCCCGCCCGAGGACGCGCCGCTGTCCCTGGCGCACTGGGGACTGATGGTCACCCTGGTCGTGGCCCTGATCATCGACATCATGAAGCCGGCCAGTCTCGGCTTCGTCGTTCCGGGCATGATCAAGGAATACGCGGTCGGCAAGGCCACCGTCGCCTGGCTGCCGTTCGCAGCCCTGACCGGCACCGTGGCCGGCTCGATCATCTGGGGGATCCTGGCCGACATCTTCGGACGCCGCGCCTCGATCCTGTTGTCGGCGGTGATGTTCGTCGGCACCTCAATCTGCGGCGCCATGCCCGATTTCTGGTGGAACGTCGGCATGTGCTTCATGATGGGCGCCGCCGCCGGCGGCCTGCTGCCCGTGGTTTACGCCCTGCTGGCCGAGACCATGCCGTCCCGGCATCGCGGCTGGAGCCTGGTGCTGGTCGGCGGCCTGGGCGCGGTGGGCGGCTATCTCGCGTCCTCGGGCCTGTCAGCGCTGCTGCAGCCGCAGTTCGGCTGGCGGATCATGTGGTTCCTGAACCTGCCCACCGGGCTGATCCTCATCGCCCTGTCCGGCGCCATCCCCGAGTCGGCCAAGTTCCTGATGACCATCGGCCGGATCGATGCGGCCCAGGCGATCATGAAGCGCTTCGGCTCGGTGGTGCGCGAGCGTGACGAGACCCCTGCCGAGGCCGCCGATCATCACCACGTCCTGACCACCCCGCCGATCGAGCGCCGCTACGCCGGCATGACCGCCGCGCTCAGCATCGGCGCCATCGCCTGGGGCCTGATCAATTTCGGCCTGCTGCTGTGGCTGCCGGCCGAGCTGGTCGCCAAGGGCTACAGCATGGGCGTGTCCAGCCAGCTGCTGGCCAAGTCGGCCCTGATCGCCTTCCCGACGGTGTTTGTCTGCGCGTTCCTGTACAGCCGCTGGAGCACCAAGTGGTCGCTGGTCGGCACGATCTTGGTCAGCGCCATCGGCGTAGCCGGCGTCCTGCTGATCGAGAATGGCGCTAGTCCGATCCTGCCGGTGGCCCTGATGATCATCGGCGCCAACGGCCTGCTGGCCATCCTGCTGCCCTATGCGGCCGAGAGCTATCCGTTGCGCATCCGCGGTCGCGCCACCGGCTGGATCGCCGCCTGCAGCAAGTCGGGCGGCCTGATCGCTCAAGGTCTGGGCATTCTCGGCGCCGTGCCGGCCCTGAAGATCGCCGCGCTGATCATCATCATCCCGCTGGCCCTGGCGGCGCTGCTGACCGCGCGGTTCGGCACCGAGACACGCGGCCGCGACCTGCGGGAGCTGGAGCGCTGATCAGCCGGCGATGGCGGCCGCGTCGCGCTCGCCGGTGCGGATACGCAGGGCCTGTTCCAGATCGAGGACGAAGACCTTGCCGTCGCCGATCTTGCCGGTGTTGGCCGTACGCTGCAGCGCCTCGATGACGGGCTCCAGCACGTCGGTCGGCACGGCGATCTCCAGCTTGACCTTCGGCAGCAGCTTCACCTCGTACTCGGCGCCGCGATAGACCTCGGTCTTGCCCTTCTGGCGGCCGTAGCCCCGGACCTCGGTCACGGTCAGGCCCGACGCGCCCGCCTCGGTGACCGCTTCGAGCACCGCGTCCAGGCGGCTCGGCTTAATCACGGCGACGATCATCTTCATGGCGCGGCTCCCGGGAGCGAACGGTTGTTGCGACTCAAGCTAGGCGTCCAAGCGCTTCGCTCCAAGTAAGATCAGACATTCAGGCCGTTCGGCGCCTTACGAACAGGCGCCTTCGCCACGGGAACCGGACGGCCTCCGGCATGACGCGCAGGCGTCGGTCCCGCCGGACTGGGCAGCAGGACGCCCGGCGCGAACACGCGGGCGCGAGCCCGGTGGCCGCGCGGCTTGACCGCAAAGGTCTGTTTGACGGCCTCCATCAGGATCACCCCGGCGAAGCGCGGCCACAGGCGGGCCCCGACCTGCTCGAAGCCTTCGGCCCAGCCCGCCATGGCCGCGAACGGCGGCACGTAGAGGGCGCGGGTCCAACCGGCCGGCTCCAGCCCGGCCTCGCGGATCAGGCTCTCCATCTGGCTGCGGCTGTAGGGGCGGCCATGGCCGAACGGCGTCGTCTCGGCCCCGGTCCACGCGCCGTCGCGCGACGAGGCGGCGACGATCAGCCGGCCGGTGGGAGCCATGACCCGACCGATTTCGGCCAGCAGGGCGGCCGGGTCGTCGGCCTCTTCAAGGGCATGGACCGCCAGCACCCGATCGAACAAGGCGTTGGGCAGCGGCAGGGCGGTCTCCTCGACCAGGCAAGCCTGGTTGCGGCCGCCGTGCGGCCAGACCTCGACACCTTGCTGGGCGGGCATGGCGGCGACCACGCGCCGGGCCCTGGCGCGGGCCGCGTCCAGGAACGGGGTGGCGTAGCCCACGCCCAGAACGTCCAGGTCCCGCGTGTCGCCCCAGGCCTCCTCGACCTTCCGCGTGAGCATCGTTCGCGCCGCGCGCCCCAGCGGGGCGGCGTAGAAGGCTCTCAAGTCCAGCACGTCGCGGCGCATTGAGTCTCCCGAGCGTCGAGGCCATCCTTGTAGGCGCGCCGGCTCCGGCGCGATAGAGCAAGCGAGCCATGGCCCTGACCGTTCATCAGTTCCCCTGCCTGTCCGACAACTACGGCTTCCTGATCCGCGACGAGGCGAGCGGCAAGGTCGCGACCATCGACACGCCGGACGCCGCGGCGATCCAGGCCGAGCTGACCAAGCTGGGCTGGAACCTGGATCTGATCCTCAACACCCACTGGCATCCGGACCACGCCGGCGGCAACGAAGCCCTCAAGACCGCGACGGGCGCGACCATCACGGGCCCGGCCGAGGTGACCCGCATCGCGCCGCTGGACCGCGTGGTCCGGGGAGGCGACGTCGCCATGCTGGGCGAGACGCGCTTCACGGTGATCGACAGCGGCGGCCATACACTGGGCCACGTCGCCTATCACGACGCCGCCGACGCCATCGCCTTTGTCGGCGACACCCTGTTCGCCCTGGGCTGCGGCCGCCTGTTCGAAGGCACGGCCGAACAGATGTGGGAGTCGCTGACCCGCCTCGCCGGCCTTCCCGACGAGACCACCGTCTACTGCGCGCACGAATATACCGCCTCGAACGCCCGCTTCGCCCTGTCGGTCGACGACGATCCGGCCCTCAAGACCCGGGCCGACGCGGTGTTCGCCGCTCGCGAGCGCGGCGAGGCGACGGTGCCGACCACCATCGCGGCCGAGAAGGCCACCAATCCGTTCCTGCGCGCGCCGCGGCTGCGGCCGAACGCGGCCTCGCCCGCCGAGGCCTTCGCCGAGATCCGGGCCGCCAAGGACAGCTTCAAGGGATGAGCAGCAACGTGACGGATAGAGGCATCGCCGGCGACCTGGGCGCCAAGGAGATCATCCGGATGCTGGACCTGCAGCCGCACCCCGAGGGCGGCTGGTACAGGCAGACCTTCCAGGACGAACCGGGTCCCGACGGCCGTGCAAGGTCGACCTGCATCTACTTCCTGCTTGAGGCCGAGCAGGTCTCGGTCTGGCACCGCGTCGACGCGGTCGAGACCTGGCACTGGTACGCCGGCGCGCCGATCTCGATCAGCCTGTCGCCGCCCGATGGCCGGGGGATTGCGTCCCATGTCCTGGGCCCGGACCTGCGCGCCGGTTGCCGGCCGCAGGTCATCGTGCCGACCTCCTGGTGGCAGACCGCCGTCAGCCTGGGCGCCTGGACCCTGGTCGGCTGCACGGTGGCGCCGGGTTTCCGCTTCGAGGGTTTCGAGATGGCGCCAGCGGACTGGAGTCCGTCCAAGACCTGAGCATCCGCCGCCGAATCAGCTCGCCCTCCGCGCCCGCGTCAACCTGCCGCAGGCGCCCAAAGCGGGTCCCCATAGTGGGTAACTTGGTCGCATGGCGTCGTTATCTGAGCCATGCAATCCTTTTCTGGTCGCGTTAAGAGCGTCGGCCCAGGGGAACCAAGTCCGCTATGTCCGAAGAGTACGTCAACGCGCGCGCGGCGACCCGCGTCGCGACCGATTACATTTTGCGCTGGGTCGAAATCGCCAACGAAGTCCACGGCTCGGACCTCCTGTACGCCCTCGTTTTCACCACCCTCTGGGCCGGCAATATCTCGCACCTGCGCGGCAACCTCTATACCGAGGTCGACGACATTCCCCCGGACCACGAGCGTCGTCCTCTGACCGTGCGCCAAGTGGCGGATTCCCTGGCGCTGCCCTACGAGACCGTACGTCGCCGCTTCGTCGAAATGCTTGAGAAGGGCATGGCCCAGCGGGTCGGCCGCGAAGGCTTCATCGTCCCGGCGTCTGCGCTGTCCCGTCCGGAGGTCGTTCAGGGCCTGCGGCGCTCGCACATCAGCCTGACCCGCTTCCTCAAGGAACTGAAGACGATCGGCGTCGAGGCGGCCTAGAGCATTTTCCGATAAGTGTGAAACGGTTATCGGATCGAAAAATGCTCTAAACTTTTGGATTAGAGCCCCTTTTATCCGATCCGATTGATGCAATCAGATCGGAACGGGTCTAGCCGCTAGAGCCGCGCACCACCAGCTCGACCGGCGCCAGGGTCGACGCCGCATCCTCGCCCGCCATGCGACGGAACAGCAGGTCGACCATGGCGCGGGCGGCGAACGCCAGGTCCTGGCGCACGGTGGTCAGCGGCGGCGCGCTGTGGCGCGCCAGCACGATGTCGTCGAAACCCACCACCGCGACATCATCCGGGACCGACTGACCAGCCTCCGTCAGGGCGGCGATCGCCGCCAGCGCGATGACGTCCGAGAAAGCGAAGAGGGCGTCGAAGGTGACGCCTCGCGCCAGAAAATCGGCGATCGCGAGCTGAGCCTCCTCCAGGGTGTAGGGCGTCGGCAGGACGAGAGCCGGATCGAAGGCGAGCCCCGCCTCGGCCAGACCGTTCCTGTAGCCGTCGAGCCGCTGGGCCGCCTCGGGCGCGTCGACCGGCCCGAAGAAGGCGATGCGCTTGCGTCCGCCGCGCGCCAGGTGTTCGACGGCCAGGCGGCCGCCACCGACATTGTCGCTGCCCACGACGCAATAGCGCTGCCCCGGCAGCTGGGCGCCCCAGACCACCATCGGCTTGTAGGTCTCTGAGACGGCGTTCAGGGCGTCGTGCTGGTTGCTCTGGCCGATCAGCAGCAGGCCATCGGCCCGATGCGACTGGATGATCCGCTCCAGCCAGCCGGCTTCAGTGACGATCACTTTGTTCAGCAGCACCGAATAGTTCCGCCGCGTGATCTCGTCGGCCAGTCGCCCGACCATCTCCAAAAAGAACGGATCCGAGATCAGCTGCCCCGCCTCGTGGGCCAGGGGGATGATGACGCCGATCGTGTCGGTCTTGCGCAGGCGCAGGGAACGCGCCGACTGATTGACGACGTAGCCGTGGGTTTGGGCGATGCCGACGATCTGGTCGCGCAGGGGCTTGGGAATCAGGGGGTTGCCCGCCAGGGCGCGCGACACCGTCGAGATCGACACCCCGGCCATCCGGGCAATGTCGGCCATCTTCAGGCGCCCACGTTCGGGGGCCTCGGCGATGTCGGTTTTATCCATGGGAGGACATAGAACCTTGCGAACGCACGACAGGCTCGCTGGGGTCGCATGACGCCCGGTGGCGCCGGGCCGCGACGCCACGAGACCGTGACTGGCGAACAGCGATATGCGGGGCGGGTAAACGGCTGCTGAGCGCTTATAGTTACGCTTCCAGCAGCCATGAGACGATCATCAGCGGTTGATGACCTTGATGATCCGCTTTGACGAGGGCCGTCCGGCCAGGCCTTGGCCGGGCGCGTAGGTGATGGTCAGGGCGCCGTCTTTCAGGTTCGCCGCGGGCTTGCGGCCCTCGGCCAGCAACACCCTCATGATCCGCGAGATCACCGAACGATCGCCCTTGCGCGCCATGCGCTCGAAGGCCTCGGCCACAACCGTCGCCGAGTCCGCCGCCAGAACCGAGGTCTCAGGCCGCACGTCCTCGACGGTGGAGAACTCCACCAGATGCTGGGCGGCGCGGGTGGCGCGGGCCGAGGCGATGCTGACCCGCTGCACGAAGACGTTGAACGAAATGATCGCCGGAGGCTGGATCGACGACGCCCGGCCGGAGAGGGCCGCGGCGGCGCCCATCGGGGCGTTGTCTGTAAACAGGATCACGCCGCCCAGCTTCGTAACCCGCAGCACGGGCTCGCCCAGGTCGTTGCGATAGATGACGTCGCCGCGCGACGCCGGCTGGGGCGACAGCACCCAGACCTCGGCGCTGTTGTCGAACTTCATCAGCGGCTGGGACGCGGCCTGGTCAAGGACGAAACCGCCGCCGGCTTCGGACACGTAGCGAGCCACGGGGGGCGCTGCGACTCGGCGGGCCTCGCCCGGTCCCTTGTGACCAAGCAGGGCGTCCCGCAGCGAATGCGGCAGCTGCTGGGCGTTCGCCGACGCCGCCATGACCATCAGAGCCGCGATGCCCAGGGACGCCTTCGCCCCCCAATCGCCAAGCTCCGCCTTGCTGAATTTCATACGATCCGTACTGCCCGCCGACTGGGGCGAATCTTGGACGTGTTAAGGTCCAAACCCCGAAGCCGCACACATGAGGCCAAAGCGCAACAGTGGCCGTCAAGTCCGCGCTTCGGGGAGAAATATAGGGCCGTCAGGCCATGTACTGGCCGCCGTTCAGGCTGAGCGTCGCGCCGGTCACGAAGCCGGCCCGCTCGCCCGCCAGGAACGAGACCATGTCGGCGATCTCCTCGCCCTTGCCCAATCGGCCGACCGGAATCCCGGCGATAATCTGGGCCAGGACGTTCTCCGGCACCGCGGCCACCATCTCGGTATCGATATAGCCGGGGCAGATCACATTGACGGTGACGCCCTTTTTGGCGTTCTCGAGCGCGAGGGCCTTGGTGAAGCCGATCAGGCCGGCCTTGGCCGCCGAATAGTTGGTCTGGCCCATCTGGCCCTTCTGGCCGTTGATCGAGCTGATGTTGACGATCCGGCCCCAGCCGCGCTCGCGCATGCCCTCGATCACCGGACGGGTCATGTTGAAGGCCGAGTCCATGTTGACCCGGATCACTTCCGACCACTGCTCATAGGTCATCTTGTGCAGCATGCCGTCGCGGGTGATGCCGGCGTTGTTGACCAGGATATCGATAGGGCCGAGCTCGGCCTCGACCTTCTTCACGGCCGCCTGGCAGTCCTCGAACACGCCGACATTGCCCTTCACGACCATCACGCCCAGTTCCCTGGCGCAGGCCGCGGCCGCTTCCTCGTTGCCGGAATAGCCCGCCGCCACCTTGTGACCGTCGGCGATCAGCCGCTCGCAGATGGCCCGACCGATGCCGCGGGTGCCGCCGGTCACGAACGCAACTCTCGTCATTTCAATCTCCCGGTTGTTCTTATTGGCCGCGCCAGTCCGCGCGCCCCCAAGCTGCTGGGCCTAGAAGCGCGCGGTCACGGCTAAGGTTGCTTGTCGGAAACCATCAGACCGCTTCGACGCACATGGCCACGCCCATGCCGCCGCCGACGCAGAGGGTCGCCAGACCCTTCTTGCCGCCCGAGCGCTTCAGCTCGTGCAGCAGGGTGGTCAGGATCCGTGCGCCTGAGGCGCCGATCGGGTGGCCGATGGCGATGGCGCCGCCGTTGACATTGACCTTGGCCGGATCGAGGCCCAGCTCGCGAACCACACACAGAGACTGGGCGGCGAAGGCCTCGTTGCTCTCGACTAGGTCGAGGTCCGAGACCGCCCAGCCGGCCTTCTCCAGCGCCTTCTTCGAGGCAGGTATGGGGCCGGTGCCCATGATCTCAGGCTCGACGCCGGCATTGGCCCACGAAGCGATCTTGGCCAGCGGCTTGAGACCGCGCTTAGCGGCCTCCTCGGCGCTCATCAGCACCAGGGCGGCGGCGCCGTCGTTCAGGCCCGAGGCGTTGGCGGCGGTGACCGAGCCTTCCTTGTTGAACACGGGCTTGAGGCCCTGGACGCTTTCCAGCGTCGCGCCATGGCGGATGAACTCGTCCTTGTCGACGACCGTGTCGCCCTTACGGCCCTTGATCGTGACCGGGACGATCTCCTCGTCGAACTTGCCGCCCTTCTGAGCCGCCTCGGCCTTGTTCTGCGAGGCGACGGCGAACTTGTCCTGGTCCTCCCGGGTGATCTGCCAGCGCGAGGCGATGTTCTCGGCCGTCTGGCCCATGTGGTAACCGTGGAAAGCGTCCCACAGGCCGTCCTTGATCATGGTGTCGACGAACGCCAAGTCGCCCATCTTCTGACCGCCGCGCAGGTTCTGCGCGTGCGGCGCCTGGCTCATGCTCTCCTGGCCGCCGGCGACGACGATCTTGGCGGAACCGTCGGCGATCTGCTGAGCCGCCAGAGCCACCGCGCGCAGACCCGAGCCGCACAGCTGATTCAGGCTCCAGGCCGGGCTCTCGACCGGGATGCCGGCCTTGACCGAGGCCTGGCGGGCGGGGCCCTGGCCGGCGGCGGCCTGCAGCACCTGACCCAGGATCACTTCGTCGACGTCAGATGGCTGAAGGCCGGCGCGGGACACCGCCGCCTCGATGGCGATCTTGCCCAGTTCCGCCGCGGGCAGGCTGGACAGCGCCCCGTTGAACGAGCCGACCGGCGTGCGGGCGGCGGAGACGATGACGATGTCGCTCATGCGATAGCTCCCGTGACGTTCTGACGTGACGCCTTCGCGATCGCGGCGTCACAGCTTTTGCAGCGCAGCACCAAAATGCACATCCGGCCGCGTGCGTCACGGCCACATTTTCACGCCTTCGCGACACCTCCAAGTCATCAGACCACTGGCGCCATGCCTTTGCATTAGCGATAGTGCGATGCGAAGAGCGGACGTAACCGCTGTCCTAGGGAACGAAATGTCCGAGAACCCTGAAAAAGGCGAAACGGCGGCCGGGGCTGAGAAAGCCGCCGGTCAACGCGTGATCATCAAGAAATACGCCAACCGTCGCCTCTACAACACGGCGTCGTCGTCCTACGTCACTCTCGAACACCTGGCGGACATGGTGAAGGAGGGTGTCGACTTCGTGGTCTATGACGCCAAGTCCAACGACGACATCACCCGTTCGGTCCTGACCCAGATCATCTTCGAGGAGGAAAACCGCGGCGGCGGCCAGAATCTCTTGCCGATCCAGTTCCTCCGCCAGTTGATCGGCTTCTACGGCAATTCGATGCAGGCCTTCCTGCCGTCGTACCTGGAGATGTCGCTGGAAAGCTTCGCCAAGCAGCAGGAGCGCCTGCGCGGCCAGCTGTCGAACCTGGCTCCGGGCAAGATGCCGGGCATGGGCGTCTACGAGGACCAGATCCGTCAGAACATGGCGCTGTTCGACCGGGCCATGAAGATGTTCTCGCCGTTCGCCTATGTGCGCCCCGAAGACGCCGCCGCCCAGGCCGAACAGGCGCCGGCCGCCGCGCCGGCCGCCCCGGCCAGCGACGATTCCCTGGCCGAGCTGAAGCGCCAAATGGAAGCGATGCAGGAGCAGTTGGCCAAGCTGGCGAACAAGTCTTAACCAAAACGCTCCAGGCGTTCTTAACCGTCTTGGCGCTAGCGTTCGCGCCATGAACGGCCCGATCGATCCCATTCGGCGCTCTGGTCCCGCGCGCCGCGCCCTGCCGGCGCCGCGCGAGGGCGATCGTCGTGAGAGCGAACAAGAGACCGTCTTCGTCGTGGAGGAAGACGCCCCCCCACCGCGTCAGGAACCCCCGCCTCGCCGCGAAGGCTTCGCCGCCTTCGCCGCGCACGTGATGGGACAGTCCGGACAGAAACGCGGCCTGCGCGGTGGGCAGGAAGTGCTCGACACGGCCAGATCGACCTATCTCGGCACGGAATATTCCGGCCCCGCCGACCGCCGTCCCAAGGCGGGCCTGATCAAGAAGACCAATATCTAGCGCTTCAGGCGGGCGAGCTCGGCCTCGAGCGCGGCGACCCGCGCCTCAAGCGCCGCGAGACGCTGGGCTTGGCCGACCGGCGGCGGCCGCACCCCCGCGCGTGACGCGGCCTCGGTGAGGCTCACGCCCAGAAGCTCGGCGAAAACAGAGACTTCCCGCATCGACAGCTCGCGCTGATCCTTGAAGGCCAGGACCAGCTCGGCCTCGCTCATGCCCGCGGCGGCGGCCAGGACTAGGCGAGTCAGGCCGCGCTGGGCGAGCCGCTCATCGTACCAGGCAGCGTCAAAGAACAGGGCCATCAGACGGAACCCACGGGTTGGCGCCGGTCTTGCTTAATCGTTGATGAACTCAACGCCGCGAGCCCTTCATGTCCATCGCCGTCCGTTTCTTCGACATCGCCATCGTGGCCCTGATCTTCACGGCCCTCACCTGATTTTGCCGGACGCGCGACGGACGCCAAAACCGGCGTCCGCCTTTGGCTGTCGCGCTTACGCCGACTCCATCAGCATCATCGTCCCCTGCCCGCCGTCGGCGCAGATGCTGACGATGGCCCGCTCGCCCTGGGGACGGGCCGCCAGCTCCTTCACCGCCTGGCTCAGGATCCGCGCCCCGGTCGCCCCGAACGGGTGACCCAGCGCCAGCGAGCCGCCGTAGGGGTTCATGCGATCACGCGGGAACGCCCCCATCGGCGCGGCTACGCCCGCCTTCTCCGCCAGGAACCTCGCGCTTTCCCAGGCCGCGATGTGCGACAGCACCTGGGCGGCGAAGGCCTCGTGGATCTCCCAGAGGCCGACGTCGGCATAGGTCATGCCGTTGCGGGCCAGGAGGCGCGGCACGCCATAGGCCGGCGCCATCAGCAGCCCCTCGTGGCGCAGGTCGATCGAGGTGACCTCGTAATCGACGATCCGCACCCTCGGCGTCTCCCCCGGCAAGCGGGCCATGCCAGCCTCGGATCCCACCCAGATCGCCGCCGCCCCGTCGGTCAGCGGCGAGGAATTGCCCGCCGTCAGCGTGCCCTTGCCGCTGGTCTTGTCAAAGGCCGGGCCCAGTTTCGCCAGCTTTTCCAGGGTCGAGTCCTTGCGCGGGATGGTGTCGCGCTTGGCGCCGCCGATCGGAATGACCAGATCATCGAAGAAGCCCTCCTCCCAGCCCCTCACCGCGCCCTGATGGCTGGCGAAGGCGATGGCGTCCTGATCGGCGCGCGAGAGATTCCATTCCTTGGCGGTGATCTCGGTGTGCTCGCCCATCGACAGGCCGGTGACCCGATTGGCGACCTTGGGGATGAAGAGCTTCACATCCCTCAGGTTCAGCGCGCCCAGGGCCTGCAGGCGCTGACCGCCGGTCTTGGCGCCCTGGAACCTGCGGATCCAGTCCGAGAGCGCAACCGACAGACCGATCTGCACCCGGCTCATGCTCTCGACGCCGCCGACCAAAGCCAGATCACGACCACGCCCGTCGACCATGCCCGCCGCCTCGATCGCGCCCATCATGCTGGTCGAGCAGGCCATGATCGTCGAGAAGGCCGGGATGGTCGGATCGCCGCCGGCGTCCAGCAGCACCTCGCGCGCCAGGTTGCTCCAGGTCAGGTTCGGAATGACCGTGCCCCACACGGCGAAGTCAGGCTTCACCCCTTGCGCCAGCATCGCCTTCACCACCGGTACGGATAGCTCGATCGCGTCGTACGAGGCCAGCGGCCCATCGACCTTGGCGAACGGCGTGCGCACCCCCGCGGCGATCCAGACGTTCGAGGCGAGAGACGAGGCGGGCATGGTGGGAACTCCGAAAGGGCGGAAACCTTGCCCTATATGGGATCGCCTCTCGCCACTTGTCGAATATCGGCTTAATCGGCTGGCATGAGCAGCGAACTCTCCCTCGACGACAAGAAGGCCCGCGCCAAGGCGTGGTTCGAAAGCCTGCGCGACCAGATCTGCGCGGCGTTCGAGCGCCTGGAGGATGAGGCCCCGGCCGATCTCTATTCCGGCGCGCCCGGCCGCTTCGAGAAGAAGCCCTGGGATCGTCCGGCGGGCGGCGGCGGGGTCATGAGCATGATGCACGGCCGCCTGTTCGAGAAGGTCGGCGTCCACGTCTCGACGGTGTTCGGCAGCTTCACGCCCGAGATGGCCAAAAACATGCCCGGGGCGGCGGAGGATCCCCGGTTCTTCGCCACGGGCATCAGCCTGATCGCGCACATGACCAATCCGCGCGTGCCGGCCGTGCATATGAACACCCGCTTCATCGCCACGACGAAGAGCTGGTTCGGCGGCGGCGGCGATCTGACGCCGCTACTCGGCTACCAGCGCCAGCAGGATTTCCCGGACGCCATCGATTTCCACGCCGCCTATCAGCGGGCCTGCGACAAGCATGATCCGGCCTGGTACCCAAAGTACAAGGCCTGGTGCGACGAGTACTTCTTCCTGCCGCATCGCAATGAGCCTCGGGGGATCGGCGGCATCTTCTACGATCACCACGACAGCGGCAGTTGGTCCAAGGATTTTGAATTCACCCAGGATGTCGGGCGGGCGTTCCTGGAGATCTACCCCGATCTGGTCCGACGTCGCATGGGCGAGGCGTGGACGGCGGACGAGCGCGAGCAGCAGTTGATCCAGCGCGGCCGCTATGTCGAATTCAACCTGCTCTACGACCGGGGCACGATGTTCGGGCTCAAGACCGGCGGCAATGTCGAATCGATCCTGAGCTCGATGCCGCCCGCGGTGAAGTGGCCCTGATTCAGGCCCTCGGACACTTCGCGCCGGTGTCGATCCACGCCTTGATCAGTTCGCCGAACTGAGCCTGCGTACCCGGCGCCGGCGTTCGGCCCGCGCCAGGGTTCCAGCCCCAGCCGACCAGGTGATCCTGGGCCATGTGGTGGTGCAGCTCGGCCAGTGACTTGCCGCCATTGGTCGCCGGGTTCTTGATCTGGGCGCAGATTTGACCCAGCGACTTGCCCTGCCAGGCCATCTCCGCCGGGGCCAGGGCCCATTTCGGATCGCCGGGGATGCTCTTGATGTCCTGGCCCCAGGTCGGGACGTTGGCTCCGGTATGGCACGAGAAGCACGGCATGCCCGCCGGTCCGTGGCCGCTATCGCCGGCAACCATCGGCGGATTGTGCGGATGCAGATCATCGCCCTGCGTCGGCGCGCGCTCGACCGGGTGGCAGTTCAGGCAGCGCGGGCTTTGGATCACCTTGCCCGCCTCGGTGAACAGGGCGATCGAGCGCGCGGCAGGGTCCCTGATCGATTGGAAGTCGGCGGCCGTCTTCAGGGCGACGGGCGCAGTCGCCTGGCCCCGCGGCGCCGGATCGGCGCTGGCCATCACGGCGCCGGCGACCGCCAGGGCGCCGGTCAGAATGACGACAGTAGCCAGGCGCATGGAGACGTCCTCCGGTGAAGGTCCGGAGTCGAACGCTCCCGCTCAGGCTTGGGTTTCCTGGGCGGTTACCTGCTCCAGAAACCGACCGATCCATCGGGCCATGCGATCGCGATCGTTATCGGCGCCCAAGCTGGCGATGGCGGCGTCAGCCTGCTCGTCGGTGAAGCGCGTTCCGCGTCGGGCCTCGATCAGCGCCGTGGCGTAGGCTGGCGTGAATTCCGGGTGGAACTGCATGGAGATCGCCCGGGCGTCGTCATAGGCCAGCACGCCGTAGGGGGTGAAGGCGCTGCCGGCCAGCACCCGCGCACCGGCGGGCAGCTGGATCACCTGGTCCTGGTGCGATCCCGGCACGGCGACGTGACGCGCGTCGTCCATCCACGGCGCGCGCTCGGACACCTCATACGCCTGCAGGCCCACGCCCCAGCCCTTGTCGGACTTCTCGACCTTGCCGCCGAACGCTTCGGCCATGATCTGGTGGCCGAAGCACACCCCGACCATCGGCGTCTCGCCCTTGGCCTCGCGCAAAAAGGCCTTCAGCGGCTCGATCCACGGCAGCGGGTCATAGACCCCGGCCGCCGAGCCGGTGATGACATAGGCGTCGTTCTCGGCCGGATCTTCGGGCAGCTGGCCTTTCTGGACGTCGTAGGCCCGGTAGGTGTGTTCAGGGCCCAGCAGCGCCTCGAACATCGAGGCGTAGCTGCCGTACGTCTCCGCGAGGTCGCCTGGCGGATTGCCGGTCTCCAGTAGGCCGATCTTCAAGACACCCTCCCGGTTCAAACTCAGGCGCTTAATAGACCATCCCTTGCGCGACGGCCTTCAGACGCTCGATAGCGCTGAACTTGTCCTCGATGAAGTCCTGGTCGATCCACCAGATCTCGATCTCGCGCATCACGTCCCCGACAAGCGGTCCCTTGGGCACGCCCGCCTTCATGATCTCCTCGCCCGACAGCGGGAAAGCCGGCGGAGTCCAGGTCTCGGCCAGGGCCAGCAGGGCGCGCCATTGCGGCGCGGTGGAGTCGCGGCCCGAGCCCGCCCAGGCCAGCTTGACCCGGTCGCAGAAGGCGCGCTGCCCCAGGCCGTAGACCGCGCGGCGGGCTTCGCGCGGGCTCATCCACGAGACCACGCGGGGGTTCTTGCCTACGGCGTCGATGATGCGGTCCCGGACGTTGTTGGCCAGGCGCAGGCGCTCAGCCAGCTGCTCGGCGACCTTGGCGTCGTCGGGGATCAGGGCGGCCAGGCGCAGGACGGGGTCGTTTTCGAACAGTTGCTCGGTCTCGATGCCGATCAGCGCCTCGAAGCGGGCCAGGGATTTCACCGACGGCAGGATCGAGGACAGCACGCTGGTCGCGGCCATCAGCCGGAAGGCCGGGCGCGGATCTTCCGCAGCCAGCATCTTCATCAGTTCCTTCTGGGTGCGCTCGGCGGCGCGGCCCGAGACCATGCCCTTCAGCGCCTTGCAGGCGGCGAGAGCCTTCTGGTCGGCCTCGCCCTTGCCGTACCAGGCCTGGAATCGGAAGAAGCGCAGGATCCGCAGATAATCCTCGCGGATGCGGGTCATCGGATCGCCGACGAACACCACCCGGCCTTCCCGGGCGTCGGCGATCCCGTGACCGGTCGGGTCGTACAGGTGACCTTCGACATCGGCATAGATGGCGTTGAAGCGGAAGTCGCGACGCTCGGCGTCCTGGCCCCAGTCCTGGGTGAAGGCCACCACCGCCCGGCGGCCGTCGGTCGAGACATCCTTGCGCAGGGTGGTGATCTCGTAGGGCTGGCCGCCCGACAGCGCCGTGATGGTGCCATGGTCGACCCCCGTCGGAATGGCCCGCAGGCCCGCCTGGGCCAGGGCGTCTATGACCAGGTCGGGCGTCAGGGTGGTGGCGATGTCGATGTCGTCGATCGGCTTGCCCATGATGGTGTTGCGCACGCAACCGCCGACGAAGCGCGCGCAGCCCGGATAGCCGCGCGCCTCCAGCGCGGCGATCACAGCCTTCGTCTCCGCGAGCGTCATCCACGGCGCCGGGCCGATGGTCTCAGTGTTCACGCCTGACTCCCCACTCACGCGTAGCTTCCCCAGGAGGGGCGACATTGTTAGGTCAGCCACCCCCAACTCCGCCAGACGGGAAATGCGCTATTCGGCGGGATGACGACCGCTTTCGTCGTAAAGCGCCTCGTACAGCGACCGAAGCATGCCCGCCGTCGCCCCCCAGATGAAGCGGTCGTTCCACGGCATGGCGTAGAAATGCCGCCGCGCGCCGTCGGGGGCCTCGCGGTGCTGGCGCTGGTGGTTGGTCGGATCCATCAGGAACGCGAACGGCGTCTCGAAGACGTCGGCGACCTCCTCCGGACTGGGTTTGAAGGTCGCCTTCGGATCGATGAAACCGACCACCGGGGTGACGTAGAATCCGGTCACTGTCTGGTAGCCATGCAACAGACCGGCCACCGTCACGAAGGACGGGTCCAGAGCCACCTCTTCCTGGGCCTCGCGCAGGGCGGTCTCCCAGGGCAGCTCGCCCGGATCACAGCGGCCGCCGGGGAAGGCGATCTGACCCGTGTGGCTGCGCAGGGTGTCGGCGCGGCGGGTCAGCAGGACCGTCAGGCCGTCGTCATGCTCGACCAGACCCACCAGCACGGCGGCCGGACGCAGGGCGTGCGGATTGTCGACCTTCAGGCCCGGATTGAGGTCGTAGTCCGAGCGCTTGGGGTTGGCCAGGCTGGGATCATAGTCTGCGATGGGATGCAGTCGGCTCTCGATCCAGGCGCGACGCTCTTCGCCCTTCAAGTCCTTCGACGTCATGCCGGCGCCGCTCCAGGCGGGGCGATCGGGAAGAAGGCGCCGTTCGAGGTCACGCCCCAGGTGTCGCCCTCCAGCGTCGCCATCTCGGCCAGCTCGTAGAACACCGGTCGGGCGATCAGGGCCTCCAGGCCGCGACGCACATGGACATAGGGGCGCGGCTCGCCGGTCTCGGAGTCGATCTCCACGCGGATAGCGTGGCCGGGCCCGGCCTCGACGGTGTCGCCGACATTGGTCTGGAAGACCAGGGCCTCGCCTCCGTCGCTTTTGGCGCGGTCCACGCGCGTGGCGATGAACGGCGCGTCCTCGACCGTTATCTTCATCTTCTCGACCGGCGTGACCAGGTGATAGCCGTCCGGGTCCCGGCGCAGCACGGTCGAGAACAGGCGCACCAGGGCTTCGCGTCCGATCGGCGTCCCCTCGTGGAACCAGACCCCGTCCTTGCGGATGCGGATGTCGATCTCGCCGCAGTGGGGCGGGTTCCACAGGTGCACCGGCGGCAGCCCGCGTGCGCCGGCGGCTTTCGCGGCCTGGGCGACGCCTTCAAGTCCAGCTTTGGGTGCGTCGGTCATCAACGATCAGTTAGGCCGTTAAGCCGCCCTGCTCAAGCGCGCGGATCGATGGCGACGAGGCCAGAAAGACCCTCGTCCCCGCCTTCCCGCAGCGGCAACAACAGCACGCGGCGCTGATCCACGGGACCCGGCATGACGACGGCGGCGGTGTGGGCGTTGGTAAAGCCGACCCGGCCGAAATAGGGACCATCGCCGACCAGCAGCACCGCCCTCCAGCCGGCGGCGCGCGCGGCCTCGACGGCCCTCTCGACCAGGGCCTGGCCCAAGCCCGCGCTGCGCTCGTCGGGATCGACGGCCAGTGGGCCGAGGAAGGCGACCGGCTCGCCGCCGATCGTCACCGGCCACATGCGGCAGCAGCCGACGGGCCGGCCGTCGCGCAGGGCGACGAACGAGCAGTCCGACAACAGACTATTGCCCTCGCGCAGGCGCTCGGACGACTTGGCGAAGCGGCCAGGACCGAAGACGCGGTCGATCAGGTGGGTGACGGCAGCCTCCATCGCCGGGGTCTCATGGACCAGCGACGGGTACGGAGGCGCGGAGAAAGCGGACTTTTGGACGGAGGTCATCGGCCTTCGGAAAATGCGAAAGGGCGTCGGGGGCTCCCGACGCGAAGGCGCGACCGGGAGGGCGTCAGATCGTGGCGCGTTCGCGCGGAATTCGTCGCAGGCGTCGCATCGCCTAAAACCTCCAAGGGACGAGCGCGCTGTAGGGCCAAGCCATTCCCAGGTCAATAACGTTGCAGTGCGGCGCGAGCGCCCTATGTTGCGACCCGATGTCCGAGCCCGCCGAAGACCCCGCCCCCGACACCTCTACCCGCGCCTTGTTGCGGGAACGTGACTTCCTCCTCTTCTGGGTGGCGCGGTTCGTCTCGACCCTGGGCGTGCAGGTGCAGTCGGTGGCCCTGGGCTGGCAGGTCTACGCCATCGCCCGCCTGACCCATTCGGTCGGCGAGTCGGCCTTCATGGTCAGCATGATCGGCCTGGCGCAGTTCCTACCGCTGTTCCTGCTGACCCTGGTCGCCGGCGAGACGGCGGACCGCCGGACCCGCAAGCTGATCGTCGCCACGACCCTGGCTCTGGACGCCGTCAGCGCCGGCGTGCTGCTGATCCTCGCCCTGCTGGGCTCGCACCAGCTGTGGCCGATCTTCACCATCTCCGTGCTGTTTGGCGCCAGCCGCGCCTTCCTCTCGCCGGCGAGCAGCGCCATGGGCCCGATGCTGGTGCCGCGTCCGCTGCTGCCGCGCGCCATCGCCTGGCAGTCGCTGTCGTGGCAGGCCGGCTCGATCGTCGGTCCGGCCCTGGGCGGCCTGCTGCTGATCCACTCGCCCGCCCTGGCCTTCGGCGCCGCGTTCGGCCTCTATCTGACGGCAGCGGTCCTGGCCCTGCTGATCCGCAAGAACACCAAGCCCGAGCTGCAGCCCGGCTCGCGCGTCGAGCTGATCAAGGAGGGCCTGGCCTATGTCTGGAACAACAAGATCGTGTTCGGCTCGATCTCGCTCGATTTGTTCGCGGTGATCCTGGGCGGGGCCACGGCCCTCTTGCCGGTGTTCGCCAAGGACGTGCTGCACATCGGGCCCGGCGGCTTTGGCCTATTGCGCGCCGCGCCTGCGATCGGGGCCAGCGTGGTCGGCGTCTACCTGGCCAGCCAGCCGATCCGCCGCCATGCCGGTCGGATCATGTTCGCGGGCGTGGCGGTCTTCGGTCTGGCGACCGTGGTGTTCGGCCTCTCCAAGCTGGAGTGGCTGTCGGTGGCCGCCCTGGCGGTCCTCGGCGGCGCCGACATGCTGTCGGTTTACGTCCGCCAGACCCTGGTCCAGATCGTCACGCCGGACGCCATGCGCGGCCGCGTCGCCGCCGTCTCCGGCGTGTTCATCAGCGCCTCCAACGAGCTGGGCGAGGTCGAGAGCGGCGCGGCGGCCTGGCTGCTCGGTCCGGTCGGCGCGGCGGTGTTCGGCGGCGTCGGGGCCATGGCGGTCACGGCCCTTTGGGCCTTCCTGTTCCCCGACCTTCGCAAGGCCGACCGGCTGGCGTAGAGGCTAGAGCCCCGCCAGCTTGCGGATGCCGTCGCCGGTTAGGCGGCGGATGATCCACGCGTCCATCGAGGCCGCGCCCAGGCTGTCATAGAAGGCGATCGACGGCGCGTTCCAGTCCAGCACCGACCACTCCAGCCGGCCCAGCCCCTCGTCGACGCAGCGCTTTGCCAGGTTGGCCAGCAACGCCTTGCCCGCGCCGGAGCCCCGCGCGGAAGGCCGCACAAACAGGTCTTCCAGATAGATTCCGTGCCGCCCGACAAAGGTCGAATAGTTGTAGAACCACAGCGCGAAGCCCACCGGCTGGCCGTCGATCTCGGCAATGTCGGCGAAGGCGCGCGGATTTTCGCCGAAAAGAGCGTCCGCCGTGTCGGATTCGGTGGCCGTGACGTCGTTCAGCAGCTTCTCATATTCCGCCAGATCGAGGATGAACTGGTGGATCAGACCTGCGTCGGCGGGGGTGGCGGGGCGGACGGTGACGGACATGGCGGTCTCTTCGGACTATCGGGATTTCGTTCTGGAGCAGTTGGCCCCGCTGGGTCAGGTCACGTCGCGCCGCATGTTCGGCGGAGTGGGCATTTATGCGAACGGTCTGTTCTTCGCCCTGATCGACGATGACGTCCTGTACCTCAAGGGCGACGAGACGCTGAAGCCCGAATTCGAGGCCGCCGGCTCGCACGCCTTCGCCCCGTTCGGCGACGACAAACCCATGGCCTACTGGACCGCGCCGGCCGAGGCCCTGGACGATCAGGACTTCCTGTTGGCGTGGTCACGGAAGTCGCTGGAGGTCGCGGCGCGCAAGTCGGCGGGCAAGAAGAAACGCTAGCCGATCTTCACCCCCGGCGGCGGCTGGCTGCTCTCGGGCACGAAGAAATCCGGCATCAGGGTCGCGGCCGGATCGACCTTGTACTTGTCGAAATCGCGCACGCCCTCGCCATAGAGGAAGGTGTCGTCGATCAGGAACTGGCCGGTCAGCTCGCGCGACGGCTTGTTGAAGATCGCATGGGCCGCGTCGGCCATGATCTCCGGCGTGCGGCAGTGCCTGAGGCCCTCCTCGCCGGCGAGGGCGAACTGGATGGCGGCGGTGGCGATGCCGGTGCGGGGCCACAGGGCGTTGAAGGCGATACCGTCGGCCCTGAACTCCTCGGCCATCCCCAGCACGCACATCGACATGCCGAACTTGGCCATGGTGTAGGCCACGTGCGGGCCGAACCAGCGCGGCGACATGTCCAGCGGCGGCGACAGCATCAGGACGTGCGGATTCTCGGCCTTCTTCAGGTGCGGGATGCAGGTCTTGGTCGTCAGGAACGTGCCGCGCGTATTGATCTGATGCATCAGGTCGTAGCGCTTCATGTCGGTCGACAGCGTGCCCGTCAGCGAGATGGCCGAGGCGTTGTTGACGCAGATGTCGATGCCGCCGAAGCGGGCGACCGCCTTCTCGACCGCTTCCTGGACATTGGCTTCCTCCCGGACGTCGACGACCAGCGGCAGGGCCTGGCCGCCGGCGTCCTCGATCGCCTTGGCGGCGGTGTAGATGGTGCCCGGCAGCTTGGGATGCGGGTCGGCGGTCTTGGCGGCGATCACCACATTGGCCCCGTCGCGCGCGGCGCGCAGGGCGATGGCCAGGCCGATGCCCCGCGAGGCGCCGGTGACGAAGAGGGTCTTACCCTTCAGGCTCATGACTTGTCTCCGCTTCAGGCGCCAGCGCCGGTGGTCTCGACCGAGATCGCCCACAGCCGCTCGGCCGCCTCGGGATCGAGGGCGTGGGGCATGACGCCGACCCACGGCTGTTCCTTGCTCCACGGGACGGCCTGATTGCAATCCTCGAGATAAAGGCCGCCGATGCCCTCCAGTTCGTCGCCCACGGCCGCCCAGACGCTGGTCGCCGCCCCCTGTTCGGTCGACTTGAAGCCCTCACGCGGCTTGTCGTTCTCGTCCAGCCAGCCCATGGCCCGTTGCTCGCCCAGGCTCATGTGCCGCTGCAACGGGGTCATGATGCCACCGGGCATCACGGCGTTGGCGTTGACGCCCCGGCCCCTGAACCGCTTGTCGAAGCCGACCGCGAACAGGCTGTTGGCGGTCTTGGCCTGGCCGTAGGCCTCCCATTTGTCGTAGGGCCGATCGTGGTAGTTCGGATCCTCGAAGTTCACCCCCGACCGCCGGTGGCCGATCGAGGACAGCGACACCAGTCGGGAGCAGTGGCCCGAATGCTCGGCCCCGTCGACCAGGTTCGGCGCCAGCAGCACCGACAGCAGGAAGTGGCCGAAGTGATTGGTCCCGATCTGCATCTCCAGCCCGTCGGCGGTGCGCGACAGCGGGCAGGCCATGACGCCGGCGTTGTTGATCAGGATGTTCAGGCGCCGGTCGCCCCAGCGATGGGCGAAGTGGCGGACGGCCTCCAGGCTGGCCAGGTCCAGCATGCCGAAGCTGGCGCGCTTCATCCCCGCTTCTTCGTTGATCTGGTTGGCGACCTCTTCGCCCAGCTCGGGCTTGCGGGCGGCGATGATCACCTCCGCGCCGGCCAGGGCCAGGGCTCGCGCCGTCTCGACGCCGATGCCGGTGGCCGCGCCGGTGACGATGGCGACCTTGCCCGACAGGTCGTGACCCGCCACCACCTCGCGCGCTGTCGATTTCGCCCCGAAGGGCGAGGTGATCCGCTCGGCCATGTCGATCCTCCCAGATCGTTGCTGTGCGGTGAGCTTAGCCCACCTTTGTGAAGTCCGGAGGCCTCCGCTCCATGAAAGCCATGAAGGCTTCGCGGGCTTCGGCGGTCTTGAGGCGCTCGCCGAACAGCGCACCCTCGGTGTCCATCAGTTCGGCGATCTTCTCGGCGTCGCGCATCAGGCGCTTGGTCGTGGTCAGGGCGCCCAGCGGACGGGTGGCCAACTGGTCGGCGGCGGCGCGAGCGCGGGCCCGCAGATCGCCGGCTTCGGCCGCGCCGTTGGCGATGCCCCAAGCCACCGCCGTGCCGCCGTCGATCGCCTCGCCCAGGGCGAACATGGCGTAGGCGCGCGCATGGCCGATGCGGGCCGGCAGCAGCCAGCTCGACGCGGCTTCCGGCACCAGGGCCAGGTTGACGAACGGCACGGTCAGACGCGCGTCGGGCGTGACATAGACCAGGTCGCAGTGCAGCAGCATGGTCGTGCCCACGCCCACCGCCTGGCCATGGACGGCGGCGACCAGCGGCCGGGTGGCGTTCGCCAGGGCCTTGAGGAAACGGATCACGTGCCGCTCGCCGGTGAAGGCGCCCGTGGCCTGGGCGGCGAAGTCCTGCAGGTCGTTGCCGGCCGTGAAGCTGTCGCCGTCGGCCTGGAAGATCACCACCCGCACGGCCGGGTCCTGCTCGGCGGCTTCCAGGCTGTCTGCCAGAACGCCGTACATCGCGTTGGACAGGGCGTTCTTCTTTTCCGGCCGCGCCAGGGTGAGGGTCATCACGCCGGCGTCGATCTCGACCCTCACGTGGTCGGTCATGTCATTCTCCCTTGGGGAACTTGGTCTGCAGGCTGGAGAGCCAGCGCGCGACGACGCCGATCTCCTCGTCGGTGAAGCCGGCGGTCAGGTGGGCGTTGACGCCGTCCAGGCCCGCCTTGGCCGCCTCGCGGGCGGCGCGGCCCTTGTCGGTCAGATAGAGGCGCATGGCCCGGCCGTCCCTGGGGTCGGCGCGGCGCTCGACCAGTTCGGCCTTGGTCATGCGGTCGATCAGGCCGGTCATGGCCGAGGGCGCCAGGTCCAGGGTGTCGGCGGCCTCGCCGATCAGCGCCCCATCCTGCTCGCCCAGATAGAAGAGCACCCCCGACTGCGCGGCGGTCAGCCCGCCCTTGGCCGCCATCTTGGCCTCGATCCAGCGCTGCACGCGCCGATGTCCGGCGTTGAGCAGGAAGATGAGGCGTCGATCGGCGGGCGCGGACATGCGAGCCAGCCTAAATTTCGTATGCGAAATGTCAAACGCGCGTTTTCAGGTGACGCTCGAATACCAGGCCACGCCCTCGCCATCGACCTCACGGCGGATGCGGTCCCGGCCGATCAGGCAGTTGAGGTGGGCCAGCGCCTCGCCCGTGGCCATCCCCAACAGGTCAGGCCCGATCGGTCGGGCGAACAGGGCCCCGAACGTGTCGACCGCGCGTCTGGGTTCGGCCAGCTTCTTTTCCAGGCGAGCCAAGCCGCGCTCGTGCCCGGAGATCAGGCCGTCGATGCGGGTGTGCAGCCCCTCGAACGGATCGTTGTGGGCCGGCAGCACGATGACGTCGTCGGGCACGATCTCCTTGACCTTAGCCAGCGATCGCAGCCAGTCGCTCAACGGATCGGCGTCCGGCTCGGTCGGGAACACCGAAACGTTTGACGAAATGCGCGGCAGGACCTGATCTCCGGAGATCAGCAGGCTTAGCTCGGGGCACCACAGGCAGGCATGGTCGGGCGAATGCCCTTGCCCCGTCACCACCCGCCAGGTGCGGCCGCCAATGTCGAAATCTTCACCGTCGGACAGGCGTCGATAGCTGTCGGGCAAGGCGTAGATCGCCTTGCCGAAGCCGCCGAAGCGGGCCTTGTAGTTCTCGATGGCGTCCTCGTCCCAGCCGGCGGCGTGGAAAAACTTGACCCCGTCCTCGGGCGCCTCGCGGCCGGTGTCGGCCACCAGCATGCGGCACTGGAAGTACTCCAGCCGGGTCATCCAGAGCCGGCAGTCGAACTTGCGGGTCAGCCAGCCGGCCAGACCGACATGGTCGGGATGCAGGTGGGTGACGATGACGCGCGTGACCGGCTTGCCGTCCAGGACCCCGGTGAAGGCCGCGCGCCAAGCCTGGCTGGTTTCGCGGGTCTGGACGCCCGTATCGACGATCGCCCAGCCCTCGCCGTCCTGAATGGCCCAGACGTTGATGAACTGCAGCGAGCCGCCCAACGGCATGCGTAGCCACAAGACGCCGGGCGCGACCTCCACCGCCTGGCCCGAACCCTGTTCGGGCGTCGTCTCGAAGGGATAGACGAGACGGCCGGATTTCCTCGGCGCCTGGGTCTCGTCCTCCTGCTGATCCTCAAGTCCGTCGCGCATGGCGCTTCCTCCCCGCGCCGCTCAACCGGCGATTGCTCTCGTTCCAACCCATTTTTTACGCTCGGACCCCGTCACGATCGCGCCTAGGTCGGACGGTATCTTGACCCCCGATGCAAGCGCGCGCTTATGTCCGCGCGAGGAATCCACCCAGGAGATGTTTCCCATGAGGCCTTTCGCGATCGGCCTGACGGCCGCCCTCGCGGTCGCCATTCTCGTGCCGGCCGCCGTCATTTCGGCGCCGAAAGAGGAGAAGGGCAAGCCCGCTGCTGTCGACGCCAAGGCGCGCGAAGCGGGCATGAAGGACGCCCCGGCCCTGATCCAGGCCAGCGGCGCCGGTTGCACGGTTTCGGACGCCCGCTTCATCGGCGAGGACAAGAAGGCCGGCTCCAAGTATTACGAAGTGGCCTGTAACGAAGGCATGGGCTTCGCCCTGATCTCCAAGAAGGACGCGGCTCCCCAGGTCTATACCTGCCTGGAATCCAGCCAGCCCGGCCCGGACGGCAAGGTCGGCGGCCTGGCCTGCATCCTGCCCGGCAACGCCACGCCGGGCGCTGGCCTGGCCCCCTTCGTCAAGAAGGGCGGCGTGACCTGCGACATCGAGAACACCCGCGCCATCGGCTCGGGCGCCAAGAACTCGTACTTCGAAGTCGCCTGTAAGGGCGGCAGCGGCTACATCGTCCAGACGACCTCGCCGCTGAACATCAATGGCGACGTCGCGGTCAACAGCTGCCTGCTGTACGAGGAAGGCGGCAACGTCAGCTGCAAGCTGACCAATCGCCAGACCCAGCTGGCCGTCGTCGATACGCTGAACACCGCCGCCGCCTCGGCCGGCACGACCTGCGCCATCAAGGACAAGCGCTACATCCTCAGCACCAAGACCGACAACTACTTCGAGGTCTCGTGCCAGGACGGCAAGGGCTATGTCTATCAGCAGACCGCCACGACCGGCGCCTTCGCCCGCGCCATCCCCTGCGCCCAGGCCGGCTTCGTCGGCGGCGGCTGCACCATGACCGACGCCGTCGCCGCTCAGACCGAGCAGGCCGGCTTCTACAGCAAGCTGGCGACCAAGGCCGGCTTCCCCTGCGATGTCGAAAAGTACGGCATGCTGCCGAGCCAGGACCCGAAGAAGGAAATCGTCGAGCTGAAGTGCAAGAACAGCGACGTCGGCGGTATCGCCGTGTTCACCGCCACCGGCGGCACGGTCTATGACTGCCTCACGGCCGAGCTGAACGGCTTCCGCTGCTCCTTCACCAAGAAGGACACCCAGTACGCCCGCCTGACCAAGGACCTGGTCGGCTTCAACAAGGCTTCGTGCACCGTGTCGGACGCCCGCGTCATCGGCGCGACCGACAACGAGGGCTTCGTCGAAGTGGCCTGCTCGGACGGTCTGCCCGGCTGGGTGCTGGGCTACCCGACCGGCGTCGCCAAGCCGGCCGCCAAGGAGTTCCTCTCCTGCGTCCAAGCCAAGGGCATCGGCGGCGGCTGCAAGCTGCCGACCAACAAGGTCAAGGGCTGACCCCAGTCCTCGCCTGACTTGACAGAGAGGCCCGCCCGGAGCGATCCGGGCGGGCTTTTTCTTACCCCAGCGCCGCCTCGATCAGGCGCGGCCCCGGCGTCGCCATGGCGCGGGCGAAGGCGTCGTCGAAGGTCTCGGCCGTTTCCGCGCGCTCGGCGGCCATGCCCAGGCCCTGAGCCACCTGCACCCAGTCGATACGCGGATTACCGAGATCGAGCAGCTTCGAGGCCGCCGGGCCCGGATTGCCGGCGCCGGTGCGTCCCAGCTCGATGCCCAGGATGCGATAGGCGTGGTTGGCGAAGACCACGACCGTCACGTCCAGCGCCTCGCGCACGATCGTCCACAGGCCCTGCACCGTGTACATGCCCGCCCCGTCGCCGGTCAGGGCCAGGACCTTGCGGTCCGGGCAGGCCACGGCCGCCCCGATCGCCAGCGGGATACCCTGGCCGATCGCGCCGCCGGTCAGGGACAGCCAGTCGTGGGCCCGGGCCGCGCGGGTCTGGGTGAAGATCGGCAGGCCGGCCGTCACCGCGTCGTCCGAGATCACCGTGTCCGTCGGCATGTGCTTGGCGATGGAGGCCCCGATGGCCCAGGCGTCGAAGCGGCCAGCCGGGGCGTCGGGCGCCTGATAGGTCTCGACCGGTCCCTCCGGCGGCGCGCCGACCGCGTCGGCCAGGGCGGTCAATGCCGCCGCCGCATCGACGTCGCGGCCGCAAAGGGTCTCGACCGAGCAGTGCTCGGGCACGAGCACGCTGGGCCGGTCGGGATAGGCGAAGAACGCCACCGGCCGCTGGGTCGAGACCAGCACCATCAGGTCGACGCCCTCCAGGTCCTTCAGCGCCTGCTCGGCGAAATAGGGCAGCTTATCGGGGCGGAAGCGGCCCTCGCCCCGCGCCTGGCGGGCGGTGAAGGTGTCGGTCAGCACGCGTACGCCGTGAGCCGCCAGCCGCCCGGCGGCGGCCAGCGCCTTCTCGCCGCAAGCGCCCGAGCCCAGCAGCAGCACCGGCGTCTTGGCGAAGGACAGCGCCTGGGCCACCGTTCGCACGGCGGCTTGGTCGGGCGCGGCGAAGGTCGGCGGCGTCACGACCGGCCCCTTCACGGTCGCCGCGTTCCAGGCCGCGTCGGCGGGCAGGACGAGACAGGCGTTACCGCCCGGCGCGCCATAGCTGGCGACGATCGCCTCGGCGGCCAGCGGCCCGACGCTGTCGGCGCTCTCGGCCGATTTCACCCAGACCGAGTTGGGCGCGGCCAGGGCGGCGATGTCGCTGTTCAGCGGCGCGTCGAAGCCGCGGTGATAGGTGGCGTGGTCGCCGATCACGTTGACCACCGGCGTCAAGGCCCGGCGCGCGTTGTGCAGATTGGCCGCGCCATTGGCGTAGCCGGGCCCCAGGTGCAGCAGGGTGCAGGCGGGCTTGCCGGCCATGCGGCCATAGCCGTCGGCGGCCCCCGTGGCCACGCCCTCGAACAGGCACAGCACCGAGCGCATGCGCGGTTCGCGGTCCAGGGCCGAGACGAACTGCATCTCGCTGGTGCCCGGATTGGCGAAGCAGGCCGTCACCCCGTTGTCGGCCAGGGTGGTGATCAGGGCGTCCGCGCCGTTCATGGCTTCCTCCGGTCGTATGCCTTCTGTCTCCGACATTTCGGCATGCAGGCCAAGCCGGTTGCGCCATGGCTGGCAGTTATTGCAGTCTGATGGCCATAATGGGGGGAAAACTTGCCATGCAGGCCATGAGCCCGGCCGCGCGCTGGACGCTGATCGCGTCGATGCTCGCCGGCGTCAGCTATGTCGCGACCTGGGGCCTTGAGCTGCCGCAGCCAGTCGAGATCGCCTGGAAGGGCGCGGGCGTGGCGCTGCTGGCGATCCACGCGGCGGTGCGGGCGCGGTCGCTGGACGGCTGGCTGCTGGCCGCGGTGATGGCCTTCGGCGCCCTGGGCGATGTGCTGCTGGAGATCGTCGGCCTGACCACCGGGGCGGTGGCCTTCTTGCTGGGCCATGTCGTGGCCAGCGGCCTCTATCTCCGTCATCGGCGAGCCGGCTGGCCGGCCACGCTGGTCCTGGTTCCAGCGATATCGGCGGCGGCCTGGTTGTTGCCGGCCGATCGCGCGGCCGCCCCGGGTATCGCCCTCTACGCCGCCTTCCTGGGCGCCATGGCGGCGACGGCCCTGGGCAGCCGCTTTCCGGCGGCGAGCGTAGGTCGAGGCGCCCTGATGTTCGTGCTCTCTGACCTGCTGATCTTCGCCCGGCTGGGCCCGCTGCCGGACAATCTGGCGACCGGGCTGGCGGTCTGGGGCCTCTACTATTTCGGCCAGATGCTGATCTGCGTGGGCGCAGTCGGCGCGCTGCAACAGCCTAGAACCGCATGACGTCGGCGTCGGGCTCGGCCGCGAACAGCCGCGCCAGTTCGGTCGGCCGCCGCTGGCGGGCCAGGGCCTGGTTGATATAGCCCTTATCGGTCAGCTCGCCGCTGGCCGCGTCCGGCGCGCCGGCCAGGATCAGGGCCCGCGCGACCTTGCCGCCGCCGCCCTTGGACGTCGCGTTCAGCCGCGAGAGACCTTCCATGATCCGTTCACGGACGGCTTGTTCATCCCCCAGCCGCTCGCAGGCCTTGGGGTCGAGGAACAGCATCAGCCCCACGCCTGCCTGGCCCTCGCCGCAGACCACGGCGTCCGAGACCACCCCGCCGATCGCCGACACCGCCGCCACCCTCAGCGCCCCGGCGGCCACGAACGTCCCGCTGGCCAGCTTGAAGTTCTCCACCAGGCGGCCGTCGAACACCAGGCCCGCCGCCGGGTTCTGCGGATCGGCCAGCCTTGCGGCGTCGCCCAGGCGGTAGAAGCCGTCCTCGTCGAAGGCCTCGCGCGTGGCCTCAGGTTGATCCAGATAGCCCGGCGAGACCTGCGGTCCCTTGACCCGGATCTCGAACTTGCCGCCATCGCCGGTCGGAACCAGCTTCACTGAAGTCCCCGGCGTCGGCAGGCCGACCATGCCCGAGCGAACGTTCGGCCAATGGATGTTGCAGGCGGTCGGCCCGGTCTCGGTGGCGCCATAGCCGGCCGCGAAGGTGATCCGCTCGCCGACCGTGCGCACCGCCACCGCCTGGACGCGATCCAGGATCGACTGGGCCATGGACGCGCCGCCGTACTGCAGCACCCGGACCTTCTCGAAGAACCTGGCGGCCAAGGCCTCGTCACGCTCCAGCTCGCCGACGAACATCGCCCAGCCGGCGGGCACCATGTTGTGATAGGTCGTGGCCACCTCGCGCAGATTGCGCACCGTCTCGGCGAAGCGGCCGGGCGCGGGCTGGCCAGCGTCGATGTACAGCGTCCCGCCCCGGTGCAGCACCATGTGCAGGATGGCGTTGGCGCCCAGGCTGTGGCTCCAGGGCGCGGAGTTGACCAGCACCGGCGGCTCGGAATCGGCGTAGCAGGCTTCTATCTGCGCCGCGTTCAGCGCGATGTTGGCGTGGGTGCAGACCACCGCCTTGGGTCGTCCCGTCGAGCCCGAGGTCAGCAGCAGCTTGGCGATGTCCTCGGGCCGGGCGACGGGCTCGACCGGCTCGCTCTGCAGCAGGTCGTCGAAGGCGATGTCGCCCGCTCGGGCGTTGCGGCTGGCCACCACCGGCAATCCGGCCAGGAACGAGGCGGCTAGGGCGTCGCCGAACGCCTCGGCGTCGTCGGCATAGACGGCGGCCGGCTTCAGCCGCTCCACGGCGTATGCAAGCCGGGTCAGGTCCGCGCCCTTCAACCCGTACTGCGGCGACACCGGCGCGGCCGGCGCGCCCAGGCTCATGGCGGCGTAGGCGATCAGGGCGTGATCGATGCCATTGCGGGCCAGGATCAGCAGCGGCTGGCTGCGCGACAGACCCAATCCGGCCAGGCCGCCGGCCAGCGCCGCGATCCGATCCCTGGCCTGGGCGTAGGTCACCGTCCGCCAGCCTTCGCCATCTCGTTCCGCCAGCCAGACCCGGTCCGGCGCTTCGGCGGCCCAGCGCGCCAGCGGCTCGGTCGTGGTCCGCACCGCCTCCGAATAGGGCATGGGATTGCGCAGGATCAGCGTGTCGCCGTGCGTCTCGACCCGCAGCGCGCGGGGCGCATAGCGAGCGTCGCGGAAGGGTGCGGTGTCGAGGGTCGATCCGTCCATGCCGTCAGTTATGTCGCGGGTCATACGCGTGTTCAATCCGAAGACACGGCTTGGCCGCTTCACGCGGCTGGCCGCTGAAGGCGTGTGGGGAGGCGACGGAGCGGCCGGGCGAACCCGGAGACCGTGAGGGGTTTGTGTGTTTCGGCTCGGAGGACCGCTCCGCCAGGCTGTTCTTGCATCGCTCCAATCCCCATACTCGCCCCCTCCGCGCCTGGCGGCGCTCCTCCCCCGGAGGGGGAAGACGGATGACCTTCTGCCCCCTTCGGGGGCGGACGACCACGCGCAGCGTGGTCAGGTGGGGGCCTGCGGCGTTGGCCGGCAAGCCCTCGACATTTTTCCGCGCCCGCTGTCGAATCCCGTCCCGCCGGCGCGTCTCTCAGGTCGAAGCGTCGCGATGGCCGCGCGCTCATGGGAGACCAGACGATGCAATACGCCCTGCTGATCTACGAGAACGAAGCGCTGTATCGCGGCGACGACGGCCGCGCCCTCGACGAGATCATCGCCGCTCACCAGGCCCTGGCCGGGGAGCTGGCGGCCAAGGGGATCCTGAAGGGCGGCTCGGGCCTGAAGACCACCGACACCGCCACCACGGTGCGCAAGACCGGCGGCCAGCACGCCCTGCATGACGGCCCCTATGCCGAGGCCCGCGAGCAGCTGGGCGGCTTCTACCTGGTCGAGGTTCCCGACCTGGACGCGGCCCTGGCCATCGCCAAGCGGATCCCCCTGGGCGGCGACGGCGCCGTCGAGGTCCGCCCCGTCATCGACGAAGATTGAAGACCCTCGACCAGACAGCGCGGGAGGCCGGCGGGCGAATCGTCGCCGCCCTGGCCGCGACCTTCCGCGACCTCGACCTGGCCGAGGAGGCCTATGCCGAGGCCTGCGCGCGGGCCGCCGCCGTCTGGCCGGCGGCCCCGCCCCTGGATCCCGCCGCCTGGCTGTACGCGACCGCGCGGCGCCGCGCGCTGGACATGATCCGTAGACAGAACGCCCGCCAGCGCTTGGCGCCGGACGCGCCCGAACCGGAGGCCACGGCCGAGGACCACCTGGCCTCGGACGCGCGGCTGATCCCCGACGAGCGGCTGCGGCTGATCTTCGTCTGCTGCCATCCGGCCGTCGCGCCCGAGGCGCGCGCCGCCCTGACCCTACGGCTGGTCTGCGGCCTGACGGTGCAGGAAATCGCCCGCGCCTTCCTGGTCGCCGAGCCGGCCATGTTCCAGCGCCTGACCCGCGCCAAGAAGAAGATCGCAGAGGCCGGCGTATCGTTCGAGGTTCCCGGCCCCGACGCCTGGCCCGAGCGGGTGGAGGCGGTGCTGTCCACGCTGGAGGTCGCCTATGCCCGCGCCCACGAGGACGCCGCCGGCGCGGGGCCCCACGCCGGCTATGCCCGCGAGATGCTGGACCTGACGGCCGTGCTGACCGAGCTGCTGCCGCAGGAACCTGAGGCCCTGGCGTTCGCCGCCCTGGTCCGGTTCGCCGAGGCGCGGCGGCCGGCGCGGCTGGACGCCGAAGGGGCGATGGTTCCACTCTCGGAACAGGACCCCGCCCTGTGGAACCGGGCGCTAATCCGCGACGGCGACGCCCTGCTGCGGCGCGCGGCCCGGCTGAACCGCACCGGTCCGCGCCAGCTGCGGGCCGCCCTGCACGCGGCCTGGAGCCTGCGCCGCTCGCTGGCGGAGCCGCCGCCGTGGTCGGCGATCCTGGCGCTGTACGACCTGTTGCTGGACTGGCGTGAGGATCCGTTCGTGCGGATCAACCGCGCCGTGGCCCTGGCCGAGGCGGCGGGGCCGGCCGTGGCCCTGGCCGAAATCGAGGCCCTGGATGGGCCGCGCCTCGCGGACTTCCAGCCGTTCCACGCCGTGCGCGCCGACCTGCTGGCGCGGCTGGGCCGGCGCGACGCGGCGCTGGCCGCCTATGACCGGGCGATCGCCCTGGCGCCGGGGCCGGCGGAACGGCTGTGGCTGCTGCGCAGGCGCGCCGAGCTTTAGCGGGCTAGGGTCTCCAGGAATCGCACCGGCTCGCCGCGCCCTTCGGCGACGATCTCGTCGTCGCGCATGACCACGATCCCGCGCACGATGGTCGCCACGGGCCAGGCCTTGGCCTCGAAGCCGTCGAACGGGGTCCAGCCGGCCCGGTTGGCCATCTGGGCGTGGGTGATGGTCTTGCGGGCGTGCATGTCGACGATGGTGAAGTCGGCGTCGAAGCCCTCGGCCAGGCGGCCCTTGTCGGCCAGGCCGAACACGCGATTGACGCCATGGCTGGTCAGGTCGACGAAGCGCTCCAGGGAGAGCTTGCCGTCGACCACGTGGGTCAGCATGACGGGAACGAGCGTCTGGACGCCCGGCATGCCCGACGGCGAGGCCGGATAGGGCCGGGCCTTCTCCTCGCGGGTGTGGGGCGCGTGGTCACTGCCCAGCACGTCGGCGACGCCCGCCTCGATCCCGCGCCAGACGCCGGCCACGTGATAGGCGTCGCGGATCGGCGGGTTCATCTGGGCGAAGCCCTTCAGCCGCTCATAGGCCTCGGGCGCGACCAGGGTCAAGTGCTGGGGCGTGACCTCGACGCTGGCGACGTCCTTGTTCTGGGCCAGGAAGTCGATCTCTTCCTTGGTGGTCACGTGCAGCACGTGGATGCGTTTGCCGAGGCTCTTGGCGATGCGGACGAGGCGGTGGGTCGACTGCAGGGCGGCCTGGGCGTCGCGCACCTCGGGGTGGCTGGTCCAGTCGCCGGGACGGGCCAGGGAGCGGCGCTCGGCCAGTCGGTATTCGTCCTCGGAGTGGAAGGCCGCCCGGCGGTTGACATGGCGCAGCACATTCTCGACGCCCTCATCGTCCTGCACCAGGAGCGAGCCGGTCGAGGCGCCCATGAACACCTTGATCCCGCAGCAGCCCGGCAGGCGCTCCAGCTCGCCCAGGAACGGCGCGTTCTCGTGCGTGCCGCCGACATAGAAGGCGTGGTCGGTGTGCATGCGGTTCTTGGCCCGCGCCAACTTGTCGGCCAGGGCGTCCGGGTCGGTGGTCGTCGGCTCGGTGTTGGGCATCTCGAAGACGGCGACAACGCCGCCCAGGGCCGCGCCGCGCGAACCGCTCTCCAGGTCTTCCTTCCACTCCAGGCCCGGCTCGCGGAAGTGCACCTGACTGTCGATCACGCCCGGCAGCACGGTCAGGCCGGCGGCGTCAAAGATCTCGCCGGCGCTGGCCTGGCTGAGATCGCCGATGGCGACGATCTTGCCGCCCCGGACGCCGATGTCGGTGACGCCGCGCCCCGCATGGTTCACCACCTCGCCGCCACGCACGATCAGGTCGAAGGTCTGGGTCATGAGACAGGTTCCTGGCGATGGGGCGAGGGTTTGGGCGGTCGTAGGACCGGCCCGCCTTCGAGGCAACCAAAGTCTTTGGCGAAACTAGCTGGCGTCGCGTTCGGGCTCGCGCTCTTCGGCGTCCACGTCCTCGATGGGTTCGCCCCATGGCGAAACCGCCTCGGCCTCGGCCACGGTTTCGGCGAGCGGCGGCTCCGGCTCGGTCCGCGCCAGCAGGGCCTTGGCCGCCTTGACGACCGTGGTCACGGGCAGGTCGCTCATGTGGCGGATGGCTTGAGAGAGATCGGGATCGATGGCCAGGAACTGCTCGAAGCTGCGCGGGCCGCGCACCGCCTCGGCCTTGTCGCCCCAAGGGCCGTAGCGCCGCTCGTCCGAGGGGCCGAACAGCCCGATGGTCGGCGCGCCGGCGGCGGCGGCGATGTGCATCAGCCCCGAGTCGTTGCCGATGAACAGCCGCGCGCGGCGCAGGCAGGCATAGGCGGTCAGGAGATCCACCTTGCCGGTCAGGTCGATGGTGCGGCCGCGCGCCGAGGCCATGCGCAGTTCCTCGACCATGCGGGTGTCTTCCGGCCCGCCCAGGATCAGCAGGCGTCCGCCGGCCAAAGGGCCGTCCTTGTCCAGCAGCTGGGCCGCGGTCTGGGTGAAGCGCTCGATCGGCCAGACCTTGCCGATCCAGTTCGACGCCGGACCCATGGCCAGGATCGGCCCGCCTTCTCCCAGCAGCTCGTCGGCCAGGGCCTGGACCTCGGGCGTGATGTAGAGGTGCGGCGCGGGCGGATCGCCCTCCAGCTTCAGGGTGCGGGCGGCGTCGACCACCTTGTGGACCGGCTCGCCGGGCAGCTTCTTCCAGATCGCCCGCTTGTCGCGGCGCAGGAAGAGGGCTGTGGCCGAGCCGCGCAGGTCGACGACCAGGCCCCATTTCCTGTGGCGCACCTGGCGCCAAAGCTTGAACCAGTGCCCTTTGCCCTTGCCCTTCTCCATGACGATCACGCGGTCCAGGCCCGGCACATGGGCGAACAGCGGCGCGGCCAGCGGACCGGCGACGATGGTGAAGCGCGCGTTCGGGATCTGGTCGGCCAGCATTTTGATCAGGCCGGACGACAGCACCGCATCGCCGATGCGTGTGGCCGTGATGAAGAGAATCGGGAAGGCCCGTTGTGTCATCGGTCTATCTATAGGCCGGTCGGTGAGTCGACGCATCCCACGTTAACGGTTGAGCTTTCGGGATTTCCAGGGGACTGGCGCTGGGGGGGACTCGGCGCCACATGTGCGGGCATGAGTCCCACGATCGCCCACCTCGCCTCCCGCGCCGTCATCACCGTCACCGGTTCGGATTGGCGAAGCTTCCTGCAGGGCCTGCTGACCCAGGACGTCGAGACCCTAGCGACCGGCGAGCTGCGCTTCGCCGCCCTGCTGACGCCGCAGGGCAAGCTGCTCTACGACCTGTTCGTCGCCGGGACGGAAGACGGCGCCCTGCTGGATGTGGCGGCCGAGCATCGCGCGACGATCCTGACTCGCCTGACAATGTATCGCCTGCGGGCCAAGGTGGAGCTGCTGGCCAGCGACACGCCGGTCTTCGCCGTGTTCGGCGGGGAGACCTCGGGCCACTATGCCGATCCGCGCCTGCCGGCCCTGGGCGCGCGGGCCTATGGCGGCCTGACGCCGAACGCCGACGAGGACGCCTACGAAGCCCATCGCCTGGCCCTGGGCGTTCCCGGTCCCGCCGACTGGGGCAACGAGGCGACCTATCCGATCGAGGCCGATTTCGACCTGTTGGCAGGCATCGACTTCAAGAAAGGCTGCTTCGTCGGCCAGGAGACGACCAGCCGCATGAAGCGGCGCGGGACGATCAAGACCCGCATGCTGCCGATCACCTTCGACGGCCCCGCACCGGCCTTCGGGACCGAAGTGCTGGCCGGAACCCTGCGCGCCGGCGAGGTGCTGAGCGGCCGCGACGGCCGGGCCATGGCCCTGTTGCGCCTGGACCGCATCGAGGACGCGGCGCTGACCGCGGACGGCCGGCCCGTCCGGGTCGAGCGCCCGACCTGGCTCATCTAGACACTTTCGTTCTCGAAAAGTTCTGCTAGCGTCGCCGCATGACCGAGCACGCGCGCTGCACCTGGAAGGGCATGAACGGGGACCCGTTCTACGAGGCCTATCACGACCACGAATGGGGCGTGCCCGAGTGGGACAGCCGCGCCCTGTGGGAGAAGCTGGTGCTGGACGGGTTCCAGGCCGGGCTGTCGTGGATCACCATCCTGCGCAAGCGCGAGGGCTTCCGGGCCGCCTTCGCCGGCTTCGATCCCGAGAAGGTCGCCCGCTTTACCGAGGCCGACCGCGCCCGGCTGATGGCCGACGCCGGCATCATCCGCTCGAACGGCAAGATCGACGCGGCCATCTCGGGGGCCCGGATCTATCTGAACATGCGCGAGCGCGGCGAGGACTTCGGGACCTTCCTTTGGGACATGGTCGGCGGCGCGCCGATCCAGAACCGGTGGCAGGCCGGCCAGGTCCCGGCCCAGACCCCGCTGGCGGTCGAGATGGCCAAGGCGCTGAAGGCCAAGGGCTTCAAGTTCTGCGGCCCGGTGATCGTCTACGCCTTCATGCAGGCGACGGGCCTGGTCAACGACCATCTGGTGACGTGCTTCCGTCACGAGGAATGCCAGGCGCTGGGGCGTCGCCCCTGACGACGTCAGGGGCGGCCGCTAGAGGCCGCCCCATCGATCGCCTGTCTCCCCCTCAGGCCTGGGCCGCGATCCGGGCGGCGAAGTCGCGATAGCTACGCAGCGGACGGCCCAGCAGGGCCGTCAGGCGCTGGACATCGCCGGCTTCGGGGATCATGCCGTCGCTGACATAGCGCTCGGCCATCAGCCGCATCTCATAGGCCATCCATCTGGGCGCGAAGGTCGCGACGGTCTGCTCGAAGCCGCTGGGATCGTCGCCGCCATACACTACGGAGCGGCCCAGCACGTCCGACCAGATCGCGGCGAGATCGGCGCCGGTCAGGGTGTCGGGGCCGACCAGGTTGATGACGTCGACGGGCGGCTTTCCCGGCGCCTGGTCCCGGCGGATCAGCTCGATCGCGGCGACCTCGGCGATGTCGGCCGCGTCGACCATGGCCACGCCCTTGCCGCCGATCGGCATCGGATAGACGCCGTGGTTCAGGATCACGTCCTTGATCATCAACTCGTTGTCGATGAAGTAGGCCGGACGCAGGATCGTGGCGGAAAAGCCCATCTGGGCGATCATCCGCTCGGCGCCGGACTTCACGGCGAAGTGCGGGACGTTCACGAAGCGCTCGCTGTGCAGCACCGACAGGTAGACCACGCGCTTGACGCCGCTCTCGCGGGCGATGTTCAGGGCGATCAGCGCCTGGGTGAATTCGTCGCCCGCCACCGCGTTCAGCAGGAACAGGGTGCGCACGCCATCGAAGGCGGCGCGCAGGGCGTCGATGTCCAGCAGGTCGCCCTTCACGACCTCGACGCCGGCCGGAAGCTCGGCCTTGGACGGGTCGCGGACCAAGGCGCGGACATCGGCGCCGCGCTGGACGAGCTGCTGGACGACTTGGCGGCCGACACGGCCGGTGGCGCCGGTAACGAGGATGGTCATGGAAAGATCTCCGGGTGGGTTGAGAAGACAGCCCGAAGATGATCGGTCCACATGAGGTCCAATAGTCGCTATATCTGGACGCATCGTCTCGCTGGTGGAACAGATGGACCTGCTCGCCCTCGCCGATTTCAACCTTGTCGCCCGACACGGCGGGTTCGGCCGGGCCGCCCGCGCGGCCGGCCGGCCGAAGGCCACCCTGTCGCGGCGGGTGGCCGATCTGGAAGCAAGCCTCGACCTGAGGCTTTTCGAACGCGGCGGGCGCAGCCTCAAGCTCACCGAGGAGGGCCGGGCGTTGTTCGAACGCACCGGCGCCCTGCTGACCGAACTGGACGAGGCGGCGGCCGCGATCGCCTCGGGCGGCGAGCGGCCGCGGGGGCGGCTGCGGATCAGCGCGCCGCTGCTGTTCTCGCAGACGGCCATGGGCAGGCTGGCCGCCGCGTTCGCGCGCAAGTTTCCCGAGGTCCGGCTGGAGGTGACGACCGACGACCGCGCCGTCGATCTGGTGGAGGAGGGCTACGACCTGGTGATCCGGGTGAACCCCGATCCCGACGAGACGCTGGTCGGCAAGGTGTTCCTGCGCGACCGCCTGGTGGTCGTGGCCAGTCCCGACCTGGCGCGGCCGGCCGACGGCTCGGCTGTTCGGGCCGTGGTGCGGGGCGCGGGCGAGCAGGCCGGCGCCTGGGCGCTGACGGCGGGCCAGAGGTCGGTCGCGATCGAGCCCGTCATGCGATTGTCTTCCATGATCATGGTCCGCGACGCGGTGCGGGCCGGCGTCGGGGTCGCGCGCCTGCCCCTCTCCCTGGTCAGCCGGGACGTGGCGGCGGGCCGGCTGGCGCACTGGGGCGACGTCGCTGGACCGGACATCGCCCTCTGGGCGCTCTACCCCTCCAGGCGGCTGCTCAGCGCGCGCGTCTCGGCCTTCCTCGACCACCTGAAGGCGGCCTTCCCCGGGGGAACGCCCGACGAGCTGGCGACCTACATCGACGCTTAGCCGGCCCTACTTCCCGGCGTTCTCGATCGCCGCGTCGATCTCCGCCAGGGAATGGTAGCCCGGCTCCATCTTCCTGCCGTTGATCTCGAAGGTCGGGGTGGCGTCGACCTCGTGTTTCTTGGCCTTGTTCTGGACACGCTCGTTCAGGGCCGCGACCTGCCTTTTGTCGGCCATGCAGGCGTCGAACTGCTTCTCGCTGACGCCCGCCGTCTTGGCGATGTCCAGCAGGGTCTCGCGCGGCGAATAGAACACGCCCGGCTGGCTGCCTAGCCGCCAACCACCTTGGCGCCGGCGACCGCGCACTCCCAGCGCGTCCAGGTTCCGGCGACCCGGCCCGCATCGATCGCCGCGAAGATCAGCTTGCCGCCCGGCGGGATGGCCTGGGCGATGGTGGTCGAGACGGTCCCTTGCGCCACGTCGCCGCGCAGCAGACGACAGGTGAGGCGCGGATCACCGATCGCCAGGCCCGAGACGTTGATCACGCCGCCGGTCAGCAGCACGGCGCCGGCCTGGCCGCCGACCGCCTCGCCGCGATCGGCCTTGACCCTGTCGAGCTTCAGATAGGTTTCGGGGTGAGCCCGGACCAGCGCCGGGTCTGGCAGGTTGGCGCGAACGACGGGCGAGGGCGGAGCCTTGGGCGGCGGCGTATCGTCCGGCCGGGTCACGGCGGTCAGGCACGCGCCGCCGACGAACACCAGGACGAAGACGCTCAGGGCCCGGATCGGCGTGGCCACGATCGGCCAGTCGGCCTTGGGCCGGAACACCAGGAAGAACGCCCCGGCCGAGGCGATCAGCCACAGCAGCGGGGCGGCGTTGGTCAGCAGCGTCATGAACGATCCCCCGAAGACGCTCGTCTAGAGCCAGGACGGCCGCGCCGCCAGAGCTTTACGGTTGCTGGCTGACCCGCACCCAGTCGACCTCCAGGGTCGCTGGCAGCGCGGCCTCGTCGATCCCCTTGGCGTTGGCGCCCTCGGGCCAGCGGCCGCCGAAGGCCAGGTTGAGGATCAGGTGGAACGGCTGGTCGAACGGCGAGGAGCCTTCGGCCTGGTCGTTGCGCTTCCAGTCGACCGCCTTGGCCTCGGCGTATTGTCGTCCGTCGACGAACCAGGCGATCGCCTCGGCCGACCATTCGACCGCGTAGACGTGGAAGCCGTCCGGCGAGGGCGGTGTCGGCGTGCTGTTGCTGACCTGCTTGTGGGTCCCGGCCGCGTCGGCGGCGAAATGGATCGTGCCGAACACCCGGTTCTCGCGCCCGCCCTCGCACACATCGCAAGGCGCGCCCAGGTTCACGGTCTCCAGGATGTCGATCTCGCCGGACCTGGGCCAGCCGCCATAGGTTGACAGCTCGGGCATCATCCAGATGGCCGGCCACACCCCCTGGCCGCCGGGGATGCGAGCGCGGGCCTCGATGCGGCCGTAACGCCAGCTGGCCTTGCCCTGGGTCAGGATCTTGCCCGAGGCGTAGTCGCCGGTCTTCATCGGCCCCGTCGGCCCGGCCCAGGGATTGGCCAGGCCGCGGGTCTTGCGCTTGATCGCTGTCAGCCGCAGGACGCCGGCCTTGACCGAGACCGTCTCGGGACTGACGGCGTAGCACTGGCGCTCGTCATTGCCCCCGCCGCCGCAGTCGGCGGCGTAGGTCCACTTGGTCTCGTCCAGCCGGTCGCCGTCGAAGTCGTCGGACCAGACCAGCTTCCAGCCGCCTTGGGCGTGGGCGGGAGCCGCGGCGGCGGGCAGCAACAGGGCCGCGGCGACGGCGATCGTCTTCAAGGTCATGCCCCATCCAAGCAGGCCGCCGCCGAAATCCCAAGCGTCACCAGGGCGCAAGCTCCAGCTGCGCCCACCCTGCGTCCAGCCAGGCCGGAGCCAGACGCCGCGCGCCCGAGGCGCTGAGATGGTCGTCGTCGAAATAGATCGGCCGACCGTTCATCAACGCCGCGCAGCGCCCGCCGCGGCACAGGGTCTCGGACGGGAAGACCGCCGCGACGCCTGGACGATCCTGAATGGCGGCGCGGATCTCGTCCTCGGCCGGGCCCGCGCGGGCCAGAGGCAGGTCGGCGGCGACATCGGCGCAGACCCGGGGTCGCCCACCCAGCTGGGCGACCTGGGCCAGGCACTCGGGCGCGCCCAGGGTCAGCTCCGGGAACGGCCCGACGATCAGGATGCGGACGTTCGGATCGCGTCGCTGGATGGCGTCCAGCGTGGCCTTCAGCGACGCGGTCAGCGACGGCTTGAAGCCGGGCCGCGCCGTCGACTCTACGGTCACCCGCGGCGAGTTGACGTCGTAGAACGGCGGCGCGCCGCGATAGAGCGGCCACCGCCCCGACAGCACCACCAGCTTCAGCCGCTTGTCCGCGGCGATGCGGGCCAGGGCCGCGTCGGCGCCGGGGACGCAGTCCAGAGCGAAACTGGCGCTGATGCGGACCTTCAGTCCGACCATCGGGGGGCAGCCGCTGCGCGTGGTCTGGCGAACCGCCCAGCCGCGCCGCCGAGCCCATTCCACCACCCCCGGCGTCAGAGCGTCGGCGTGGGAGTCGCCCCAGACCAGGACGTCCTCGCCCGGCGTCGCCAGACCCGCGCCGAACCGGCATTCGTCGCCCTGGCCGTGCTCCTCCAGGCAAGCCTCGCGGGCGGGATTGACATCGGTCTCCTCCAGATCCGCCAAGGCCTTGGCGGCGGGCGACAGGCGGCCGGGCAGGCCGTGCGTGAAGACCAGCAGCGCCCCGACCGCGATCGGCGCCAGCAGCGGCAGGAGCATCAGGGAGAGGCGTCGCCAGGGGCGGTCTACGGACCCGCGCCGGAACGGCTGCTCGACGCAGCGCCAAGTCGCGACAGCCAGGACCAGGGACAAGGCGACCAGGCCCAGCCGCTGGAGCGGGCCCAGCGGCTGCTGGGCGACATCGGCGGCTAGCACCAGCAGCGGCCAGTGCCACAGGTACAGCGAGTACGAGATCCGTCCCAGACCGACGATGGGCGCCAGGCGCAGCGCGGCCAGGCCCGGCATGTCGCCCGAGCCGCTCCAGATCAGCAGCGCCGCGCCCAGGCAGGCTGGACCCGCCGACAGGCCCGGAAAGGCGCTGGCCTCATTCAGCAGCATCAGGCTGCCGGCGATCATCAGCCCGCCCATTATCCCGGCCAGGTTGGCGCTGGCGCGATCCTGCGGCGGCCGGACCAGGCCCAGGGCCAGGACGCCGCCGGCCAGGAACTCCCAGGCCCTCGCTGGCAGGCCGAAGAAGGCCCAGATGCTGTGTCCGCTCCCGACCAGCGCCTGGGCCAGCGCCAACGAGCCGGCCAGCAGGGCCAAGGCCAGGGTGGCGCGGGCGCTCTTCAGCCTCTTCAGCGACAACACGGCGATCAGGGCCGGCCAGACCAGGTAGAACTGCTCCTCGACGGCCAGCGACCACAGGTGAAGCAGCGGGTTCTGCTGGGCGCCGGGCGCGAAGTAGCCGAGGGTCTGGGCGAACAGGATGTTGGCCAGGAACAAGCCCGAGGCCGCCACCGCCGCGCCCGTCTGGGCCAGCAGACGCGGCATCTCGATCCAGGCGGCTAGGCCGGCGGTCGCCAGCACCACCAGCACATAGGCCGGCGCGATCCGGCGAACCCGCCTCAGATAGAAGCCGCCCCACGAGAACGTCCCCGCGTCGCGCGCCTGGGTGATCAGCCGGGTGATCAGATAGCCCGAGATGACGAAGAACACGTCCACCCCAACGAAGCCGCCGGGCAGCAGACCCGGAAAGGCGTGGTGGATGACGATGGCCGCCACGGCGACCGCGCGCAGTCCGTCGATATCGCGCCGATAGTCCAGCTCGCCGCTCATGATCCGCCCATCATTTTACAATTGTAATCAAGAGAGCGAGGACATGGCGCGGCGTCAAGTTTAATTATTACGCACGTAAACTCCTTTCCCGCCTCGTCGAACACGCCTAAACAGCGGCCATGCGCGTCGGGCCCGACATGATGCTGGAACTGGCCTGCGGACAGGGACCTGTCTGCGGAGTGGACGAGGCCGGGCGCGGTCCGTGGGCCGGGCCGGTCAGCGCCGCGGCGGTGATCCTGGATCCCGACCGCGTGCCGAAGGGGCTGAACGACTCCAAGAAGCTAACCGCCAAGGCCCGCGCGGCCCTCGAGGAAGAGATCAAGGCCGTCGCCCTGGCCTGGTGCGTCGACATGGCCTCGATCGAAGAGATCGCCGAGCTGAACATCCTGCACGCCACCGGCCTGGCCATGCGCCGCGCCATCGGCGGCCTGTCGGTCAAGCCGACGATCGCCCTGGTCGACGGCAACTACGCCTTCAAACTGCCCTGCCCGATCAAGACGGTGGTCAAGGGCGACAGCCTGTCCTGCTCGATCGCCGCCGCCTCGATCCTGGCCAAGGAGGCGCGCGACCGGCTGATGATCGAGATGGACGTTCTGTATCCCGGCTACGGCTTCGCCGGCCACAAGGGGTACCACGCGCCGACCCATGTCGAGGGCCTGCGCAGGCTGGGCCCCTCGCCGATCCACCGCCTAGGCTGGGCCCCGGTGAAAGCCGCCCTGGCCGGCGAGCTCATCATCAATGAAGAGCTAGATCTTTGATCGCTCACGGCTTTTGAGTCTGATCGGACTCAGATGATCGCCTTCGGGCCGCGTTAACGCCCCGCTAACCACGTCTGATCATCTCGCATTTACCAGCAAGACTCATGATTCCGTTCTCTTTCTTGAGGATCGGGACCATGAAGTTCGGGCCGGAAACCATCATCCTGGGCGACTGCATCGAGCAGATGAACGCCCTGCCGGAGAAGTCGGTCGACCTGATCTTCGCCGATCCGCCCTACAATCTGCAGCTGGGCGGCGACCTGCTGCGTCCCGACAATTCCAAGGTCGACGCGGTCGACGACCACTGGGACCAGTTCGAGAGCTTCGCCGCCTACGACAAGTTCACCCGCGAGTGGCTGAAGGCCGCCCGTCGCGTCCTGAAGGACGACGGCGCGATCTGGGTGATCGGCAGCTATCACAACATCTTCCGCGTCGGCGTGGCCGTGCAGGACCTGGGCTTCTGGATCCTCAACGACATCGTCTGGCGCAAGTCCAACCCGATGCCCAACTTCAAGGGCACCCGCTTCGCCAACGCCCATGAGACCCTGATCTGGGCGTCGAAGAGCCAGAACGCCAAGCGCTACACCTTCAACTACGACGCCCTGAAGATGGCCAATGACGAGGTGCAGATGCGCTCGGACTGGACCATCCCGCTGTGCACCGGCGAGGAACGCATCAAGGGCGCCGACGGCCAGAAGGCCCACCCGACCCAGAAGCCCGAAGCCCTGCTCTACCGCGTGATCCTGTCGACCACCAAGCCGGGCGACGTGATCCTGGACCCGTTCTTCGGCGTCGGCACCACCGGCGCGGCCGCCAAGCGCCTGGGCCGCAAGTTCATCGGCATCGAGCGCGAGGCCGAATATCTGGAACACGCCAAGGCCCGCATCGCCAAGGTCACGCCGATTGCGCCGGAAGATCTGGACGTCATGGGCAGCAAGCGCGCCGAGCCGCGCGTGCCGTTCGGCACGATCGTCGAGGCCGGCCTGCTGTCGCCGGGCGACACCCTCTACTGCGCCAAGGGCACGCACCTGGCCAAGGTGCGTCCGGACGGCTCGATCACGGTCGGCGACCTGTCGGGTTCGATCCACAAGATCGGCGCCCTGGTGCAGTCCGCCCCGGCCTGCAACGGCTGGACCTACTGGCACTTCAAGACCGACGCGGGCCTGGCGCCGATCGACGTGCTGCGGGCCCAGGTCCGGGCGGGGATGAACTAGGCGCGTCTAACGCCAGAAACCGGGAGCGGCCCTGGCGGGTTAAACCGCCATGGAACAGCGCTGGCCCGACCGTCTCTGGATCGTCCGCCACGGCCAGAGCGCCGGTAATGTCGCTCGCGACGCCGCCGACGCCGCGGGCGTGGGCCGCATCGACATCGCCGACCGCGACATGGACGTAGCGCTCAGTCCGCTCGGCGAGGAACAGGCCGCGGCGCTGGGCCGCTGGCTGGCCGCCCAGCCCGAGGACGAGCGGCCGCGCACGATCATGGCCTCGCCCTATCGCCGCGCGGTGCAGACCAGCCAGATCATCCGCGACCAGGGCGGCCTGGTCTCGCGGAACCAGAAGTTCTGCATCGACGAGCGCCTGCGCGAGAAGGAGTTCGGGGTGCTCGACCGCCTGACCCGCGTCGGCATCGAGGAGCAGTTTCCCGAGCAGGCCGAGTTCCGCCGCCTGCTGGGCAAGTTCTATCATCGACCGCCGGGCGGCGAGAGCTGGTGCGACGTGATCCTGCGCCTGCGCAGCCTGCTCGACACCATGAGCCTGCACTATGCCGGCGACCGGGTGATGATCGTCGCCCACCAGGTCGTGGTCCTGTGCCTGCGCTACCTTCTGGAAAGCCTCAGCGAGGACCAGATCCTGGCCATCGACCGCGCCGCCGACATCGCCAACTGCGGGGTCACCGAATACCGCTACGATGCGGCGGTCGAGCCGGACGGCGGCCTGGTGCTGGCGCGCTACAACTTCACCGCCCCTCTGGAACAGCAGGCCGCCCCGGTCACGGTCGCGCCCGACGCCAACGTGGCCGCCCGATGAGCGCGGTCGAGGCGCTGGACTCCGCGCTGCTGCGGTCCATGCCCCTGCCCCGCCCCGGCGGCGGGGGCAAGGACGAGCGCGGGCGGGTGCTGATCGCCGGCGGCGGCCCGCAGCTGCCCGGCGCGGTGCGCCTGGCGGGCGAGGCGGCGGTGCGGGCCGGGGCCGGCAAGCTGCAGCTGGCTGTCGCCGCCTCGGCCGCGCCCGCCCTGGGGGTGGCCGTTCCGGAAGCGCGGGTGATCGCCCTGCCCGAACGCGGCGGGTCCCTGGCCGACAACGCGCACCAGGCGCTGGCGAGCCATCTCTCCAGCTGCGACGCCCTGCTGCTGGGTCCGGGCCTGATCGCCGACGGCGAGCCCCTGGCGCGGGCGGTGCTGGCGCAGATCAAGGACCACGCGGTCGTGCTGGACGCCGGGGCCTTGGGCGGCCTCGAACCGAGAGCGGGGCCCGCGCCTCGCATCCTCACCCCGCACGCTGGCGAGATGGCGCGGCTTCTGGACCTGTCGCGGGAGGCCGTCGAGGCCGATCCGCTGGCCGCCGCGCGACGGGCCGCCGACCGCTTCGGCGCGGTCGTCGCCATGAAGGGCGCCAGCACCCATGTCGTCGCGCCGCACGGGCGGGCGGCGCTCTACGCCGGCGGCGGGGCGGGCCTCGGCGTCTCCGGCTCGGGAGACGTGCTGGCGGGCGCGATCGTCGGCCTGCTGGCGCGTGGGGTCGAGCCCTTCGCGGCGACCGCCTGGGGCGTGTGGCTGCATGGCGAGGCGGGCCGCCGCCTGGCCGAGCGTATCGGCCCGCTGGGCTTCCTGGCCCGCGAACTGCCGCGCGAGATCCCGACGCTGCTGGGCGCCTTCGCCTAGATCAAGCGATCGGCCGCCCGCGCCGCCTTCAGGAACACGCTGGGCAGGGCCGAGAGGCCTTCGCGCGGGGTCCAGATGAAGTCGGGGCGGTCCTCGTCGGCGCGCGCCACGAACACGCGCAGGCTCAGGGCGAAGTGGGTGAAGACATGCTCGACCGAGCCGTAGTCGCGCCAGGGCGCCGGGACCGGGGCGGCGACCACCGCCTCCGCGTCCGAGAACGGCTCGGCCCGCCAGTCGCTGGTCGGCAGGCCCAGCATGCCGCCTAGCAGGCCCTTGGGCGGCCGGCGGACCAGGGCGACGGCGTCGCTGCGCATCAGGACGTAGGCGACGCCATGGCGGCGCGGGCGGTCGGCCTTCTTGGTCTTGCGCGGATAGGTCTCGGGCGCGCCCGTCTGGAAAGCCTCACACCAGGCCGAGATCGGGCAGCGGTCGCACAGCGGGGCCTTAGGCTTGCAGATCGTCGCGCCCAGATCCATCAGCGCCTGGGCCCAGTCGCCGGGCCGGTCGCCGGTGACCAGCTCGCCGGCCAGGGCCTTCAGCTCCGGCTTGGCGTCGGGCAGCGGCGTCTCGACCGCGAACAGCCGCGCCATCACCCGCTCGACATTGCCGTCGACGACGTTGGCCGCGCGGTCGAAGGCGATCGCGGCCACGGCGGCGGCGGTGTAGGCCCCAACGCCGGGCAGCGCCCGCAGGCCCTCCTCGGTATCCGGGAACGCCCCGCCGTGCTGGTCGGCCACGGCCCGGGCGCAGGCCAGCAGGTTGCGCGCCCGGGCGTAGTAGCCCAGCCCCGCCCAGGCGGCCATCAGCTCGCCATCCTCGACGGCGGCCAGGTCCGAGACCGTTGGCCAGCGCTGGGTGAAACCCAGGAAATATGGCGTGGCGTGCGGCACGGTGGTCTGCTGCAGCATCACCTCCGAGAGCCAGACGCGATAGGGATCGCTGCGCACGCCGGCGCGGCGGTCGCCCGGCCCCACGCGCCAGGCCAGATCGCGGGCCTGGGCGTCGTACCAGGCCAGCAGGGCCGCGCGGAGCGTGTCACGATCGAGAGGGGCTTTCATCGTCTCCTCGCCTACCGCGAAGGCGGGCCGCCGTGCTAGCCTGGAAAACATGGTCCGCCGCCCCCTGCCCACGCCGGAAGAAGCCCTCGCGATCCTGCGGGCCAAGCGCACGCGGCCGCAGATCCGCCCGCCGCCGCCCGCCGGCAAGAACCTGGCGCCGCTGCTGCGGGACCTCGAGACCCGTTTCGGCCAGGGCCCCGCCGCCCTGCGGACCCGCTGGCGCGAGATCGTCGGCGACACCCTGGCCCGCCGCACCGAGCCGGTCCGGATCATCAAGGGCCGCAACGGCGAAGGCGGCGCGCTGGAGCTGCGCGTCGACGGTCCCGTGGCCTCGCTGATCCAGCATCAGGCGCCGCAGATCACCGCCCGTCTGGACATGCTGCTGGGCAAGGGCGTCGTCACCCGCCTGCGGATTGTCCAGGGCCCGGTCAAGGCCGCCGCCGCTCCGGCCCACCCCCGCTCGCGCCGCAAGCCACCGCTGGACGCCGCCCAGGAAAAGCAGCTCGCCGACAGCCTGGCCGAGCAGCCGGACGGCGCGCTGAAACAGGCTCTGCTGAAGCTGGGGCGCGGGGTGCTGCAATCCCAGCGCTCAGCCGGTTGACAAGCGCGACCCGCTCACGCTCATGCGCTAGTCACGGTTGCGCCTCTTTCACGCTCTAGCGAGAATCGGGCTTAACTTCTCAATCGACCGCCGAAGGGCCACTCCATGCGTTCGCTGATCACCCGCGTCACCCTCGTCGCCGCCCTCGCGGCCAGCCTCGCCGCCTGCGGCCCCAAGGGCGCCAAGGTCACGGCCGAGGACATGACCCTGGGCAATCCGAACGCCAAGGTGACGGTGATCGAATACGCCTCGGTCGCCTGCCCGCACTGCGCCAAGTGGAACGACGAAGTCTTCCCGGCCTTCAAGGCCAAGTACATCGACACGGGCAAGATCAACTATGTCGCCCGCGAGGCCCTGACCGGGGAGCCGACCCTGGCCAACGCCGGCGCCATGCTGGCCCGCTGCGCCGGCAAGGATAAGTACTTCCAGGTAACGGACGCCCTGTATCACGCCCAGAAGACCATCTTCCAGACCGGCGACATCCGCGGCGAACTGCTGACCATCGCCCAGGCCGCCGGCATGAGCGAGGCCCAGTTCAACACCTGCCTCAGCGACGAGAACGCCGCCAAGTCGGCTGAACGCATCGAAAAGCAGATGAAGGCCGACAAGATCCAGGGCACGCCCACCTTCATCGTCAACGGCAAGAAGGTCGGCGGCGAAGAGGGCGGCGAAGCCACCCTGGCCCAGCTGGACGCCGCGATCGCGGAAGCCTCGAAGTAATGACCCTGGACCGGCGCGCGCTGATTGTTTCGGGCCTGGCTGCCTCGGGTCTCGTGCTTGGGGCCAGCGCCACGGCCGCGCGCGCCGCGCCGCTGCCGCCCGTCCCCGGCGAAATGGTGATGGGCTCGCCCAAGGCGCGGGTGCAGCTGGTGGTCTACGCCTCGGCCAGCTGCCCGCACTGCGCCCACTGGTGGACGACCGAGCTGCCGCAGGTCCGCAAGAGCTTCATCGACACCGGCAAGGTGCGCCTGGTGTTCCGCGAGTTCCTGACCCCGCCCGAGGCCTTCGCCGCCGCCGGCTTCATGCTGGCGCGCCGCGTGCCCGGCAAGTACTTCGAGGTGCTGACCACGGTCTTCCAGAAGCAGGCCGACATCTATCGCAGCGAACAGCTGTACGAGGGCCTGGCGGCGATCGGCAAGCAGTACGGCCTGACCGCCGAGCAGTTCAAGGCGGCCATGGACGACGCGGCCGCCCTGAAGGCGGTCAATGACCGCAACGCCAAGGCCATCGACGATGGCGTCGAGAGCACGCCGACTTTCTACGTCAACGGCGCGCCGATCGTCGGCGACATCGGCTTCGCGGCCCTGTCCAAGGCCTTCGCCACCGCGGCGAAGAGCTAGAGCGCGAGGGGGACCGCCTCCGTGCAGTTCCAGCGCCTGCGCCTGTCGGGCTTCAAGTCCTTCGTCGAGCCGACCGAGTTCCGGATCGAGCCGGGGCTGACGGGCGTCGTCGGGCCGAACGGCTGCGGCAAGTCCAACCTGCTGGAAGCCCTGCGCTGGGTGATGGGCGCCAATTCGGCCAAGGCCATGCGGGCCGGCGGCATGGACGACGTGATCTTCGCCGGCAGCGGCGCGCGGCCGCCGCGCAACCACGCCGACGTGGCCCTGACTATCGACAACGCCGACCGCACGGCTCCGGCCCAGTTCAACGACGACCCGGTGCTGGAGGTCGTGCGCCGCATCGATCGGGGGGCTGGCTCGACCTACAGGATCAACGGGCGCGAGGTGCGGGCCCGCGACGTCCAGCTACTGTTCGCCGACGCCTCGACCGGGGCCAACTCGCCCGCCCTGGTGCGCCAGGGCCAGATCAGCGAGCTGATCGGCGCCAAGCCGCAGAACCGCCGCCGGATCCTGGAGGAGGCGGCCGGGGTCTCGGGGCTCCACACCCGTCGCCACGAGGCCGAGCTGCGGCTGCGCGCCGCGGAGGCCAATCTCTCGCGGCTGGAGGATGTGGCGCGCGAGCTGGAGACCGCCCTGAACCGCCTGCGCCGCGAAGCTCGCCAGGCCGAGAAGTACAAGCGCCTGTCGTCCGAGATCCGCGCCGTGCAGGGGGCGGTGCTCTACGCCCGCTGGACCGAGGCGCGGGACGCGCTGGAGCGCACCCAGCGCGAGGCCACCGAGGCCGCCCGCCTGGTCGAGGACACCGCCCGCGCCAGCGCCGCGGGTCAGGTCGCCATCACCGAGGCCGAGGCCGCCATGCCGCCCCTGCGCGAGGAGGCGACGATCGCCCAGGCCATCCTGGGTCAGCTGGCCATCCAGAAGGACCGCGCCGAGCGCGAGGCCGAGGCCGCCGCCGCCGAGTTCGAGCGCCTGAAGACCGACCTGGCCCGCATCGACGCCGACCGCGCCCGCGAGGAGCAGGCCAAGGGCGACGCCGCGACGGCCTTGGCTCGCATCGACGCCGAGCTGGCGGAAGTGCGCGCCCTGGTCGCCGCCGCGCCGGAGCGGGGTCCTGAGCTGGAGGCCGCCGCCAAGGCCGCCGAGACCGCCCGTGCGGCCGCCGAGACCCGGGTCGAGCAACTGGCCGCCCGCGTGGCCGCCGAGGAGGCCCAGAGCCGCGCCGCCGCCGCCCGCCTGTCCGAGGCCGAGGCCCGCGCCAGCCGCACCAACCGCGCCCTCGACCAGGCCAGGGCCGAGCGCGCCGCCGTCGGTCCCGAGATCGACCCAGCGGCCGCAGACGCCCGCCAGCGCTTCGCCAACGCCGAGGCCGCCCTCGCCGCCGCCCGCGCCGCCCTGGAAGAGGCCGAGACCGAACGCGTCAAGGCCGCCGAGCAGGAGGCCCAGGCTCGCCAGTTGGCCCGCAATGTCGAGGATCAGCTGGGCCGCCTGCGCACCGAGGCCCGCGGCCTGGCCCAGCTGACCGCCCCGCGCTCCAAAAGCGGCCACGCCCCGGCCCTAGACAGCGTCGCGCCCGACAAGGGCTATGGCGCGGCTTTGGCGGCGGCGCTGGGCGATGATCTGGACGCGGCCCTGGACGCCAAGGCCCCCTCATACTGGGGCGGCGCCGAGGCTCCCGCCCCGGCCTGGCCCGAGGGCGCCCAGCCGCTGGCGCCGCTGGTCAAGGCGCCGCCCGCCCTCGGCGCGCGCCTGTCGCATGTGGCCGTGGTGGCGCGGGCTGACGGCGATCGCCTGCAAGGGGCTCTCAAGCCCGGCGCGCGGCTGGTCTCCAAGGAAGGCGACCTGTGGCGCTGGGACGGCTTCGTCGCCCGCGCCGACGCGCCCAAGCCCGCCGCCGTGCGGCTGGAGCAGCGCACGCGCCTGGCCGAGGTCGAGGCCGAGATCGACGTCATGGCCCCGCGCGCCGAGGCCACCGCTGCCGCCCTGAAGACCGCTGCCGACCGCATGCGGGCCGTCGAGGATCTGCTGCGCGACAGGCGGCGCGGCCCGCCCGACGCCGAGCGGCTGCTGAACCAGGCCCGCGAGCAGGTCGCTAAGTTCGAGCGCGAGCAGGCGCTCCGTGCGGCGCGCGCGCAGTCGCTGGACGACACCATCGCCCGCTTCGAGGCCGAGAAGGTCGAGTCCGACGCGGCCTTGGCGCAGGCCCGCGAGGCTCACGCCGCCGCCCAGACCTCGGGCGACCTGCAACCCCAGCTCGCGCAAGCCCGCCAGGCCTCGGCCCAGGCCCGCGAAGCGGCCAGCGCCGCCCGCACCGCCCTGGACGTCGAGACCCGCGAACGCGCAGGCCGTCAGCGGCGCCTGGAGAGCCTGGAGCGCGACCGCGGCGACTGGGCCAAGCGCGCCGAGACCGCCGGCAAGCGCATGGAGTCGCTGGAAGGCGACCGCGTGAAGGCCGCCGCCGCCCTGGAGGCCGCGCGCGAGGCGCCGGCGGCGCTGCGCGAGAAGCTGGTCGTGCTGCTGGACGAGTTCGCCGCCGCCGAGGCGCGGCGGGCCAAGGCCAGCGACGCCCTGGAAGCCGCCGAGACGGCGCGCCTGACCGCCGACCGCGCCGCCCGCGCCGCCGACCAGGCCGCCGGCGAGGCCCGCGAGAAGCGCGCGGCCTTGGTCGCCCATCTGGACGGGGCCCGCCAGCGCTTCGCCGAGGTGGCCTCGGCCATCCGCGAGCAGGCCCGCATGGAGCCCGAGGAGCTGGGCCGCCACGTCGCCGGCGAGGCCGTGGCCGTGCCGAAGGACGCCGCCGGGGTGGAAGCTCACCTCTTCGCCCTGGAACGCGAACGAGACGCCATCGGCCCGGTGAACCTGCGCGCCGAGGAAGAGGCCCAGGAGTATGCCGGGCGCTTGGAGACCATGCGCACCGAGCGCGCGGACCTGTCGGGCGCGGTGACCAAGCTGCGGGCGGGCATCGAGGAGCTGAACGCCGAGGGCCGCGAGCGCCTGCTGGCCGCCTTCGACGTGATCAACACCAACTTCCAGACCTTGTTCCAGGCCCTGTTCGGCGGTGGCCAGGCCGAGCTGAAGCTGATCGAGAGCGAGGACCCGCTGGAAGCCGGCCTGGAAATCTTCGCCTGCCCGCCCGGCAAGCGGATGGCCAGCATGAGCCTGATGAGCGGCGGCGAGCAGGCCCTGACCGCCAGCGCCCTGATCTTCGGCGTCTTCCTGGCCAATCCGGCCCCGATCTGCGTGCTGGACGAAGTCGACGCGCCCTTGGACGACGCCAATGTCGATCGCTACTGCAACATGCTGGACGAGATGCGCCGGCGCACCCAGACGCGCTTCATCGCCATCACCCACAATCCGGTGACCATGAGCCGCATGGACCGCCTGTTCGGGGTGACCATGGCCGAGCGCGGCGTCAGCCAGCTGGTCAGCGTGGATCTGTCGACCGCCGAGCAGTTGGTGGCCTAGCTAGAACCCTATCGCCATCCGCAGCGGGTTGGCCGGATCGGCCAGCAGCTTGATGGCCATGGCGCACGAGATCGTCACCAGCAGCGGCCGGATCAGCTTTGGCCCGAAGCGCATGGCCAGGCGCGAGCCGATCTGGGCCCCGATGAAGGCGCCCAGCGCCATGGCCAGGCCGATCGGCCAGACGACCGCGCCCTTGAGGATGAATAGGACCAGGCTGCCCAGGTTGCTGGCGGCGTTGGCCAGCTTGGTATGGGCCGTCGCCTTGAGCACGCCGTAGCCCAGCAGGGTGACGATCGCGACCATGTAGAAGGCCCCCGCGCCGGGTCCGAAAATGCCGTCGTAGAAGCCGATCAGCGGCGCGACGAAACAGGCGAACGGGATCAGCGCCAGGCGCGGGGCGACGTCCTCGGTCTTCAAGGCGCGCGAGACGCCGAAATAGAGGGCGATGGCGATCAGCAGCAACGGCACGATCGCCCGCAGCAACTGCGGCGACAACAGACTGGCGCACAGCGCGCCGCACAGGCCCGCGATCGCTGCGCCGACAGCGACCGGCAGTCCGGTCTTCCAGTCGATCATACCGCGACGGGCGAAGGCGATGGTCGAGGACAGCGAGCCGAACGAACTCTGCAGCTTGCTGGTGCCCAGGGCCTGGATCGGCGGCAGGCCGGCCAGCAGCAGGGCGGGCAAGGTGATCAGCCCGCCACCGCCGGCGATGGCGTCGAGCGCGCCGGCGAGCGTGGCGACCGCGAAGAGGGCGGCCAGAAGTTCGAAATGGACCGAGTCCACGACGTCCCCCTCCGCGGCGTCAGAGCCGAAACGAAAACGGGGACCCGAAGGTCCCCGCCCAATCCCTAAAGGATCAGCTGCCCCAGAGGCTGGCCCACTGGTGGGCGCGGTCAGCCTTGCTGTTGGTCGTCTTGCCCAGGGCGCGCAGTTCCTCGCGGGCCTGAGCCTTCTCTTCCTTGCGCACGCGCTGCTCGGCGGCCTCGAGGGCCTTGCGTTCCTTGCGTTCGGCGCGCTTGGCGGCCATCAGCTCTTCCTGGCGGGCCAGGGCTTCGAGACGGGCCTTTTCCTTGGCTTCGGCGCGGGCGGCGCGGACGGCTTCGAGTTCGGCGGCGCGAAGCTCTTCACGCTTGTCGAAATCGGGGTCCTGGACGGTCGGCTTGGCCTTGAACTTGGCCAGCATGGCCTTCTTGGCCTCTTGCTGAGCGGAAATACGATCGGCGAATCCGGTGTTCTTCAGGTGCGACATGAATCTTCGTGTTATTTGGAGGCGGCGGCTCTTAAGCCTAGATTGGCGCAAAAATCAATGCGTCATCGGGCTCGCCTCCCCTTGCCTAGTGGGGGTGACGCCGAAAGAGCACGCTTCAGATAGGAAGGTTCCCCTGTTTCGGTAGGGGCGATCTCGTCGATTAATCCGTCCGGAATGGGGACGGTTTTGCCCCGCCGCGAAGCCGATGGCTAAATCCTTAAGTATTCCGGCTACTTGGCGCGCGATGCGGTCACCTTGACGCACCGCAGCGAGGTCTATAGGTTCCGCGCCGATCAAGCCGGCCGGAAAAGCGCCTTGTTTTGGCGTGTCCGCGGCGTTTTCGGACCTGCCGCTTCCCATGCCCAAGGCCGACGAACCGAACGACAAGGCTCTCTCAAGCCTCGACGCTCGGCTCGGCGCCTTTGAGGCGCGGAAGGCGGCGGAGAAGCCCGCGAAAGCGGAGACCGAAAAGGCTTCGCAGGATGGCTACCGCCTCCTGGCGGATCTGATCGGGGGCGTACTGGTGGGTCTCGGCTTCGGCTGGCTGCTCGACCGCTACGTCCATACGGCCCCCTGGGGTACGATCGGCGGCCTGCTGATCGGTCTGGGGGTCGCGATATTCTCCGTCGTCCGCAAGGCGACGACCATGAGCGCGCAGGCGTCCTTGGCTTCCCTGGAAGCCAAGGACGAAGACACGGGAGACGGGCCTACCGTCCCCAAGCAGAAGAGAGACTAGGGCCGATGGCCGATCCGATGCACCAGTTCCAGATCCAGAAGATCGTGGAACTGCCGACCGTGACCGTCTTCGGCATGCCGATCGATCTGTCGATCACCAATTCCGTGGCCGCCATGCTGCTGGCCGCGACCCTGCTGAGCGTCTTCTACGTGTTCGCCTCGGCCAAGCGCGCCGTGGTTCCGGGCCGCATGCAGGCGGTAGGCGAACTGCTCTACAATCTGGTCGACGGCCTCGGGGACTCGATCATGGGGCACGCCGGCAAGAAGTTCCTGCCGTTCGTCTTCACGCTGTTCGCGTTCGTGCTGTTCATGAACCTGCAGGGCATGTTCCTGATCTTCACCGCCACCTCGCAGCTGGCCGTGACGCTGACCCTGGGCATGCTGGTCATCCTGACGGTGGTCGTGGTCGGCTTCGCCAAGAACGGCTTGAAGTTCTTCAAGCTGTTCGCGCCGTCGGGCGTGCCGTGGCCGCTGTACTTCCTGCTGGTGCCGATCGAAATCCTGTCGTTCCTGATCCGTCCGGTCACCCTGGCCCTCCGTCTGTTCGGCAACATGCTGGGCGGCCACGTCGTGCTGAAGATCTTCGCCGGCTTCGTGATCGCCCTGGGCGGCATGGGCCTGATCGGTTTCCCCGGCGCCCTGCTGGCGATGGGTTCGGTCGTCGCCCTGACGGCCTTGGAGTTCATGGTGGCCTTCCTTCAGGCCTTCGTGTTCGCGGTGCTGACCTGCGTCTATCTCAACGACGTGCTGCACCTCGACAGCCACTGATCAACCTCTAGTCTTTCAACCTACATACCCTTCCTAAGGAGTCTCAATCATGGACGCTTCCGCCGCTAAGTTCATCGGCGCCGGCCTGGCTATGCTCGGCATGATCGGCGCGGGCATTGGCCTGGGCGTGATGTTCGGCAACTACTTCCAAGGCGCCCTGCGCAACCCGACGGCCGCCGCTCAAGAGCGCCCGATGCTCTTCCTGGGCATGGCCCTGACGGAAGCCCTGGGCATCTTCGCCCTGGTCGTCGCCATCCTGATCCTCAACGGCAAGTAAGAAGGGCTCTTCGCCCATGACGACGGCTCACCAAGGCACGGTCGAGACGACCGGCGCGCCTCATGGCGAGGACAGCAGCGGCGGCCTTCCGCAGCTGCAGTTCCAGCACTGGGGCGGCCAGATCGTTTGGCTGCTGCTCATCTTCGCCGTGCTCTACACGGTGCTGGCCAAGGGGCTTCTGCCCCGCGTCAGCGGCGCGATCGACGAGCGCGGCGCCAAGATTGCCGGCGATATCGCCGACGCCCGTCGTATGAAGGACGAGGCCGAGGTCCAGGCTCGCGCGGCCGCCGCCGAAGTGGCCGAGGCTCGCGCCAAGGCCCAGAAGACCGCGGCGGACGCCAAGGCCAAGGCTTCGGCCGAAGCCGCCGAGCGTCAGGCCAAGGAAGAGGCCGCCCTGGCTGAAAAGCTGTCGGCGGCCGAGGCCAGCATCCAAGCCGCTCGCGACGAGGCCATGGGCCACGTCGCCGCCGTGGCTCAGGAAACGGCCGGCGCGATCGTCGAGAAGCTGACGGGCAAGGCGGCCACGGCCGCTGAACTCAAGTCGGCCCTGGCTTAAGGAGCGCTGAAGATGGAACACGAATCCCTGTTCAGCGTCTCGAACCCGGAACTCTGGGTTCTGGTCGGTCTGGTCCTATTCTTCGGCCTGCTGGTCGTGCTGAAGGTCCTGCCGGGCGCGCTGTTCAGCGCCTTGGACGGCTACGCCGCCAAGATCAAGGCCGAACTCGACGAAGCCAAACAACTGCGTGAAGAGGCCCAGGCCCTGCTCGCGGACGTGAAGGCTCAGCGCGACGAAGCCGAACGCCAGGCCGCGGGCATGCTGGAAGCCGCCAAGGCCGACGCCAAGCGTCTGGCCGAGGAAGCCAAGGAAAAGCTCGAGGAGCAGATCAAGCGCCGCGCCGAGATGGCCGAACGCAAGATCGCCCAGGCCGAGGCCCAGGCCGCCGCCGACGTGAAGGCCGCCGCGGTCGATCTCGCCGCCCAGGCCGCCGAAGCCGTCCTGGCGGCCCGTCTGGTCGGCGCCAAGAGCGATCCGCTGACGGACGCGGCCATCAGCCAGTTGGGCGCCAAGCTGCAGTAGCGGCCGGGCCAGCGAACGAGATAGAGAGGGCGCGGATCGCAAGGTCCGCGCCTTTTTCTTTGGCGGGACGACTTAAAAGGAGCCTCGGGAGGAACGAGCCCCCGCGCCCCAGGGGTTGAAGCGCGGGGCGCCCGGATCCGACTGCTCTCGAATCCGCGCCCGTGGGGATCGGGCCCACGGCTCAGGCGCGGCGGGAGATCGGCTCCCCCAAGCCCGCCACGCGCGGGTGATCCACCGCCGACGGCGGGCGCGCAATCGTTCGACCGGTGATTGAGACAACGCGTCATGAAACTGAGATGGCGCGCGAGCGCGCCGCGCTTGCCGGACTGCTGCACGAGCCGCTGCCCCGGAACCTCAGGCGGTCTTGGCCATCTTGCGCGCCACATAGCGCTTCACGCGCTTGCGCGTGCGCTTCAGCAGCCGCCATCGCGCCTTGCGCAGGACCAGCTTCTCGGTGCGGAGCATCTGCTGCCAGACAACCAGCAGCACCTCGGGCTCGCGGCGCATCAGGCGGCGGATCGGGAAGACCAGCTTGGGGTGGCGCCTCTGCCAGCGGATGAACGTCTTGCGGGCCTGGAACGAGTAGCGCAGTACGATCATCAGACCGATGACCAGCAGCGGCAGGCCCACGTGGCCCGGCAGGGGCGTCAGCACCGCGCCGGCGATGATCACCAGCGTGCCGAAGCCGATGGCGACCCAGCGGAAGGCCCGCGCGGCGGACTCGCGCAGCAGCAGGGCCAGCCGTGCGCGGCGGCGAACCCTGTGCTTGATGTCGTCGAGGGTGGAGGCCGTCGCGTTCACCGGCCGACTTGCTTCGCGGCGGCGCGACGCTTCAGCGCCTTGCGCCAGCGGGTAGCGACCCGCCACTTGCGCGGCACGATCAGGCGTTCGACGCGCAGGGCCTGCTGCCAGGCCACCAGCACGACCTCGGGCTCGCGACGCAGCAGGCGGCGCAGCGGGAAGATCAGCTTGGGATGGGCGTGCTGGAAGCGCACGAACTGCTTGCGGGCCTTGAACGAGTTGCGCAGCACCAGCATCAGGCCGACGACGGTCAGCGGCAGGCCCATGGGTCCGGGCAGCGGCGCGATGACGATGCCGCCGATAACCAGCAGCACGCCGAGGCTGACCAGGATGACACGCAGAAAACGCGCGATGAGCTCGCGGGCGAGGTCATCGGCGGTGCGGCGGGCGCGCGGCATGGCGAGGGCGAAAGCAGTCATGGGAGGACGAAACGGGCTTGCGCTCCGCTTGCTCCCTGGAAAAGCCAGTCAGCTCCGACGCGCTTCCCCGATATGTGGACCGATGAGGGCGCCGTAAAGGCGCCCTCCCGTCGCACCCGCCCTATCTGGGGGTATGGAGAATGCTATTCAGCGGCTAGTGGCGCCTCTGCCACAGGTCGCCACCTCAACCGAGGCTTGCGGGCCGCCTGGGTCTCGTCGAGACGACGGAGCGGGGCGTGGAACGGGGCGCCCTTGAAACGCTCCGTGTCCCCCGCTTTCGCGGCGCCGGCCAAGGCCCGGAGCGCCTGGATGAAGCGATCCAGCTCCTGCTTGCTCTCGGTTTCCGTCGGCTCGATCAGCATCGCGCCATGGACGACCAGCGGGAAGTACATGGTCATCGGATGGAAGCCCTCGTCGATCATCGCCTTGGCGAAGTCCAGCGTGGTCACACCCGTGCCGTCCAGCCAGCTGTCGTCGAACAGGGCCTCGTGCATGCACGGCCCTTCGGGGAAGGCCGGGCTCATCACGTCCTTAAGACGGGCCTTGATGTAGTTGGCGTTCAACACCGCATCCTCGGCTGCCTGGCGCAGGCCGTCGGCCCCATGGCTGAGCATGTAGGCATAGGCGCGGACGTACATGCCCATCTGGCCATGGAAGGCGCTCATGCGGCCGAAGGCGGTCTTGGCGCCCTCTTCGCCGGCGTGCTCGACCATCGAGAAGCCGTCGTGGCCGTGGGTCAGCCAGGGCGTCGGGGCGAAGGCCGCCAGGGCTTCCGACAACACCACCGGACCCGCGCCCGGACCACCGCCGCCGTGGGGCGTCGAGAAGGTCTTGTGCAGGTTGATGTGCATGGCGTCGACGCCCAGGTCGCCCGGACGCACCCGGCCGACGATGGCGTTGAAGTTGGCGCCATCGCAGTAGAAGTACGCCCCGGCCGCGTGGGTCAGGCGGGCGATTTCGACGACGTCGCGCTCGAACAGGCCGCAGGTGTTGGGGTTGGTGACCATGATCGCGGCCACGTGGTCGCCCAGCTTGGACTCCAGGTCGGCGAGGTCGACGCGGCCGTCCTCCGTCTGGGCGATCTCGACGACGGTGTAGCCGACGAAGGCCGCCGTGGCCGGGTTGGTGCCGTGGGCGCTGGTGGGCGCCAGAACGGTCTTGCGGTGACCGTTGCCGGCCGCCTCATGGGCGGCGCGGATAGCCAGCAGGCCGCACAGCTCGCCATGGGCACCAGCCTTAGGCGACAGGGCGACGGCGGGCATGCCGGTCAGGGTCTTCAGCCAGTGGGCCAGGCGGTCCATCAGCTGCAGGGCGCCCTGTACGGTCGACTGCGGCTGCAGCGGGTGAATGTCCGAGAAGCCCGGCAGGCGCGCCATCTTCTCGTTCAGACGCGGGTTGTGCTTCATCGTGCACGAGCCCAGCGGATATAGCGCCAGGTCGATGGCGTGGTTCTTCTGAGACAGGCGCACATAGTGGCGGACGGCTTCCGGCTCCGACAGGCCCGGCAGGCCGATCGGCTCGGACCGCAGCAGGCCGGCCAGGTCGCTCGAGGGCGCAGCGGCGGCCGGCAGGTCGACGCCGGTCTTGTTCCAGCCGTCCAGTTCGAAGATCAGGGCCTCGTCCTGCAGCAGACCGCGACCGCCGGTCAGGGTCTCGTGGCCGCCGACATCGTTGGCGGCGGCTTCGGAGCGCGTGGGACGGCCGACGTTGTTCATGCTCATTGGCCCACCGCCTTGGTCAGGATCTTGGCGAAGAAGTTGATGTCGACGTCCAGTGTGGTCTCGGTGGCCGCAACCAGCAGCACGTCGTCGAGGCCCGCGCCCGCGTCGAGACGCGAGAACGGCACGCCGGCGATGATGCCGTGGCCGGCCAGGAATTCGACCACGTCGGCGGCGTTGCGCGGCAGGCGGACGGCGAACTCGTTGAAGAAGCGCGGGGTCAGGACCTCGACGCCCGGCACGGCCTTGAGGGCGTCGCGCAAAGCCAGCGCCTTCTGGTGGTTGAGGGCGGCCAGCTGGCGCAGCCCCCTCTCGCCCAGCAGGCTCATGTGGATCGAGAAGGCCAGGGCGCAGAGGCCGCTGTTGGTGCAGATGTTCGAGGTCGCCTTGTCGCGGCGGATGTGCTGCTCGCGGGTCGACAGGGTCAGGACGAAGCCGCGCTTGCCGTCGGCGTCTACCGTCTCGCCGCACAGGCGGCCCGGCATCTGGCGGACGAACTTTTCCTTGCAGGCGAACAGGCCGACATAGGGGCCGCCGAAGTTCAGGCCGTTGCCGATCGACTGGCCCTCGGCCACGGCGATGTCGGCGCCCATCTCGCCGGGCGACTTCAAGAGACCATAAGAGACGGCCTCTGTGGTCACCACGATCAGCAGCGCGCCGGCGGCGTGGGCGGCCTCGGCGATCTTGGTGACGTCGGTGACCGTGCCGAACACGTTCGGGGTCTGGACGACGACGCAGGCGGTGTCGGCGTCGATGGCGGCGATCACCGCCTCCTCGGCGTCGATGGCCGGGGCCAGGGCCCGGGTCGCGACGCCGGCCGCGTGGGCCAGGGTCTCGATGGTTTCGACATAGTGCGGGTGGACGCCGCCCGACATCACCGCCTTGTTCCGGCGGGTGACGCGCTGGGCCATCATCACGGCCTCGGCCGCGCCGGTGGAGCCGTCATAGAGCGAGGCGTTGGCCACCTCCATGCCGGTCAGGGCCGCGACCTGGGTCTGGAACTCGAACAGGACCTGCAGCGTGCCCTGAGCGATTTCCGGCTGGTAGGGCGTGTAGCTGGTCAGGAACTCCGACCGCTGGATGATGTGGTCGACCGTGGCCGGCACATGGTGACGATAGGCGCCGGCGCCGCAGAAGAACGCGCCCTCCCCCGCCGAGCGGTTGCGACGGGCCAGGGCCGTCATCTCGCGCTCGACTTCGATCTCGCCGGCATGCCGCGGCAGATCGACGGTTCCGTCACGGCGGGCCGAGGCCGGCACGTCGATAAAGAGGTCGTCGATCGACGTCACGCCGATCGCGCCGAGCATTTCGACGCGGTCTTCGGGGGTCAGGGGGAGGTAACGCATGGTCTGCTTTCGCAAGAGCGGAATTAGAGGGTGGCGAGGAACGCTTCGTACGCGTCGCGATCCATCAGGGCGTCGACCTCGGCCGGGTTCGACAGCTTGATCTTGGCGAACCAGCCGCCGCTTTCCGGCAGGGCGTTGACGGTCTCGGGCGCGTCGCCCAGCTCGGCGTTGCCTTCGACCACCTCGCCCGACACCGGGGCGTAGACGTCCGAGGCGGCCTTGACGCTCTCGACGACGGCCAGTTGCTCGCCCTGCTTGACGACCTTGCCGGCGTCCGGCGTCTCGACGAACACCACGTCGCCCAGCTGCTCGGCGGCGTAGGCGGTGATGCCGACGGTGGCTACGTCGCCCTGGACGATGACCCATTCATGATCTTTGGTGAAACGCATCTCTTGTCGGCCCTTCCTTCTATGTTTAGCGCGCGACGGCCACCAAAACCGGCGGCCACTTTTGGCTGTCGCGCTTTAGAGTTTGCGGACGTAACGATTGGCGACGAACGGGGTAGCCACGACCTCGGCGGCCGCCTGCTTGCCTCGCACGATGACTTTCAACTTCGTCCCGACCGCGGCGAAAGCCGGCGGGGCGAAGCCGATGGCGATGGGGAAGCCCAGGCTGGGGGCGAAGCCGCCGCTGGTGACCTTGCCGATGACATTGCCGGTCTCGTCGGCGATCTCGGCGCCTTCGCGGGCGGGGGCGCCTTCCAGCACCTTCAGGTTCACGCGGACGCGGGCCAGGTCGCCGGCCAGCTCCTTGGCGATCCGGGCCGCGCCCAGATAGTCGCCGGCCTCGCGGCGCGACTTGCCGACAGCGAAGTTCAGGCCGGCCTCGATCGGCGAGACCGTCTCGTCCAGGTCGTGGCCGTACAGCGGCAGGCCCGCCTCGAGGCGCAGGCTGTCGCGGGCGCCCAAGCCGATCGGCTTGACGCGCTCGTCAGCCAGCAGGGTGTTCCACACCCGCTCGGCGGCGTCGGCGGGCACCGAGATTTCGTAGCCATCCTCGCCGGTATAGCCCGAGCGCGAGACGATCGCGTCGACCCCGAAGGCCGTCAGCGCGCGGGCGTCCATGAACACCATCTCGGCGGCTTCCGGCACGTGGGCGGCCAGCACGACGGCGGCTTCCGGACCTTGCAGCGCCAGCAGCGCGCGGTCTTCCAGGCGGGTCACCGTGGCCTCGCCGGCCAGGGCCTGCGCGATGATCTCGTAGTCGTTGTCCTTGCAGGCGCCGTTGACCACCACGAACAGGCCGTCGTCATCCGGACGCGCGGTCATCAGGTCGTCGATGATGCCGCCCTCAGCGTTCAGCAGCACGCCGTAGCGCTGTTTGCCGGGCTTCAGGCCCTGATAGTCGGCCGAGACGACCTTCTCGAAGCTCTTGGCCGGGCTTTCACCGCGCAAGCGAGCCTGGCCCATGTGCGAGACGTCGAACAGACCGGCGTGCTCGCGCGTCCAGAGATGCTCCTTCAGCACCCCGTCCTTGTACTGCACCGGCATGGAATAGCCCGCGAACGGGACCATGCGGGCGCCCAACGCCACGTGGGCGTCGTACAGGGGGGTCTTCTTGAGGTCTTGTTCGGACACGGAACGGCTCCAAGCGGGGTCGGCGACGGGACCGGCGTCCGCCGGCAAGTCGCCCCCGCTGTCCCTTTGACCTGAGAGATTCCGGCCTTCCCCCTCTGCTGTTTGGGGTCAGCCTTGCTCCTTCGGCGAGCCGCCCTTTCGGATGGCTACTTTCCAGCGTTCCTAAACCCGCGCGGTCCTTTTGCCTGAGCGTTTCCGGGGCGGTTGCGCCTTCGGCCTCGGGAGCGAATCCCGATGTCTCCCGCGAGGGTCGTCGGCTCAATGCGGGAGGGGCGGGGTGGAGTCAAGCTGGGCCTTTCTCCCTACCCCCATTTCCCGGACGGCGCCGTAAGCTCCTACATCCGCTCGGGCGCTTCGATGCCCAGCAGGTCGAGCGTCAGCTCCAGTTGCCGCAGCGTCGTCTCGGCCAGGGACAGGCGCGAGGCCCGCAGGTCCTCGGTGGCGGCGCCCATGATCGGGCAGGCGGCGTAGAACTTCGAGAAGGTCTGGGCCAGCTTGTAGGCGTGCTCGGCCACGAAGTTGGGGGCCTTCTTGTCATAGGCCTCCTGCAGGGCGCCCTCGAAGGCGTCCAGCAGCATGGCCAGGTCCCGCTCGGCCGGTTCGTGGATCACGATGCGGCCAGCGGTCGCGCCGGCCTCGGCGGCCTTACGCAGCACGCTCTTGATGCGCACCGACTGGTACAGCAGGTACGGACCGGTCTTGCCCTCGAAACTGGTGAAGCGGTCGAGGTCGAAGACATACGAGGTGCCGCGGAAATTCTGCAGGTCGGCGAACTTCAGGGCGGCGACGCCGACCTTGTGGGCGGTGTCCTCGAACTGCTCCGGCGACAGCTCCGCGCCCAGACCGGCCTCGTGCAGGCGCTCGCGGGCCTTTTCGCGGGCCATTTCGATCAGGTCGTGCAGCTTCAGGACGCCGCCGGCGCGGGTCTTGAAGGGCTTGCCGTCCGCGCCGTTCATGGTGCCGAAGCCGATGTGCTCCAGAGAACCTTCGGTCGCGTAGCCGGCCAGATAGGCGGCGCGGAACACGGTCTCGAAGTGCAGGGCCTGGCGCTGGTCCACGCAGTAGAGGATCAGGTGCGGGTCGAACGACTTGCGGCGGTCCAGGATGGTGGCCAGGTCGGTCGTGCCGTACATGGCCGAGCCTTCCGACGACACCACCAGCAGCGGCGGCACGTCCTGCTTGTCGCCCTCGCGGGCCACGCGGACGATGCGGGCGCCCTGGTCCTCGACCAGCAGGCCCTTGTCCTCCAGCTGGCGGACCATCGGCTCGATCAGGTCGTTGACGTCGCTCTCGCCCTTCCACAGGTCGAAGTCGACGCCCAGGGCGTGGAACTCGCGCTCCAGGGCCACGCGGCTGACATTGACGAAGTGACGCCACAGCAGGCGGTAGCCGAAGCGGCCGTTCTGCAGCTCGGCGGTGGCCTTGCGGGCGCGCTCCTTGAAGGCCGGATCTTCCTTCTGGCGCACCGAGGCGGCCGGATAGATGCGGTCGAGGTCGGCCAGGGTGATGCGGCTCTCGAGCTCGGCCATCACCTTGGCCTCGTCGGCGGCGCCGAAGCCGCGTGGGGCCTCGGGAAGCTTCTCCATCAGGGCGTTGATGAAGGCGTCCTCGTCCATGATGGCGCTGATCAGCAGGCCCATCTGGAAGCCCCAGTCGCCGAAGTGGGCGTCGCCCACGACGTCGTCGCCGCGGAAGCGGTACAGGCGCTTGATCGACTCGCCGATGATCGAGGCGCGCAGGTGGCCCACGTGCATCGGCTTGGCCACGTTCGGGCCGGCATAGTCGATCAGGACGCGGCGCGGCG
>Ga0209676_1000394_pt1 | contig 79789 bp, 70 predicted proteins | sample AraplaCvi_mLB_r2_FD_184282 | JGI IMG/M metagenome (GOLD analysis project Ga0209676, IMG submission 184282) | Arabidopsis root microbial communities from North Carolina, USA - plate scrape MF_Cvi_mLB_r2 (SPAdes) (version 2) | ecosystem: Host-associated > Plants > Roots > Endosphere | place: USA...
CCCCGGATCTTCCGCCCTCGACCCTTTTTCATCACTTGATGAAAAAGTGCTGGCGTCCGACGCCGGTTCGGGTGATTGTGATCGCAATTCGCTGTTCGATGAATTGGCGAAAACTCCCGAGCACGCGTCCGCGAAAGACGGATCCGGATCGGGAGGGGCGGAACGCAAGGGAGGGGAAACCCATGACTTCGATGTGGAAAGTCGCGCTGCTGGCTGGCGCGGCGTGGAGCACGATCGCCGGCGTCGCGTCGGCGCAGGAAGCGCCGGTCGCGAGCGACAACGCCGCCGTCGGCGTCGAGGCGGTGGTCGTCACCGCTCGCCGTCGCGAGGAAAACCTCAAGGACGTCCCGGTCGCCGTCTCGGCCTTCTCGGCCGACAAGCTGGAGCGCTCGGGCGGCACGGACATCACCGTTCTCTCGCAGACCACCCCGAACATCACGGTGCAGACCGCCCGGGGTTCGAACTCGACCCTGATCAGCTACATCCGCGGCGTGGGCCAGCAGGATCCGCTGTGGGGTTACGAGCCCGGCGTCGGCCTGTATGTCGACGACGTCTACATCTATCGGCCGCAGGGCGCGGTGCTGGACATCTTCGACATCGAGCGCATCGAAGTGCTGCGTGGCCCGCAGGGCACCCTCTACGGCCGCAACACCATCGGCGGCGCGATCAAGTACGTGACCAAGCGCCTGGGCGACGAGGCCGGCGGCAAGGTGCGCGGGACCTATGGCAGCTATAACCAGCGTGACCTGCTGGTCTCGGCCCACACCCCGATCGCCGACACCGGCCTGTCGATCGGCGGCTCGTACGCGCTCTACAAGCGCGACGGCTACGGCAAGAACCTGACCACCGGCGCCGAGCACTACAACAAGGACGTCCAGGCCTATCGCCTGAGCGCGGAGTACAAGCCGACCGAGGACCTGTTCTTCCGCCTGGCCTATGACCGGGTCGAGGATGACTCCAACCCTCGCCACGGCCACCGCGAGACCCTGCCGACTGTCGGCAACTACCCGATCCTGGGCATCTACGACACGCAGGCGGGCCTGGGCGACAAGAACCACGTCGTCACCAAGGGCCTGTCGCTGACCGGCGAGTACAACGTCACCAACGCCATCACGCTGAAGTCCATCACGGCCAGCCGCAAGGGTCATACCCAGACCCTGATCGACTTCGACGGGACCCCGCTGCCGACCTTGGACGTGCCGGCGACCTATGACGACGCCTCGTTCTCGCAGGAACTGCAGGCGGTCTATTCGGACGAGAACGTCCAGGGGGTCTTCGGCCTCTACTACATGAACAGCCAGGCCTCGGGCGAGTTCGACACCATCGCCGGCAACCTGGGCGTCTCGATCGCCGACGGCGGCAAGGTCAACACCCAGAGCTTCGCGGCCTTCTTCGACTTCAGCGCCAACCTGACCGACCGCTTCAAGGTCTCGCTGGGCGCCCGCGCCACGCGCGACTCCAAGCGCGCCAGCGTCTATCGCTTCTTCTATCTGGGGGCGACGCCGTCGCCGTATCAGGGCGGCGCCCAGCGTCCGATCCTGCAGGTGCGCACCAACTACAACGCCGAAAAGACCTTCTCGCAGTTCACCCCGCGCATCTCGGCCTCGTACGAGATCAATGACGACCTGACGACCTACGCCTCGTTCTCGAAGGGCTACAAGTCGGGCGGCTGGGACATGCGCGGCGACGCCTTCATCACTCCGCAGACGGTCAACGGCTACAAGCCCGAGATCGTGAAGACCTACGAAGCCGGCCTGAAGGGCTTTGCCCTGGACCGCCGGGTGTCGTTCTCGTCGGCGATCTTCCTGTCGAAGTACACGGACCAGCAGGTCACGACCCAGGTCGTGGTGCCCTCGGGCATCGCCAGCTCGGTCGACAACGCCGGCTCGTCCACCCTGTACGGCGTCGAGTTCGAGGCCAACGCCAAGCTCAGCCAGAGCCTGACCGGAAATGTCGCCCTCGGCTACATCCACGCCAAGTACGACACCTTCAGCCGCTTCGTGCCGGCCGGCGCGCCCAATCCGCTGAACCCGTCGACGACCCTGACGACGGGCCAGATCGTCAATGTCGCCGACCTGTACGGCTTCCAGAACACGCCGGAATGGACGGGCAATGTCAGCCTGACCTGGCGCGGCGATCTGGCGGGCGGCGTCCTGGCCGTCACCCCGATGGCCAGCTACCGCGACAGCTACCAGCAGTTCGAACAGCCGCTGCCGGCCCTGGACCAGAAGGCCTTCACCCTGGTGGACCTGACGGCGATCTGGACCGCTCCAGGCGGCAAGTACAAGCTGGCCCTGACCGGCAAGAACCTGACGAACGAGAAGTACCGCACCGGCGGCTACAACTTCGGGGCGCCGACCTACAACAACTCGGTGATCGGTTTCTACGGGCCGCCGCGCACGGTGGCCGCGTCGGTCGAACTGGCGTTCTAACAATCTGACTGATGCTTTCGGGCGGGACTTGCTGCAACAGGTCCCGCCCCTTCTTTATGTAGGCTGTAGCGTACGGGGGCAGGGCATGGGCGAGAACGAGAACCAGGGGGCGGCGAAGCCGTCGGGCTATCGCTACGTGGTCCTGGCCATGCTGATCCTGGCCTACACCTTCAACTTCCTGGACCGGCAGATCCTGGGCATCCTGGCCAAGCCGATCAAGGACGAGTTCGGCCTGACCGACGCCCAGTTCGGCCTGATGGGCGGCCTGGCCTTCGCCCTGCTCTATACGACCCTGGCCATCCCGATCGCCTGGCTGGCCGATCGTTTCAGCCGCGTCTGGATCATGACCGCGGCCCTGACCCTGTGGAGCGGCTTCACCGCCCTGTGCGGCGTAGTCGGCAGTTTTTCCCATCTGTTCCTGGCCCGGATGGGGGTGGGTATCGGCGAGGCGGGCGGCGTGGCCCCGGCCTATTCGCTTATCGCCGACTATTTCCCCAAGCATCAGCGCGCCCGCGCCTTGGCGGCCTACGCCTTCGGCATCCCGCTGGGCACAGCGGCAGGGACGCTGGTGGGCGGCCTGCTGGCGGTCCACTACGGCTGGCGTACGGCCTTCATCGTCGTCGGCGCCCTGGGCGTGCTGCTGGCCCCGATCTTCCGCCTGGTGGTGCGCGATCCGCCGCGCGGCGGCGCCGACCGTGCGCCCGACGCGCCGCCGCTCGCTCCAGCCCCCGCCGCGCCGCTGGGCCAGGTCGCGGGCTTGCTGGCGCGCAAGTCCAGCTTCTGGCTTCTGGCGCTGGGCGCGGCCTCGTCATCGGTCTGTGGCTACGGCGTCGCGGCCTGGCTGCCCTCGTTCTTCATGCGCAGCCTGGGCCTGACCCTGGGCCAGACCGCCTGGTACTATTCCGGCATCGCCTTCCTGGGCGGCGTCATCGGCATCTGGATGGGCGGTGTCATGGCCGACCGCCTGGGCGCCAAGTCCAAGGCTGGCTATCCGCTGACCCCGGCCGTGGCCTTCCTGATCTCCGTGCCGTGCTTCCTGCTGGCCATGAACAGCGGCTCGCTGGTCGGCGGGCTGGGTGGCCAAGCGGCCCTGGCCTTCGCCTTCGTCGTCTTCCTGATCCCGACCGGCCTGAACCTGACCTGGCTGGGACCGATCACGGCGGCCGTCCAGCACCTGGCGCCGGCCCCGATGCGGACCACGGCCTCGGCTCTGTTCCTGCTGATCAACAACCTGCTGGGGATCGCCGTCGGGATCTATTATTTCGGCGCGATGGCGGACTTCCTGAAGCCGACCTTCGGCGCGGAGTCGCTGCGCTGGGCCATCTATACCGGCATGGGCTTCTACCTGCTGGCGGCCCTGCTGTTCTTCCTGGCCTCGCGTCGCCTGGACCGGGATTGGGTAGACTAAGGCCGTGCGACGAAACATCGCCGCCGGCTAGCCGCCGCACTGCCACGCTTCGGTCAATTTCAGGTATCAATGCCGCAACAAACCGCGAGCGCCTGAATGACCCCCGAAGACCGCCACATCTTCCACGATCCCTCCGGCAAGCGCGAGCGTCGCGCCAAGCTGGCGCTCGGTGTCTTCGCCTCGGCCGTCGCCGCGGTCGTGGCCGGCTTCGCGGCCACCCTGGCCTTCGCCCCGCGCCTACCCGACGCGCCGCTGAAGGATCCGCATATCCTGACCTCGCTGCACCAGGAAACGGCGCACAAGCTCAAGCCGTCGGCCAAGACCTGGCGCCGCGTGCCCCGGCCCAAGGGCGGGGCGGCGAACGACGCGGCGCGGCCGCTGTCGGTCGGCTTCTACGTCAACTGGGACGAGGACAGCCGCGAGTCCCTGCGCCGCAACATCGACAAGCTGGACGTGGTGTCGCCGCAGTGGGTGGCGATCAACGGCGCCAAGGGCGACATCAGCGTCGTCGATGATCCGGAAGGAACCGCGCGGATCGCCGCCGCCGCCAACCACCCGGCCGTGCTGCCACTGGTCCACAACTCGGCCAACGCCGCCTTCAATGGGCCGCTGGCCGACGCCCTGCTGGTTGATCCGACCGCCCGTCGCAAGCTGATCGACAGCCTGACGACCCTGGCCGCCCAGCGCGGCTACGGCGGCTATGTCTTCGACTTCGAGGCCCTGTCGGCCAAGGGTTTGGCGGCCTATCCCAAGTTCCTGGACGAGGCCAGGGCCGCCCTGAAGGACGCCGGCCGCGAGGTCTGGGTCACCGCCCCGTTCGACGAGGAGGGCTGGCCGCTCAAGCGCCTGCAGCAGAGCTCCGACACCCTGGTGCTGATGGCCTACGACCAGCACTACGCTCTGGGCGATCCCGGTCCCAACGCCGGCCAGGACTGGTACGAGGCCGAACTGGAGAAGCGCTTCAAGAGCCTGGATCCGGCCCGCACGGTGATGGCCCTGGCTGCCTACGGCTATGACTGGACGCTGGACAAGAACGGCAAGCACGCCTCGGGCGCGCCCGCCACCTTCCACGAGGCCATGCGCAACGCTCAGGACGCCGGGGCGACGATCCGCATGGACGACGACGCCCTGAACCCGACCTACACCTACACAGACGACAACGGCGACGACCACGTCGTCTGGTTCATGGACGCGGTCACCCTGTTCAACGAGATCAAGGTCACCGATCCCTGGAAGCCGCGCGGCTATGCGCTGTGGCGGATGGGTATGGAGGATCCGGGCGCGTGGTCGCTGCTGGGCAAGCCCTATGGCCAGGCCTCGACGGCGGGGCTGACGACGCTGGCCAACGGCCAGGGCGTCGACTTCGACGGCGGCGGCGAGGTGCTGCGGATTGCGCAGCTGCCCACCCCCGGCAAGCGCAGCCTGGAGTTCGATCCCGACACGGGCCTCGTCTCGGGCGAGGCCTACGACGTCATTCCGTCCAGCTACGTCATCGAGCGCTACGGCCAGAAGAAGGGCCTGGTCGCCCTGACCTTCGACGACGGTCCCGACGGCCGCTGGACGCCCAAGATCCTGGACGTGCTGAAGAAGAAGAACGCGCCCGCCACCTTCTTCGTGATCGGCCAGAACATGCAGCGCCGCCCCGACCTGGTGCAGCGCGAGGTCGACGAGGGCCACGACGTCGGCGGCCACAGCTGGACCCACCCGAACATCGCCGAGACGCCGCTGCCCCAGGTGCAGGTCGAGCTGAACGCCACCCAGCGCCTGTTCGAGGTGCTGACCGGCCGCTCGATGCGCCTGTTCCGGCCGCCGTTCTTCGGCGACGCCGAGCCGTCGACCCCGCACGAGGTCGCCCCGCTCGTGATCGCCCAGACCCTGGGCTACATGACCGTGGGCCTGCGCATCGACCCCGACGACTGGCAAAAGCCGAGCAAGCAGGAGATCATCGACCGCGTCCTGGATCGCCTGGACAATCCGGGCAAGAATCCGGGCCAGGTGGTGCTGCTGCACGACGCCGGCGGCGACCGCAGCCGCACGGTGGCGGCCCTGCCCGAGCTGATCGACCAGATCCGGGCGCGCGGCTATCGCCTGGTCACCATCGGCGAGCTGGCCGGCATGACCCCGCAGCAGGTGATGCCGCCGACCTCGCGCACGGCGCTGGACCTGGCCGTCGATCGCCTAGGCTTCGACTTCTTCCGCTGGACCCAGGCGACCATGACCTTCCTGTTCGTGGCCGCGATCTTCCTCGGTGTCGCGCGGCTGGTCTTCCTGGCCAGCCTGGCCCTGGTCCACCGTTTCTGGACGCATGAGGAGCCCGCCGACCTGGATAGCGAGAACGGTCCGCTGGTCAGCGTGCTGATCCCCTGCTTCAACGAGGAGAAGGTGATCGCCGCGTCGATCGCGCGGATCCTGGAGAGCGACTGGAAGAACCTGGAGGTCCTGGTCCTGGACGACGGCTCCAAGGACCGCACCGCGCAGGAGGTCCGCGACCACTTCGAGGGCGATCCGCGCGTGACGCTGCTGAGCTTCGAGAACGGCGGCAAGGCGCGGGCCGTGAACCGGGGCCTGGCCGTGGCCAAGGGCGAATATGTCGTGGCCCTGGACGCCGACACCCTGTTCCCGCCGCAGACCATCGGCCGCCTGGCCCGCTGGTTCCAGGACGAGGACATCGGCGCGGTGGCCGGCAACGCCATCGTCGGCAACCGCCTGAACATCGTCACCCGCTGGCAGGCGCTCGAGTACGTCACCGCCCAGAACCTGGAGCGTCGGGCGCTGTCGGCCCTGGGCGCGGTCACGGTGGTGCCGGGCGCGGTGGGCGCGTGGCGCAAGAGCGTGCTGGACGCGCTGGGCGGCTATCCGGCCGACACCCTGGCCGAGGACCAGGACCTGACCATCGCCTGCCAGCGCGCCGGCTGGAAGGTGGCCTTCGACCCCGAGGCCCGCGCCTATACGGAGGCGCCCGACACGGTCGGCGGCCTGCTGAAGCAGCGCTTCCGCTGGTCGTTCGGCACGCTGCAGTGCGTGTGGAAGCACCGCAAGGCGATGTTCAACGCCAAGACCCCGGTGCTGGGCTTCGTCGCCTTGCCGCAGATCTGGCTGTTCCAGATCATCCTGGCCGTCGCCGCGCCGCTGGTCGACCTGGCGGTGATCTGGAGCCTGATCGCCGGCCTCTACGGCGCCGTCGCCCACCCCGTGGAGTGGCGGCCCGACGACATGCTGCTGGGCCTGACCTACTGGGCGATCTTCATCGGCGTCGACCTGTCGGCCGGCGCCCTGGGCATGGCCCTGGAGAAGCGCGCGCCGTGGGCCGACCTGCCGTTCCTGCCCGTCCAGCGGTTCGGCTATCGCCAGCTGATGTACTACGTCGTGGTCAAGTCGGTGGTCATGGCCATCCGCGGCGGCCGGGTCGGCTGGGGCAAGCTGGAGCGGCGGGCGACGGTGTCGGTTTCACCTCCACGTTGAACGGGCTGTTGAGATAACGACGTTCCGTGGATAGCTTCGCCGCGACAACCGTCGGGGGAAACCGTCATGAAGTCCGTCGCGCTCGCGCTTTCGCTCGCCGCCAGCCTGGCCGTCGCCGCGCCCGCCCTGGCCGATGCGCCGATCACCAAGACCGCCGAGAAGGTCAAGGTGGGCATGAAGCGGGGCAAGAGCCTGCTCAAGCCGATCACGACGGTCGCCGAGTATGAGGCTGTGGCCGGCGCCAGCTTCAAGAGCAACACCGGGATCTCGGGCTTTTCCGAGAAGGCCAAGTCCAAGATCAAGTTCCAGTTCACCGGGCCGAACGTCGGGCCGGTCGAGGTCGCGTGCGGCGGCGGCCAGGGCAAGCGCAAGATCCTCGGCGTCACCTACAAGACCCAGAAGCTGCAGTATGTCTGCACCTTCCAGGGACCGGGCGCGGGCGACGACGCCGACTTCACCCTGGTGCTGGGCGAGGCCGGTTCGCTGCTGAAGGCCTTGCAGCAGCCCCCAGCGCGCGGCCGAGCTGCGCTTCGGCGGCGTCACCCTGCAGGCCCGCACGGAGCAGGTGGGCGGTATGCCGATCGGCGGCGGCAAGGTGCTGGGCTATGTCTACAGCCAGGACGGCGTCGACATTGGCGCCGTGGACCTGATGGGCGGCGCGATGTCGACCGGCAGCCTCGTCTATCTGCCGCCCAAGGGGAGCAAGACCCGGGAGGCGGCGGCGATGCTGTCGTTCATCCTGGTGTTCTTCGACGACCCCGGTCACCAGTTCTGACGGCTTGGGCGACCCGCGCGGCGCCAACGTTGTCATCGCTCCCGAGCGCCATCACGGCCTCCGGTCAGACCGGCGGCGCCAAAGATAACGGCGGTTTTGCTACCGGTGGCGCCCGTTTTTGCGGCAAAGGGTGTGACCGGTAACAGTCACGCTACGTCAAAGGTTTCCCTTGCCGGGAGTCCCTCGAAAGCCTGACGAGAGCGTCCTTCGCGACAAGATAAGCGCGCAAGCCTTCACCTTATCGCCTTCGTGCGGTTGCGCCTGCGAAATAGCGCTCCTATAACCCGGCCACATTTCAGAAAGCCGTCGTCGAGACCGGGCCCACATGAACATCCACGAACATCAAGCCAAAGCCGTACTCGCCGAGTTCGGCGCCCCCGTGCCGCGCGGCTTCGCCGCCTTCACGCCAGATGAAGCCGCCGCCGCCGCCGAAAAGCTCGGCACGCCGGTCTTCGTCGTGAAGAGCCAGATCCACGCCGGTGGCCGTGGCAAGGGCAAGTTCGAGGGCCTGGGCCCCGACGCCAAGGGCGGCGTCCGCGTCGTCAAGTCGGTCGAAGAGGTCCGCACCAACGCCGAGGAAATGCTCGGCCGCGTGCTGGTGACCCACCAGACCGGCCCCAAGGGTAAGCAGGTCAACCGCCTCTACATCGAAGAAGGCGCGGCGATCGCCAAGGAATTCTACCTCTCGCTTCTCGTTGACCGCGCTTCGAGCAAGGTCTCGGTGGTCGCTTCGACCGAAGGCGGCATGGACATCGAAGAGGTCGCCCACGCGACCCCGGAAAAGATCCACACCTTCACCATCGACCCGGCGACCGGCGTGTGGCCGACCCACACTCGCGCCCTGGCCAAGGCCCTGGGCCTGACCGGCGGTCTGGCCAAGGAAGCCGCTTCGCTGCTGAACCAGCTCTATACGGCGTTCATGGCCAAGGACATGGCCATGCTGGAGATCAACCCGCTGATCGTGACGGCGGATGATCACCTGCGCGTCCTGGACGCCAAGCTGTCGTTCGACGGCAACAGCCTGTTCCGTCACCCGGACATCAAGGCGCTGCGCGACGAGAGCGAAGAAGACCCCAAGGAAATCGAAGCCTCGAAGTACGACCTGGCCTACATCGCCCTCGACGGCGAAATCGGCTGCATGGTCAACGGCGCGGGCCTGGCCATGGCCACCATGGACATCATCAAGCTGTACGGCGCCGAGCCGGCCAACTTCCTGGATGTCGGCGGCGGCGCCAGCAAGGAGAAGGTCACCGCGGCCTTCAAGATCATCACCGCCGATCCGGCCGTGAAGGGCATCCTGGTCAACATCTTCGGCGGCATCATGCGCTGCGACATCATCGCGGAAGGCGTCATCGCCGCCGTGAAGGAAGTCGGTCTCCAGGTTCCGCTGGTCGTCCGCCTGGAAGGCACCAACGTCGAACTCGGCAAGAAAATCATCTCGGAAAGCGGCCTGAACGTCATCGCCGCCAACGATCTGTCTGACGGCGCCGAGAAGATCGTCGCCGCTGTGAAGGGCGCCCGTTAATGTCGGTTCTGATCGGTTCGCAAACCAAGGTCATCTGCCAGGGCATCACCGGCGCTCAAGGCACCTTCCACACCGAGCAAGCCATCGCGTACGGCACGCAGATGGTCGGTGGCGTCACCCCCGGCAAGGGCGGTCAGACGCACATCGGCCTGCCGGTGTTCGACACCGTCGCCGAAGCCAAGGACCGCACCGGCGCCGACGCCTCGGTGATCTATGTCCCGCCGCCCTTCGCGGCCGACTCGATCCTGGAAGCCATCGAAGCCGAGATCCCGCTGATCATCTGCATCACCGAAGGCATTCCGGTGCTCGACATGGTCAAGGTGAAGAAGGCTCTGGCCGGCTCGCGCTCGCGCCTGATCGGTCCGAACTGCCCCGGCGTCCTGACGCCCAACCAGTGCAAGATCGGCATCATGCCGGGCTCGATCTTCTCGGAAGGCTCGGTCGGCGTCGTGTCGCGCTCGGGCACCCTGACGTACGAAGCCGTGTTCCAGACGACCAACGCTGGCCTGGGCCAGACCACGGCTGTCGGCATCGGCGGCGACCCGGTCAAGGGCACCGAGTTCATCGACGTCCTGGAACTGTTCCTGGCCGACGAAGCCACCAAGTCGATCGTCATGATCGGTGAGATCGGCGGCTCGGCCGAAGAAGAAGCGGCCCAGTTCCTGAAGGACGAAGCCAAGCGCGGTCGCAAGAAGCCGATGGTCGGTTTCATCGCTGGCCGCACGGCCCCTCCCGGTCGTCACATGGGCCACGCCGGCGCCATCGTGTCGGGCGGCAAGGGCGGCGCCGAGGACAAGATCGCGGCGATGGAAGAAGCGGGCATCCGCGTCTCGCCCTCGCCGGCCAAGCTGGGCGAAACCCTGCTTGAGGTCCTCAAGGGCTAACTAGAACACCGAAACCCCGCCCCGCGCGGGGCCCAGGTTTTTTGCGACCGCCAGTCGACGATCCGAAAAAATCACCTGGGCCCCGCCAAGCGACGGGCGCCCGGGTGATTGAGAGACTATATTTACGGGCTTGCGGTAGCGCTCCCGTAGTAGAGCACCGGATCTAAGGCGAAGAACGATGGCGGACGACGCAGGCATCATCAACCAGGTCTTGACCGAGACCAGCTTCCTCTACGGCGCCAATGCGGCGTTCGTGGAAGACCTCTACGCCCAGTGGGCGGAGAACCCCGGATCGGTCGAGCCCTCGTGGAACGCCTTCTTCGCCAGCCTGCAGGAGCAGGCCGACCAGGTTAAGCGCGCCGCGCAGGACCCGGCCTGGACCCCCAAGAAGGTGCCGTCCGTCCGCCCGGACTGGCTGTCGGCCCTGGATGGCCAGTGGGCCAGCGTCGCCCCCGCCGTCGAAGCCAAGATCGCCAAGGCCGTCGAGGGCAAGGCCCCCGGCGCCTCCGCCGAAGCCGTCCGCGCCGCCACGCTGGACAGCCTGCGCGCCATCATGATGATCCGGGCCTACCGGATGCGCGGTCACCTGGCCGCCAATCTCGACCCGCTGGGCCTGGATCCGCCGAAGGACGCCAGCGAGCTGGATCCGGTCACCTACGGCTTCGCCGAGGCCGACTACGACCGTCCGATCTTCCTCGACTACGTGCTGGGCCTGGAAACGGCTTCGGTCCGCGAGATCCTGTCGATCGTCCGCCGCACCTACTGCGGCAATGTCGGCGTGCAGTACATGCACATCTCAGACCCGACCGAGAAGGCCTGGCTGCAGGAGCGCATCGAGGGGCGCGACAAGGAGATCACCTTCTCCAAGGAGGGCAAGGTCGCCATCCTGAAGAAGCTGATCGAGGCCGAAGGCTTCGAGAAGTTCCTGCACAAGCGCTTTCCCGGCACCAAGCGCTTCGGCCTGGACGGCGGCGAAGCCATGGTCCCGGCCATGGAGCAGATCATCAAGCGCGGCGGCGCGCTGGGCGTGAAGGACATCGTCCTGGGCATGCCGCACCGCGGTCGCCTGAACGTGCTGGCCGCCGTGATGGGCAAGCCCTACCACGTCATCTTCCACGAGTTCCAAGGCGGCTCGTCGGTGCCCTCGGACGTCGAGGGTTCGGGCGACGTGAAGTACCACATGGGCGCCTCGTCGGACCGTGAGTTCGACGACAACAAGGTCCACCTGTCGCTGACCGCCAACCCGTCGCACCTGGAAATCGTCAACCCGGTCGTGATCGGCAAGGCCCGCGCCAAGCAGGCCTTCGCCCTGCGCGAGACGCCGGACGCCGGCCGCGGCCACGTGCTGCCCCTGCTGCTGCACGGCGACGCCGCCTTCGCGGGCCAGGGCGTCGTGGCCGAGTGCTTCACCCTGTCGGGCCTGAAGGGCTATCGCACGGGCGGCACCATCCATTTCATCGTCAACAACCAGATCGGCTTCACGACCAGCCCGCGCTACTCGCGCTCGTCGCCCTATCCCAGCGACATGGCCCTGATGGTCGAAGCCCCGATCTTCCACGTGAACGGCGACGACCCGGAAGCGGTCGTCTTCGCCGCCAAGGTCGCGACCGAGTACCGCCAGAAGTTCGGCAAGGACGTGGTCATCGACATGGTCTGCTACCGTCGCTTCGGTCACAACGAAGGCGATGATCCGACCATGACGTCGCCGATCATGTACGCCAAGATCAAGGGCCACCCGCCGACCCGCGAGATCTACGCCAACCGCCTGATCGGCGAGGGCGTGATCACCCAGGCCGAAGGCGACGCCTGGGTCTTGGAGTTCGAGAAGTTCCTCGACGCCGAGTTCGACGCCGGCAAGACCTACAAGGCCAACAAGGCCGACTGGCTGGACGGCAAGTGGGCCGGCCTGACCCTGCCGGGCGACGAGGATCGCCGCGGCAAGACGGCCTTCCCCAAGACCCGCCTGCTCGAACTGGGTCGCCAGATCACCACGATCCCGGACCGTATCGACGCCCACAAGACCGTTCGCCGGGCTATCGACAACCGCCGCGAGGCGATCGAGAAGGGCGAGGGCATCGACTGGGGCACCGCCGAGCACCTGGCCTTCGCCACCCTGCTGGACGAGGGCCTGCCGGTCCGCCTGTCGGGCCAGGACTCGGTGCGCGGCACCTTCACCCAGCGCCATTCGGACATCATCGACCAGAAGACCGAAGAGCATTACACGCCGCTGAACAACATCCGCGCCGGCCAGGCCCACTATGAAGTGATCGACTCGGCCCTGTCGGAAGAGGCGGTGCTGGGCTTCGAATACGGCTTCTCGCTGGCCGACCCGAACACCCTGACCCTGTGGGAAGGCCAGTTCGGCGACTTCGTGAACGGCGCCCAGGTCGTCATCGACCAGTTCATCAGCTCGGGCGAGCGCAAGTGGCTGCGAATGAGCGGCCTGGTGATGCTCCTCCCGCACGGCTACGAAGGCCAGGGCCCCGAGCACAGCTCGGCCCGCCTGGAGCGCTTCCTGCAGTCGTGCGCCGAAGACAACATGCAGGTCGTCAACTGCACGACGCCGGCGAACTACTTCCACGCCCTGCGTCGCCAGATGCATCGCGAGTTCCGCAAGCCGTTGATCGTGATGGCCCCCAAGAGCCTGCTGCGCCACAAGCGCGCCGTCTCCAACCTGGCCGACTTCACCGAAGGCTCGACCTTCCACCGCGTGATGGTGGACGGCGCCGAGGCCGGCTGCGACGTCGGCGGCGTCACCCTGAAGAGCGACGATCAGATCAAGCGTGTCATCATCTGCTCGGGCAAGGTCTATTTCGATCTGGTCGACCACCGCGCCAAGACGGGCCGCGACGACGTCTATCTGCTGCGCCTGGAACAGTTCTATCCGTGGCCGATGAAGTCGCTGATGGGCGTGCTGGGCCGCTTCAAGAACGCCGACCTGGTCTGGTGCCAGGAAGAGCCCAAGAACATGGGCGGCTGGACCTTCGTCGATCCTTGGCTGGAGCTGACGCTGGACAAGCTGGACATCAAGGCCAAGCGCGCTCGCTATGTGGGTCGCCCGGCCTCGGCCTCGACGGCCGCCGGCCTGATGAGCCGCCACCTGAAAGAGCTCGAGACGTTCCTCAACGAGGCGTTCGCGTAAGCGTCGCCTCGACCCGATAAACCCGCCGGACCAAACAAGAGAACTCGGAAAGCCCCATGGCCGACATCAATACCCCCGCCCTCGGCGAATCCGTCACGGAAGCGACGGTCGCCCGTTGGACCAAGAAGGTCGGGGAGGCCGTGAAGAAGGACGAGATCCTCGTCGAGCTGGAAACCGACAAGGTTTCGCTGGAAGTGGCCTCGCCCGCCGACGGCGTGCTGTCGGCCATCGGCGCCGAGGAAGGCGCCACCGTCGTTCCGGGCACGGTCCTGGGCGTGGTGAGCGAAGGCGCGACCGCCTCGGCCGCTCCGGCCGCCGCCGCTCCGAAGGCGGCTGAAGCGCCGAAGCCGGCGCCGGCCCCCGCCGCGGCTCCGGCTCCGGCCCCGGCTCCCGCCGCTGCTGCTCCGGCCGCCGCGCCGGTCAGCCCGGCCCCGGCCCGCATCGCCGCCGAGTCCGGCCTCGACCTGTCGAAGGTCGCGGGCACCGGCAAGGACGGCCGCGTGACCAAGGGCGACGCCCTGGCCGCCCTGGAAGCCCGCTCGGCGGCTCCGGCCCCGGCTGCTGCTCCGTCGGCGCCGCGCGCCCTGCACGAGCGCGAAGAACGCGTGAAGATGACGCGCCTGCGTCAGACGATCGCCCGTCGCCTGAAGGAAGCCCAGAACACCGCCGCGATGCTGACGACCTTCAACGAGGTCGACATGACGGCGGTCATGGCCCTGCGCGCCCAGTACAAGGACGTGTTCGAGAAGCGCCACGGCGTGAAGCTGGGCTTCATGTCGTTCTTCACCAAGGCCGTCGTGGCCGCGCTGAAGGCGATCCCCGACGTCAACGCCGAGATCGACGGCCAGGACGTCATCTACAAGAACCACTACGACATCGGCGTCGCCGTCGGCACCGACAAGGGCCTGGTGGTTCCGGTCGTCCGTGACGCCGACGTGCTGAACCTGGCCGAGATCGAAAAGACCATCGGCGACCTCGGCAAGAAGGCCCGCACCGGCGGCCTGGCCATCGAGGACATGCAGGGCGGCACCTTCACGATCACCAACGGCGGCATCTACGGCTCGCTGATGTCGACCCCGATCCTGAATGCGCCGCAGTCGGGCATCCTGGGCATGCACGCCATCAAGGAACGTCCGATGGTCGTCAACGGCAAGATCGAGATCCGCCCGATGATGTACCTGGCCCTGTCGTACGACCACCGCGTCGTCGATGGCGCCGGCGCCGTGACCTTCCTGGTGAAGGTCAAGGAAGCCCTGGAAGACCCGCAGCGCCTGCTGCTGGACCTCTGAGAGACGTCTAGAAGCTGAAGCTTCTTGCGGCCCCGGCGTCTACGTCGGGGCCGTTTGCCTTTCCGGGAGGCCGCCATGGCCAAGCACACGCTCTACCTGCTGCCGATGGGCTTCGACAAAGAGGGCCAGCAGCGGTTCTGCCCCGACTGCGCGATGATGGAAGGCTATCTGGCGCGGTATCCGCAGCTGCGCGACGTGCTGGACATCGTCCATGTCGACTACGCCCGCCCACGCCTGGCGCTCGTGGAACGTCTGGGCGAAGAGCATCAGAACGCCCCGACCCTGATCCTCGCCGAAGCCGCGCCCGACGCCGGTCCGCACGGCGAGATCCAGCTCGCCAACGGCCTGAGCTTCCTCAGCGACGCCCGCCCGATCACCCGCTGGCTGGCCGCCCGCTACGATCTGGCCGCGCCGCTCTAAAGGCTGGCCTTCAGCACCGCCGCCGCCAGGGTCCCGTAGTCGCGGTTGAAGTGGTGGTCGCCGGGCAGGCGGACCTTGGCGACCTGGGTGTCCGACAGGGTGGGGCAGATGTCCTCACGCTCCTTATCGGCATAGACGCAGGTGATCTTCATTCCGGCCATCTTCAGGCCCGAGAGCGCGTCGATGGCCGGGCGCACCGGGAACGAGTCCGAGGCCGCCAGGTTCAGCCAGCTGACCGGATGGAACTGCAGGTCGCCGCTCGGCCCGGTCCCGATCAGCACCAGCCGGCTGACGTGCGAACGGACGTCGGCGGGCAGCTGCGGGATGATAGCGGGCAGGGCGTCGGCGCCGAACGAATAGCCGATCAGCACGACGTTCTTGCGGCCCCACCGGGCCTCGTATTCGCGCAGGGCGCTGGCCAGGTCCTGGGCCGCGCCGGCGGCGGACCGCCTGCTGCGGAAATAGGCCAGGGAGTCGACGCCGACCGTCGGCACGCCGTTGTCGGCCAGGTGCTGGGCGACCTTCTGGTCGATGGCTCGCCAGCCGCCGTCGCCCGAATAGAACACCGCCAGGGTGTCGCCGGCCCTGGCGCTGGCGATCGGGATGTTGGTCGGCGTCGCGGCGGGCGTCCCGCCGGCGCCCAGGGCCAGGGCGGCGAAGGGGGCGGCGAAGGCCGACAGCAGGCGAATGCGTGAGGTCATATGGCTATGACGCCGCCGGTCGGCGGCTCCCTCTGAGAGCATGACGCCGCGCCTAGCGACTGGCGTCCAGGACGGCCGCGCCCAGGGCGGCGTAGTCGCCATCGAAGTGGTGGCCGCCACGCAGGCGGACCTTGGCGACCTCGGAGTCCGGCAGGCTGGCGCAGATGTCCGCCCGCTCCCTGTCGCCATAGACGCAGGTGACCTTCAGGCCCGCCATCTGTCCGCCGGAGAGCGCGCCGATCGCGGGACGCACCAGGTAGGAGCCGGGCAGGGCGATGTTCAGCCAACTGGCCGGGGTGAATCTCAGGTCGCCGGTCCGGCCGGTCCCGATCAGCACCAGGCGGCCGACGTGGGATCGTACGTCATCGGGCAGGTGAGGGATGATGGCCGGCAGGGCGTCGGCCCCGAACGAATAGCCGATCAGCACGATGTTCTGGCGGCCCCACTGCTGCTGGTACCTGCGCAGGGCGTCGGCCAGGTCCTCGGCGGCGCGATCGGGCGAGCGCCGGGTGCTGAAATAGGTCAGCGAGTTGAAGCCCACGGTCGGCACGCCATTGTCGGCGAGGTGGCGGGCGACGCCCTGGTCCAGCGAACCCCAACCGCCGTCGCCGGAATAGAACACCGCGAGCGTGTCGCCAGCCTGGTCGCTGGAGACGGGGATCGGGTGGGCGCCCGCGGCCATGACCGGCGGGGCTACGCCGGTCGTCAGGGCCAAGGCGGCGAGGGCGGCGAGGAGGCGGGCGCGCAACGTCATGATCCCATGACGCCACCCCCTCGTGGCTTCCCTGGGACGGGGTGGTGTCAAGCCTGTGGCAAAGCTTGGCCCGGACATGAGTGTCCGGGCGGGCGCGACTTCAGAAAAACTGCCCGATCTCCTTGATTTTCAAGGCGGCGCGCGTCGAAAGCGGGTTCCACTTTCGGCTGTCACGCTCTAAGGAACACGCGCCTCCAGAGGTCTGACAATATGGCCGGCGAGGCCCCATATTTTGTCCGGCGCCGCTTCTGGCGCGTCCTCGAGGCGATAGACCCATGGCTCAGTACGACGTCGTCATCATCGGTGGTGGTCCCGGTGGCTACAACGCCGCCATCCGCGCTGGCCAGCTGGGCCTGAAGACCGCGATCGTCGAAGGCCGCGGCAAGCTGGGCGGCACCTGCCTGAACGTCGGCTGCATGCCCTCCAAGGCCCTGCTGCACGCCTCGGAAATGTACGAGGCCGCCAGCGGCGGCGAGTTCGCCAAGCTGGGCATCGAGGTGAAGCCCAAGCTGAACCTGCCGCAGATGATGGCCCAGAAGGCCGAGAGCGTCGAAGCCCTGACCAAGGGCGTCGAGTTCCTGATGAAGAAGAACAAGGTCGACTACGTGAAGGGCTGGGGCCGCATCGACGGCGCCGGCAAGGTCGTGGTCAAGGCCGAGGACGGTTCGGAAACCGTGCTCGAGACCAAGAACATCGTGATCGCCACCGGCTCGGAGCCGACCCCGCTGCCGGGCGTGACGATCGACAACAACCGCATCGTCGACTCGACCGGGGCCCTGTCGCTGCCGGAAGTGCCCAAGAGCCTGATCGTCGTCGGCGCCGGCGTCATCGGCCTGGAGCTGGGTTCGGTCTGGAAGCGCCTCGGCGCCGAAGTGACCGTCGTCGAGTATCTGGACCGGATCATCCCGGGCACCGACACCGAAGTCGCCAACGCCTTCCAGAAGATCCTGACCAAGCAGGGCTTCAAGTTCTCGCTGGGCGCCAAGGTCACGGGCGCGACGGCGTCGGCCAAGGGGGTGAAGCTGACCCACGAGCCGGTCGCTGGCGGCGAGGCCACGACGATCGAGGCCGACTACGTGCTGGTCGCCATCGGCCGTCGTCCGTTCACGCAAGGCCTGGGCCTGGAGACGGTCGGCATCACGCCGGACAAGCGCGGCGTCATCGCCAACAATCACTACAAGACCGGCGTCGACGGGATCTGGGTGATCGGCGACGTGACCTCGGGGCCGATGCTGGCCCACAAGGCCGAGGACGAGGCCGTGGCCTGCATCGAGCTGATCGCGGGCAAGGCCGGCCACGTGAACTACGATATCATTCCGGGCGTCATCTACACCAAGCCGGAAGTCGCCACGGTCGGTAAGACCGAGGAAGACCTGAAGGCCGCGGGCGTCGCCTACAAGGTCGGCAAGTTCCCGTTCCTGGCCAACAGCCGCGCCAAGATCAACCACGAGACCGACGGCTTCGTGAAGATCCTGGCCGACGCCAAGACCGATCGCATCCTGGGCGCCCACGCCGTGGGTCCGAACGTCGGCGACATGATCGCCGAGATCTGCGTGGCCATGGAATTCGGCGGCGCCTCGGAAGACGTGGCCCGCACCTGCCACCCGCACCCGACCCGCTCGGAAGCCTTCCGTCAGGCGGCGATGAGCGTCGAAGGCTGGACGATGCAGGCGTAAGGCCTGCCGGACAGATTTCTGTCCGAAAGTTAATCTTGGCGTTCGGACAATCGGACGTAGAGTGGCGGGGTTTCGGGAACGGAGCCCCGCCATGCTTTTGTCCGCCCTAACCCTGGCCGCGATGCTGCAGGCCGCTCCGTTGGTGGATATTCCGCCCGCGCCCCTCGTTCAGCTGCCGCCGCCGCCGGCCGTCAAGGAAACGCGGGGCGCCAAGCAGCTCGCGGCCTGGCAGGCGCGGACGTTGCGGATGATGGGCTGCAACCGATTTGGCATGCAGCACGCTCAGGGCGCGCCGGCCGAAGCGCCCGGCTCGGTCGAAACGCTGGCGCGCCGGTCCTCCGAAAAGGCCAAGAAGCTGGGTGAGATGCCCGCCGCGCACGGCGAGCGCGCGGTTATGCGCGTGGTCGATGGCTGCCCGGTCGCCACGCCGATCGTACAGGTCCGTCCGACCTTCTAGGCCTAGTTTCTCGCCAGCGTCCTGAACGTCACCGAATAGCGCCGCGCCTCCAGCGGCGGGATGCTGTGTTCCCATTCAGTCCGGGAAGGCCCGCTGAGCAGATAGGCCGAGCGCGGCGCGGCCTCGAACGCGCGTCGCTGCCAGCTGGCCCCAGCCTTGCGGCGAAAGCGGAACCGGCAAGGCGTCAGCAGCGACACGCCCGCCACTTGGCCGAACTCGGGCCGATCGCGATGCCAGCCGATCGCCGCGCCCGGCTCGTACAGCGAGATCAGCACCTGCTGAAAGGCGTCCGGTGCATGGCCCGTGAAGGCGGCGACCTTGTCCCTCAGCGGCAGCAGGAAGTCCGGGATCGGCGTCGTGGCGTCCAGGCTGCGCCGGCCGAAGTCGTAGCGCCAGCCGAAAGAGACGACCTGACGATGGCCGATATAGCCGTGAAACTCGAAAGGCTTGAACGGCAAGGTCTCGAAGCGGGCGGTCAGCGCGCGCTCCTGGTCGACCGTGATCAGGTCGGCCTGGTAGCGCAAACCTTCGGGCAGGTCGGGCGGCGGTTCCGGCGCGAAGAGGTCGGCCTGCACGCTACTGCGCCGCGCCGACGGTATCGGCCATCTGGGCCCCGCGCGCGCCCAGTGGCAAGGCCGGGCCGGCCGTGGTGTCGCGGGCGGTCTGGTGCTCCAGCTCGGCGTTCAGCTCGGCCCCGGCCAGCAGGATCAACGACGATACATAGGTCCACATCATGAAGCCGATCATCGCGCCCAGCGGGCCATAGGCGCGATCATAGTGGGCGAAGCGGGTGAGGTAGAACGAGAAGCCGACCGAGCCCAGGATCCAGGCCGTCGTGGTCAGGCCCGCGCCCCAGCTGACCCAGCGCCATTTGGCCGGATCGCGGCTGGGGCCGTAGCGATAGAGCAGGGCCACGCCGAAGGCGACGGCCGCGACCAGCACGGGCCAGCGTGTCCAGCCCAGCTCCGGCGCCAGGTTCACCGCCAGGCTCAGCACCACGAAGGCCAGCAGCCCCAGGGTGAAGGCCAGGGTGGTGGCGGTCAGCCGGACGAAGCCGCGCTTCTCGGTCTCTTCATAAGCGATGTTGAGGCCGAGGAAGCAGGCCTTGGCCGCGCCATTGGCGCTCCATACCGCCACCAGCAGCCCGGTGGCGAAGGTCCAGGTCAAGCCGGTCGTATGGGCGCCAGCCACGCGGATCATCTCGTCGCCGATGAAGCGCACAGTGTCGGGCGGCAGCACCCCGGCCAGGGCGTCCAGCTGATGGCGGGCGTCGGCGACATTGGCGAACAGGCCGTACAGGGCGACGAAGGCGGTCAGGCCCGGGAAGAAGGCCAGCAGGGCGTAGAAGGTCATGCCGGCGGCGACCAGCGCGACATTGTCATCGCGAAACTCCTTGGCCGTGCGCTTGAGGATATCCTTCCAGCCGCGCGCCGGGATCTGGCGCGGCGTCTCGGCGTGGCGGCCCCGGCCGGGCTCGTGGACGGCCTCGCCCGGATCCGCCGAGCGGCTGGCTTGGGTCTGGGGCTCCAGCCGCTCGACGCCGCCGGAGGGGAAGCGGCGCGAGGAGATGGCGAGCGCTACGGTCGCCGCCCCCAGCACGCCCAGGGTCAGCCAGTCGACGAGGTTGGAGGCGACCGAAATGGCCGAGCGGTGGGGCCCGGAGAGGACTTTGGCGAGGCGAGGCACGGGGCGGATCCGTCAGTGAGCTGCGAATGCAGCGCCGCCATGCGTCTCCTGGTTCCGCTTGGCGGAAAAGAAAGGGCCCCGCCTGAGGGGAGGCGGGGCCAGTCGCTATTGAGGGGAGAAACGCCCTAAACGCGGGCGGTACGCGTACTGAAACCCGTAGCTTAGAATTCTTCCCAGTCGTCGCTCGACGCTTGGGGCGCGGCGCCGACGGCCTTGGCCAGCTTGGCTTGGGCGGCCGCGACCGGGTTGACGCCGGGACGGCTGGCGGCGCCGGCCAGGGCCGGACCCTTGCTGGCGGCCGGCGCGGCCGGGCGCGGAGCCGGGGCCGGCGCGGCGGGGCGCGAGCTCGAACGGCTGCCGCCGGACGCGGCGCTGACCGCGCTCGAAGCGCCGCCGACGCGGAACTTCGAGATCATCCCCATCAGGTTGCCGGCCTCGCCCTTCAGCGAGTGGGCCGCGGCGGTCGACTGCTCCACCATGGCGGCGTTCTGCTGGACGGTCTGGTCCATCTGGTTGACGGCGGCGTTGACCTGGTTGAGGCCGGTGGCCTGCTCCTGGCCCGAGGACGCGATCTCGCTGACCAGGGCGTCGATCTCGCCGACCTTGACCACGATGGCCTGCAGGGCCTCGCCGGTCTGGCCGACCATGTTCACACCTTGGTTGACCTGCTGCGACGAGGTCGAGATCAGGGTCTTGATCTCCTTGGCGGCGTCGGCCGAGCGCTGGGCCAGGGCGCGGACTTCCTGGGCGACGACGGCGAAGCCACGGCCGGCTTCACCGGCGCGAGCGGCTTCCACACCGGCGTTCAGGGCCAGCAGGTTGGTCTGGAAGGCGATCTCGTCGATCACGCCGATGATCTGGCTGATCGACTGTGAGGACTTCTCGATCTCGTTCATCGCGTCGACGGCGTTGCGGACCACGACGCTGGAGCGCTCGGCATCGGTGCGGGTCGAGCCCACGACCTTGCTGGCCTCCAGGGCGCCGGCCGATGAGCGACGCACCGTGGCGGTGATCTCGTCCAGGGCGGCGGCGGTTTCTTCCAGGCTGGCGGCCTGCTGTTCGGTGCGACGCGACAGGTCGTCGGAGGCCGAGGCGATCTCGTCCGAGCCAGCGCCGATGCTGCTGGCGGCATGGACGATGGTGCCCAGGGCCGCTTCCAGCTGGGTAATGGCGTCGTTGAAGTCGTTCTGGACGCGCTTGTAGGCCTCGGGGAACGGCTGATCGAGGCGGTAGGTCAGGTCGCCGTCCGACAGCTTGGTCAGGCCGCCGGCGATGGCTTCCATGACGAAGGCCTGTTCCTTGGCGGCGGCGTCGGCGATTTCCTGGTTGCGGCGGCGCTCGGCTTCCGTCTCGGCGCTGGCGCGCTGCTGGGCGGCCTCGGCGGTGCGCAAGGCGACGGCGTTGTCCTTGAACACCTGGACCGAACGGGCCATGGCGCCGACCTCGTCCCTCCGTTCAGAGCCTTTGACCTCGACGTCGACGCTGCCCTGGGCCAGGATTTCCATGGTCTTGGACGTGGCGATCAGCGGCGCGGCGATCTTGGAGCGACCGATCCACAGGGCCAGCACAAGGGCGCCGCCGGAGGCGATCAGGCCGAACAGAACCGAGAAGATCATGCCCGCGGCGGCTTCCTTGGAAGCCTGGGCCACCATCCGCTTGGTCTCGGCGTTATGGGTGTCGATGAAGGTGCTGACGTCCTTGGTCAGCTTGGCGATGTCGGGATCGATGCCGATCATCATCATCTTGGCCGCGTCATTCAGATCCTGCATGCCGAGATCCGCGCCGTTGCGCGCGCTGGCGTAGATCCGGTCGAGACGCGCGCCGAAATCGTCCACCGTCTTGGCGGTTTTCGGGTCGTCGGTCTTCATGTTGGCCAGCCGCGCCTTGGCCTCCTTGTAGACCGTGTCGAGATCTTTGCTGGCGGCCTGCGCCTCGGCCGAGCCGCCCTCGTAGGCGATCGTGCGGTAGGCGGCGTAGCCGATCGACGCGATGCGGCGGCTGAAGCGCGCGCCCTCCAGCTCGGCCGGACCGCGCTGCTCGATGAGGATCTTGGTGTTGGCCTCGACCTTGTGGGCCTGCCAGGCGCCGAGGCCCATGATCGCCAGGGCGACCACGGTCAGGATGACGGCGGGCAAGGCGACTTTGGTGGAGATCTTCAGATCGTCGAACTTCATCGGAGCCTCATGCGGCGGACGCCTTCGCGCTCGGCGGAAAGCGTGCGTTTTCACGTCCATGAGTCTCCGCGCGCCGTAAAATCGCGGTTAATGCACAGCTTCCGGCGATCTTTCGCGACGTTGAGTCGCAGGATCAGGCCTTCGGGTGCGCGGCCTGATAGGCGGCCAGAAGACCCGCGGCGTCGACCTGGGTGTAGCGCTGGGTGGTCGACAGCGAGGCGTGGCCCAGCAGGTCCTGGATGGCCCGCAGGTCCGCGCCGGCTCCCAGCAGGTGGGTGGCGAAGGCGTGGCGGAAGGCGTGTGGCGTCACCCGGTCCGACAGGCCCAGGCGTCCGCGCAGCAGCTGCACCAGGCCCTGGACGTGGCGCGGCGACAGCGGCCCGCCGCGCTTGGCGCGGAACAGGGGCTCGTCCGGGCCCAGCACGAACGGCAGCTCGTCGACATAGACCGCCACGGCGTCGCGCACGGCGTCCAGAACCGGCACGATGCGGGTCTTGCCGCCCTTGCCGGTGATGCGCAGAGCCTGGCCCAGCGGCGCGTCGGACCAGGTCAGCGACAGGGCTTCGGAGATCCGGAGACCGCAGCCCCACAGCAAGGTCAGCACCGCTTCGTCGCGGGCGGTCTCCCACGGGTCGCGCTCGGTGTCGCCCGAGGCCTCGCTGATCAGGTCGCGGGCCTGGTCTTCGGACACCGGACGCGGCAGGCCGACCTTCAGGCGCGGGCCGCGCACCAGGTCGATGGCGGCATTGGCCACGCCGTGGCGCTGGTCGAGATAGCGGTGGAAAGCGCGGATCGACGACAGGGCCTGGGCCAGGGAGCGCGGGGCCAGGGCGTCCTCGCCCGATGCTCCCCCTTGTCGGCGAAAGGCCAGGTAGCTGCGCAGGTCGGCGGCCGAGATCTCGCCCATGGCGGCCAGGCTGACGGTTTCTCCGCGATGCCGCTCGAGGAAGTTCAGATAGGCCAGGACATTGTCGCCATAGGCCCGCACCGTGCGCGGCGAGGCCCGGCGCTCCAGCGTCAGGTAGTCCAGCCAGGCGGCGTAGGCCTGGCGAGCGGTCACAGGACGGGCCAGCGTTCGGCGGTGCGCTCAACCACGCGGGCCAGGAAGTTCACCAACTCGGTGCCCATCTCGGGCGAGAAGCCTTCCGGGTCGGTGGAGCCGAACGCGATCAGGGCCTCGCGGCGCGGCTCCCAGATGGCCATGCGGACCAGGGCCATGCTGCGGATGGTCTCGGCCTGCTCGCCGAACAGCGGCAGGGCGGGGGCGAAGAAGCCCATGCGGGCGATCGGGGCATCGCCGAGGATCATGTCGACCTGGCCCTCGGCCAGGATGTACCAGCCGGCCGGGACGCGAGTCGGGCCTTCCAGGGCGACGACGCCGGCGGTGAGGCCAAAGCGCGCCCGGGCCATCTCGTCGACCCGGCGGGCAAGGTCCGAATGGTTGCGGGCGTCCAGCAGGTCGATGACCGCGGCGTGGGTCTGGGCCTGGGCCGAATAGTTGGCGCGGGCGTTGGCCTCGATCGTCTGGCGGACGCTGGCCTCGCGCCTGTGGGCGGCGGCGGCGCGGGCCAGGGCGCGAGGACCAAAGTCGACGACATTGGCCGCGTCGACGCGCAGACCCAGTTCGCCCAGCAGGTCCTCGTCCTGACGCAGGAACTCCGGCTGCACGCGAAGGAAGTCGCGCACGCTGTCGGCGTCGACAGGTTTCCGGTTCGCGTTGGTCGCGTCGCTCATCGTCGTCCCCACGGTAAAAACTCTACGTTCGGATGAAGCGGGCAAGACGGTTAATGTCCGCTTGATGACGACCACGCGCGTCGCTCTCGACCTGGGGACGGTTTGGCGGCAAAAGCATCCCACCATGCCGCGTATCGCTTCCGTCCTGCTGCCGATGCCGTTGCCGGAGGCCTTCGACTACGCCGAGCCGGAAGGTCTGGAGCTGGCCGTGGGCGACCACGTCACCGTGCCCCTGGGGCCGCGCGTGATTCGCGGCGTCGTCACCGCCCTGCGCGACGGGACCGGCGGCAACCGGCCGCTCAAGGTCATCCTGGAAAAGGTCGACGATCCGCCGCTGCCGCCGGGCGTTCTGACCTTCGTCGAGTGGGCGGCGCGCTATTCTGTCGATCTGCCCGGCTGGCCGCTGGCCATGGCCCTGCGCGGCCTGCGCCATCCGCCGCCCAGGCCCGACAAGGTGCTGGTCCTGACCGGGACCCAGCCCGCCCGCATGACGCCGGCGCGCCTGAAGGTGCTGGCCGCCGCCGAGGGCGTGAAGCTGTCCGGCGCCGCCCTGGCCTCGGCCGCCGGCGTTTCGGCCGGCGTCGTGAAGGGCCTGGTCGACGAGGGCGTGCTGGCCGCCGACTTCGTGGAGCCCGAGCGCGGCTTGCCGCAGCCGGACCTGTCCCTGCCGCCGCGCGACCTGAACCCCGGCCAGGCCGCCTGCGTCGAGGTGCTGACCGACATGCTGCACGCCGGCGGCTTCCAGGCGGCGCTGCTGGACGGGGTCACCGGCTCGGGCAAGACCGAGGTCTATCTGGAGAGCGTCGCGGCCGCGCTGACCGACCCTGACGCCCAGGTCCTCGTGCTGCTGCCCGAGATCGCCCTGACCCAGGCGGTGCTGGCCCGTTTCCAGCAGCGGTTCGGCGCCCTGCCGGCCGAGTGGCACTCGGGCGTCTCGCCGCCGCGTCGCCGGCAGGTCTGGGAGGCGGTGGCCAACGGCAACGCCCGCATCGTGGTCGGGGCCCGCTCGGCCCTGTTCCTGCCCTTTAGAAAGCTGCGCCTGATCGTGGTCGACGAGGAGCACGACAGCTCGTTCAAGCAGGAAGAGGGCTTCATCTACCAGGCTCGCGACCTGGCCGTGGCCCGGGCCAAGATCGAAGGCGCGACCGTCCTGCTGGCCTCTGCGACGCCGTCGCTGGAGAGCCTGTTCAACGCCCAGGCCGGCCGCTACCGCTGGCTGCGACTGTCGGCCCGCCACGGGGCGGCGCAGCTGCCCGAAATCGGCCTGATCGACATGCGCCAGACGCCGCCGGAGCCCGGCCGCTGGCTGTCGCCGCCGCTGATCAAGGCCATGGCGGTGACGCTTCAGCGCGGTGAGCAGGCCATGCTGTTCCTGAACCGCCGGGGCTATGCGCCCCTGGTCCTGTGCAAGGCCTGCGGCGAGAAGATGAAGTCGCCGGACACCGACAGCTGGCTGGTCGAGCACCGCTACACCGGGCGTCTGGTCTGTCACCTGACCGGCTTCTCGATGAAGAAGCCGGATACGTGTCCGCACTGTGGGGCCAAGGACAGCCTGGTCTCGATCGGCCCCGGCGTGGAGCGGGTCGAGGAGGAGGCGCGGCACATATTCCCCGACGCGCGGGTGGCGGTGTTCTCGTCCGACACGGTGATGGACGCCGAGGCCGCCAAGACCCTGGTGGCGACCATGGCGGCCGGCGAGATCGACATTCTGGTGGCGACCCAGGCCGCCGCCAAGGGCCACAACTTCCCGAACCTGACCCTGGTGGGCGTGGTCGACGCCGACCTGTCCCTGCGCGGTGGCGACCTGCGGGCGGGCGAGCGGACCTTCCAGCTGCTGGCCCAGGCGGCCGGCCGCGCCGGACGCCACGAGAAGCCGGGTCGGGCCCTGCTCCAGACCTATTCGCCCGACCACGCGGTGATGCAGGCCCTGGCCGCCCAGGACCGCGACGCCTTCGTCGAGGCCGAGATGGCCATGCGCCAAGACGCGGGCCTGCCGCCCTACGGCCGCCTGGCGGCGGTGATCGCCTCGGGTCCCGACGGTGCGGCGCTGGACGCCTATGTCGAGGCCCTGGCCGCCGTGATCCCCAATGCCGAGGGGGTCGAGGTGTTCGGCCCCGCCGACGCGCCGCTGGCCCTGGTGCGCGGCCGCCGCCGCAAGCGGTTCCTGGTCCGGGCCGAACGCAATGTCGACCTGCAAGGCTTCATGGCCGCCTGGCGGGCGCGGGCCAAGGTCCCGAACTCGGTCCGCGTCGTGATCGATGTGGATCCGTATTCGTTCCTCTAGCTGTTCGTCGGCTCGGCCTTCTCCAAGACCGGCGCGCCCGAGGCCGGCTGGCGCGACTTCAGGGGCAGGGCGGGGATCATCAGGATCGCCACGAGGCCCGCCGCGATCACGAACAGCGCCGCGACCATCACCCCACTGACCGCGTGGACCAGAGCGGCCTGCAGAACCGGATCGGCGTGGGCCGCTTGGCCCTTGGCCGCCGCCTGCACCGCCATGCCCTCCAGCTTGCCCAGGTCCAGGCCGCCGCCCGGCAGGCTGGCCAGGCGGTTGGTCAGCAGGGTCCCGGCCAGGGCCGCCCCGACGGTCGAGCCGATCTGGCGGAAGAACTGGTTTGAACTGGTGGCCACGCCCAGGTCGCGCGGGTCGACGGCGTTCTGGGTGGCGATGTTGAACAGGCTCTGGCCGGGGCCCAGGCCCAGCCCCACGAAGGCCAGCAGCACGCACAGCAGAGGGAGGCTCTGGATCTTCGACAGGTCGTGCAGCAGGAACACCGCGACCAGCAAGATGGTCGCTCCGCCGATCATGAACGGCTTGTACTTCCCGGTCTTGGTGACCATCTGGCCGGCGATCGTGCTGCCGAGGATCAGGCCAGCCATCAGGGGCAGCATGGTCATGCCGCTGATCGTGGCCGGCACGCCCCGGCCCAGCTGCAGGAACAGCGGCAGGAACATCACCACGCCCATGAAGGCGCTGGAGATCAGGAAGCCCGCCGTATTGGCCGTGGTGAACACCTTGTTCCGGAAGAGGTGCATCGGCAGGATCGGGTTCGACACCTTGGTCTCGGCGATCACGAAGGCGACCAGCGAGACGATCGCGACGGCGAACAGGCCAAGGCTCTGGGGCGAGCCCCAGGCGAAGTTGTGGCCGGCCAGGCTGAGCACCAGCAGCAGCGGCACGAAGGCGCAGATCAGCAGCGCCGCGCCCAGGAAGTCGATCTTGCCGGCCCGGCGATGCTCCAGCGGTGGCATCTTCACGATGACCATGAACAGCGAGAGCAGGGACAGCGGCAGGTTGACGTAGAACACCCAGCGCCAGCCGGCGACCGTGTGGGTCCCGATCTGCACCGTGCCGTGGTCGGTGAAATAGCCGCCGATGATGGGGCCCAGCACGCTGGCCAGGCCGAACACCGAGCCGAAGATGCCGGCGAACTTGCCCCGCTCGCGCGGCGGATAGAGGTCGGCGATGATGGCGAAGGCGGTGGTGAACAGCGCACCGCCGCCGATGCCCTGCAGAGCGCGGAAGACGATCAGCTGGACCATGCCCGGTATGCCCAGCACCGTGCCGAACTCGCCGGCCAGTCCCGACAGCCAGGAACCGGCGAGAAAGATCGAGATGCCGGTGATCAGCACGGGCTTGCGCCCGAAGATGTCGCCCAGCTTGCCCCAGATCGGCACCATGACCGTCGAGGTCAGCAGGTAGGCCGTGGTCACCCAGGAATAGAGATTGAGGCCGTTCAGCTCGGAGATGATCCGCGGCATGGCCGTGGACACGATCGTCTGATCCAGCGCGCTGAGCAGGAACACGATCATCAGCGCCGCCAGGGTCGTGCGGCGCTCTGCATCGGTGAAAGTCTGCGAGGTCATCTTGGCCCTGGGAGCGGGATAGCCGGGTCGCCGACCTATCACGCTCCCAACGCCGGAAGTAGGGGCTCGTTGCCGAGCCCGTCGCTAGTGGTCCTTCTTTGGCCCGCGCTTGCGGGCCAGCATGTTCAGGCCCTCGACGCCGGCCGAGAAGGCCATGGCGGTGTAGATGTAGCCCTTGGGCACGTGGGCGCCGAAGCCCTCTGCGATCAGCACGGTGCCGATCATCAGCAGGAAGCCCAGGGCCAGCATCACCACGGTCGGGTTGTTGTTGATAAAGTTGGCCAGCGGGTCGGCGGCCAGCAGCATCACGGTCACCGCGATGATCACGGCCGCGACCATGATCGGCAGGTGGTCGGTCATGCCCACGGCGGTCAGGATCGAGTCGATCGAGAACACCAGGTCCAGCAGGATGATCTGGAAGATCGCCGCGCCGACATTGGAGATGACCTGGGTGGCCTTGTCCTTCTCCAGCACGTCGTCGCTCTTGCCGGGGTCGACCGTGTGGTGGATCTCCTTGGTCGCCTTCCAGATCAGGAAGACGCCGCCGGCGATCAGGATCAGGTCGCGCCACGAGAAGGCGGTCTCGAAGCCGGGCTCGCCGTGCGACCCGACGGGGCCGGCGATGCCGAGGTCGAAGACCGGCGCGGTCAGACCGACGATGAAGGCGATGGTCGACAACAGGACGAGGCGCATGATCAGCGCCAGCGAGATGCCGATACGGCGGACCCGCGTGCGGTGCTCCGGCGGCAGCTTGTTCGACAGGATCGAGATGAAGACCAGATTGTCGATCCCCAGAACCACTTCCATGACCACCAGGGTCACCAGCGCGGCCCAGGCGGCCGGGTCAGCGACCAGGCTAAGGAGTTCGTTCATCGGTCCTCTCTATGGTTGTCGGACGAGCCATCGTTTCGCGTACGCGTACATGTAACACAGCGAAATAGGTGGGTAACGCTGATCTTTCCACCGTGGGGGATGGAGGGACGGGCCCTTAAGGAACGACGTCAATGCAAGACGGCGCGCACATCAAGCCCCTGACCGCCCTCCGGTTCTTCGCCGCCTTCTGGGTGGTGCTGTTCCACTACTGGCCCAAGCTGGACGTCGGGTTCACGCCGGCGATCGCCACCAAGGGCTATCTGGGCGTCGAGGCCTTCTTCGTGCTTTCGGGCTTCATCCTGTGCCACGTCTATCTGAGCGGCTTCGGGGAAGGGCGGTTCCGCTACGGCGACTTCCTGTGGAACCGGCTGGCGCGGGTCTATCCGCTGCACCTGGCCACCCTGGCGGGCGTCGGGGCCATGGCGATCGTCGCCGGCCTGGTCGGCATCGCCGTCGATCCCAATATTCTCGCCTGGAAGGCCCTGCCGGCCAATCTGCTGCTGATCCACGCCTGGGGCTTCGCGCCGGTGTCGGGCTGGAACCACGCCTCGTGGTCGATCTCGGCCGAGTGGTTCGCCTACCTGACCTTCCCGGCCTTCGCCTTCGCGGCGTGGAAGTTGCGCGCGCGGCCGCTGCTGGCGGTGGCGGGCGCGCTGATCTTCATCGCTGCGCTCTATCCGGCGTTCCAGGCCCTGACGGGCTTCCCATTGACCGAGGCGACCATCCAGTGGGGCGCCCTGCGCATCGTGCCGTGCTTCGCCTTCGGCTGCGCCCTGCACGCCCTGTGGCGCTCTCAGCGATTCCCGGCGCGACTCAGCGGCTACGGCGCCGCTTTATTGGGCATGGCCGCGCTGGCCGCCGTGCAATTTTCCGTCCCCGATCCGGTGATCGTCATGCTTTTGGGGGGGCTGATTTTCATGCTGGCGAGCCTCGCCCAGGCGGGTTTCGGGTTTGCTGGACAGCAGGTCTTCGTCTATCTCGGCGAGATCAGTTACTCGACCTACATGATCTGTATTCCGTGGAAGATCCTGGCGAGCAATGCCGCGAGCAAGGTGCTAAATATCCAGGGCGACAAGCTGCCGCTTCTGGTCTGGGTCTTGATTGTCGCCGCGCTCATCCCGCTTTCGGCGATTTCATATCATCTCATCGAGAGCCCGGCTCGCGAGCAGATGAAGTCTTGGGCCAGGACCTGGAAACAGCGCCGCTTGGCGCTCGCAGGTGCGGCATAAAGACTCTTTTCACACGTCTCTGGCAGGGTTATCCCTTAGCCCAGTGACGCGGGGGAGTACCCACAGCATGACGAAACGGACGAGGACCCTCCTGGGTTCCCTGGCCGCTGCCGCCATGATCAGCCTCGTGCCGATGAGCGGCGCGAACGCTGACGGCTATTGGCAGTGCGTTCCGTTCGCGCGTCTGATGTCGGGTATCCAGATCTTCGGCGACGCCCGGACGTGGTGGAGCCAAGCCGCCGGCAAGTACGACACCGGCTCGGTGCCGAAGATCGGCTCGGTCCTCTCGTTCAAGCCGACCGCCCGCATGAACCTCGGCCACGTGGCGTTCGTCAGCCAGGTGCTCACCGACCGGGTCATCCAGGTCACCCACGCCAACTGGTCGATCATCGAAGGCGATCGCGGCCAGATCGAAAAGGACGTCACCGTCGTCGACGTCTCGCCCAACGGCGACTGGACGCAGGTCAAGGTCTGGTACGACCCGATCCGCGACCTCGGCAGCAGCGTCTATCCGACCAACGGCTTCATCTATCAGGACGCCCAGGCGACCAAGATCGCCATGGCCACCAGCAAGATCGCCATGGCCCAGAACGCCGTGGTCTCGGCCGCCAAGCAGGCCGCCAACCAGGTCGCCAATTCGGTTCGCTCGTCGCCCCTGGACATCATCGGCCAGGCCGCGGACTCGACCGACCGTATCGCCGCTCTGATCGAGGCCGCCGCCGGCGGTGGCTCGTCCTCGAGCGACACCAGCAACAAGCAGAACGCTCCCCGCTAACGCGGGAGCGCGTTGACCTGAAGCTTGGGGCGGGGCACACCCGCTCCGTAGCCAGGACGCGCGCGCATGCTCAGAATTCTCCGCCATGGCGCTCCGGGTTTCGAAGCCGGCGGCCTGTCGCCCGACTGGCGCGTGCCGGCCGACGCCGTCTGGATCGAGCTGGTCGACCCCACCCGCGCCGAGGAAGTCGCCGTCGAGCAGTCGATCGGCCTGCTGCTGCCCACCCGCGAGGAGATGGCCGAGATCGAGGCCTCCTCGCGTCTCTACCAGGAGGACGGCGGCACGTTCATGACCGCCACGGTGCTGGTCAATGCCGATGGCGACCTGCCGACCGCAGCCCCCGTCACCTTCGTCCTGGCCGGGGCGCGCCTGGTGACCATCCGCTATGTCGAGCCCCGCGCCTTCTCGGTATTCGCCGCCCAGGCCGAGCGCCAGCCCAGCCTGTGCCCCAACGGCCTGCAGACCTTCCTGGGCCTCCTGGACGCCATCGTCGACCGCACCGCCGACATCCTCGAGCGCACGGCCGCCGACGTCGAGGTGCAGTCGCGCGCCATCTTCGGCCGCCCGCGCGGCGCGGCCTTCGAGAGTATTCTCAATCGCCTGGGCCGGGCCCAGAACGTCAACTCCAAGGCTCGGGACAGCCTGGTCAGCCTGGCCCGCCTGCTCAGCTTCGCGGCTCTGGCCGAACAGTTCGACGGCTCCAAGGACCTGCGTGATCACCTCAAGTCGCTGCAACGCGACGTCCAGTCGATCACCGACCACTCCAGCTACCTGGCCGGCAACATCACCTTCCTGCTCGATGCGGCCCTGGGCCTGATCAACATCGAGCAGAACTCGATCTTCAAGGTGTTCTCGGTCTTCTCGGTGTTCTTCCTCCCGCCGACCCTGATCGCCGGCATCTACGGCATGAACTTTGTCCACATGCCCGAGCTGCAGTGGCTGGAGGGCTATCCCATGGCCATCGGCCTGATGATCGCCGCCGCCGTCGCCCCACTGCTGTGGTTCAAGCGGAAGGGCTGGCTGTAGGCGCGACTTTCCGTCGCGGTCTGAACCATCTCTTAAAGCTGATCTGGCAGGGTGGAGGCTGTTCCGCGTACACATCAGCCCTTCCGAGCGTTTTCAGCCGCACGATGACCGCCGCCGCGTCCGCAAGATCGAGCCTGATCCGGACCCTTCACGCCTCCGTGGTGCGTGAGGCGGTCGAGGCGCATGCTCGCTATCTGAAGGGCCTGCCCAAGGGCCGCCGGGCGGTGCTGCAGTACGTCAATCTGAACAACTATGAGCTGGATGGCGTCGATCTGTCCGAGGCTGACCTGACCGGGGCCCTGCTGGGCGGGGCCTCGCTGCGAGGCGCGAAGCTGGCGCGGGCGACGCTGTACGGGACCGATCTGCGCGACAGCGACCTGCGCGACGCCGACCTTTCCCGCTGCGATATGCGCGGCGCCTGCCTGCGCGGGGCCAATCTGGGCGGAGCGAACCTGGCCGGCTGCGACTTGCGCGAGGGCGTCACGGCCGTGCAGGACGAGGAAAAGGGTCTGCGGATCCTCGAGCACTCCAAGCGTCCGGGCGAGCTGGACTACGCCATGCTGCAGGGCGCCAACCTGAACGGGGCCCAGATGTCGGGGACGTTCGCGCGCCAGGCCGACTTCACCGACGCCGACCTCTCGAACGTCACTCTGCAGGGCGCCAAGCTGACCAAGGCCTGCATGGACGGGGCGAACCTGTCGGGCGCCAACCTGCATAACGCCGAGATGGCCCAGGTCTCGCTGCGCCGCGCCGTGATGGTGGGCGTCGACATCACCGGCGCCGACCTGCGCGAGGCCGACCTCACCGAGGTGCTGCGCGCGCCGCCGCCGATCATCTATGTCGACGACCAGCCCCTGAACGAGGTGCTGGAGGCCCACGAGCTGTTCTGCAAGTCCGACGGCCGCGACGGTAAGGTCGCCCGAGCCCCGGACGTCGACTTCCGCCCCCTCAGGCGCCTGAAGGACCGCCGTCTCAGCGGCCTGTTCGCGCCCAAGGCGGTGTTCTTCGGCATGGACCTGGACGGCGCCCAGCTGCAGGGCGCGAACCTCGCCGGGGCGGACCTGCGCGGGGCCAGGCTGCGGGGCGCGGATCTGCGCGGCGCGCGCCTGGTCGACGCGCAACTGGCCCGAGCCGACCTGACGGGCGCGAAGCTGGGCCCGCTGAAGATCGCCGAGGACCGGGTGATCCGCACCGACCTGACCCGCGCCGTGCTGCGCGGCGCCAGCCTCAAGGGCGCCAGCGCGCCGCGCGCCCGCTTCATCGAGGCGGACCTGTCGCGCGCCAAGCTGGACGGGGCCGACCTGACGGGGGCCGAAATGCCCGCGGGCCATACGTCCGGTTCCTGATCTCGAGCGTTCAGGTTGTAGGGCTCGTGGCTGACGCGATCCCGATACGCGCGGCAGGAGCCGCTCGAACGCGGAGCCGTCGCCATGATCCACGCCCTCGCCCCGATCACGCTGCTGTGCGTGGTCACGGCCCTGGTCTTGCCCGCGGTCGCGCGCGCCCAGGAGCGCCAGAGCCAGAACCGCGCCGTGGTCGGCGTCGCAGGCCTCTACGCGCCGGCCTATCAAGGCTCTGACGACTACCGCCTGCTCCCCTTCCCTGTGATCGACCTGAAGTACGGCCGCTTCTTCGCCAGCGCCCGCCGAGGGATCGGAGCCGATCTCATCGATGGCGACACGGTCGATGTCGGGGCGGCGGTGACCTATGTGCCGGGCTATCGCCGCCGCGATGCGCCGACGGGGATCGGACGGCTGTCGGGCGGCGTCGGCGCACGGATCTCGGCCGATGCGCGGCTGGGCATGGTGATGGCCAGCGTGGGCGCGACCAAGGTGCTGTCGGGCGACGTGGACGGGACCCTGGCCGACGCGACCCTGGCCCTGCCGTTCCGGCCGTCGTCGCGCCTGACCCTGATCCCCAGCGTCTCGACCACCTGGGCGGACGCCGCCTACACCCGGGCCTATTTCGGGATCAGCCCGGCCCAGGCGACGGCCTCGGGCCTGCCGGCCTTCCGGCCCGGCGGTGGGATCAAGGACGTCTCGGCCTCGCTCAGCGCCAACTACCGCCTGAACGACAAGGTCACCCTGTGCGCGACCGGCGTCGTCACCAAGCTGACCGGCGACGCCAAGGACAGCCCGATCGTCGTCGATCCGACCCAGCCGGCGGCTTTCGTCTCGGTTTCCTACCGGTTCTAGCAAGGCCGTCCTCACGGAAGCCTTGCGGTGAGCATTAACCTTGGTGTTGATGCACGCGAACGCAGGAGTTTCTTTCGATGTCGCGTCTTTCCTGGATTGCCGCCGCCGGCGCGCTGGCCCTTACCGCCATGGCGGGCGCCGCGCACGCGGCCGGGCCGCGCTTCGAGAGAATGGCCTGCGTCGGCGACTACAAGGACGTCGACCTCAAGGTCCAATGCGGGAACCTGATCGTCGACGAGACGCGCGGCGATCCCAGGAGCCGCCGCATCAAGGTGGCGGTCGCCATCGTCAAGGCGGCCCAGCCCAAGCCGGGCCTGCCGCCGGTGGTCTATCTCCACGGCGGTCCCGGCGGCTCGGCCCTGAAGGGCCTGCCGCGCATGCTCAAGAGCAAGGTCTCGCGCGAGTTCGTCGCCGCCGACCAGGACTGGATCTTCATCGATCAGCGCGGCGGCGGTCAATCGGACCCGAACCTGGACTGCCCGGGCACGAACCTGACCGACGCCGGCCCGCCCTCGCAAAAGGACGCCGACGGCATCGTCGCCTGCCTCAAGGCCTTCCAGGCCAAGGGCGTGAACCTGTCGCGCTACAACGCCGTCGAGGTGGCCAAGGACGTCCAGGACCTGCGCCAGGTGCTGAAGCTGCCGCTGATCGACCTCTATGGCGGCTCGTACGGCACGCGCATCGAGGCGGCGATCCAGACCCACGTCCCGCAAGGCGTGCGCGCGGTGGTCCAGGACTCGCCCTGGCCGCCCGAGGCCGACTGGACCGTCGGCGGCCCGGCCATGGTGTCGAGCTCGATCGACATCGTCATGGCCAAGTGCGCGGTCGTCGCCGAGTGCGCCCAGCGTTACCCCGACCTGAAAGCCAAGCTGGCCGTAGTCGCCGAGCGCTGGCTGGCCGGCCCGCAGACCATCGGCGGCAAGACCTACAACGCCGACGACCTGGGCGGCTATCTGATGGACGCCAGCTACTTTACCGCCGGCGTGCTGCCGCGCGACCTGTGGAAGATCATCCAGGGCGACGTCTCGCCGGTCGCCGACTTCGTCGCGAGCCGCGACTATTACAGCGAGGGCCAATTCATGACCCACCTGTGCAAGGAGGAGATCCCGTTCGAGGCCCGCGCGGACGTCGCCAAGGGCACGGAGAACGACCCCGTCGCCCGCCTGATGGTGGTGTCGATGCAGCGCATCCACGACGTCTGCAAGGCGATCGACGTCGGCCCGATCTCGCCGGTCGAGCAGCTGCCGGTGAAGACCGCCATCCCGACCCTGTTCCTGGCCGCCGAGATCGACCCCGGCTGCCCGCCCGAGCTGACCAAGAGCGCGTCCAAGGGCTATCAGGGCTCGCAGGTCGTCATCGTCACCAACGCCACCCACGGCGTCAGCCGCAACAGCCCCTGCGCCCGCAAGATGATCCGCAGCTTCTTCCAGGACCCGACCAAGCCGGTCGACCGCAGCTGCCTGCCGGCGGCGGATACGCCGATGACGTTCACTTACGCGGGGTGAGGGGCCTGGCCCCTCACATCCTCTTCTTCAGCGGCAGAAGGTCCGGATACCGCGCGTCACGCTTCTGGGCCTTGGCGGTGAAGGCTTCGGCCATGTGGGCGCCGGAGAACATGCCGGTCTGCCAGGTGGCGATGTAGTCCAGGCTGTCGGCGATGGTGTGGTCGCGGGCGTAGTTGATCATCACCTTGCTGCCGGCCACGGCCAGCGGCGACTTCTCGGCGATCTCGCGGGCGGTCGCCAGGGCGTGGTCGACCAGGGCCTCGTGGGTGTCGAACACCTCGTTGACCAGGCCGATCTCCTTGGCGCGCTGGGCGGGCAGGCGACGGCCCGTATAGGCCAGTTCGCGCACCCAGCCCTCGGGGATCAGCTTGCACAGGCGCGGGAAGGTGCCGACGTCGGCGGTCATGCCGATATTGATCTCCTGGATCGAGAAGAAGGCGTCGGTGCTGGCGTAGCGGATGTCGCAGGCGCTGACGAAGTCGACCGCTCCACCGATGCAGCCGCCCTGGATGGCGACGATCACCGGCATGCGGGCCTTGTCGAGGCAGCTGAAGGTGTCCTGAAGATGATGCACGAAGCGGCGGAAGCTCTCGGCGGCCACCCAGCGGTCGCCGTCACGGCTGGCGGTGACGCCCTCGTCGTCCGTGAACACCGAAAGATCCATGCCGGCGCTGAAGTGCTTGCCGGTCGAGGAGATGACGATGCAGCGCGCCAGAGCGTTGTCGTCAATATGTTTTACAATTGAAGGAAGCTCGTTCCAGAACGGCCGTGTCATGGTGTTCATGGATTCGGGCCGCTTCAACTGGATGTGCGCGACCCCGGCCTCGATCTCGACCTTGAAACAGCTATACTCCGCCTGGTCTTGGCCGCTCATGTCGAGCCTCCCTTATCGTTGAATGGCGACTATCGGACGCGCTGCGGACGGCGACAACATTGACCTGACGGAAGAGGGATTTCCGACATGACCACGAACAAGATTTCGACCGTCCTGGCCCTGGCCGCCACGGTGGCCGGCCTGGCCGTCGCGCCGGCTCCGGCGCTGGCCCAATCGCGCGGCCTGGGCGGCCTGTTCGCGTGCGAAGGCTCGGGCGGCAAGCAGGAAGGCGGGGCCCTGATCGGCGCGGCCGCCGGCGCCCTGCTGGGCAACAAGGTATCGAAGAAGAACAAGACCCTGGGCACGCTGGTCGGCGCGGCGGCCGGCGCGGCGGCGGGCGGCTATATCGGCTGCCGCATGCAGTCGACCGACGCGGCCATGGCCGAGCAGGCGACCAAGAAGGCCCTGGAGACCGGCGTCGCCCAGACCTGGTCCAACAGCCGCACCGGCAATTCGGGCCGCATCAACGTAGTCTCATCTAGCTACGGCCCGCCGATCGACGGCCGCAACATCCGTTATGCCTCGGGCGTGCAGAGCCTGCCCAGCTTCGAGGCCGCCGGCGGCGCCTATGTGGCCAACTCGACCGCCAACCTGCGCGCGGGCCCGTCGACCAAGGCCAAGGTGGTCGGCAAGGTCGCGGCGGGCGAAAGCTTCGACGCCCTGGGCCTGGCCCCGACGGGCGGCTGGGTGCTGGTCGGCCGGGGCGGTCTGGGCGTCGGTTACGCCGCCGCCTCCCTGGTGCGCCCTTACGGCCAGCAGCAGGCCGCCAGCTGCCGCGTGATCGACGCCACGGTGTCGGGCGGCGGCCAGGGCGCCTCCAGCCAGCGCTACAGCGCCTGCAAGGATAATCGCGGCGAGTGGCAGGTGACCCAGGCGTAGTCCCGTAGATCCCCAATTCTCGTCATCCCGGAAGCCTCGTAGAGGCTGTCCGGGACCCAGGGGCGGCTCACCGCGGTTGCCCCTGGGTCCCGGCTCTCCGCTGCGCTACGGCCGGGATGACGAGCCTGGGAAATTCAAAGATCGATGACCTCGCACTTCAGGGTCTGGCGGATCCGGTCCGCCACGATCTGGCGATGACAGCAATTGGGGTCGTCCTCGTAGCAAAGGAGGGCGACCCTTTTGGTTTTGGCCAGTTCCGTGGCCTGGGCCAGGGCCAGGACCGCCTCGGGTTCTTCCAAGTGGGCGTTGAAGATGGCGCGCATCTCGTCGGTGCGGCCGGCGCGCGCCGCGTCGCGCCCGGGCTTGGGCGTGCCGAGCGGGCGCAGGTGCAGATAGTCGATGCCCTGGTCCTTGAGACTGTTTCCCAGCAGCGTCTTGGAGAAGCCGGCCTTGCGCGACGACGCCACGGCGCGGACGTCGACGACCAGTTCGACGTCGGCGGCCTTCAGCCGGTCGATCATCCCACCCTGCGTGTCGGTCTCGTAGCCGATGGTGGCGAGCTTGTTCATCCCAAACCTTTCATGACGAGGCTCCATGGACGGGGCGGTTCGACGGGCCTACCTTAAGCCCGATAACCTCCAGGGAGCCACGCCGATGGACGCGGCCGTTTTTCGCGAACCTCGCAGACGCGTCGTGGCCGTGCCCGGCGGCGAGATCGCGGCCTTGGAGTTCGGCCCGCAGGACCGGCCGATCGACATCGTCTTCGCCCACGCCAACGGCTTCAACGCCCAGACCTATCGCGTGCTGCTGTCGCCTCTGGCCGGCGCCTTGCGGATCCTGGCTGTCGACCAGCGCGGGCACGGTGAGACGACCTTGCCGGCCAATCCCGACGGCCGCCGCTCGTGGCGCGACCTGCGCGACGATCTGGTCGGCCTGCTGGACGCCCTGGACGGCCCGCCGGCGGTCCTGGCCGGCCACTCGATGGGCGGCACGGTCAGCCTGCTGACCGCCGCCGAGCGTCCGGGCCGGGTCAAGGGCCTGCTGCTGCTGGATCCGGTGATCATGCCTTGGCTGGCGACCCTTTACGCCAAGGCGCCGTGGACCTCGGGCCGGCTGTGGAAGCACATACCCATGGTCCAGTCGGCTCTGCGCCGTCGCGCGGTGTTCGACGACCGCGAGCAGGTGTTCGCCGGCTACAAGGGCCGCGGGGCCTTCAAGACCTGGCCCGAGACCATGCTGGCCGACTATGTCGCGGGCGGTTTCCATCAGCGCGACGACGGCAAGGTCGAGCTGGCCTGCGCGCCCGCCTGGGAAGCCTCCAACTACGCCGCCCAGGCCCACGATCCGTGGCGGGCGGTGAGGCAGGTCCAGGCGCCGGTGCGGATTCTGAAGGCCGAGAAGCACTCGACCTGTCACGCGGGCGACGGCTTCGCGCGGCGCGGGCGGGACGTGAGGATCGAGACGGTCGCGGGGACCAGCCACTTCCTGCCGATGGAGCGGCCCGACGTGGTGCGGGACGCGCTGTTCGACATGGCGACGGGCTGAGGAGCCGCAACCTCGCCCTTCGACAGGCTCAGGGTGAGGTTTCTACTGACGCGTTCGGAATAGTCCTCACCCTGAGCTTGTCGAAAGGCGAGGACGGGCCGGTGCTAAAGCGCCAGCCCGTCGACCTCATGCTTCGCCAACGCCGTCCGCGCCGCGTCGCTGACCGCCACCACCTTGCGGGCGTCGAGGTCAAAGGTGATCGCCACCGCTTCGGATGTGCCCCAGGGCTCGCCGGTCGCCGGGTCCAGCATCCAGTGCGCGACGCGCATCGTGCGGGCGTCGGTTCCGATCAGGCCCGAGCGGATGTCCACCCGGTCGCCGGCGCGCGGCCAGGCCAGGTAGGCGATGCGGTACTCCAGCACCGCGCCGCCGGTGCGGGCCGGCTTCTGCTCGGCGTGCTCGACCACCACGTCGCGGAACGGGTGGATGAAGGCCCCGATGCCGTCCGAGACCCGGCCGATGAACTGCTCGGCGCGCATCCGTCCGAACACGTCGCAGTCGGAGGGCAGCAGGCCGCCCAGGCCGATGCGGGTCAAATCCAGGTCCTGGGCGCGGGCCAGGCTGGCGATTGGGGTGAAGGGCGAAAGGTCGATACTGCGCGCGCGCGCCTTCTCGGGGACCTCGACCTTCAGGGCCTCGGCGCGCTCGCGGGCGACCTTGGGCCAGGGGAACGGCTGGCCGTCGCGCGGTGTGGCGTGGACCACGGTGGTCTGGAAGGTCGCCGCCAGGTCGCCCGAGACGGGGTGGACCAGTAGCTGCAGGATCCTCGCGTCCGTCTCGCCCATCTCGATCACCCCGCCCAGCATGGCAAGCGGCGCGCCGGCATGGGCTTCGCGCAGGAAGCGGATGTGATGCTCCCTGACCAGCAGGGTGGCGTTGGCGTGGGGCGTGAAGGCCTGCGGCAGGCCCAGCTCGGCGGCCATGCCGACGAGGCCCTCCTGGGCGCGCACGACGTAGTGGCGCACGTTCATGTGCCCCATCTCGTCACAGTCCCAGGTGTTGACGCCGCCGCGCCAGATCTCGACGCCGGGGAGAGCCTCAGCGGGCTTCATGGCGCGACTCCTTGAAGGCAAGAAGAACGGGCCAGATCTCGACGCCAGGAAGCGGCTCAGCGGTCGTCATGGCGGCTCTCGAACGGGGTGAACGGTCGTTCGAGTCTAGCGGGGTTCGATGAAACTTGGCTAGCGGCAGTACCGTCTTCCCCCTTCGGGGGAGGAGCGCGAAGCGCGGAGGGGGCCAGTGCGGAGCGAAGTCACTCTACTTGCCCCCACCTGACCGCGCATCGCGCGGTCGTCCGCCCCCAGAGGGGCAGACGGCGATCAGCCTCTGCAATCGGCGCACAGGCCGTGGGCCTCGATCGTCACGCCGGTCAGGGCGTAGCCGGCCGCGGCGCCGGCGGCGATGATCTCGGCGCTGGCCTTGGGCTCGATCTCGCGGGTCGCGCCGCAGCAGTCGCAGATCAGGAAGGCGGCGGCGTGGCCGTCGGCCTCCTTGCGGCAGGCGACATAGGCGTTGAGGCTCTCGATGCGGTGGGCGAAGCCTTGCTTCTCGAGAAAGTCGAGGGCGCGATAGACGGTCGGCGGTTTGGCTGGCGGGCCGTCGCCCCCGAAGGTCGAGATCAGGTCGTAGGCCTTCACCGGCTGGCCCGCTTCCAGCAAGAGCTCCAGCACCCGGCGGCGCGGGGCGGTCAGGCGCTGCTCGGCGGCGGTGCAGCGGGCCTCGGCGGCCGCCAGCTCAGCCGCGAGCGCGGCGCCGCCGACGCCGTGATTGTGGTGATCGTGTCCGCAGGAACCGCCATGTGCCATGGCCAAGAGGTAGAGGCGCGGAGGCGCTGACGCAACTCCGGAGGGATCCTAGGGCAGCGGGGTGCTGATCAGGTTGGCCTCGGCGGTGCAGCGGGCCGGGTCCGGCGGCGTGGCCTTGGCGCGGGCGGCGTCCAGCTCGGCGCGCACCTCGGCCAGGTCGGCCTTGAAGGCGTCCGAGGTCCATAGGGCGGCGACCAAACCCTCGGCGTTGCGTTTGCCGGCCTCGACGGAGCTGGCGTTGTGGACGCCGCAGATCACCCGGCTCTCGCCGAAGCCCCGGGCGCGGGCCAGGATCGCCTCGGCGCGGTCGGGCGCGGCTTCGGCCAGGATCAGGCCCACGGTCCAGCCCCAGGTCGAGTGGCCGGACGGATAGTCGGGCGACATGGCCAGGCCCACGCTGCGCTTGATGCAGATGTTCCCCGGTTCGGAGAAATAGGGGCGCGGGCGGCGGTACTTCAGCTTGGGCCCGGCCACGGCCGAGCGCACGTCGCCGCTGACCCGCAGCAGCATGGCCGCCAGCTTGGGATTGCTCTGCCGCGTCGGGGTGAAGCCCAGAGCGCAGGAGAAGCCCTCCAGGATGTTCTCCTCGACATTGTCGGCCTGGGCCAGGGTCCAGCGCGGCGTGCCTTCCAGGGCGCGGGTGGCGCGGAAGGTCTGGCGGTCCTTCTCGGCTTCGGGAGAGCCCTTGGCCGGCGGCGGGGGCAGGTGGGCGCGCGCGTCGTAGACGCCCTTGGCCAGGTAGCGGCTGGGCGGGGCGGCGTCGCCGCTCAGCGTGGCGCAACCGGTGAGGGCAAGGACGGCGGCGACGGCGAGAACGCGCATGAAAAAGGGCCCCGGAGAAACCCCGGGACCCTGCATTTTCAGAGAGAGTCGTTCAAGCTCACTTGCCGAACAGCTTGTTCCAGCGCGGCTTTTCACGGCCTTCCCAGGCCTTGCGCCAGTAGGCGTCCGAGGCGATCAGCGGAACCACGGTGGTGGCTTCGGCGAAGACCATCTGTTCGTAGGTGGTCGAGACCTTGCCCCACGAAGCGGCTTCCTTCAGCGTCGACGACGAGCAGGCGCCGTCGCGCACGTCGGCGACCGTGATCTGGATGGCGTACTTGTGCATGTCGGCCTCGACGCCGAGGATCTCGGCGCAGACGACGGTGTCCTGGGCGAAGTTCTTGGGAACGCCGCCGCCGACCATGAACAGGCCCGTGGTGCCGGCCGCGATCTTGACGTCCGTCAGCTCACGGAAGTCGGCGACCGCGTCGATCATCAGATAGGGCTTCTTCTCGGCCAGCTTTTCCTTCTGGTGCTTGACCAGGCCAAAGCCCGCCGAGCTGTCGACGAAGGCCGGGCAGAAGATCGGCACGCCTTCCTCGTAGCAGGTCTGGATCAGCGAGCCCTGCTTCTTGGCGTTGCCCTCGGCCAGCCACTTGCCCATCTCCCAGATGAACTCGCGCGAGGAGTAGCCGCGGGGCTCCAGCTTGTTGCAGATCTCCAGGATCGTGTGATCGCAGGCCTGCAGCTCTTCTTCGTCGATATAGGTGTCGTAGATGCGGTCGATGTAGTTGTCGCGCAGGACGTTGTCGTCGACCGGGCCGGCGGCCTGATAGTGCTTGAAGCCGAGGGCTTCGAAGAAGTCCATGTCGACGATCGAGGCGCCGGTGGCGACCACGGCGTCGATCATGCCGTTCTTCACCATGTCGCGGTACACGTGCATGCAGCCGCCGGCCGAGGTCGAACCGGCCAGGATCAGCCAGGTCGAGCAGCCCTTGTCGGCCAGCGCCATGTTGAAGATGTCGGCCGCGCGGGCGGTGTCGCGCGAGCTGAACGACATCTTGCGCATCGAGTCGATGATCGGACGCGCGTCGTACGAGGTGATGTCGACGTGTTCGACGACCTTCTGGAGCAGTTCGGCCTTTTGGTTGTTCGGAACGGGAGCGTTCATGACAGAGGATCCTCTGAAGGTGAGCGCCCGTCGTGACCCGCCAGCACGCCGGGACGGAGCGACCGGCGAGGGGTGGGGGCGCTATATAGAGTCTTTGTGACGATTATCGAGTCCTGATGCGCGCTTAAACGCACGGAAACGGTCCTGGAGCCCCGGCGCTGTGTTCGGAAGGGCCATAAGGGCCAGCAGAAGGACGGCCAACAGCGCCGCCAGGGCGATGCCGTCACCCAGTTTTTCGATCGGTGTCCGGACGATGTGCAGGCGATAGACGTGCTCGCCGGGCCGGGCGGTGAAGGTCAGGATGCGCGAGGGGCCCGTGCGGCTGGTCGGGACCTGCGGGTCCTTTCCGGCCTGGACGAGGTCGGCGCGCCAAGCGGGGAAGTAGAAGCGGCGGACGACCACCGGGGTGGCGCGCGGGGCGTCCAGCTGCACGGCCAGGCTGCCATCGGGATATTCGCTGGCGGCCAGCACCCTGGCGTCCGGGTCCAGCGGGCGGACCAGCGGCAGGCGCTCGTAGCCGCTGAGATAGGTGCGGTCGGTCAGGATGGCCGGGTCGAAGAAGAACTCGCCGGGCAGGTGCTCCTCGGGCAGGCGGCCCACGCGGATGCGCTGGGTGATCGTGGCGTCGGTCGTGGCCGGATAGAGCTCGCCGCGCTGGAAGGCTGGGATCAGGACCTGCTTGACCGGGGGCCACAGGCTGACGACCGCGACGGCGACCAGCAGGGCCAGGCTCCGGCGGCGGCGGTCGAAGGCCAGGCACACCGCGCCGATCAGGGCGAACTCGACCATGACCAGCATGCGGAATGGGAACTGCATCTTGCCCAGGATCGGGGCGAGCGGGCCGTGCCAGACGGTGGGCGTGGCGTAGACGGCGACGGCGGCCAGGCAGACCAGGGCCCAGATCCGAGCGACCGACGCGCGTGGTCCGCCAGTCCGGCCCAGCATGATCAGGACCCCCAGGGCCAGGGCGCCATAGGTCCAGCCCAGCCAGGCCATGGCTCCGGGCAGGGGCGGTGGCGGCCAGTACTTGGCGTTCAGCAGGGTCCAGGCGGCGGGATCGGCGGCCGACAGCGGCGGACCCCACATGAACTTCATCGAGGCGGCGTCCTGCAGCGCCAGGGCCGGCAGCAGGTAGGTCATCGAAAGCGCCAGGCCCAGTCCGCCGCCGGCGATCAGGCGCGCGGCGGTCGCCGGCCGGTCCTTGGGTGCGGCGCCGGCGATCAGCCACAGGGAGACGATCGGCGCGGCGATCAGGCAGATGGGGAGGGCGACGGCGACGTGGCCCAGGATCAGGCCCGCTAGGCTCAGCGCCAGGGGCGCGATCCAGAGCGTTCGATGCGCGGCGCGCTGCAACGAGAGCGCGAAGACCGGCAGCACCGCATAGGCGGCCAGTTCTCCCAGCGACCCGCGCGACACGGCGTCCAGCAGGTGATAGGGCGCGATGGCGTAGACCGCGCCGGCCGCTACGGCCGCCCAGCCGCCGACCTGGGATCGCAGCCAGGCGTACAGCGCCAGGCTGCCGGCCAGCGAGAAGGCCAGGCACGTCCAGGCGGTCACCTGTTCGGCGTTCAGCAGGCCGCCGGTCAGGCCGTCGACGGCGGCGGCGACGTAGAAGAACAGCGGCGGGTAGAAGTAGAACGACGAGGCGCCCAGGCCGTGGAAGCCCTCGGGCAGCCAGCGCGGCGGGAACTCGCCCCGGCGCAGGGCCGCGCCGAAGGCCTCGACCCAGATGGAATTGTAGCTGTCGATCGGCGCCAGGCCCGACCACAGGGCGTGGGACAGCGGGACGAAGCTGGCGGCGAACAGCAGCAGGACGACGATGGGCGTGGACGGACCGTCCGAGGTTGCGGCGCGCGACGTCGTCAATCGAAGATCCCCCGAGTTTCCCAGGCGATTTGGCAAAAAAAAGAGGCGACTACCAGCCGCCTCTTTCCCAATTCGCGATCTGATCCGAGGGATCAGCGACGGCGCTTGCGCTTGCCGGCCGCGCCCTTGGGACGCGAGAAGCGGACGATCTTGCGCTCTTCGTTCTCCTGGCGGACCGCCGGGATCGAGCGCTTGGCCAGGCCGTACATCGAGGCCATCGGGGCGTCCTGCACCTGGGCGGTGTCGGTCTCGCCGAAGCCGTTGAAGCGGGTCGACATGGCGACGCCATAGGCGCCCAGCATGCCGATCTCGATGTAGTCGCCCTCGTCCACGCTTTCCGGCAGATAGAAGGGACCCGGCATGTGGTCGACGCTGTCGCAGGTCGGGCCGTAGAAGCGGAAGGGCTTCAGACCCTCTTCCACCACTTCGCCGTTCTTGCGGTACAGTTTGACCGGGAAGGGCCACTTCATGTGCGCGGCGTCGAACAGCGAGCCGTACGATCCGTCGTTCAGATAGAGCGCGTCGCCCTTCTTCAGCTCGACCTTGACCAGCAGCGACGAGGCCTCGGCCACCAGGGCGCGGCCGGGTTCGGCCCACAGCTCGGTGGTCTCGTGGACCATCATCTCGGCGAAGCCACGGTCGATGGCCGCCAGGTACTCGGAGAGATCCGGCGGGACCATGCCCGGATAGATCGACGGGAAGCCGCCGCCGACATCGACGACATCGGCCAGCACGCCGGCGCGCACCAGGGCGCGGCTGGCCTGGGCCATCGCCGCCTGGAACGCCGTCGGGCGCATGCACTGGCTGCCGACGTGGAAGGAAACGCCCATCAGGTCCTGGGTGGCGCGACGGGCGGCCAGCAGCAGGGCGGGGGCGTTGTGCGCCTCGACGCCGAACTTGCCCGACAGGCTGTAGGCCGCGCCCTCGGCCTGCACGCCCATGCGGACGATCAGGTTGAGGTCCTTGGCGTTGCCGGTGGCGTCCAGGATCTTGGCCAGCTCTTCGTGGGTGTCGAACGAGAAGGTCTTAACGCCGTGGTCGAAGTACGCGGCCGAGATGGCGACGCGGCTCTTGACCGGGTGCATGAAGGCCATGCGCGAGCCCGGGGCCTCGTTGGCCACCAGCTCGATCTCGTTCAGCGAGGCGACGTCGAACGACCGGACGCCGGCCTGCGCCAGCTCACGGATCACCCACGGCGAAGGATTGGCCTTCACCGCGTAGAAGACATCGCCCTTAAATTCGGACTGGAACCAGCGCGCAGCTACGGAAACCGCGTCGGGCCGCACGAGTGCGACGGGACGTTCCGGTGACCGCTCACGGACCAGGTCCAGGGGAGATTGGTACGTGCGCAATTCACGTAACCCCCTGTTGGAAGTTAAACCCAGGCCGGCGTTAGCAGCGTTTTAGAGGACTTCGGGTCCGCCGGAGCGAGCGAAATAGGGTCATTGTCCGGGGATGTAAAGTCCCTTTTGCGCCCCCGTTTGGGGACGAATTGCTGCACCCGCCGTCACAAATCCATTGCGAACCTTCCCCAAACCGGAGATCGCATTTCCCAAGCTTCGAAACCACGTTAAGGATTCGCCCCGACCATGACGTCGGACCCAGTTCTCTCGATCCGCGCCGCATCCAAGACCTTCGGGTCTCGCCGGGCGCTGGACCAAGTCTCCCTCGACGTCGCGCGAGGCGAGATGATCGCGCTCATCGGCCCCTCGGGCTCCGGTAAATCCACGCTTCTGCGCTCGATCGATGGCCTTCAGACCATCGATGAGGGGGATGGCGCCATCACCGCCTTCGGCGGCCCGGTGCAGGCCAAGGGCAAGGTGTCGGGCGAGGTGCGCAAGGCGCGCATCCGCATCGGCTTCATCGCCCAGCAGTTCAACCTGGTCGGCCGGCTGTCGCTGTTTTCCAACGTGGCCCTGGGCTCGCTGGGCCGGATCCCTTTTCTGTACGGGCTGTTCGGCCGCTGGCCGAGGGAGACGCGCGAGGCGGCCATGGCGGCCCTGGCCCGCGTCGGCGTGGCCGACTACGCCGCCCAGCGCGCCAACACCCTGTCGGGCGGCCAGCAGCAGCGCGGCGCCATCGCCCGCGCCCTGGTCCAGAAGGCCAAGATCATCCTGGCCGACGAGCCCGTCGCCTCGCTGGATCCCGTCTCGGCCCGCAAGGTCATGGAGATCCTGCGTGATCTGAATCAAAGCGACGGCCTGACGGTCGTCGTCACCCTGCACCAGGTGGACTACGCCCTGCGCTACTGCGACCGGGTTGTGGCCCTGAAGGCCGGCAAGAAGGTCTATGACGGACCCGCTTCCGGCCTGAAGCGTGAAAAACTCATCGATATCTACGGCCCGGAATTCGAGGACGTGTTCTGGGAAGGAGCCCCGCAATGATCAGCCGCCGTTCGGCTTTCGCCGCCGCCGCCATCGGGCTTTCGGCCCTGGCTCTCGCCTCGTGCGGCCAGAAGCCGGCGACCACCGGCGCGGCCAAGGACACGGTCGTGTTCTCGATCCTGTCGACCGAGTCGGCCCAGAACATGGAGGGCTACTGGAAGCCCATCCTGGCCGACATGGAAAAGCAGACCGGCCTCAAGGTGAAGCCGTTCTTCTCGTCCAACTACTCGTCGCTGATCGTGGCCATGGGCGCCAAGCAGACCGATCTGGGCTGGTTCTCGAACCAGTCGGGCCTGGAAGCCGTGCGCCGCTCGGGCGGCGAGGTCTTCGCCCGCACCTTCGATCCGTCGGGCACCGACGGCTACAAGTCGGTGATCATCGTCCCGGCCGACAGCAAGCTGACCCTGGAAGGTCTGCTGAAGTGCGACAAGACCCTGAACTTCGGCATCGGCGACAAGAAGTCGACCTCGGGCACCCTGGCGCCGATGACCTATGTCTTCATCCCGGCCGGCAAGAAGCCCGAGACCTGCTTCAAGACTGTGCTCAGCGCCAGCCATGACGCCAACCTGGCGGCGGTGGGCAACCACAAGCTGGACGCCTCGACCAACAACACCACGGCCCTGCGCCTGAACGCCGAGCGCGCCGACAACAAGACCTCCAAGGTCAAGGTGATTTGGGAATCGCCGACCCTGCCCGAGGATCCGATCGTCTGGCGCAAGGACCTGGATCCGGTCGTGAAGGAAAAGCTGCGCCAGTTCTTCCTGACCTACGGCCAGGGCGACACGCCGGAAGCCGCGCAGCAGCGCGCCAATCTGGCCAAGCTGTCGATGGGCGGCTTCAAGCCGGCCGACGACAGCCACCTGCTGGTCGTGCGCGAGATGGAAGCGCTGGAGAACCTGGGCCTGGCCAAGGAAAGCGGCGACGCCGCCAAGATCGCCGCCGCCCAGAAGACCCTCGACGGCATCAAGGCCGAGCGCATCGCCGCCGAGGGCAAGGCGGGTCTCGCCGCGCCCGCGCCGAACTGAGGCGCTTCATGAGCGAGACCATTCCGGCTCCCCCCAAGCGGTCGACGACGGCGCTGGCCTTCGACGCCCTGATCTGGGGCGGCGTGGCCATGCTGCTGATCGTCAGCTTCAAGCCGGCCGAGATCGACAAGTTCCCGCAGCTGTTCAGCGAGGCGGGGCGGATGCAGGAGTTCGCGAAGGGCTTCTTCTCGCCGTTCACCGATCCCAAGGCGTTCATGGCCGCCGACTGGGGCCTGTACATCGGCAAGATGTGGCAGACCGTCCAGATGGCGCTGTGGGGCACCTTCCTGGCCATCATCGTGGCCATCCCGCTGGGCCTGCTGGGCGCGCGCAACATCACGCCGGTGTGGATCCAGCAGCCGGTGCGCCGCGTGCTGGACCTGATCCGCTCGATCCCCGACCTGGTCGTGGCGCTGATCTTCATCACCGCCGTGGGCCTGGGGCCGTTCGCCGGCGTCATGGCCCTGATGTTCAACACCGGCGGCGTGCTGGCGAAGCTGTTCGCCGAGGCGGTCGAGTCGATCGACAAGGGCCCCGTCGAGGGCGTGCGCGCCACCGGGGCGGTAAAGCTGCAGGAAGTCGTCTGGGGCGTGATCCCGCAGGTGGCCCCGCTGTGGACCAGCTATGCGCTCTATCGCTTCGAATCGTCCAGCCGCTCGGCGACCGTCCTGGGGCTGATCGGGGCGGGCGGCGTCGGCCAGGTGCTGCTCGATAGCGTCAACGCGTTCCAGTACGACCAGACCGGCTGCATCGTGCTGGTCATCGTGGTCGCCGTGTCGCTGATCGACCTGCTGTCGCAGATCATCCGTACGCGCCTGCTCTAGACGCCAGAAGGCTTTGCGAAACTTGCCGCCTCCCTCGCCACGCGGGGGAGGCGGTTTCGTTTTTACATCCCAGACCCGTCGGTGAACGGATATTTCGGCGAGCCTCTTGTTGCGCGGATGACACAGCTTAACGCGTTGAAAACGCTTGTCGTCTGGCTGTCACAAATCGGTGGCGGAACCGTCACGGCCCCTCGTTAAGCCCGCGATCAACCTGATCCCACCCACGACGGGCGCGAGGACAGGGGGGCTTTCAAGGGGATATCTCACGATGAGCAGCAAGACCTCGCTGGTCGCCGGTTCGGCGCTGGGCGTCGCGCTCGCCCTCGGCCTGGGCGTCGCGGCCCAAGCCCAGGACATGAGCTACAAGTGGAGCGGCGCTCCGCAGTTCAGCAATGACGACGTCGCGTTCAAGTTCCGTGGTCGGATCCTGGTGGACTACGTCAATCAGGACGTCTCCAAGGAAGGCCCCGGCGGCGACTTCAAGACCAGCAACTGGCGCGGCCGCCAGGTGTTCCTGGGCGTCGAAGGCAAGCTGAACAACTACTTCGCCTACAAGGCCGAAGGCGGCTGGGTGAACGGCGGCGCGGCCTCGTGGGATGACGTGGTCATCGAGTACAAGCCGAACGAGCAGATGTCGCTGCTGTTCGGCAACATCAAGGCCGCCGGTCTGGAAAACCTGACCTCGACCCGCTTCACCACGTTCATGGATCGTGGTCCGTACGGCGACTTCGGCGTCGACAGCTACCTGCTGAGCGCCGTGGCCAAGTACCAGGGCTTCAACTACTCGGCGACCTTTGCCGTGCAGGGCAACAGCATCAACTCGGCCGACGTCGCCAATGCCGGCGCCGACAGCAAGGAGCGCTTCGGCCTGACGGCCCGCGCCCACTGGGCGCCGGTCAACACCGACACGACCAAGGTTCACGTCGCGGCCTCGTACCGCTATCGCAACCGCGGCGACGAAGGCGCCTTCGCCTATACCGGCCGCACCGTGTCGAACTACACGAACGGCACGACCTACTACACGACGGGCGCCATCGGTAATCGCGACAAGACGCTGGCCGTCGAGGGCGCGCTGGTCCAGGGCCCGTTCTCGGTGCAGGGCGAGTACTCGAACATCGACGTGACCCGCATCGCGGCCGCCACCACCGGCGCCGATCCGAAGGTCAAGGTGGGCTACGCCTTCGTCAGCTTCTGGCCGACCGGCGAGATGCGCAACTACGACCCGGCCGCCGGCGAGTTCAAGCGTCCGAAGATCCTGAACCCGGTCACGGCCGGCGGCATGGGCGGCGTCGAACTGGCCCTGCGCTACGACTACGCTGACCTGGGCGACGCCTACGACACGCTGAAGACCAAGCCGGCCACCTCGACCGCCGGCAAGTACACCAGCTGGACCGCGGGCCTGAACTACTACCCGACGTCGTATGTTCGCTTCCAGGTGAACTACACGGACGGCAAGGTCGACAATATCGGCCTGAACCAGGACTACGACATCAAGCAACTCCAGCTGCGCGCTCAGCTGGACTTCTAAGTCGACTTGAAATCCGGGCGAGCCGCAGCGGCTCGCCCGTCCCTTCATTTCCCTAGGACCTCACCATGAAGAAGCTCCTGTCCTGCGCGGCCGCCGCCGTCGCCCTGTCGGGTATGGCCGCCGTCCCCGCCCACGCCGCCCGCGACTACGTCTGGGCCGCCGGTTCGTCGACCGTGTTCCCGTTCGCCACCCGCACCGCCGAGAACTTCGCCAAGAAGTCGGGCAAGAAGGCGCCGAAGGTCGAAAGCCTCGGCACCGGCGGCGGCATCAAGCTGTTCTGCTCGGGTAACGGCGAAGGTTTCCCCGACATCGCCAACGCCTCGCGTCCGATGAAGAAGGCCGAGTTCGACGCCTGCGCGTCGAAGGGCATCAAGGACATCATCCAGATCCGCATCGGCTTCGACGGCATCGTCATCGCCACGGACAAGGACGGCGCCGACTACAACTTCAAGACCGAGAACCTCTACATGGGTCTCTCGAAGACGGTCCTGAAGGGCGGCCAGTTCGTGGCCAACCCGAACAAGAACTGGGACGACGTCGCCGGCGGCCTGCCGGGCAACCGCATCCAGGTCTACGGCCCGCCGCCGACCTCGGGCACGCGCGACGCTTTCGTGGAACTGGCCATCGAAGCCGGCGCCCGCAAGTATCCGACCCTGGACGCCATCCGCTCGGACAACGAAAAGAAGTTCAAGAGCCTGGTCGACCCGCTGCGTAACGACGGCTGGATAGACGCCGGCGAGAACGACAACGCCATCGTCGGCACCCTGACCAAGACCCCGGGCTCGCTGGGCGTCTTCGGCTGGTCCTACCTCGAAGAGAACATGGACAAGATCAAGGGCGCGACCGTCAATGGCGTGAAGCCCTCGGCCCAGACCATCTCGGACGGTTCGTACCCGCTGTCGCGCACCCTCTTCATCTACGTGAAGAAGGCCAATATCGGCGTCACCCCGGGCCTGGAAGACTTCCTGAAGGAGTTCACCTCGGACGCCGCGACGGGCCGTGGCGGCTACCTGCAGGGCCGTGGCCTGATCCCGCTGCCCCCCGGCCAGCACCAGGCCCAGAAGGACGTGGTGGCCAAGAAGACCACCATGCCGCGTCCGGCCGCCTAATCGGCGACCTGAAAGGTCTCAAAGTGTGACGAGCGCCGCGGTCCTATGGGCCGCGGCGTTTTTCTTTGTATAGTGAACCCGCTGGGCCTCCCCCAATCGCCCCGCCGCGGTCGCCGTCCGGCGACGCGTCCTTGACCCTGAAGGGCCATGATCCTCGTCGCGCTCGCCGTCGTCTTCCTCCTCGTTCTGCTGAACGGGGTCTTCTCCATGTCCGAACTGGCCGTCGTCTCGGCCCGCAAGGCCCGTCTGCAAGGCTTCGCCGAGCGGGGCGACAAGGGGGCCAAGCTGGCCCTCGACATGGCCGAACACCCGACGCGGTTCCTGTCGGCGGTCCAGGTCGGCATCACCCTGATCGGCATCTTCGCCGGCGCCTACGGCCAAGCCACCATCGCCGGCGCGCTAGACACCTGGCTGGAGGGGCACGTCCCGGCCCTGGCCAAGTATTCCGAGGCCATCGCCACCGGCATCGTCGTCGTGGGCCTGACCTATGTCTCGGTGATCGTGGGCGAGCTGGTGCCCAAGCGCCTGGCCCTGATGTTCCCGGACGTCATCGCCCGCCGGATGGCCCCGTTCCTGGCCGTGGTGGCTACGGTGCTGCGCCCGTTCGTGACTCTGTTGACGGTCTCGACCGCCGCCGTGCTGAAGCTGATGGGCGTGCGCGACGAGCGCAACAGCGGCGTCACCAGCGAGGAGGTGGAAGCCGTCCTGGCCGAAGGCGCCGACGCCGGCCTGATCGAGCCCGAGGAGCGCTCGATGATCCAGGAGGTGCTGCGCCTGGGCGACCGCCCCGTCCGCGTGGCCATGACCCCGCGCCGGGACCTCTTCTGGGTCTCGCTGGCCGACGATCCCGAGACCATCCTCAAGGAGATCCGCACCAGCGCCCACTCGCGCATCCTGGTGGCCACCGAGGACGATCTGGATGGCGACATCGGCGTCGTTCTGAAGAAGGACCTGCTGGACGCCTGCCTGGGCAGCGAGCCGCTGGACCTGAAGGCCCACGTCCAGCAGCCCGTGGCGATCCCCGAGACCATGTCGCTGCTGAAGGCCCTGGCGGTCTTCAAGTCGACCAGTCTGCACATGGCCCTGGTCGTCGACGAGTTCGGCTCGCTGCAGGGCGCGATCACGCCCCTGGATCTGCTGGAAATGATCGCAGGCGACTTCCCCGAGGACCATGCCGACGACGAGACCCGCATCATCCGCCGCGACGATGGCAGCTGGCTGATCGACGCGCGCCTGGACATCCAGGAGCTGAACGATCACCTGGGCGAGAACTTCGAGGCCGACGGCGGCTACCACACCGTGGCCGGACTGATCCTGGACCGCCTGGGCCGCATCCCGGGCGAAGGCGAACACGTCGAGATCGGCGCCTTCGACCTGGAGATCGTCGACATGGACGGCTCGCGGATCGACAAGATCATCGTCAAGCCGTGCAAGCGGAAGAAGGGCGAGGCCGAGGGGTAAGGGCGAAGGTTCGCGCCGCGTCGACGACGAGGCTTTCAGACATCAGTGCGTCCTTCGAGGCCCGCTGCGCGGGCGCCTCAGGATGAGGACATCACCACCCTGAACATCTCATCCTGAGGCGCGCTCCTGGGCGCGCCTCGAAGGACGCCGTGCGCCAAGGTCCAACAAGGTCCGAAAGCCGTAATGGTGCGCCTCTGCCCGGGCAGGAAGACAATATCCAAAATTCGTATTCGGGATGTCGGCGTCGGCGTCGCTCGTGCGTCCTTGGAACATCAGGGCCATCGGGCGCGCGCTCGGCTTTGCCTGAGCAAGCTTTTGCGTCAACGGCCCACCCACCGTCCCGTCTGGAAAAGACCACAGGAGATAAAGGTGTCTGCATCAGTGCTCTTCATGTCCATGTCGCTGGACGGCTACATCGCGGGGCCCAACGACGAAGTGGGCAATCCCGGCGGCGACGACTTCATGCGGCTGCACGAATGGTACGGCGATTTTTCCCGCCCGCCCGGACCGGTCGGACAATTGTGGGACGAATGGAATTCGCCGGGGGCGATTCTGGCGGGTCGGCGCACCGTGGAGCAGGTCGATCACTGGGGCGGCGACAATCAGGGTGTCCCGATCTTCGTGCCCAGTCACAGGCCGCCCGGGCCCTCCGTCGCGAACTATCCGTTGGTCAAGTACGTGAGCGACGGTATCGCGAGCGCAATGGCGCAGGCGAAGACCGCCGCCGGAGACCGGGACGTGTTGATGCTGGGCGCCTATACCGCGCAACGGGCGCTGGAAGCCGGTGTGCTCGACGAGCTGCAAATACACCAGATTCCAGTCCTGTTCGGATCCGGCCGCCGGCTGTTCGACATCCTGCCATCGCGCGTCGAGCTGGAGATCGTTCGGGTGATCGATACGCCCGAGGCCACGCACATCCGCTACCGCGTCCGCCGCTGAGCCCACCGACGCAGCCGTCACGCGGTCGTGGTCGCCAGCATCCAAGCGAGACCGGGCCGGGGACCTGATTGCTGGCCAGGCCCGCCCGGTGAATCGCCCTTAGGCCGCCGCCTTCTTGCGCAGGCGGGCCAGGCGGCGCAGACGCCGCCAGAAGCGGGTCTTCTCGGGCTCGGGATAGGGCTGCAGGTTGCGGAAGAACTCCTCGGCGCAGGCGCGCCACGAGAACTTCTCGGCGAACTTGCGGACCACCGTGCGGTCCAGGTCCAGGCAGGCCAGGCAGGCTTCCTTCAGGCCGTCGGTCTGGCCGGGCGCCAGGACGCCGGCGTTGGAGCCGGGGATGATGTCCACCGGGCCCGGGGCCGAAAAGGCCGCCACCGGCACGCCGGCGGCCATGGCCTCCAGGATCACCAGGCCGAAGGTGTCGGTCAGGGACGGGAAGCAGAAGACATCGGCACCGCCGAAGTAGCGGGCCAGCTCGTCGCCGAACTTGGCGCCCAGGAACTTCACCTCGGGATATTTCTCGGCCAGCTCCTCGCGCTGGGGACCATCGCCGATGACCACCCGCGTGCCCGGCAGGTCCAGGCTGGCGAAGGCCTCGATGTTCTTCTCGACGGCCACGCGGCCGACATTGAGGAAGATCGGGCGGGGCAGGCCCTCGAACGGGTCGGGGTCGCCTTCCGCGCGCGGCTTGAAGATGTCGGTGTCGACCCCCCGCGACCACGGCGACAGGTTGCGGAAACCGTGCTTGGCCAGCTCGTCGCGCATGGTGGGCGTGGCCACCATCAGGCGGCCCGACGGCTTGTGGAACCAGCGCATGTAGGTGTAGCCGGCCGCCAGCGGCAGGGGCAGGCGGGCCGAGACGTATTCCGGGAACTTCGTGTGGTAGCTGGTCGTGAACGGCAGCTTCCATTCCAGGCAGATCCGGCGGGCGGCCAGGCCGATCGGGCCCTCGGTGGCGATGTGGATCGCCTCGGGCTCGAACGACTTGAAGCGCTCCTGCACCGGCTCGTAGGCGCCGATGGCCAGCTTGATCTCCGGATAGGTCGGCAGCGGGAAGGTCGGAAATTGGTCGGGGCTGACGACATCGACCTCGTGGCCCATGGCGCGCAGTTCCTCGACCACTCGGCTCAGGGTGCGGACCACCCCGTTGACCTGAGGTTCCCACGCATCGGTAGCAAGCAGAATTCGCATCAGGCGGCGGCCGGCTCCGGCAACGGCTCTTCGACCACGTCACCAACTGGCGAGTCGACCGCACGCGCGCGGTCGATCACCGACCATGAACGCAGCTTGGCCCACTCCAGGATCTCGAGGCGACCGTCCGCGTGCTCGGCCAGGGCCGTGCAGCTTTCCACCCAGTCGCCGTCATTGATGTATTGAATGCCGTCGATGTCACGCATCTCGGCCTTGTGGATGTGACCACAGATCACGCCGTCCACCCCCCGACGTCGCGCTTCGTCGGCCACGGCGGCCTCGAAGTTCTCGATGAACTGCAAAGCGTTCTTCACCTTGACCTTCAAAAACGCCGACAGACTCCAGTAGCCGAACCCCAGGCGACGCCGCAGGCGATTCACCAGAGTGTTCAGCATGAGGATGGTTCTATAGGACCAATCCCCGAGGAAGGCGAGCCACTTGGCGTGCTGGACGACACCGTCGAACTCGTCGCCGTGGACAACCAGGTAGCGCTTGCCGTCGGCGGTCTCGTGGATCACGTCGCGGGCGACGATCACCCCACCGAAGTGGACGCCGCAGAAGTCGCGGACGCGGTCGTCGTGATTGCCGGGAACGTAGATCACCTCGGTGCCCTTGCGGGCCATGCGCAGGATCTTCTGGACCACGTCGTTGTGGGCCTGGGGCCAGAACCAGCCGCTGCGCAGCTTCCAGCCGTCGACGATGTCGCCCACCAGATAGAGCTTGTCGCACTCGATATGGCGGATGAAGTCCAGCAGCAGCTCGGCCTGGCATCCCCGCGTGCCGAGGTGCATATCGCTGATGAAGACGGAACGATAACGGCGAACGGCGACGTCGGCGCTCATGGTCGAACCCCCGTTGTGCGCCGCCAGATCATTCCGTCCCCGGATCGGAAGATGGCGGCCAACAGCTGGCGATTAAGCTGATTGCGTGTCGCTTTGATGAAATGACGCCGCGGCGGATCTACCGGCTGTTAAGGCGGCGCTTGGCCGGGCCTTACGTTGCGTCAGCCTGGGAATTGAGCAATTTCGGCGCGGTCGTCAAAAAACTGGACGCAATAGCAATCCCTTTGGCCGCTTGGGGTTGCTCTGCCTGTTGCGGTGCAGCAACCCTCGCACTAGATCACCCCGATGGACGCCGCCCGCCTCGCCAAGGACACCCCGAAGTCGCAGAAGACCCGCGCCCGGATTCTGGACTGCGCGATGCATCTGATCGCCGAGGTGGGCTATCACGCGGCCACCAATCCGGCGATCGCCGACGCTGCCGGCCTGACCCGCGGGGCGATGCTGTACCACTTCCCGACCCGCGAGGCCCTGGTCGAGGCCGCCGTCGCCCACGTCCAGGCCGAGCGCTCGACGCTGTTCCGCGCCGCCGCCGAGAATCTGCCGGCCGGCGCCGACGTCACCGAACACGCCATCGACAGCTACTGGGACCTGCTGCACTCGACGCCGTTCCAGGCCTTCGCCGAGCTGGAGGCCGCCGGCCGCACCGACCCGGCCATCCACGCCCTGCTGGCCCCCGCCCAGGCCGAGTTCGACCGCGCCCAGGCCGGCGACCACTTTCTGAAGATCCTGCACGCCGGCGCCGGCCCGCGCTTCCAGGCCAGCCGGGATCTCGCCCGCTTCATGCTGGAAGGCCTGGCGCGCTCGACCCTGACCTACGACAAGGACGGCCGGAAGGAGCGTCTGCTGCAGGTCATCAAGCGCGCCACCCACATGCTGAACCGCAAGGGCGACATCCAGGATCTCTGGCCGGAATAGGCCTAGCCGGACAGCTTCTGGCCCAGCACCTGGCGGATGCGCTGGGCGTCTTCCTCGGAAAGCTCGCCCAGCATGCCGTGGACGTTGGCCGGCAGGTGCGCCGTGGCGGTCTCGGGGTCGCCGAACACATAGTGATCGAAGGTGCTCTTCCATGCGGCCCGCTGATGCGCCGGCAAGGCGCGCAGGGCCAGAACCGCGTGCAGGAAGGCGTCCATGGCCTGGCTGCGTCCGGCCGGCTCGCTGGCCCACCAGTAGTTGGTCAGGAGGTTCACGGGCTCCAGCGAGCGCACGTGGTGCCACCAGAGATACGGGATGTAGAGCGCGTCGCCGGGCTCCAGCTCGACGACCTGGGACACCGCCAGGGCCTGGGCGAAGCGGGGGTGCTTCTCCAGGTCCGGATCGTCGAACGAGACCAGGCTGATCGGCGGGCCGCCGGGGGTCTTCTCGAACGGTCCGATATAGAGGTCGGCGACGGTTTCCGGCGGGAACAGGGTGAAGCGGCGACGGCCGGCGACCACGCAGGCCAGGTTCTCGTACGGATCCTGGTGGGCGGCGACAATCACCCGGTTGCCCAGCCACAGCAGTGGCTCGACTTCGGCCCCCAGCAGGGGCGCGACGTTCTCTTCGCCGAAGCCGGGCAGGTGGGCGCGGGTCGAGATCGACTGGGCGGCCAGGGTCGCCGGACGCTCGGTCTCGCGATTGGCCAGCAGGAACTCGAAGCTCTTGGAAAGGCGGGCGCGGCCGCCCTGGAAGTTAAAGCCCGACAGATCCTCGTTGTAGAAGAACCGCCCATTGGCCTCGGGCGGGACGATCAGGGTGCCGACGGGCTCATGGCGGTCGAAGCGCGAGAGATAGTCGAACAGCGCCGCATCGCCCTGGCGCGCCGCGGCGACCGCCGGCCAGTGACCGACCAGGCCGCGAAACACCACCGGCCGGGCGGCCGGCACGATCTGGTCGTGAAAGCGGTCGGCGTCGACGGCGGTCATTTCGACAATAGCCATGGGCGACCAATAGGTCGTTCCCGCGATCGCGCCTAGACCTTCAGCGCCTTGGGCAGGACCTCGGCGAAGACGTCCAGCTCGGCCGGGGTGGCGGTGCCGACGCGGATCCAGGTCGGGTGCGCCGGGCTGTCGAACACGCGGACCTCGACGCCCATGGAAGCCAGGGTCTTCTGGAAGGCCAGGTTCGGCCTGCCGCAGTCCACGAAGACGTAGGTGCCGTGCGAGGGCGTGTACTTCAGGCCGTTGGCGTCGCAGATCGCGTAGATCTTCTTGCGGCACGTCTCGAGGTAGGTCTTCGCGCCGGCCAGATAGGCCGGATCGCCGTAGCAGGCCGCCGCCGCCGCGAGGCCGGGGCGGCCCTTGTGCGTCGGGATCATGCTCTTCAGCGTCTTCACCCGGTAAGGGCGGGCGGCGATGAAGCCGACGCGCAGGGCGGCCATGCCGTAGACCTTGGAGAAGGTGCGGGCGACGATCACGTCGTGGCCGACGCGGACCAGGTCCATCATCGAGTTGCGCACCGGATCGGGGCTGATCTCGATATAGGCCTCGTCGACGATCACCGGCCGGGTCTTCGACACCTCGATGCAGAAAGCCCTCAAAGCATGCGCGTCCAGCAGCAGGCCGGTCGGATTGTTGGGATTGCAGACATAGACCGCTCCGGCGTTCGTGGCCTTGGCGCGCTCGATCAGGGCCGGCAGGTCGATCTGCTGGTCGGCGGCCAGCGGGACCCATTCCAGCTTGGCCCCCTGGCGCTCGGCATAGAGCAGGGGCGTGGCGTAGCTGGGCTGGGCCGAGACGACGGGGCCGGTCTTGGCGAAGGCGGTCGACAGCAGCGACAAGGCCTCCAGCGAGCCGTTGCACAGGCCGACTTGCTCGGGCTTGAGGCCATCGCGCTGGGCGATCAGTCTGACCAGCGGCGGCTCCAGTTCCCAGCCGTAATAGGCCAGTTCCTCCATCGCCTTGCGGGCGGCCTTGCGGGCGGCGGGCGAGGGACCGAACGGGTTCTCGGTGACGCCCAGATGGGCGCGGATGGCAGGCGGAGCGATCGGGTCGACCGACGTTTCAGCCAGCGCCAAGGTCGGCGCCAGGGCCGCGCCGCCAATCAGAAGTCCACGCCGGGTCGCGTCCATGCGCCGTTCTCCACTCAAAACTCGGCCCTAGTTGAAGCGTGACGATGACAGCCGCGCGACGCCAGGGAGGAGAAAATTCAAGTCGGACAGATCGGAAGGGCCGTCGTGAACTTGATCTGCTCCATCGCGAAGCTGGACGACACGTCGGTGAGCGGCGCGGTGGCGATCAGGCGCTTGTAGAAGCGGTCATAGGCGGCGATGTCGCGGACCACGACCTTGAGCAGGTAATCGACGTCGCCGCTCATCCGGTAGAACTCGATCACCTCGGGCAGGGCCTTGGCGCCGGCCGCGAAGGTGTTGAGCCAGTCCTCGTCGTGACGACCGGTCTTCACGGCGACGAAGACGGTCAGGCCCAGGTCCAGGGCCTCGCGGTCCAGCAGGGCCACGCGGGCGGTGATGACGCCGGCGTCCTGCAGGCGCTTGACCCGTTTCCAGCACGGCGTCTGGGTCAGGCCGACCCGCTCGGCGATGTCGGCGATCGCGACCGTGGCGTCCTCCTGCAGGATGGCCAGGATGCGCCGATCGACTTGATCGAGATCAATCATCTCCAGTGCCCTGAAATCGAAGAATGAAATTCTCCCTACCCCGAGATCGGCGAGCAATCCAGTAATGCCTTTCTTCGAATCGTCACCATGATGGGGAGCCTCGGCAAAGCAGCGAGGCGTCCATGGATCTGTCGTTCACCCGTCACCCGCAATCGGTCGGCGAGACCTATGGCGAGCACATGGGCGTGGCCTGGAGCTTCGGCTTCACCCTGATCGGCGCGGGCCTGGCCTGCCTGGTCCACGGCATCCTGCCCTTCGCCTTCGAGCGCACCGGCAGCCTGACCGTCCGCCGCCTCAACGAGCGCCTGTCCAACCGCTGCGCCAAGGCCGATGGCCATTTCAACGGCGAGGCCGTGCGCGGATGACCGCCGCGGCCCTGCGTCTTGGCGCCGGACGTCTTGGCCCCGGCCTGATAGCCGGCGTGCTGCTGGTGGTGCTGACCAAGCTCCTGGCGCAGAGCCTGCACGCCCCCGCGCCGCTGATCGCGGTGGTGCTGGGCATGATGCTGGGCGCCCTGGGCCTGCAAGCCCAGCTGGGTGCGGGTCTCGATGTCTTCGCCAAGCCCGGGCTGCGCCTGGGTGTCGCCATGATGGGCGCCCAGATCAGCTGGGCCGAGTTCGCCGCCCTGGGCGGCCCGGCCGTGATCGCCAGCGGGGTCGTGGTGCTCGGAGGTCTCGCCATCGGCGCAGCCGCCGGCGTCGCCTTGGGCCTGCCGGTCGCCGAGGCCCTGATCGCCGCCGCCGCCTGTTCGATCTGCGGCGCTTCGGCCGCCCTGGCCGCTTCTCAGGCCGCGCCGGCCAGTGCAGCCAACCAGCGCACGACCGCCCTGGTCATCGTCGGCGTGAACCTGCTGTCGACCTTGGCAATGCTGGCATACCCGCCGCTGGCCCACGCCCTGGGCCTGACCGCGCATCAGGCCGGCGTGTTCTTCGGCCTGTCGATCCATGACGTCGCCCAGGTCGCCGGGGCCGGGGCCTCGGTCTCGCCCGAGACGGCCAGCACGGCGGCCCTGGCCAAGCTGGCCCGCATCGTCTGGCTGGGCCCGGCGGTGGTGCTGATCGGCCTGATGCTGACCCGCAGCAAGGAAGGCGGCGTGGTGTCGGGCCTCAAGGCCCCGCCGCTTTTCGTTCTGGGCTTTGCGGCGCTCGCCGCCGCCCGCGGACTGGGCTTGCTTCCGCCTGCGCTGGTGTCGACCCTGACGGCCTGCTCCAGCTTCCTGCTGCTGGCCGGCGTGGGCGCGATCTCGGCCAAGCTGGGACCCAAGGCGCTGCTGGAGGTCAAGCCCAAGCTGGCCATGATGCTGGGAACGGTCACATTGGCCGTCGCGGTCCTCGCTTACGGCCTGACGAGAATATTCTTCTAACGACAAGGACTTGGCGCGAAACAAAACCAGCGCCATGGTCCGGCCCACGAGTCGTTAGGGGACCTAGCCGTGAGCTTCTGGACGCGCCGCAAGGCGATCGACACCATCACCGCCGGACACGCGGACAGCCACCAGCTGAAGAAGACCCTGAGCTGGTATCACCTGGTCGCCCTGGGGGTCGGCGCCATCGTCGGCACCGGCATCTACACCCTGACCGGCGTCGGGGCGGGCCTGGCCGGGCCGGGCGTCATCCTGTCGTTCCTGATCGCCGGCGCGGTCTGCGCCTGCGCCGCCCTCTGCTACGCCGAGCTGTCGACGATGATGCCGGCGGCGGGCAGCGCCTACACCTACAGCTACGCGGCCATGGGCGAGCCGGTCGCCTGGTTCGTCGGCTGGAGCCTGATCCTGGAATACACCTTGGTCTGCGCGGCCGTCGCCGTCGGCTGGTCGGCTCATGCCCATGGCCTGTTCGCGGCGGCGGGCTTCCCTGAATCTCTGCTGGCCGGCCCACATGTCATCTTGCCGGATGGAGGGCGCGGGATCGTCAACCTGCCGGCGGTGATCATTTCGATGGCGGTGGCGGGCCTCTTGGCCCTGGGCACTCGCGAGAGCGCCACGGTCAACATGATCCTGGTGTTCGTGAAGATCATCGCCCTGGTGATCTTCGTGGCGCTGTGCCTGCCCGCCTTCGACGCCAGCCACTTCACGCCGTTCATGCCCAACGGCTTCGCCGCCCACGTGCCGGCCGGCGCCGGGGCCGACGCCGCCAAGGTCGGTGTCATGGCCGCCGCCAGCCTGATCTTCTTCGCCTTCTATGGTTTCGATGCGGTGTCGACCGCCGCCGAGGAGACCAAGAACCCCAAGCGCGACCTGACCATCGGCATTGTCGGCTCGATGGCCGCCTGCACGGCGATCTACATGATCGTCGCCGCCGCCTCGATCGGAGCCTCGCGCACCGAGGTGTTCTCCAAGAGCGAGGCGCCGCTGGTCTTCATCCTGGAGAGTCTGCAGCATGGCAAGATGGCGCAGCTGGTCGCCCTGGCCGCCGTTGTCGCCCTGCCGACCGTGATCCTGGCCTTCATGTACGGCCAGAGCCGGATCTTCTTCGTCATGGCCCGCGACGGGCTGCTGCCCCGCGCCCTGTCGCGGGTGAACGCCAAGACCGGCACGCCGGTGGTCATGACCCTGCTGACCGGGGCCCTGTCGGCGGTGCTGTCGGGCTTCCTGTCGCTGAAGGACATCGCCGAGCTGGCCAATGCCGGCACCTTGGCGGCCTTCATCGCCGTGGGGCTGTCGGTGATCGTGCTGCGCCGCCGCGAGCCGAACCGCCCGCGCGTGTTCTCGACGCCGCTGTGGCAGGTCGTGGCCCCGGCCGGCATCCTGGGGTGCCTGTATCTGTTCTACAGCCTGCCGGCCAAGACCCAGCTGTACTTCTTGTACGCCCACGTGATCGGCGCGGCGATCTACCTCGCCTACGGCATCCGCAAGAGCGTGCTGGCCCAGCAAGAGAAGGCCAACCAAGCGTAAGGCTTCCATTCTCGAGGGTCATCGCTACAGTCCGCCTCAAAACAAGCGTTTGAAGCTGGGAGAAGAAGCGCATGGCCCTCGATCTGGAAACCCGCGAGCAGTTGCTCGAGACGGTGGCGCGGTTCGTGGCCGAGCGCCTGCGTCCCATCGAGGCCAAGGTCGCCGAGGACGACGCCGTCCCGGCCGACGTGATCGAGGAGATGAAGGGGCTGGGCCTCTTCGGCCTCTCCATTCCCGAAGAGTACGGCGGCCTCGGCCTCAACATGGAGGAAGAGGCGCTGGTGGCCATCGAGCTGGGCCGCGCTTCGCCGGCCTTCCGCTCGGTGTTCGGCACCAATGTCGGCATTGGCAGCCAGGGCCTGGTGATGTTTGGCGACGACGCCCAGAAGGCCAGGTGGCTGGAAGGCATCGCGTCCGGCGAGACCATCACCTCCTTCGCTCTGACCGAGCCCGAGGCCGGCTCCGACAGCGCCGCGGTGCAGACCCGCGCCACCCTGGACGGCGACCACTATGTGCTGAACGGCGCCAAGCGCTACATCACCAACGCCGGCAAGGCGTCCCTCTTCACCGTGATGGCGCGCACCAATCCCGACGTGAAGGGCGGGGGCGGGGTCTCCGCCTTCCTGGTGCCGCGCGACCTGCCGGGGCTGTCCGTGAGCAAGCCCGAGAAGAAGATGGGGCAGCAGGGCGCTCACATCCACGACGTCACCTTCGACAATGTCCGGGTGCCGGTCGAGAACCGCCTGGGCGAGGAGGGCGAAGGCTTCAAGGTCGCGATGCAGGTCTTGGACCGCGGCCGCCTGCACATCGCCGCGGTCTGCGTGGGCGTGGCCGAGCGGCTGATCGCCGACTGCGTGGCCTATGCGTCGGAGCGCAAGCAGTTCGGCCAGCCGATCGCCAGTTTCCAGCTGATCCAGGCGATGATCGCCGACAGCAAGACCGAGGCCTTGGCCGCCCGGGCTCTGGTGCTCGAAACCGCCCGCAAGCGAGACGCCGGCGTCGGCGTCACCCTGGAGGCGGCGGCGTCCAAGCTGTTCGCCTCGGAAATGGTGGGCCGCGTGGCCGACCGGGCGGTCCAGGTGTTCGGCGGGGCCGGCTACGTCGCCGACTACGGTATCGAGCGTCTGTATCGCGACGTGCGGATCTTCCGGATCTACGAAGGCACCAGCCAGATCCAGCAGCTGGTCATCGCCCGCGAGACCCTGAAACGGGGCGGCTAGGTAAAATTGCGGGTGCGGTCGGATGTCGCGGAGCTTCACCATAAAACAGTGTGGCGGAATGCCGCATGGAGGGCGTGTCCCCCTTATCTGCAAGGGCGTTCGCCAGCATCGCTGGCATGAAGCTCGGGATTCGACTTTTCCGCGTGTGCGACACCTTGTCGCCCGCGCGGCGCGAATATTTAAGCCGCCGTTAAGCATGCCCGACGAGCCTGCGTCCGTCTTTCTAAACGGGAATGGGGCGGGCCATGAGCCAGGATCACGCGATCAGCGAACGAGTGGCGTTCATGGGCCTGGACAGCAAGGCGCGGGACGCCCTGCGTGGTTTGCAGCCCGTCATCCGCAAGGCCATCGGCCCGGCTCTGGACGCCTTCTACGCCAAGGTTCGGGCCACGCCAGAGACCCGCAAGTTCTTCAGCGGCGAGCAGCATATCGCCTCGGCCTCGGCCCGGCAGCAGTCGCATTGGGACGTGATCGCGCGCGGCGACTTTGACGACACCTACGTCAAGGCCGTCCGCACCATCGGCCAGACCCACGCCCGCATCGGTCTCGAGCCGCGCTGGTACATCGGTGGCTACGCCGTGGTCGGCGAGCATCTGGTCCGCGCCGTGATCGAGGATCAGTGGCCCACGGGCTTCATGAGCAAGGGCGACGCCGGCAAGGCCGGCGACGCCCTGAGCGCCTTGCTCAAGGCGATCATGCTGGACATGGACTTCGCCATCTCGATCTATCTGGAGACCATCGAGGCCGAGCGCCAGCGCCTGGAAGCCGTCCGCCAAGCCAACGAGGCCAGCCAGAACGCCGTGGTCCAGGCGCTGGGCGAGGCGCTGGATCGCCTGGCCCAGGGTGACCTGGTCGGCCGCCTCCACGCCGAGGTGACGCCGGAATTCCAGAAGCTGAAGGACGATTTCAACAACGCCGTCGGCATCCTGGAGCAGGCCATGAGCCGCGTGTCGGAGGCCACCGACGGCATCCGTTCGGGAACCGACGAGATCGGCATCGCCGCCGACGATCTCTCCAAGCGCACCGAGCAGCAGGCCGCGAGCCTGGAAGAGACCGCCGCGGCCCTCGACGAGATCACCTCGACGGTCCGCCGCTCGGCGACCGGCGCCAAGCAGGCTCAGGACGTCGTAGCCGGGGCCAAGGCCGAGGCCGAACGCTCGGGCGTCGTCGTCGATCAGGCCGTCGCGGCCATGGGCGAGATCGAAACGAGCTCGCGCTCGATCGGCAACATCATCGGCGTGATCGACGAGATCGCCTTCCAGACCAATCTGCTGGCCCTGAACGCCGGCGTCGAGGCGGCGCGCGCCGGTGAGGCCGGTCGCGGCTTCGCGGTCGTCGCCCAGGAAGTCCGGGCCCTGGCCCAGCGCTCGGCCGATGCGGCCAAGGAGATCAAGACCCTGATCGCCAACTCGACCGCCCAGGTCGATCGCGGCGTGGGGCTGGTGGGGCAGACGGGCGAGGCCCTGCGCGGCATCGTCAGCAAGGTCGCCGAGATCGACACGCTGATCGAGCAGATCTCGTCCTCGGCCCAGGAGCAGGCCCAAGGTCTCAACGAGGTGAACACGGCCGTCAATCAGATGGACCAGGTCACGCAGCAGAACGCCGCCATGGTGGAGCAGACGACGGCCGCGACCCATTCCCTCAAGGGTCAGGCCGGCGAACTGATCAAGCAGGTGTCGGCGTTCCGGGTCTCCCAGACCCGCCAGGCCGTCGCGGCGGGCAAGCCCGAGCCCGCCCGCGCCGCGCCGCCTGTCGCACGTCCGGCTCCTCGCGCCGCCGTTCGACCGGGCGCCTCCGCGCCGGTCGCGCGCGGCAACGCCGCCGTAGCGATCAAAGACGAGTGGGAAGAGTTCTGAGGTATAGAGCGCGCAAATGCGTCTCCGCGCCCAAATAGCAGAACGCCCCCGCCGACCGAGTCGGCGAGGGCGTTGTGTTCCCCCTGAACGGGCGAGGCGCTTACGCGCCGCCCGGGAAGCGGAACGGAACCTTCACGGTGCCGGTCTTGGCGCCCATCGGGAGCTTTTCGGCGATGCACATGGCGGCCTTGTCGAAGCCTTTACCGGCGGCGCTGTTGTCGACGACCTTGCAGTCCGACAGCTTGCCGTCCGCGGCGTTGCACTCGAGCATCACCTGCGCGGCGTCGCGGGTGTTCGCGAACTGCTGCAGGCAACGGCCCATCTGGTCTTCGAAGCCGCCAGCGGCCGAAGCGGCCTGAGCGACGAAAAAGCTGCCGGCGATTCCCGCGGCAATAGCGATCGGATATTTCATCCCGCTGCTCCTAGTAATGAAATCCCGTCCCAAGGACGACGCGCCAACCGGACGCAGCGGAAAATTCGCAGGTCGCAGTTAAGATATCCTGAGTCTAAGGCCAATATTCGATATTTACTCTCAGGTAACCATACCCGAAATGTAACGAAACTCTTACTGTGCGACCTGGGCTCTATAGAATCAGCGCTTGGCGGGGTGCGGCGAAATGACTTCCCCAATACGATTTGCGCCCATTATGTCGAATTGGCTTTAACCAAGTCAGAGTCTGTTAGGACTCTATCGGGATTATCCATCTTCAGTTTGGCGGTCCGTGGGCACGGCGCGCCGGTTGGAGGGGACCTCGCGATGAAACGGATTCGTCTCGTCGATCTGCCATTGATCATCAAGATCGGCTTCGCGCCGGCTTTCGCACTGCTGATGCTGGCCTTGATGGCCGGTGGAGCCATCGTCGTTCAGAAGAGCCAGTCGGCCGCTCTGAAGCAGGTCGTTGAGAGCGACATGCGCCAGAACATGGAGATCCAGAAGATCTCCAAGCGCATCTCGAACATCAACGGCGAGCTCTACACGGTGCTGACCCACAAGGCCGGCAACATCGACGTGGCCGGGAACGACGCCCGCATGGCGGCGATCCTGAAGGAGACCGACTCGGTAAAGAAGGACCTGGCCGCGCTGAAGGCCAAGCTTCCGGCCGCCGAGCAGCCTAAGATCGCCGAGCTGATCAAGTCGCTCGACGAATGCCGCAGCGCCATCGACACGGTGAGCGGCATGATCGGCGTCGACTTTGGTATGGCCGTCGGCTTCATTGCGCCGTTCGAGGAACAATACGCCAAGATGACCGGTCTGCTGGACCAGGTCGTCGGCGCCGCCAACAAGCGTATCGAGGCCGAGACCTCCAAGCGTCAGGCCGAAGCCACCGCCGCGATGAGCATCACGGTCGTGCTGTCGCTGATCACCCTGGCCGCCGTCGCGGGCCTGGCCTGGTTCACGGTCATGACGACCCGCAAGTCGATCAACGACATCGCCGGCGCCACCGACAAGCTGTCGAAGGGCGACAACACCATCGACCTCGAGAAGATGACCCGCGGCGACGAGCTGGGCGCCATCGTCTCGGCCCTGAAGGTCTTCCGCGACAACCAGTTGCACCTGGACACGCTCCGTGCGGAGCAGGAGAAGTCGGCCGCCCTCACGGCCGACGAGCGCCGCGCCAAGGAAGCCGCCGCAGCCGCCGCCGCCAAGGAAGCCTCGACCGTCGTCAGCAGCCTGGCCGAAGGCCTGGAGCAGCTGGCCAAGGGCGACCTGACCTTCCGCGTGACCGCCGACTTCCCGGGCGACTATCGCAAGCTGAAGGACGACTTCAACGGCGCCATGGGTTCGCTGCAGGAGACGATGAAGGTCATCGCCGCCTCGACGGACGGCCTGCGCACCGGCGCGGACGAAATCGCCCACGCCTCGGACGATCTGTCGCGCCGCACCGAACAACAGGCCGCCAGCCTGGAAGAAACCGCCGCCGCCCTGGATGAGCTGACCGCCACCGTGCGCCGTACGGCCTCGGGCGCCCGTCAGGCCTCGGACGTGGTCTCGACGACGCGTGGCGAAGCGACGCATAGCGGCCAGGTCGTGCATCAGGCAGTGTCCGCCATGGGCGAGATCGAAAACTCGTCCAAGCAGATCAGCCAGATCATCGGCGTGATCGACGAGATTGCTTTCCAGACCAACCTCCTGGCCCTGAACGCCGGCGTCGAAGCCGCGCGTGCGGGCGAAGCAGGCCGCGGCTTCGCGGTCGTCGCCCAGGAAGTTCGCGCTCTGGCCCAGCGTTCGGCCGAAGCGGCCAAGGAGATCAAGGCCCTGATCTCCAGCTCGACCCAGCAGGTCAGCCAAGGCGTGAGCCTGGTCGGCCAGACGGGCGAGGCGCTGCAACGGATCGTGGCGAAGGTCGGCGAGATCGACGCCCTGGTCACCGAGATCGCGGCCTCGGCCGCGGAGCAGGCGACCGGTCTGAACGAAGTGAACACCGCCGTGAACCAGATGGATCAGGTCACGCAGCAGAACGCCGCCATGGTCGAGCAGTCGACCGCCGCGACGCACTCGCTGAAAGGCGAAACCGCCGAACTGGTCCGCCTGATGGCCCGCTTCCAAGTCGGGTCGGGTTCTTCGTCCTACAGCCGGCCGGCCGTCGCCGACCCGGTTCAACACGCCCCGGCGCGCAACCCGGTGGCCGAGCAGCAGGCTCGCCTGAACACCTTCGCCCGTCCGGGCCGGAGCGGTTCGGCGGCCGTCGCCCAGGCCCCCGCGACGGATGGTTGGGAGGAGTTCTAATGGCCGCCGCGATCGCGCTGCCTGAAACCCTGGATCTGAAGGCCGCGGCCCCTCTGAAGGCCGCCCTCCTGGAACGTCGCGGCGCGGCGATCACGGTGGAAGCCGATCAGGTCCGTCGCCTTGGCGGTCTGTGCCTGCAGGTTCTGCTCGCCGCCCGCAAGGCCTGGGACCAGGACGGTCAGTCCTTTTCCATCAAGGGGCCTTCCGAGGCCTTCGTCGAAACCACCCGTCTATTCGGCGCCGAAGGGGCGCTCCTCTCGGCGGAATTCCAAGGAGCTGAATCGTGACGCGTACGATTCTCACGGTCGATGACTCGCGCACCATGCGGGACATGCTGCGCATGGCCCTGGCCGGCGCCGGTTTCAACGTGGTCGAGGCCGTGGACGGCGAGCATGGTCTCGAAGTCCTGTCGGCTCATCGTCCGGACGTGATCATCACCGACATCAACATGCCCAAGCTGGACGGCTTCGGCTTCATCGAGGCGGTGCGGGTCGACGACGACTATCGCGCCATCCCGATCCTGGTCCTGACCACGGAAAGCGACCCGGCCAAGAAGCAGCGGGCCCGCGAAGCCGGCGCCACGGGCTGGATCGTGAAGCCGTTCAACCCGGAAAAGCTGGTCGACGCGATCCGTCGCGTGGCCGCCTAGGTCCGGCGAGACTTCAGCACCCCGCTTTTGAGTACCCGTTGCTAGACGCGAATTAGGACGTACGGGAATGGACGAGCTAGAGGCCATCAAGGTTACCTTCTTCCAGGAATGCGAGGAGCTTCTCGCTGACCTCGAGGGCGGTCTCCTGGCCATGCAGGAAGGGGCCGGCGACCTCGAAACGGTCAATGCCGTGTTCCGCGCCGTCCACTCGATCAAGGGGGGCGCGGGCGCTTTCGGCCTCGAGCCGCTGGTGCGTTTCGCCCACGTGTTCGAGACCCTGCTGGACGCCGTGCGCTCGGGCTCCGTGCCCAACACGGTCGAGCTGGCCGCCGTCCTGCTGCGCGCCTCCGACATCCTGGCCGACCACGTCAGCGCCGCCCGCGGCCTGGGCGATGTCGACATGGGGGCCTCGGCCGCCATGGCCGCCGAGCTGGAGACCTGGACCGACCCGAACGCCGCCCCGGCCCATGCGCCGGTGGTCGAGGAGGCCGCCCCGGTTGCCGCGCCCGTCGCTGCTGATGACGACGCCATGGATGACGACGACCTCGGCTTCGTCTTCGTGCCCCAGACCATCTCGGTCGAGGCGCAGGCCGCCGACGCCGAGCTGGTCCCCTCGAACGTCTGGACGGTGTCGATCCGTCCGAAGTCGGACCTGTACCGCAAGGCCAACGAGACGGCGCTGCTGCTGCGCGAGCTGAGCCGCCTGGGCCCGATCAAGGCGACGCTGGACGATAGCGCCCTGCCGGCCCTGGAAGACCTGGATCCGGAAGCCGCCTTCGTCACCTGGAGCGTCCGCCTGGAGACCGACGAGGACGAGACCGCGATCCGCGAGGTCTTCGAATTCGTCGACGGCGACTGCGACCTGGAAATCACCCGTGGCGAAGGCAGCGTCGGCGACGCCATGGCCGCGCTGCTGACCGTCGCCGAGGCGCCCGTCGTCGAGCCCGCACCGGCTCCGGAGCCCATCGAGATCATCGCCCCGGCGCCTGTCGCCGAGGCCGCGCCCGTCGCCCCGGCCCCCGCGCCGGTCGTCGAGGCCGCCAAGCCCGCCGCGGCTCCGGCTGCGCCGGCCGCCGCCACGCCGAAGGCCACGCCGGTCGAAGTCCCGGGTCCGGGCCAGTCGGTTATCCGCGTCGATCCCGAGCGTATCGATCGTCTGATCGACCTGGTCGGCGAACTGGTCATCAACCAGGCCATGCTGGCGCAGCGCGTCGGCGAATATGGCATCGCCCCGTCCTCGAACCTGGCCATGGGTCTGGATGAGCTGGAACAGCTCACCCGCGAGATCCAGGACAGCGTCATGGCCATCCGCGCCCAGCCGGTGAAGTCGGTGTTCCAGCGCATGCCGCGCCTGGTCCGCGAAGTCGCCAACATGACGAGCAAGCAGGCTCGCCTGGTGATGGAAGGCGAAAACACCGAGGTCGACAAGACGGTCATCGAGCGTCTGTCCGACCCGATCACCCACATGCTGCGCAACGCCATCGACCACGGGCTGGAGAGCCCCGAGGAGCGCAGGGCGGCCGGCAAGAATCCCGAAGGCGTCGTGCGCCTGGCCGCGCTGCACCGCAGCGGCCGGATCGTCATCGAGGTCTCGGACGACGGCAAGGGCATCAACCGCGAGCGCGTCTTCGGCATCGCGGTCAAGAAGGGCCTGATCTCGCCGGACCTGCAGCTGACCGACGAAGAGATCGACAACCTGATCTTCCTGCCGGGCTTCTCGACCGCCGAGAAGATCTCGGATGTGTCGGGCCGCGGCGTCGGCATGGACGTGGTCAAGCGCTCGGTCCAGGCCCTGGGCGGCCGGATCTCGATCGCCTCGCGTCCGGGGCAGGGCTCGACCTTCACCCTCAGCCTGCCGCTGACCCTGGCCGTCCTGGACGGCATGGTGGTCGACGTCGCCGGTGAGACCCTGGTCGTGCCGCTGGCCGCCATCGTCGAGAGCCTGCGTCCGAAGCCGGAAGAAGTTCGCCCGCTGGGCCCGGTCGGCTCGGTGCTGGCCGTCCGTGATAGCTTCGTGCCGCTGATCGACGTCGGCCAGGCCCTGGGCTACCGCGACGCCAGTCCGCATCCGACCGACGGCGTCGTGCTGCTGGTCGAAGGTGAGGACGGTTCGCGCGCCGCCCTGGTGGCCGACGCCATCCATGGTCAGCGCCAGGTCGTCATCAAGTCGCTGGAACAGAACTATCAGCAGGTCGAGGGCGTCGCCGCCGCGACCATCCTGGGCGACGGCCGAGTCGCGCTGATCCTCGACGTCGACGCCACCATCGCGATGCGCCGCCGGGACGGCGGTGCGCCGCGCCCTACTGAACCCACCCTCATCGCCGCGGAGTAAGTCATGACCGACCATGCCACCGCCACCGGCGCTGACCGCCGAGAACTGATCTCCTTCCGCGTGGGCGAGCAGGAGTACTGCGTCGACATCATGGCGGTCCGCGAGATCCGCGGCTGGAGCCCGGCGACGACGCTTCCGCAATCGCCCGGCTTCATGCGCGGCGTCATCAACCTGCGCGGCGCGGTGCTGCCGATCATGGACCTGGCCTGCCGCCTGGGCATGCCGGTCATCGAGCCGACCGTCCGCAGCGTCTTCATCGTGGTCAAGGCTGGCGACCGCACAGTCGGCCTGCTGGTCGACGCGGTATCGGACATTCTGTCGATCAACGACGACATGGTGCAGCCGACCCCTGACATGGCCTGCGACGCCGTCCGCAACTTCGTGCGCGGCATCATCTCCATCGAAGGCCGCATGATCAGCGAGATCTCGCTGGACCGCATCCTTCCCGAACGCGAGGCCATGGCCGCCTGATGACGACCGCTTCCGCCTCCTCCATGGACCGCCGGGACGCCATCGTCGATGGCGAGTTCGCGTTCACGACCCAGGACTTCAAGCGCATCGCGGCGCTGCTGTACGACCTGGCCGGCATCAGCCTGCCCGACAGCAAGGCGACCCTGGTCTATTCGCGCCTGGCCAAGCGCCTGCGCACCCTGGGCCTGCGCTCGTTCACCGAGTACTGCGCCTTCGTGGCCAGCGACAAGGGCCACGACGAGAGCCAGGAAATGCTCCGAGCGTTGACCACCAACGTCACGCGCTTCTTCCGCGAGCCGCACCATTTCGACGACCTGCGCGCCAACATCCTGGAGCCGGTCGCCGACAAGGTTCGCGCCGGGGGCCGCCTGCGCCTGTGGTCGGCCGCCAGCTCGTCGGGCCAGGAGCCCTATTCGATGGCCTTCACCGTGCTGTCGGTCTGGCCGAACGCTGCGGATCTGGACATCCGGATCCTGGGCACGGACATCGACACCAACGTCCTGGCCACCGGTCGCGCCGCCTCGTACGACGAGAGCCTGCTGGAGGGTATCCCGGCCGCCGCGCGCAACCAGTATTTCGAGCGCGATCCTTCGGACCGCCGCGCCTTCCGCGTCTGCGAGCAAGCGCGCAGCCTGGTCGCGTTCCGCGAACTAAATCTCAACGGTCCGTCCTGGCCTATGAAAGGTCCGTTCGACGCCATCTTCTGCCGGAATGTCGTGATCTACTTTGACGAACCCACCCAGGAACGCGTCTGGAGCCGCTTCGCGCCGCTCATCGCGCCGGGCGGTCGCCTGTATGTCGGCCACTCCGAACGGGTCGGCGCGTCGGTGAGCGCCTTCGAGAGCTGCGGCCTGACCGCCTACAGGAAGGTGGGGCGCTGATGCCGAAGATACGCGTACTGGTCGTCGATGACTCCGCCACGATGCGGAGCCTGATCTCGGCGGCCCTCAATCGTGACCCGGAAATCGAGGTGGTCGGCGGCGCCGGCGACCCGTTCGAGGCGCGGGGCATGATCAAGGCCCTGAACCCCGACGTGGTCACCCTCGACATCGAGATGCCGAACATGAACGGCATCGAGTTCCTCGAGAAGATCATGCGCCTGCGGCCGATGCCGGTGGTCATGGTCTCGACCCTGACCCAGGCCGGCGCCGAGATGACGCTGCGGGCCCTGGAACTGGGCGCGGTGGATTGCGTGGGCAAGCCCGCCGACGCCACCGGCACCCAGGAGGCCCTCGCCGAGATCGTCTCCAAGGTGAAGATCGCGGCCCGCGCCTCGGTCCGCACCAACGCCGGGGCCTCGCCCAGCACGAGCGCTCCGGCGCGCCGCAAGGACTTCATGCCCTCGGGCGACATCGTGGCGATCGGCTCGTCGACCGGCGGGGTTGAGGCCCTGCTGTCGATCCTGCAGCTGTTCCCCGAGACCTGCCCGCCGACCGTCATCACCCAGCACATGCCGGCCACCTTCACCGCCAGTTTCGCCGCGCGTCTCGATCGCGCCAGCGGGGCCAAGGTTCAGGAAGCCACGGACGGCGCCCTGCTGGAGCCGGGCAAGGTCTATGTCGCCCCCGGCGGCGCAACGCACCTGGAGGTCGTTCGCTCGGCCGGCCTGCGTTGCCGTCTGGTCCAGGGCGACCCCGTCAGTGGCCACCGCCCGTCGGTGGATGTGCTGTTCAACTCGGTGGCCAACGCCGTCGGCGACAAGGCGGTCGGGGCCATCCTGACCGGCATGGGCCGCGACGGGGCCCAAGGCCTTCTGGCCATGCGTAAGGTGGGGGCCAAGACCCTCGGTCAGGACGAAGCCTCGTGCGTCGTCTACGGCATGCCCCGCTCTGCTTTCGAACTTGGCGCGGTGGAGAAGCAGGTTTCCCTGTCCTCCATGGGCCAGTCCATTCTCGATCTGGCCTCCGCGAGGCGATGAACCATGCCGCAAGCTAGCTCCATCTCCGTTCTCGTGGTCGACGACCAGCTCACCATGCGGGCTCTGATCCGCAATGCGCTGCAGCAGATCGGCTTCAAGGACATCCGTGAGGCGCCCGATGGCGAGGAGGCTCTGAAGAACCTCCTGGCCAAGCCGGCCAACCTCGTCATCTCGGACTTCAACATGCCGAAGATGGATGGCCTGGCGCTGTTGCGAGCCGTGCGCTCGCACCCGCCGATCCGTCAGACCGCCTTCGTCATGCTGACAGGCCGCGCCGACCGTGAACTGGTCCAGCGCGCCGTGCAGTTCGGCGTCAACAACTACTGCGTCAAGCCCTTCACCGTGCAGGGCTTGAGGGAGAAGATCGAACAGGTGTTCGGACAGCTGACATGACGCAATTCTCCCATAACGACGACCCGGAACGGGCGATCAAGGTTCACGTGACCCAGGGCGAAAGCCATGTGACGGCCGACCCGCAGGTGGTGATGACCACCGTGCTGGGCTCGTGCATCGCCGCATGTATTCGCGACCCGCAGGCGGGCGTGGGCGGCATGAACCACTTCCTGCTGCCGGAAGGCGATGGACGCGGCGGCGGCGGCGACGCCGTCCGCTACGGCGCCTACGCCATGGAACTGCTGATCAACGACCTGCTGAAGCGCGGCGCCCGCCGCGAGCGGCTGGAAGCCAAGATCTTCGGCGGCGCCAAGCTGTTCGACGGTCTGTCGGACGTCGGCGCCAGCAATTCGGCCTTCGCCGAGCGGTTCCTGCGCGACGAAGGCATTCCGATCGTCTCGTCCAGCACCGGCGGGGTCTCGGCCCGTCGCGTCGAGTTCTGGCCGACCTCGGGCCGGGTGCGCCAGCGCCTGGTGGCCGTCGACAACGCGCCGCAGGACGTCCGCCGTCCCGCGCCTCCCCCGATGCCCGCCGCGTCCAGCGGCGACGTGGATCTGTTCTGACGCCCATGACCGCTTCGCCCCAGCCGTCGCCGCCGATCGCCCCGTCCGAGGAACACCTCGCCGTCGGAGAGCTGTCGCGTCGTCTGGCGGCGGAGCTGGCCTCGGCCGCCGCGATCTGCCGCGACTGCGAGCACCTGGTCGGCGACCTCGCCAAGGAGGGCGGCGCCACGGTCGAAAGCCTCTCGCGCCTGCAGGCCCTGGACGAGCTGAGCCAGCGCCTGCACGGCCTGTCGGAAGTGCTAGAGCGCATCGGCAGCCACGCCTCGGGCGAGTGGAGCATGTCGATCACTCCGGTGCTGAATGGCCTGGGTCTGGCCGACATGGCCAAGCGCCTGCGCGCCGAGGAAGAGTCCGGAAGTCGCGCCGAGGCCGGCGAGCTGGACTTCTTCTAGCGGCCGATGCCGGAAGCGCTTCTCCCCTCGGCACGGATCAATCTCGAACGAGCCACGGTGCTCGTACTGGACGACAACGGCGCTTCGCTGGACATTTTGTCGCAGGTCGTCTCCGGCTTCGGCGTCAAGCAGCTGCATCGCGCCGAGACCGTGATGGACGCCCAGTCCCTGGTCCGCACCAAGACCTTCGACCTGATCATCAGCGATGTGCAGATGCCCGTCACCGATGGCATCGAGTTCATCGAATGGCTGCGGAAGGAAAGCGGCGAGACCAACCGCTATGTCCCGGTCATCCTGGTCACCGGTCACACCCGCACCTCGCAGATCTTCAAGCTGCGCGACGCTGGGTCGAACTACGTGGTGGCCAAGCCGATCACGCCGAAGGTGCTGCTGGAACGCATCTTCTGGGTGGCCCGCGAAGAGCGGCAGTTCATCGAATGTGACAACTATGTCGGTCCGGACCGACGCTTCAGGCACGAGGGTCCCCCGCCCGGCTCGGACGGCCGGCGGAAGGACGACCTCCCGGCGGAGGTGGGCGAGGCGCAGGCGCCCAACATGTCGGACGACGAAATCGCCAACTTGATGCGCCCAGCGAAGGTGCAGATATGACCGTCCGCAAGTTCCGCCCGCCCAACCGGCTGGCCTCCATGATCAAGGACAAGGGCGGCATCCTGGCCAAGGACGCCGTCGCCGCCGCCGAGGCGGGCGTGGAAAGCCTGCGCGAGGCCTCGATGGCCGCGCTGGACGAGTCCCTGGCCGAGATCGAGCGCCGCTTCGGCAAGGCCGCGGAGAACCGCGCGAACGAGAGCTTCGAGGTCCTGTACCTGCTGGCCTCGAAGGTCATCGACGTCAGCATCTTCGTGGCCGACGCCGGGATCGACAAGGCGGCGATGTCGCTGTGCGGCCTGGCCGACAGCTGCGCCGAGATCGGCGCCTGGCGCTGGGATGCGGTGGACGTCCACCTCAATGCGCTGAAGCTGCTGCGGGCCATGGGCGCCCAGCTGCCGCCCGAGCAGCGCGACGCCATGCTGCAGGGCCTCTACCAGGTCAGCCACTACCGCCCGGAAGAGGGCTGAAGCCCCTTTCCGGGCCTGTGACGTAACGTCGCTATGTGTCGCAAAGGCAACGGGGCGGCGAGTCTCGTAGGATGTGACCGCTTTGTGGCCTTGTCGGCCAGGGCGGGCTTTGTTAGCACTCTGATACCGGTGTCAAAAACCATAGTTCGCTTCTGACACCGGTAGCAAAATGAAGATTCAAAAAGGCTGGAGCCGATCTCGTGGGAAGGACGCGAGCTCGAGACGAAGGCTGAAGGCGGCGGAATGTCGCCTGGAACGACCAATGGTCGACACGGGAGGAGGTTTTATGTCCAAGAAGAACACGGGACGGGTGCGCGTCCTGCAATACGGCGTGTCCGCTGGCGCCCTGGCCCTGGCGATGATCGCCGGCGCCGCTCAAGCTCAAGATACCCAGGCCCCCGCGGCCCCGGCCGACGCGGGGGAAGTCGAAGCTGTCGTCGTGACTGGCTTCCGCGCCTCGCTGGCCAACGCCCTGGACGTCAAGCGTCGTGAGAACGACCTGGTCGACGTCATCAAGGCGCAAGACATCGCCGACTTCCCGGACCTGAACCTGGCCGAGTCGCTGCAGCGCGTGCCGGGCGTGTCGATCGACCGCGACGGCGGCGAAGGCCGCACGATCACCGTCCGGGGCCTGGGCCCCGACTTCACCGTCGTGCGCCTGAACGGCCTGGAAGCCCTGGCCACCACCGGCGGCAAGGACAGCTCGGGCGGCGCCAACCGCGGCCGCCAGTTCGACTTCTCGATCTTCGCCTCGGAGCTGTTCAACAGCGTCACCGTGCGCAAGTCGACCTCGGCCATGAACGAGGAAGGCTCGCTGGGCGCGATCGTCGACCTGCAGGCCGCGCGTCCGTTCGACTTCAGCAAGTTCACGATGAGCGCCAGCGGCAAGGTCGGCTGGAACGACCTCTCGCGAAAGAGCGACCCGCGCTACACCTTCCTGATCAGCAACCGCTGGGACACCGGCATCGGTGAAGTCGGCGCCTTGCTGTCGGTCGCCTACGCCACCCGCGCCCAGCGCGAAGAGGGCTCCTCGACCGGCCGCTGGGAAAACCCGTCGGTGGCGTTCAACTCGTCGACCGCCTTCCCGTGCTCGGGCGCGGCCTACAATCCGGTCAGCGGCCCGGCCCTGACCTGCGCCCAGATCGGTACGGTCACCGGCGGCACCTCGCCGACCGTCACCGCCGCCAGCGGCACCGCCAACAACCTGTGGCACCCGCGGATCCCGCGCTACGGTCGCCTGGACTATGATCAGAAGCGCCTGGGCGTCACCGGTTCGCTGCAATGGCGTCCGACAGACCGCTCAACCCTGACCTTCGACGCGATGCTGGCCAAGTTCCAGAACAACCGCGACGAAACCTATCTGGAAATCATCTCGTTCAGCCGCAGCGGCGCGGGCCTGCCCCAGACCGACGTCGTCAACTTCACGGCGGACAGCAAGGGCAACCTGATCAAGGGCACGTTCGACGACGTCGACGCCCGGGTCGAGTACCGCCACGACGAGCTGAAGACCGAGTTCAACCAGTTCTCGCTGACCTATGACACCAAGTTCGGCGAAGCCGGCCACCTGGCCGTCGGCTATGGCCAGTCGCGCTCGATCCAGGACAACCCGGTCCAGACGACGTTCTCGTTCGATCGCTACGACAGCGACGGCTACAGCTACGACTACTCGGCCAACGACAAGCTGCCGAACTTCAACTACGGCTTCGATGCGACCAATCCGGCCAACTACGTCTACAGCGCCAGCAACGCCCTGGGCGACGCCTCGCTGCTGCGCATGCGTCCCAGCAAGGCCGTCAACACCTTCAAGACCTTCCATGCCGACGTCGACTACCAGATCCTCGACGGCTTCAAGCTGCGCTATGGCGGCAATTACAAGGAATACGGCTTCAATTCGTGGGAAAAGCGCCTCTTCTCGCGCAACCTCGCGGCGACGGGTACGACCTTCACCGCCGAGGCCGGCTTCGGCCTGCCCGCCGGCACCACGATCGCCGACGTCTCGCGCGTGATCAGCGGCTTCGGCCGCGGCCTGGACCTGCCCTCGGGCGTGCCGACCTCGTGGCTGGCGCCGGATCTGGCCAAGCTGCAAGCCAAGCTGGGCTATGACTGTAACTGCATCAACGCCAACGGCGACTTCCGCCTCAGCGTCCTGAACCAGTTGGGCGCCCTGCGTCAGATCACCGAGAAGGACACCGCCTTCTACCTGCAAGGCGACTTCGACTACGACATCGCCAACATCCCCGTGCGCGGCAATGTCGGCGTGCGCTGGGTGAAGACCGAGCAGGCGGCCCTGGGCCACTACAACACCGGCAGCGTGACGACGCCGGTGGCCACGCCCTTCGGCACGATCTCGACGACCGTCCCGACCGACGCGATCCAGACGACCTCGCGCCAGTACACCAACACCCTGCCGTCGCTGAACGTCTCGGCCCAGCCGTGGGACAACTTCTACGTCCGCTTCGCCGCCGCCAAGGTGATGACGCGTCCGCAGCTGCAGAACCTGACCCCGGGCTATACGTCCAGCAGCCAGTCGGCTCAGACCCTGACGCGCGGCAATCCCGACCTGAACCCGATGCTGTCCAACAATCTGGACCTCAGCTTCGAGTGGTATCCGGACAAGGAAACGCTGTTCTCGGTGGGCGTCTTCCAGAAGGACATCAAGTCCTACATCCAGACCACGGCCGTCGCGATCCCGTACTCGGAGACCGGCCTGCCGACCAGCCTGCTGACGAACGGCAACACCGTCGACACGCTGTTCACGGTCACGACGCAGATCAACAGCCCCGGCGGCAAGCTGAAGGGCTACGAGATCTCGCTGCAGCGTCCGTTCACCTTCCTGCCGGCGCCGTTCGACGGCTTCGGCGGCATCGTGAACTACACGCACGTCGAGAGCGACATTCAGTACGTGATCAAGAACCCGACCTATGCCGGGACGCCGCGGGTGCAGACGGCTCCGGCCGTGCTGATCACCCAGCCGCTGCTCAACCTGTCGCCCGACGCCTACAACGCGACGCTCTATTACGAAAAGGCCAACTTCAAGGCCCGCGTCTCGGCCTCGTATCGCGACCCGTACCTGATCCAGGTGGCCCCGTCGGCGACCAACAACAACGATGTTCGGATCAAGGAAAAGACCCTGAACATCGACAGCCAGATCAGCTACAACTTCAAGAACTTCACCGTCACCCTCGAAGGCATCAACCTGACCGACGAGAAGGACAGCAAGGTGGACGATTCGACCCGCATGGCGTCGGAAGAGTACGTGCACTACGGCCGCCAGTACTATCTGGGCGTGAAGTGGAAGTTCTAGGCTTTCACGGCTCGCTGAGCTGAAACGAGAAGGGCGCTGACTGCGAGGTCAGCGCCCTTTTGCTTTCCGGCTGTGGCGGCGATGGTTAGGCCGCGACGCCGTCGATCCAGGTGGCGGTGACGTTGAGTTCCGCGTCGAGCAGGCAGAGGTCGGCGGCATGGCCCTGGGCAATGCGCCCGCGCTGGCCGTCGAGGCCCAGGAACGCCGCCGGG
>Ga0209676_1000396_pt1 | contig 79502 bp, 57 predicted proteins | sample AraplaCvi_mLB_r2_FD_184282 | JGI IMG/M metagenome (GOLD analysis project Ga0209676, IMG submission 184282) | Arabidopsis root microbial communities from North Carolina, USA - plate scrape MF_Cvi_mLB_r2 (SPAdes) (version 2) | ecosystem: Host-associated > Plants > Roots > Endosphere | place: USA...
GCTACTTGAACTCGATGTCGAAGTCGCCGTCGACCGGACTGATACCCGCGAGGCACCGCCACGCCGCGTAGTAGTCGACGGTGTCCGATAGGTGCGTGGCTCTCTCTTGGTCGTCGCTCGATTGCTCGCTCTTCTTGTCCTTCTTGTAGTCCGCAGTCAGCGGTGCCCGCTGCATCGATACGATCGTGCTCTTCGCTTCGACGGGATGGAAGCGCATGTGCATACCGTCTTCCCTTGTCTCGCTTAGTATCCCTTCCATGAGCTTATGGATCTCATCCTTCAAAGGGTTGTAGGTAAGCGGGCATAGTACCACGTCCCAGCCTGCCCTGATTAATATCTCGGCAAACTCATCAAATAAAGTTATCCAGGTGCCGTCTGATTTCTTTTTAGCACCGGCGCTGGCATTCAATCCGTTCCTATCCCCTGTTAGATACAGGGTCTTCTTGTAGTGGCCAGACAGCTGCTCGACCAGCTCGGTGGCCAGCGTCTGCGACATCGACATATCGGGGTCGGGTTCCTTCACGAACACATTACGCACGCAATGCTGCGGCTGGCCGCGATCCTGCCAAACAGTGCAGCTGGTAAAGTGGGCATTAAAGTCGACCACAGTAACCAGCTCCTGATAGGGAGAATAAAAGTTTTCGAAATCGATGTCCTCGTGTCTCTCCGAGAGCATTGCGTAAAAGCCTTTCGGGATCTAGGTCAGGCGCATTCCGTTTACTTCGACATTGAATTCCAGCTTGGTGAGCTTCTTTTTGAGGTTGTCGACGTAATTGCCGGGCAAGAAAACTTGATTGTCTTTTGTGGTAACCTGTGCGAAAAAATACCGGTCTGGCTCTTCCAGCATTAGCTTCTCAATATCGAACATCCATTCGCCACCGGAGCCGTAGGGTGGGGAAGAAAATACGGAAATCAGCCAGTGCAAATTAGAGTGGTATTTCCCCTTATTGGCGCGGATACGGCCTTCGAGGATTTTTAGCCATTCCCTTTTAAAGAGCAGGGCTTCGTCCATGAAGGCGGCGAAACCGGCGATCGCGTTGCCGGTGGCGTGTGTGATTGACGCGGCCAAACTGACCACGGAAGCAATAAAACCGAATTTTAAGAGGCTTTTCATAAAGAAAATAAGTGTGTTTGAATGGATACAGGATTGAAGCGGGCTACCGGATTTTGTACCCGGTAGCCAATCGGAGGGGGGGGGACTGGTCGTTTCTGAAAAGCCAGTCGCCAGTGGCGAAGTCGAAGTCGAGCGACGCGCGGATAGTGATCTGGCAGCTCTTAATTGCATTCACAATGTTGAACGTAAATGCCTCCGGGTTTTCGTTGCACACAAACAAAAGGTTTTGTGGCGGGGTGATCGTGATCGCATCGGAACCATTCAGACCCGGATCAACGACGAATTTCATGTTTGAATAGTCGTCGAGCGTGTCGGGGTGGTCAGCCGGGCCGACGTGGGTCGGGAACTTCGCCTAACGGTTACGACGGTACTTGTCATACGCAACGCGAGAGCAGTAGACGCCCAGCTCTTGATGGAGCAGGTTTTCGTCAGTGGATGCCAACAGCTCGGCCACGCCGTTAAACTGTGCGTAAGCGTTCGCGTCGGTCAGGGCGGTACCGTCGAAAATGTGGCCGGATGCGATGTCGCCACCGACCTGCGATTCGGCAATAAACTTGGTCAGGAAACCGTCTGTAAGCGATGCCGCGCCAGATCCTGCCGCATTGTAAACACCGCGCCATGCAGTTTTCAGGCGAAGGAAGCAGCGGGGTTTTATCGCGGCTCTGTACGACGGTGAAATCGCGACGGAGCGTTTCCGCGCCGTACTTAATCGATTCTTGAATGATTGCGCCGCCGCCCTGGGTGGTGCGCATTAGCTCTTCATGAAAATTGTTAAAATCAATTGCAGGCATAGCCAAAGTGTAGGTATAGTGGAAAAAAGAAATACAAAAAGGGTTTAAGCCGCGCCGCGCAGGCCTGCCGGGCTGGTGCGCCCGGCGCGGCCTAACGTTTGCTACTTGCCGTTAGCCCTATTGTAGACTTCCAGCGCGTGAGCGTTGTACGAAGCCATATCCGATTTGCCCCGACTGTTTGCGTCTTCGTTGGGCTTGCCGGTTCCGGCTTCGGCAGCTCTTTCATGCTGCGCTTTGTACTTGTCGCGCTCTCCAGTTAATGTGGCGATCTGCTCGTTAAGTTTGGTTTGCAGCGTCCCGGCTTCGGTTAGTTGCCCGGTCAGCTCGGCGACTTTGTCGTTTGCTGCTTTGAGATCTGCGGCCAGCTGCGCGGTGGCGGGGTCGGCAGCGGCCGCCGCGTTGAGTTTGGCGTCAAGTTCTGCCGCGTCTTCGGCGAACTGGTTAAACTCTTCGGTCGAGAGTTTTTCTGAAATCGCAATTCCGGAGCGCCCGAAAAATGAGGCGATAGCCCCGGCAAAAGTTTTGCTCATGTGTACAGTGGTTAAGAATGAATTACGATTTTTTTGCCGCCTTGATCGCGTCGGCGAGCGTTCCCAGCCGGTCGACGAGTCCGAGCGATAGCGCCTGTTTGCCTTTGTACATTTTGGCGCTGAATACTTCGTCGGATTTAAGCCGTCCCGCCCGTCCCCTTCGAACGTAGCCGACAAATGCTTTGCGGGCGTCGTTGAGATCCTGCTGGATTTCCGCGCGAAGCTTTTCGTTTAGCGGCTCGTAGGCATTCCAGTCGCGCCTTGTCTTCCGAGCCGTCAGCGCGAAAAATTTCGACCTCGTAGCCCTCGTTTTCCATCGCCTTTTTTTGGTTCACATAAACCATGAGCACGCCGATACTGCCGATCTCTGCGGAAACGGAATTTTCCATGACCATTTCATCGGCTTGGCTCAATGCGAAGACACCGGCGCTGGCACACAGGCCATTCACGTAGCCGACAACCTTTTTACGAGAATCACGAATCGTATTTGCAAGCAACTCCGTACTATCGACTGTGCCGCCCGGGGTATGAGTAGAAATAACTAACGCCTTTACTTCTGGTTGAATGTTTGCGCGCTCGATGATGCGTGCTAAAAACTCATTGCCTCCGCTCTCACAAATCCCAAATCTGCTCATGGTGCCATTGAGGTTAAAAATAGCAACACCATCAGTCCCGTAACGAAGTGCCGATGTCAACGCTAAGTCAATTGGATCAAGACCCGCAAATCACTGTTTTTCTCTGGTCGAATCATCAGTCCAAGAATACGATGGTATAAGGGCATTCCCTGCTTCAATTCGGGGTAAGATGATGTTCTGAAGCCTTGCCGCGTCCTCATACTGCATAAACCAAGCTCCACCCAACGCCTGAAGTTTTAAAGACATACTTTGTTAATTTTTGTGTCCTGCGAATTTCTTTTGGTATTTTTAGTTTCGAAAGGACACGTTCCGAACTAGCCGTGCAACCCTCATGATGTTGATGAATTTGAACTTGTATGATACATTACATTCGATTTGACGGTCGAGTATATCGACTAGCTAACCCCAATGAAGTGAATAGCTCCCAGAACGTTTATTCGATTGTCGTAGGTAAAAATGGGACGGGTAAGAGTAGATTGTTGAAAGCTATTGTGAGTGGCTTTAATAAAAAGTCGCAATCAGACCTGTTCGATATTTTTGATGGCAGATTCGCCGAAAGCGACTACCATGGCATAAGTGCTGATTCTCATCCGACGAAAATTATTGCAATTTCGACGAGTCCATTTGATAAATTTCCAGTCCCAGGGCGAGGCCGTCCTACTGCCGGATATACTTATTTGGGTGTTAGAGATGTATCAACTTTAAATGTAGGGGTTGGGTATATGTCCAAGATTGTGTCCAAACTCATGGAAAGCTTGAATGACAACTATTTTGCTCATTGGGAGAAAGTATCGATGGCTCTCACCTACTTAGGATATTCTGGTGCCCTTTCTGTAACATTTGGTTTTTCAAACGTCAAACGAATTCGTGAGGATTTAGAAGATCGCAACGAAGAGCTTTTTCGCGTTGGATATGGCCATACGTCCGGTAGATCTTTGAATAGCCAGTTTTTTGTCACGGACAAAGGAAAGTTGGATTATGAAAAAATAGATAGATTGAAATATTATCTGACTGGAATTGAATCTGGGAAGTACCCAGTTTATGGAAATAAAGTTTCGGTTACCTTTCATGATGGCGGGGTCAATTTACAGAATAGGTTCCAACTGTCAGATATAATTTTTCTATTAAACTGCGGCTATTTTAGATTACGCAACGTAGAGTTTTCTAGGGGAGAAGCTTTTCAATCGCATCTTTCAATTGTAGACTCCAGCTCTGGACAGCAAAGTATTATTCTTGGAATTTTAGGAATAGTGAGCCAAATTCAAAATGGGTCAGTTGTATGTATTGACGAGCCGGAACTTAGCCTTCATCCTGAATGGCAAGAGAAATATATTCAGCTATTAATCCAAGTTTTTTCTCATTTTACAGGCTGTCATTTTATAATTGCAACTCATTCTCCACAGATCGTATCAAAGCTTGATTCCCACAACTGTTACTTGATTGATATCGAAACTGCCGAGACTGTTAATGCTAATTATGTAATTAACAATTCCATTGATTTCCAATTGGTCAATGTTTTTAAGACGCCAGGGTATCGGAATGAATATCTTAGTCGAATCGCATATAGTGTGTTTACGAAGGTTGCACGAAATAAAAGATTTGACGAGGAAGATTTACACAATTATCAAGTTCTTGATGTTGTGTTTTCTAAATTGAGTCGCGAAGATCCTTTGGTGGATATTATTGAATTAATTCGAGAATCTTATAATACATATGCCAGAAATTAACAGTATCTACGTTTTTGACAAGCTCTTCAAAGATAGATTGAAGCAAAAGTTCGAGATAGCTGATATGAGTCATACAAATTGGGGCGATGATGATATTGAAGATATCAGAATCTCAATTAGAGATTTTTATCGTATCGCTCAAAAAGGACTTTGTTGCTATTGTCGCACAAATATTTCATTGAGATCTGCATCAAATAGCCACATTGAGCATATCGCCCCTAAGTCCAGATATAAGCAATTTATTGCTGTTCCCAATAACCTTTGCGTTGCATGTGCCGATTGTAATGAGACAAAAGGGAGCTCCGATGTATTCGCTCGATCAGGTTTTAAGCGATATCCGAGCAAGTCGGAGGCGTTTCTAATTTATCATCCACATTTTGATAACTTTGACGATCATTTTGAGAATCGAGTTAATGTTTTTATAGGTCTTACTCGGAAAGGAGAGTATACGATTTTACTTTGCGATATTAATCGAGTGCATAAAAGGTTTCGAGTCCCACCACCTGATCCAAGAGAAGGTGAATTGCACGATTTGTTTTTTAGATTTATGAGTGAAACTGACTTTTATAAAAAGATGGACTTGCAAACTCAATTAAGAGATAAATTATCATAAATAGTTCCGTCAAGTCATTACTAATCAAAGTCAAATGTGAAACTCACGTCGAATTCGCAGTTTACAACGTCGAGATATTCCTGAAAAGACCAATCCGGTAACCACTCGAAAAAGATCTCTCCGAGAGGGATCGGGGGGATACTAAGCCCGTCCTGTTTGGCCGTAAAAGTGACTTCCTTGCGACCGGTGCCTTTTTCGGGGAGCACGGCTTTTACGTCGAAAAGCAGCGGCACGTGCTTCTGTCCGAGCCAATATTTTTGCCCGTCGTTTCCTTCGACGATCACATTTACCGGGTAATCTTTCAGGATCGCCATAAGCCGCACCACGTCGTCTTCGTAGCCCAAATGCTTGAATTCGAGTGCATGCGTAAAGCCTGCGCCGATCTTCATTTCGCTGTCGAATTTGGTAGAGTCGAACCATGCTTCGATTTCGACGATCCCCTTACCGGGCTTCAATGGAATGCCACCCGAAAAGCTGCCGTACTGCATGGCCAGCTCATAAGTGAGAAATTCGCGATCCAGATCTCTGGCGTAGATCATGTAGAGCCTGCGAGCGCCGCCCAAGTTAGCGCCCTGGCATTTGTGTTGTAGTCCTATCAGCGTATTGCACATAGTGTGAGGTCGTTAAAGTAGTTTAATAAACAGCCCGGAAGTCGCACTTCGGAGTGGCGACTCCCGGTCGCATGGCCTCCGGGCTGTAAGGTGTATTCAACCAATCAATCAATTACGCCACCATTTTCGACCGAAAACCCGTACGAAAATGTAGGCGATCGACATTTGCCAGTCGGGTACGCCGTCTTCGAGGCACCGCAGGGCGAACTCGACATCGGCGCGGAGCCGCGCCTGCTTTTCGCCGAATTCGGCTTCTCCGAGGCGGTTGTCGTATGCGTAGTCGTGCGCGATAGCCGCGTTTGCCATTCTTCCATGTGGCGGCATTAGTGGCCAGAGCAGGCGGGGGATGGTGGCGAAATCGGTGCGGTACCCGGCACGGATCACCATGCCGGGTAGTTTTGATTCGACCGCGCAGTCTTCCACGACCTCCCACCAGTTGAACTTGTCGGGGCTTTTGCGAAGGCGTATGTCGGGGTACTGCGTCATTTAATTAAAGCGCTTTAACGCGTCGGCTTCCATGACGGCACCGGTCGCGATGGTAAACGGATTTGCCCCGTTTTCGACGGCAGCTTTCAGCCAGTCGTATTGGCCGACAGATCCTTCCGGATAGTTGCCGGATTCGTCAGGGAAAACGAGCGCCCCGGTTTCGGGGTTTACTTTGCTGGTGTTGTCTGCCATGAGCAGGAACGGCTCTCGCTCGATCGCGCGGAATGAGTTTAGCCGGTAGCCGTTTTGATCGAAGTGTTCGATCATGCAGATTAGCGTCACCGATTCGTTCTGGTAGTCTTCGTTTCGGCCAACTACGGCGATTTTGCGAACTACGTCGGGATAGCCCGGTGACGGGCTGATCGCGATGGTTTGGAGGTTTGGCATGGTGTGAAAAATTAGAAAGTTGTCCAGGCGATTTTTTTGATTATCCCGCCCCGCTTTTGATACAGGAAATTGCTATCGGCTAGGATCTCGCCTTCGGAAACCCTTGCATCGGTGTTGCTGGTAGGGGTGAAGGTTCTAAAAATGTTGCGATCGCCGACCAGCGTGGACTCGGTCGCGCCAGTACCGAGCGTAAAAGTCGAGTTTGTGGATGTGCGACTGTAAATTGCCAATCTCGACGGCGCTCCTTCATTGGTATTGAGCCCTGCGCCCCCATAATTTGCGAAGTATGCATTATCGCCGACCGTAACCGTAGCGTTTTCAATAAAGAAATTCAACGCTTGGAAGCGGAACCCGGCTTTCATAAATGCGGGGGTGGTAATGGTAAAGGCTCCCTGCCTCCATAAATAGTCAAACTGATTCCCCGCACCGGTGGAACCAGTACCGCCTTCTACGACCACTGTTCCGTTTACTCTCACGTTTGCATTGTTACATGCAAAAATGATACGGTAGTTACCTTCGCCGACCACAATACTATTACTGTCGATGATTGTGCGCTTTTTAACCGTGAGCGTTGCCCCGGATTTTACGTGTACAAAGATTTCCGGTACGGTGAATGAGACGTCGGTATCTACGATTACATTTCCGCTATTGATCAGGACGTTTAGTGATTGGCATTTGCCGGAAGCCAATTCGGCAACACGCGTAAATGTTTTTACTGCTCCGGTCGCGGTGGTGCCGTTGTCGATACCGGAACGGGTGTCGTTCCCAACATCGCCGCGCACATTGATTTCCATGCTTACGCTAAGGCTTCGTGAGATCATTCCGGCTGTGGCCGCGTCGACGCTTGCAACGGCAGCAGATACGCCCGTCGCGATTGCTCCCCACATGCTTTTAAGCATGGCGCGAACCACGGCGGCGGTGTTAGACTGAGGTGGAGCGGGAGGGGAACTTTTGAGATTTCCGTCGATAATACCCTCGATTTCGGCGGTGGGGGGATTCCAAGGCATAGTGTGAGATTGTTTAAGAGAAACTTATGTCGAAACTGTAATCGAACTCTTTTGATGGGAAAAGCGCTTCCGGATCGACACTTCCGATCCATAGTGCGGGGTGCCAGTTGGAGCCGGAAACAGACAGCTGCTGTGCGTTGGTTGAAGAAACGGATCTCGCCCACGAAAGCCGTAGCCCGTTACTCTTTGTGCCAGCCATGTAACAAAAGCCCGCTGTGTCGCGGAAAATGGCGATAAACCTGCGGTTCTGGTTCCGGTAAACCCATTCGACGATTTCCGAAGCAATGCTCGGGATGGGCACCGAGATCTGCGGGCTATACGAAGCGCCTGCGGGGCTGGATTGTAACCCTTCCGAGAAAGTGGCGGTTTTCGCCCGCAGCTTTATCTCGGTGACGAGCGGAACGCCGCCCGGCTTCGACCCGGCGAGCCATAGAGGATTTCCCGTAGAGAGTGCCTGATCCGCAATATCCATTGTGGGGTACACGTCGTAGGCGGCGCTGTCGCAACCGATCAGGTATAAGTGAGTGAGCCAGCCGGTCGCGACTGGCCCACATTTGACGCCGATACTTTCCAAATTTCCAAACATGGGGCGAAAATTAGGGCTTTAAATGGCGGCTGGAAAGGACGTAAAATCGAGGTATTTCAAAATAAAAAAGCCTCCATACGTGCAGCATTGAGGCTTTTTGTGTGTTTACTGCCCGGACTTTTTACGCGGGGATCGGACATTATTCGCATTTGCCGGACAAAACGCCGTGTAGCCGGACTTTTTACGCGTAACTTTTTTTTTCTTAACGGTTACTCGATCATAAAGAACTTTTTAACGTGGATAGGCAGGTCGATCAGGATGGTTTTTTTTATGAATTTATACTAGTCTAAAAATAATATTTGAGTCTCCTAAAAATAATATCTTTTATTTAATCTTACAAGCAGAAACGATTCATAAGACGCGGTAAATAAATGTTAGTTCGGTTACAACGATCGAATCTAATTTTGGATCTTAGCCATAGAAAATCAGCAAATTATGAATAAGGTATTTCCATTTTTTTTAATCCTGCTAATATTTGGTCAATGTAGGAAAGATGATCCGCTGCCGGAAATTGCCTCGATCATCGGAGTATGGAAGATGACGGCATACAGCGTCGGGGATTCGCTAGTTTCTAGTTCCAAGGAAGAATCCTTGGTGCGCATCATTCGGCCAGATGGGGTTATTGTCGACGACAGAAATAGCCAAGGCTGCTGCCCTCCATCAAAGTATTTTTTTAACGGCAAGGAATTTGTTCCGAAACCTTCTGCACCGATAGAACCAATGGATTGTCGCCTTGTTTCTTGCTATCCCTGCATTGAAATGAAGATAACGACACCGAACTCTGATCCTAATACATTGGCAATTGAGTGTGATGGACGTTATACTATGTTCGCTCGGGTAAAGTAGATAACTCTCTATCTTTAAATGCTGTCTACCATCAGCTTTGGATTAAAATCAAATAGTTATGAAAAGACTGTCCCTTGTCATTCTGGTACTGATTGCCTTTGTTCAGTGCAAAAAGGATAGTCCAATCCCATTGGGAAAAATTCAGCCTATCGTCGGTGAGTGGCGAATCACCGCTTGCAAGGATACAGATGGAAAAACGACTGTTCCAGATACATCCATGAAAGGTAGATCCCTGATAACCGTGATACGCCCGGATGGAGTAATAGTCGACGGGTTTGGAAGAATGTCATGCTGCCCTGCTTCAAAATATTTCTTTAACGATAGAGAATTCATTCCCCGTCCAACCGCTCCGGTCGAACCTTCACTTTGCCCTTTCGTTCTCTGTGGAGCATGCCCGGAATTGAGAATAACAATGCCCGCGCCCGACATTTTACATGTGCAAAATTGTGGAGGAGGGACATCGATATTAGTTAGGGAAAAGTAGATATAAACATTTCCCTAACTAGTTAAAGACTCATGCTGTCAAGTTAGAAATCGCCCCGATCAGTTGGTCAAATTTGCCCTGGGTGTTGGTTGAATGCACCGCGCCTTCGACGTTGCGCACCGCCCCTTCGACCCCGTTAACGGCCTGTTTAACTTCACCGAGTAAAACAGTAATTTTTTCGCCGTTAGAATTGAAGATCTGACTTTCGTATGATGTAATCCAATTAATGGCGAATGGCAAAATTCGGATGGTCTAGCAAGCATTGGGCTTACAAAACCATCCGAATTTTGGTCTATGCGGAACCGCGGGAGATGTCCCTTGAACGAATAATATTGTCCGCAACTGCCCTGGCCGGAACATCCATCAACCGTTGGGTCGTATTGGGTGTTGTCTTTGTTTTGAGAGCAAAATTGCTTAAACTGTCTAATCATATATATTTTAGGTAATTAAAATCGAGAGGACATTTCTATCCTAAAATTTCCGGCAAGTAATAAGTGTTTTGCTATCATAGCGTATGAAAAAAATATTTCAATGGACATACTTGGCACCCTTCGCTTCTTGGTGCTTATTTTTTTTCTTACCAATAGGTAGCAATATGTTCATAAATCTCCTTGCTATCAGTGCTTTGATTGCCGGTGTTCTGTCGGCAGTCCATCATGCAGAGGTCGTGGCACATAAAGTGGGGGAGCCTTACGGTACTATTATTTTAGCTGTGGCAGTAACGTTACTTGAGGCATCCATTATTGTGTCGCTGATGTTAACTGGTGGGGCAGGTACGGAAACTTACGCAAGAGATACACTTTTTGCTGCTGTTATGCTCATATTGAACGGGATTTTAGGTATCAGTATGCTCGTCGGCGCGACAAAATACAAGGAGCAAAATTTCGAAACTAAAAGTGTCACAATCGCTTTGGTCAGTTTGGTGTCGATCCTGGTACTAACATTGGTCTTACCTAATTTTACCACCAGCATCACCGGCCCATCATACACAGTACCACAACTTATAGCCACCGGCATTTCCTGTCTAGTCATCTATGCTTCCTTCATATTCACACAAACCGTCAGACACCGGAAATATTTCCTGGCGGAAGTATCCGGGGAAGAAAAAATCGTGGGTAAACCGGAGGCATTTGTCAGCCTTGCATTCTTATTTATCTGCCTTGGAGCTGTTATTCTTCTGGCGAAGGCCATATCACCGGTAATTGAAGACGGGATTGTCGCCGCGGGCTTGCCGACAGCACTTGTCGGTGTGGCCATCGCAGCCGTAATTCTATTGCCGGAAGGTATAGCGGCTATCCGTGCTGCCAGGCGTAATCAGTACCAAACGAGCATTAATCTTGCATTGGGTTCAGCACTTGCCAGCATTGGGCTGAGTATACCGACAGTGGTGGTAGTTTGTACCCTGATGGATTTACCGCTTGTACTTGGTTTGGATTCCAAATCAATGGTTTTGCTTGGTCTCTCCGTGTTCACAGTGATGCTATCGCTCAATAAGGGCCGGACAAACGGATTGTACGCTATGGTACTTTTAGTGAACCTGACTATGTACATTTTCACGATTATATTTGCTTAGGGGTACAAAGCATAAAAAAATAGGGAGACAGAATCACTTGCTTTACACCTACAATGCTAGGTAAGGCGGACGGACTCTTCTACTGGGTCCGTTGTTATTCCGTTATTAATCAAAGATCTACCTGGCTTATACCGAGCCGCTTTGGTTGGCATCGATGTTCTGCGCGTTCGTATGAATATTGGGATTGTATCCGCCCAAAGCCAGGCCTCAGGCAGCTTTCTCTACACCTCTGTTTTAGATTAAGTGTTGCCACAGTGTTACAACCGTCATTTTCGAAACTGACCGCTGTCATGATCGCCTGGATTTTTAAGAGCCAATTTTGCAGGCATATTCCACCCGAAATACCAAGAATTATGCTACCTCAAACCATGAAAGCAGCGGTCGTTCGCGAGTTTGGCAAGCCGCTCCGTATCGAAGAAGTTGCCGTGCGACGCCCTGGGACCAACCAGGTTTTAGTTAAAATCGCTGCGAGCGGTGTTTGTCACACCGACCTCCACGCCACTGACGGGGACTGGCCCGTGAAGCCGAAGCTACCACTCATTCCGGGTCATGAAGGAATAGGTTATGTTGCCGCGGTGGGGCCGGAGGTAACCGGCATTCGGGAGGGCGATATTGTAGGAGTGCCCTGGCTGTACAGTGCCTGCGGTTGCTGCGAATATTGCATTACCGGCTGGGAAACGCTTTGTGATGCCCAGCAGAACGGTGGTTACAGTGTTGATGGCAGCTATGCCGAATATGTCATCGCCGACGCGCGTTACGTGGCGCATTTGCCGGCAGACACGGATATGACCGGCATGGCACCCATCCTGTGTGCGGGCGTGACCGTCTATAAGGGATTAAAAGAAACCGATACCAAAGCAGGGGAATGGGTGGCAATTTCGGGCATTGGCGGCCTGGGGCACCTGGCTGTACAATATGCCAAAGCGATGGGCATGCATGTGGCGGCCATCGATGTGAGCGACGACAAGCTGGAACTGGCGAAACGCCTCGGCGCCGATCTGACTGTAAATGCAACGCAGAGCGATCCTGGCACCTTTTTGAAGAAAGAAACAGGAGGTATGCATGGCGTGCTGATCACCGCTGTTTCTCCTATCGCTTTCCAGCAAGGGATAGCGGCGCTTCGTAAAAAAGGCACCATGGCATTGACCGGCTTGCCTCCGGGTAATTTTGAACTGCCTATTTTTCAAACTGTGCTTAACCGCCATACCATCCGCGGCTCGATCGTCGGGACGCGCAAGGACATGCAGGAAGCCGTCGGCTTTGCCCTGGACGGCAAAGTGAAGGCGACTGTTCACACCGCCCGTCTCGACGATATCAATAACATATTTGACCAGATGAAGGCAGGCCGCATTGAAGGACGGGTTGTAATGACCATGTAATCATATGCTGTTGGCCGACCCTATCTCACAGACAGCGCTTGGTGGGCTGCCCCTCCCGGAACTGTACGACGTACTGAATGCGAATACAGACGGCCTGAATAGCATGCAGGCTGCCGAAAGACTGCGGAGCATGCGCAAAGCCATGCCCCAAGCCGGAGGCCGGCTTTCAAAGATGTTTTCGATCCTGGTCAATCAGTTCAAAAGCCCCCTTGTGTTGCTGCTGCTGGTCGCCGTTGTTTTATCAGCGTTCCTTGGCGAGGTCTCCGACACTTTGATTATCGGCTGTATCATCCTGGCGAGTGGGCTGCTCAGTTTTTGGCAGGAATACAAAGCAGGAAAAGCGGTTGAAAAATTACAAAAGCTGATCGCGCAAAAAAGTACGGTGTTCCGGGATAACACGGAGCAAATAGTGGATGCCGGCGATGTCGTGCCCGGTGATGTGGTGCTATTGAAAGCCGGTGATATGATCCCGGCGGACTGCCGCATTATCGACAGCAATGAACTGCACGTCAATGAAAGCAGCTTGACGGGAGAGAGCTTTCCGGCAGAAAAGATGGCGGGGCAGCTCGGCGGGCAAGCTGCGTTTTCACAGAGTTTCAATTGCCTTTGGCAGGGTACCAATGTGATCAGCGGGACCGGGCGGGCACTCGTTGTCCGCGTTGGTGCGGATACGGTTTTCGGCAAGTTGCAGGAAAGCCTGACGGAGACGCCGGAAACTGCATTCGAGCATGGAATCCGCGGTTTCGGCTATTTTCTCCTCCAAATTACGACGGTGTTGACACTAGTCATTCTGGCTGTCAATATTTATTTTGGTAAACCGCTGATCGATTCTGTGCTTTTCTCGCTGGCGTTGGCCGTGGGGATGGCCCCCGAACTTTTACCGGCTATTATGACAGTTGCCATGTCCAACGCCGCCGCGCGAATGATGGAACGGAAGGTCATTGTCAAAAAGCTTTCCTCTATTTTCAATCTGGGTGAGGTAACAGTGCTTTGCACGGATAAAACCGGAACGATCACAGAAGGCAGCGTCCGGGTTTGTGGCGCAATGGATGCAGATGGAGATCCCAGCGGGCAGGTGCGTCTGCATGCTTACCTCAATGCAGTTATGCAGCGAGGGTTTAGCAATCCGATCGATGAAGCGCTGGCTGATCTGGCCCTGGATATCCAAGGTTACGGCCGTCTCAACGAGGTTCCCTACGATTTCATCAGAAAGCGCGTCACGGTGTTAGCGGCTCGTGAGGACGGCAATCTCATGATCAGTAAGGGAGCATTGGAAAATATCCTGGAAGTATGTTCTAAGGTTGAAAGCAGGCTGGGTGTAAACGTGCCGCTAGACGACGCCCGCAGGCAGGACCTGCTGGCCCGGTATCGAACCTATTGCGAGGAAGGTTACCGGGTGTTGGGCATTGCCATCAAACACACGACCTTGGACCGCATCGCCCGGGCTGATGAGCGTGAAATGTCCTTCGCGGGGTATTTGCTGCTGGAAGATCCGTTAAAGGCTTCGAGTTTTGCCTCGATTCAAAAACTGCGTGAGCTGGGTGTTGAGGTTAAAATCATTACAGGGGACAACAGGTTTGCCGCCAGCCACATCGCCCAAACGCTGGGTATTGCGGACGACCGCATCCTGACCGGCCCACAGCTGGATAATCTCTCTCCCGAAGCTTTCGGGCAACGGGCTATGAACATCGCTGTTTACGCGGAAATCGAGCCGCATCAAAAGGTCCGGGTGGTCAAAGCTTTGCGGGAGCAGGGGGCGGTCACGGCCTATATCGGAGATGGTATCAACGACGTGGCCGCGATCAATGCGGCTGATGCTGGGATCTCAACCCACAATGCGGTGGATGTTGCGAAACAGGCCGCCGACTTTGTATTAATGGAAAAGGACTTGTCTGTGCTGGCGGACGGAATCCTGGAAGGCAGAAAGTCGTTTGCCAATTCCATGAAATACATATTCATTACGACAGGTGCTACTTTCGGGAACATGTTCAGCGTGGCGGGCGCATCGCTGCTTCTCCCATTTCTTCCGATGCTTCCCAAGCAGATATTACTTACCAATTTCATAACCGACTTTCCCGCACTGGCCATCGCTTCGGATGAGGTCGATCGGCAGCAGACAGTCAGGGCTGGTAAATGGAGCATGGGTCTCATCCGTCGTTTTATGATCGTATTTGGTCTGCACAGTTCGTTTTTTGATTTTTTGACCTTCTATGTCCTGTATTTTAAACTGCACCTTTCGGGCGCAGCTTTCCGGACAGGGTGGTTTGTAGAATCGGTCATCACCGAGCTGATAACTCTGTTGGTGGTAAGGACACGTCTGCCATTTTTGAGCAGCAAACCCGCCAAAGCCCTGCTTTCACTGACGTTGGCCGCACTGTTTGTTTCGTTGCTGCTGCCTGTGTCTCCGTTGGCGGCCGAACTGGGTTTTACCCGGCTTGCATTTAGGGAGACGGCCTGGATTTTTGGTATACTGATCGCTTACCTGATCACTGCCGATTTACTTAAGGTGCGCTTTTTCAGCAAGTATAAAACGGTACGGCAAAGCTGACGGGGAGAAGGTGCGCCCGTTTGCGGGCCCGCCTGTCACTCACCTGCCGTAAGTTCATATCGAAGGACCGCCAAAATGATGATGAGTATCACTCCCGAAGGTGAGAACCGGCATCCGCCGGCTGGTGTAAAACCTGAAAATTGCCAACAGCTAAATACCACTACCTTTCAAGTCTTAAATGAAAATCTACTTATTACTGGCTCATCCCGACATTAACAGCTTTAACGGTCAAATTGCCGACGCTATCGAAGCCGCGATGAAGCGGGCGGGGCATCCTGTTCGCAGGCAAAATATAGGACAGATGCGCTTCGACCCGATCTTGTGGCATGGTTATAGCCAAGTGCAAGAGCTGGAAGATGATTTGCTTGCAGCGCAGCAGAACATCTTATGGTGCGATAAATGGGTGATCATCTATCCGGTTTGGTGGGGCTCGGTTCCCGCATTGTTCAAAGGCTTTTTAGATCGGGCTCTGTTGCCGGGGTTTGCGTTTAAATATCATGAAAAGGACCCCTTCTGGGATGGCTACCTTGGGGAAAAATCGGCGCACGTCATTGCGACTTCCGACGCACCATCTATCTGGCTCTGGTGGCAGTATCGCAACAGCGATATCAGAGCGATTAGGAAAGCTACGCTTGAATTTTGTGGCATTAAGCCCGTGAAAGTGTCCAGGATTGCCCGTGTAAAATACCTAACCGCAGGCCAGAGGGAAGCAGTTGCTGCCCGGCTCGCCCGCCAGATTTCATCCAGATAATCACACTGGGTTGCCAGGCCTCAAAACGCCCATCTGCTCTGAGCAAAATCATGTTTTGCGGTGCGGCCTGTCATGATCATTTCAGCAGTGGGTAACTAATTTAGATTCAACGTATAACCGATGTGAATACGTAGTTTTTTAGTTAAATCCCAAGTCTATGAAACGAATACTTGTTCCCTGTGATTTCTCGGCGGCGGCTAAACATGCCTTTCAGTTTGCCGTTGAAATGGCTGCTGCTACGGGTGGCCGCGTTTTTGTCCTGAAAATAATGCAGGTCCCGACGGTTTTCGGAAACGGACCCTTATCGATGATAGACGAATGGATCGCATACAGCGAAAAGGAGTTTGGAAAAATGAAAAGCAGAACGGCCAGCGGTGCCGCCCGTGTTGAGTTGCTGCTGGAAACCGGTTATGTCAACGACGTGATCCGCGATGTAATTACAAGGGAAAAGATTGATCTGGTAATGATGGGTACGGATGGTGCGTCGGGGCTGAAAGAGTTCTTTCTAGGCTCGCACACCGAGAAGGTCGTCCGGGCTTCTCCGGTGCCTGTGATGGCCATTCATGGCCCCTTTCACTTGGATTGGGTCAAAAATATCGTTTTCCCGACCACGATGGAGCTTGACCAAAAACGATTGGTGGAGCAAATTAAAGCGCTTCAGACATTGTTCGGAGCCGTGATTCACTTGCTCTACATCAACGGGTTCCCGTTTAGCCTGGAATCTGAGGAGCAGGCCGAGCGCAAATTGGAAGACTACGCCCTGTTTTATGGATTAAAAAACTATACGGTTCATGTGAGCAGGGGACTTAATGTCCAGGAGGGGATTCTTAAATACGCCCGCCGTATTCCCAATTCTATCATCGCCATGGGGACGCACGGCCACAAGGGCCTTGCACATATCACCGAAGGCAGCGTTGCGGAAGATGTGGTCAACCATTTGACGGAGCCTGTCTGGACGTATGTAATGCAATGAATTGTGATCGTGCCGATTAACCTGATATAAAATCTTACTACCATGACCTACCAAGCAGAACAGGAAAAAGTCACATTTGTATTGCCTTTGTATTTTGTAAAAGCCGAAGTGACCTTTACCAGGCAGTCGGCGGAGGATGATCTTACGATACCACTTACTCCTGCCAATGGCCCGCGGGTAAGCATTTCGACCCGCCGGTTTGCAAAAGGCTTCTGGCTCGCGCAGCTGACCTGGTCTGTTGGACGCGAACGGTTTTGCAGTGAAGGCTGGTTTCAGATAGCCTAGCGAGCATGTAAAGAGAAAGGGCTGCGCTGGCTGGGCCGTCATTACTTGATGTCCCTAACCAACTTTTGATCTATGCGGACGGTGCTGACGTTACAACAGCCCGATATGACCGGCGGTCCGCCCCCCCCTGGCTTTTCAAAATTGATACGGGACTGTGAGCACTTACACGCTCGTGACCGAATGCGTCTGAGGCTGCCTGAAAATCACAGATATTCGGGAGTTTATTCATCTGATTTATTTTTGAGGAACATGAGCAGGGAGTAAGCTCCCTTGGTGACGCAACGCGTATCCCTGAGATTGGCGGGACTCAGGATTTCGGTTACACCGTTTTCGCTATTGCCGGTATGAACGGCCGTCATGGTAAATCCCTCCTTTCCAGGGATGAATATGTATTCTTTTCCTTCAAAACTAACGATAGCGTCATCGGGCAGGACGGTCGCATGGCGGGATTCCAGTGCAAGTTCCGCGTTCATGAATGTGCCCGGCAAAAGGTCAGGTTCATATTTTTGAAAATGGCAATGGACTTCGGCGGTGCGCTCAGGCGACAGGTCTTTCGCGATCAGTATTACTTCACAAGCCAGTTTGCGATCCGGCCGGGAATTGGTATAGGCAAGTACCTGCTGGCCCTTACGGATCTTATCGAGATCTTTTTCAAAAACTTTCAGGGCCAGGTGAATATCCGATGGGTTGATCAGCTCAAAAAGTACCTCGGTGGAAGCCAGGTATTTGCCGATGTTGACATTGACCCGTGATACATAACCGGAGATCGGTGAATAAACATTGATACTGCGCGAGATCCGGTCGGTGCTGATCTGGTGCGGATTGATCCCCACAAGCCGGAGTTTTTCAGCCAAAGCACTCACAGTCACCTCTTGGGCCCGGAAGTCGGCTTCCGCCTGCTGGTAGGTTTTATCGCTCACAGATTTGGAACTATTCAGGCTTTTTTGCCGCTCGTATTCGGTCTGAAGGTACTTCATGCGGGCACTGCCGGCCAGGTAATCCTGTTGCAGCTGAATGTACTGCTGGTCTTCCAGCACGGCCAGCACCTGTCCTTTTTGCACAGGCATCCCCGGTAACAGGTTGGTTGATTTCAGATATCCGCCCAGCGGCGCGCTGACCGACACCATATTTTGTGGCGGCACATCGATCCTCCCGCTCAGACGTAATACGGACGAAACCGGCGTCACTTTTGGAAACTCGGCAACGATCCCCGCATTGCGGACCTGTTCGGCCGTCAGTTTTGCGACGTTTTCTTGTGTCGGCGCTTCGGTCGCGGAATCCTTGTCAGCCTTTTTGGCTGTGCAGGAGCCAACTATGACAATCAGCGTAATATAGAGTAGAAATTTAGTATTCATCATTCACCTATTGGCTAAGGAAATAGTCCAGTTCTATGGCGTTTTGGTTCAGATTGGCGATCGTATCGAGGTATTCACTTCTGATCGAAGTGGCCTGAGCGATCAGCTGGCTCCATTCCAGGTAGTTGATATTACCTTCACGAAGCTGGCGGGAGGCCGTCAAGACAACCAGTTCGGCATTGGGCACGGCGGAATCCCGATAATAGTCGACGCGTTCGAGCAACAGACGGTAATTCGTAAGTGTTGCCATGTAGCGGGTTGTAAACTGCTGGTAGTGAACCTTATATTGCTCCATGGCGGCCTCACGGGCGAGCTCCGCTGCACGGATACGCGCTTTTTGTGCGCCTGCGAAAACAGGAATACCTACTCCGATCTGTGCGGCGTGAAAACGCTGCTGGCCATTATACAGTTTATTGTCGGCGCCGGTGCCTCGCATGCTCATGTTGTTGTAGGCCAGGCTCAATTCGGGCAGTAGCCGTGCTCTCTCAACAGCAATGGCGGCCGCGGCAATGTGCTGCTGCCGGCCGGCCAACTGCATAAAGGGGTGCGATTGTAGTTTGGCCGTGTCGGCAGCACTGCTGGAAGGAAAAACAAGCGCGCCGCCATGCGGTTCGTATCGTTCGGATCCGTTCAGCAGCAAGTTGAATGTGGTCAGCGCCAGTTTGTAGTCGGCGTCCAGTTGCCTGCGTTGCTGTCTGATCTGCCCCAGCTGCATTTCGGCGCTCGTCTTTTCCAGTACGTTGGTCTCGCCCCGGGCGAGGCGTTCGGCGGCGCGCGTAACGACGGTGGTATACAGGCTATCGAGTGAGCCGAGAAGCAGCGCTTTTTGTTTGAGGTACAGCAGTATATAAAACTCTTGCGTAACATTACGCCGCAGATCGAGTGCCGTGGCCGACGCTTGCAGGGCGCCTGCCTCAAACTCCTGTTCCAGCAGCGAGCGCTGCCGCCGGTAGACCACCGGAAGCAGTACCGATTGGGATAATGCAAGCCGCGTATCGGTGTAGGCGCTGTTGATCTGTCCCGCCTCCAAACTCACAGTGGTTTGCGGTAGGCTGACGGCAGTTTTCACAAGGGCCCGACGGTATTCCGCCCGTAACTTTTCACTTTTTAACTGATTATTGTCTTTCAGTGCCAGGCTGATAGCTGTTTCCAGGCCGATCTCCTTCTGGGCCCGGGTTTGACCGGGTGCGAGCAAGCAAGCGCAGATCACCAGGGCACTTACCCCTGCTTTGAGATGGAACCGGTTTTCGAAGACCATATACAGAACCGGTAAAACGAACAATGTCAACGCCGTCGCGATCAGCAGACCGCCGATCACTACGGTGGCCAGCGGCCGTTGTACTTCTGCCCCGGCACCATTGCTCACCGCCATCGGCAGAAAGCCCAGGGAGGCGACAAACGCGGTCATCAGGACCGGGCGAAGCCGGTGGCTGGCCCCTTCGAGTATAGCCTTCCGAATAGCGCTTTCACCGGCTTTGCGAATCCGGTTGAACTCAGCCACGAGTACAATTCCGTTCAGTACCGCCACCCCGAATAGTGCGATAAAGCCGATTCCGGCACTGATACTGAACGGCATTCCACGCAGGGCAAGCAAGAAAATTCCGCCTACGGCCGATAGTGGGATCGCCGAGTAAATCAGCAGGCCGTCGCGCACCGAGTTGAATGCGAAATAAAGCAGTACAAAAATCAGCACGAGCGACAGGGGAACGGCGATCATCAGGCGCGCTTTGGCGGCATTCAGATTTTCGAAAGCTCCGCCGTAGGTGACGTAGTAGCCGGCAGGCAGTTGCAGGTTATGGCCGACTTTGGTTTGTAGTTCGCTTACAATGCTCTGCACATCGCGCCCCGCAACGTTAAAGCCTACCACAATGCGGCGCTTGGCATCCTCCCGCTGAATTTGGTTGGGGCCGGTGACGACGCGGATATCGGCCAGCTGCGAAAGCGGGACCTGATTCCCGCCGGGGGTAGGGACCAGCAGGTCGCGGATCTGTGCTATGTTCCTTTTTTGAGCCGGGTTTAGCCGGACAACCAGGTCAAAGCGCTTTTCTCCCTCGAAAACCATCCCGGTACTCTGGCCGGCCAGTCCGGTATTTACGATGCGGTTCACGGCCCCGACGGTAAGGCCGAACTGGGCGATCGTATTTCGGTTGTACCGTATCACGATTTGCGGCAGGCCCGATACCGCTTCGATGTACAGGTTCCGGGCGCCATCGACCCGATTGACAAGTTTCCCCAGCCTGGCCGCATACAATGCCAGTGTATCCAGGTTTTCTCCGAATATTTTGCAAACTACATCCTGGCGTGCACCTGTCATGAGCTCGTTGAATCGCATTTGCACCGGAAATTGAAACCCGGCCGTCACCCCTGGGACCTCCTGCAATGCACGGCCCATTTTCTCCGAAAGCTCCGGGAACGTGCTCGCCGAAGTCCATTCACTTTTGTCTTTCAGGATCACCATCATATCGCTCGCTTCCATGGGCATCGGATCGGTAGGCACCTCGCCGCTGCCGATCTTGGTAACTACCTTTTCCACCTCGGGAAATCGGGTCTTGAGAATGTGTGCGGCTTTGGTCGTATTGGCGATCGTGGTGGAGAGGCTGCTGCCCGTGAGCACACGGGTGTCGACCGCAAAATCTCCTTCTTCCAATGCGGGTATGAACTCGCCTCCCAGCTTGGTAAGCGTAAATATTGCTGCGCAGAAAAGGAGTAGTGCAGATAGCATGACGAGCCTTGGAAAACCCAGCAATTTTTTCAGAGCGATCAGGTAGCCGGCTGTAATTTTGCTCATTACGCGGTCCGACCAATTAGGCCCGTGGTTCACTTTTTTGCTCAGAAACACCGCGCTCATCATGGGAATGTAGGTTATCGAGAGCAGGAAGGCGCCCAGCAAGGCAAATGCGACGGTTTGCGCCATCGGCTTAAACATTTTCCCTTCTATACCTTGCAGGGTGAATATGGGCAGGTATACGATTAAAATAATCATCTGCCCGAATACAGCGCTGTTCATCATGCGGTCGGCCGACTCGTTGACCTGCTCGTCCATTTGTGTTTGCGTGAGCCGGTCCGCGCCTGAAAATCGGGTACTCCGGGCGATCTGGTGCATCACCGCTTCAACAATGATCACGGCGCCGTCGACAATCAGTCCAAAATCCAGTGCGCCAAGGCTCATCAGGTTGCCGCTGACGCCGAAGGTGTTCATCATGATGACGGCAAAAAGCATGGCCAATGGAATCACGGATGCTACCAGCAGGCCTGCTCTGAGATTTCCCAAAAAGAGCACCAATACAAAAACGACGATCAATGCACCTTCCAGGAGGTTTTTCTCCACGGTCCCGATAGCATTGTTGACCATCTTGGTACGGTCCAGAAATGGTTCTATCACCACCCCCTCGGGAAGCGTCTTCTGGATTTGCGCCACGCGTTGCTTTACTGCGCTGATCACTTCGCTACTGTTAGCCCCTTTGAGCATCATGACCACGGCCCCGGAAACTTCCCCCTGGTCATTGTAGCACATAGCGCCGTAACGGGTGGCGAATCCGGTCTTCACCTCGGCAACGTCGCGAATAAAAACCGGCTGTCCGTCGGGCAGACTTTTGACAGCGATACTGCCGATATCTTCCAGGTTCTCCACAAGCCCCTCGCTGCGGATGTAGAGTACTGAGGGCCCCTTTTCGATGTAGGCTCCCCCGGTATTGGCGTTGTTTTCCTGTAAAGCGGTGAACAGGTCATTGATATTCAATCCCATCGAGAGCAATTTCGCAGGATCTACCTCGATGGAATATTGTTTGAGCTTACCGCCGAAACTGCTCACTTCGGCAACGCCCTTCACACCAAGTAGTTGCCTTCTGACGATCCAGTCCTGAATCGTGCGAAGCTCGGTTTCATCGTAACGGTGCCGGTAACCTTCCCGGGCGCGTACCACATACTGGTAAATCTCGCCCAGCCCTGTGCTGATGGGCCCAAGCTCCGGTGTACCGATGCCTTGGGGGATTTGCGACTGCACTTTCGCAAGGCGCTCGGAGACCTGCTGCCGTGCCCAGTAGACGTCCACATCGTCCTCAAAAACGATCGTGACAAGGGAAAGGCCGAAGCGCGAGAAACTGCGTATCTCTTTCAGCCCCGAAATATTGTTGTTGGCCTGTTCAATGGGAAACGTAACCAGTCTTTCGATGTCGGTCGCACCGAAAGATGGCGCGATGGTGATTACCTGCACCTGGTTGTTGGTGATGTCGGGCACGGCGTCGATGGGCAGGCGGGTAAGCTCATAGCTGCCATAACCTATCAGCGCAAGGACGAGCAGCCCTACTATAAGCTTGTTTTTGACCGACAAGGCGATGATTTTGTTCAGCATTGAATCGCTACGGGTTTTTCTTCCTTGTGAGGACGAACTTGTTTTTGACTGAAATGGACTCGGCGATTTTGGCAATCACCAGGGTAGGGACCTGGATATTGTGATCGGAGAGCTTTACGTCGAATTCGCAGTTCAGTGTGCATTGCCCGTGGTCGACTACCAGCTGACCTTTTAACACCCGCTTTTGTTTAACACCGTGGATGTCTAGGGAACCTTCCGCGCTTACGGTGTAAATGCCGTCCTTGCTGTAATCGATATGCTCAACCAACTTTCCCGTAAAGCTGGCTGCCGGATATTTCTCCGTTTCCATGTAGTTTTCGTTGTAATGCTCCTGCATGAGCTTGTTGGGAAAAGTAAATGCCCGATGTTGTATTCGCACCGCGATTTCCCCGTTGGCGCTATTCAGCAGCACCGCTACCTGCTGGTTTACAGCCGAGATATTTTCCAGGGGCGTTTCCGAAAAAAAGCTCGTTTGTCCGGTTTTGGTCATGTAAATCTGCCCGCTGGCGCAGATTGCCAGCAGCTGACTGGCCATCAGCAGAAATGCCAACCTGAAAAGCCTAGTATCCATTGCTATTGCTCCGTTTTTTACTTTTGTCGAAACTGAAAGTCCTGGCGACGTTGAAACCATAGAAGATATCGCCGCTACTCCATTTGCCGGTCGTGTGGCCGAGGAACTGCTTCTCGATCATGCCCCGCGAGTTGGTCAGGTGAAGCTGAAAAACGTGTCCGCCGGTCTCGATGTCGAAGCCCAGGGAGAGCGTATTGGTGTATTGCGGATCCCGCTGGGTGGTGTTTCCGATGCGCTTGGGCGTATACCAACACTCTGCATTGAAAGATGTTCGTTTCGTGAGCTTGTAGCGCCCGCCGATGCCCAGTGCATACACATTATTCGCATCCAGTAGCTTCTCTGCGAGGTTACGGTGCATTATGGTCGGTGTGAGTTGCAACGAGAGCTTTTCACTGAATTTCCGGGCAACCAGCGCCTGGAAGGTGTAGGTCTGGCGCTGGGTAATGGTGTAAAAAGGAAGGTCGGGCGTGGATGTGCTGGCATTGTGCGCGTCGCTGGCGAAAAGCGTAACGGATACAGGCACGTTGCGCAGGCCGCTTGACTGGCGAAGCAAACGGTATTTCACGAAAACGTCGATGGTTTTTTGATAGCTGCTGCGGCCGATACCTACCATCAGCCGGTCGGTGAGGCCGTATTCCAGCGCGAGCCTGATCTGGGATTCGTCCAGACCGAAAAAATTGCCCGCTCCGGAATTAATCGCGCCGAAGCGGTGCGAAATGATGAAGTCCATGTTGTTCTTACCGACTGTTTCGATGGAATGCCCGTTGATAATGCGGGTCCCTTTGAAAGTCGCTGCCGCATAATGTACGGTGGAATCGTCGGCTTGTTCCAACTGCTTCATCAGGTCTGTTTGGGCCACTGCCACGGAAGCGATCAGGCTGAAAAAGAGGACAGATGTCGTTTTGAGCATGGCTTAGGCGGTTATAGTCAGGATTTGGTCGGTAAGGGAGGTCGTGTAAACGGCTATTCCTTTCCTGCCCTCGCTATTGAGGCCTTTGCCGGTGTTGTCGTATTGGGCACCGTGTGCTGTGCAATAGAAATGGTCGGTTTGGTAGATTACTTCGTTACGGCCTTCATGGCTGCACGTACGGGTGGCCGCTATGTAGGCACCTGTATTGCTTCGGGCGATGACGACGCCATCCTTTACGACGTATCCGCCATTGGATTTCAGCGCCGCGTAAACCGGGTCGTTCAGGTCCAGGGTCATATTAGTGGGCGCGGGATTGACGCGGTCGTTGGTACATGATTGCAGGTGATTGCCAAAATAGAATGCGGCAAGTGCCGTTCCGCCAAAGCCTATCTTACGCAGAAAGGCATGGCGGCTCAGGTTCTCAGCGTGTCCGGTGGAGTTCATAGAGGATTAGCAGGATTAACTCTGATTGTTGTCTGTATGAATCAAAGGTATCTCTGCCTTTCTTAAGGGATTCTCAAGGGATTCTTAAGATTCGCTTAAGATTGGAAATGAGAGCGTAACTTGAGTGCCTTTGCCTAGCTGGCTATGGATGTCGAAATCCACTCCAAGCATTTCGCACATGCGGCTGAGGATCGAGAGGCCGAGGCCGCTTCCCTTCACCTCGGGATGGGACAGGGGCGCCGACCGGTAGAAGGCATCGCGTATGCGGCTGATGTCGTTGGCGTCGATGCCGATTCCCTGGTCGGCTACTGAATACTGCGTTCTTTCACCAGAAGTGACGACCCTGATGGTAATGCCTGCGGGGCCGGTCGAATATTTCACCGCATTGGAAATAATGTTGTCTAACATGATCTCCGTCATGTACGGATCACTATATACGAAGTGCTTTCCGTTCGTTTCTAAATCGACGGAGAGCCTTTTTTCGACGATTTGCTGCTGGTAGCGAACCAGAATGTTGCCTGTAAGTTCGGAAAGATCTACGGCTCGCATATCCATCGCTTTTTGCTGGCTTTCGAACCGGGTAAGGAGAAGGAGTTGATCAACCAGGTGATTAATGCGATCCATTTCTGCGATGCAAAACGAGATTTTGGAGATGTATTCTTCCGCCGATCGAGGCTTTCGTATCAGTACTTCCAGCGTGCCTTTAATCACGGCCAGTGGCGTACGGAGCTCATGCGAGGCGTCGGCAGTAAACCGTTTTTCCCGCTCGATGGCATTTTCAACACGGGTCATCAACTCGTTCAGGGTGGTGACCAGTAGGTGCAGTTCGTCGCGGACGGCCGGTACCGGGATGCGGCTCCCCATATTGTCTTTAGAGATCTTGCTGGCTGTTTCTATTACCGTCAGCACCGGTTGTATACTCCTGCCGGCAGTGTACCGGGTGAAAACGAATAGAATTGCCAGCACGGCGGGGAATGCGACTAAAAGCACCACTTTGAGATTAAAAAGCACTCTCTCCGACTCGTCGATGGGCATCGCTACGACGATATAGCCGGCCGGCCGGTTATTTTCCTTAATGGCCAGCTGTACTTGCTCGATCTCCTGTCCCTGCAACGTTGTTTTGAAAACGGCACGATCCACTGTCGAGAAATGGAGTTTCAGCGAATCATTTTTCAGGTTAGGTGATTTATCGATGACGTTTCCCGAAAGGTTCGTCAGTACAACAAATACCGGGTTGATTTCCAGTTCACTATGCTCGCGTTCCAGCCATTCGGCCTTGTCGGCGAAATAGGGTTGCCCTTCCCGGACGCCCACTTCATAGAAATGTTTTTCCAACTCGTAGCCGAGGTCTTTTTCCAGACGGTTGAAAACCGTGGCGCTGACAATGTAATAGATCAGCAGAAAAATCAGTGCCACCAATAGCCCTGTACCCAGGGTAAAATTAACGGCGATCCGGTTTCGATAGGAGGAGGTCATTGGCGCATTATTCATACTTCCTTTGCAATGTAACCCACCCCGCGGATGGTCTGGATGTAGTCTTCTTCTTTGGTGAGTCCCAGTTTTTTACGCAGCGAATTGATGTAAACGTCTATCACACCGGTGTTATACTCGAAATGAATATCCCAAACACTTTCGATGATCCGGGTCCGGCGACAAACCTTTCCTTTGTTGCGCAGCAGAAATTCCAGTAAGCCAAATTCTTTCTGTGTCAGCTTAATTTCCTGCGAATCCTTGAAAACCTGGTGGGATTGGGTATCGACTACAATCGGACCCAATCGAAATTCAACCTGATCGCCCGAATGCGGTCGCAATTGCACCTTGATCCGTTCCAGAAGTTCCTCAAAACTGAACGGCTTTTTGATGTAATCGTTGGCGCCGGCCTGCAAACCGAACACCGTGTCCTGCACCGTATCGCGGGCGGTTAGAAAGATGATCGGTGTTTTGATGCCTTCCTTTCTGATTTCCCGACAGACTTCGACCCCACTTTTTCCGGGCAGCATCCAATCGAGCAGCACCACATCGTACGCTTCCGCGAGCGCCATTTCAAGCCCATCGAGGCCATTCGTCGCCGTATCGACGGAATAAGATTCTTCTGCAAGCCCCTGCCTAAGGAAGTTCAGGATACCAGTCTCGTCTTCGATGATCAGGATTCGCATGATACTTATTGGTTGAAGTATGGGGACTTTCATGCTAAATAAGAAAGAAGGGAGCAAATAATAACTACAAGTAATCTTAAGATGTCCTTAAAACATTTCGAAGACGTTGATGTGTTGTTTTTGACTGCACTTTGCGGGGTAACATGAACGGCGTCGATATTTTCGGATGCTTTATTGCCGTGAAGCACCCCCGTCGAGGAGGGGCAGGCGGGTGGGGCAGTAACGCGAATCGTCGGCGGGTTTCGGCAATATTCAGCTATTGCTAACCGTACACGAAAAAAAAGTAAACAATGTATACATCCCCCATTGATTTTCTCAAAATGTCTGTACATTAACAACCGGACGGAGATGTAACCACGGCACGCTTCGTCCGAAAAGCCGAAATGAGTTTAATCGCACTCAAATGAACCCAGATCCTTCCTCACCGATCCGTTTTATCGCAGTTGACGACGATCTGCTGGATTTGCTCGCCATTTCAGAATTGACCAGGGATTTCCCTTTCTTACAGAATTGCGGGACCTACACCAGCGTTCTTGAGGCTTACGAAGCCAGCAAATATATCATACCTGACGTGGTGTTCCTGGATATTGAGATGCCCCAAACCAACGGCTTGGATCTCTTCCGCAAAATCAAGAGCATAGTACCTATTGCCGTTTTCATCACCTCGCACCCTGAATTCGCACTCGAAGGTTTTGAACTTTCAGCATTGGACTACATCCTCAAACCTTTAACAGAAGAGCGTTTAGCCATGACGGTCAGGCGGATCAGGGAGTTCCGGGAGATGAGGTACAAAGCCCGCGCTTACGAGGTATTGTTCGAACAGGACATACTCACGATCAAGGATGGATACACGCACATAAAGCTTGCCCAGCGCGATATCGTATACCTGGAAGCGATGCAGGACTATACGAAGATCGTTACCGTTGAGAAAAGTTATATGACGCTATCCTCGCTATCCTACTTTATGGATATGCTGCCTGCGGACCGTTTCATACGCGTGCATCGCAGCTATGGTGTCGCTATCCGCCATATTAAAGAATTCAAGCAATCGGAAGTGCTTTGCAACAACACCATTATTCCGGTAGGCAAAACCTACCGCCCCGTCATATCAAAACTCAAATCCGATCAGTAATACGGTTCCCCAGCGAATTTTCCCTCACCTGAACATTAAACTTATGAAACTGTTCATTCTGTTTTTTACGCTGATTATCTCACTTCGGACCTATGCAGGGGAAAATGAACACATCAGACAACTCGAAGAAAAGAAGCTGAAATGTGAAGGCATTCTGGCGACTTTTTCGGGAAAACCGGAGAGCCTTGATCTGCTGATCAGGGAAGGCAGGGAAGGCCTGAAAATAGCCGGTGAAAAGGACTACGAATATAGATATGCGTTTCATCAGGCGATTGCAACTGGATATTATTACAAGCAGGACTTCAAATCTGCGAAGGAGCAGTTTGAACAGTCATATGCCGTTGCCGTGAAGGGTGGAATGACCGACAAAAGTTTAAAACCGCTGGGTAACCTGATTTCCGTCAATTATTACATGGGGTTGACCAAAGAAGCCGATCAGGCGGCTGAGCAACTTAAGAATGCAATTGAGCCGATTTCAGATCCGAAGCTGAAAGCAGACGCTTACTATAATCTGGGCTTGTATAACCAGCAGCAAAAGTTCTATTATGGGATCGCCCTCGATTATTTTCTAAAAAGCGTTGAGGCTTTCAAACCGATCGCGGACACCACAAAGATCGTTAAGCTAAAAGTCGATTACGGACTCAGGCTTATGATGGTAGCAGAAATTTACCTGTATTTAAAACAACCCGAAAAAGCGCTTCAATATCTGAATCAAGCAAAGCCCACCTTGGGCTTATCGCTGATCAGCGACATTAATGCTTACGGTAAATTTATCAAATGCTATGAGCTTCTGAAAAATAAAACCGAGGCACTTGCCTATTACAAGCTGCTACACGAAGCAGCGGCCAAAACAAGCGGGAACTGGTCTCAGTTGATTTCCTCCAATCTCGCGATGGCCTCACTTGCTTTGGGGGACAAACAATACAGCCTCGCTAAAATGTATCTGGATAAAGCGGACGCACAAGCCAAAAAGGACAATAAGGAGATTATGACATTCAGCGTCAATCTGGCCTACGGCGACTACTACAAGAGCTTAAAGGATTATAAAAATGCATTGAAGTACTATAAAATGTCCGAGCACGGTTCGGCTCTTTACAACAAAGAGCAATACCTGGAATTGTTAAAATCGCTGACAACCGTTGAAATGCTTGCGGGCAGCCCGTCAGATGCGGCTGCCTATCACGAGAAGTATGTTTCACTTTCCGATTCTCTGACAGACAGCAAGGTTTCACTGAACCTGGCTGAAATGGAGGCACGTTTTCAAAACGAGGAAAAGCAATTGAGAATTGATAATCAGAATACCGAGCTTTCTTATGCGCGAAGCCAACGTTTGTGGTTGGGCGCTGGATTGCTGCTGATTTCGCTCGTCGCTGTTTTGCTGACGATCAACTACCGCAACAAAAAACGTACGGCCGACTTGCTGGATAAAAAGAATGAAGAGCTCACCAGGGTCAATAATGAGTTGGAAGTGGCCAATCAAACCAAGGCTAAGCTTTTTGGTATCATCAGCCATGACCTGCGTTCTCCCATCAATCAGGTGTATCAATTTCTCCAATTGCAGCAACGTAACCCGCAACTGCTAAACGATGCGCAAAAGAGTGAGCTCAGTAACAAGATACAAAGTGCAACAGGATCGCTTCTGGCGACCATGGAAGAACTCCTGCTTTGGTCGAAGAGCCAGATGAGCCAGTTTAAAACCGATATTCAATCTGTCGATTTAAAAGATGCGACCGAACAAGCCGTGCAGCTGATTCAGCTCCATATTGAAGCTAAACAGATTACGATCAACAATGAAATTTCCGCCGCTGTATGGGTTAAAGCAGACCCGAATTATTTGCAGACGATTATCAGGAACCTGCTTCAAAATGCTGTTAAATCTTCTCCCGACGGGGGTGTAGTTGATATCCGGTGTGTGCCGGTGGAAACGGGAATTGTCCTGGCCATCGGCAACACCGGGAGCGAATTCACTTCCGACCAATACGCACAGGTCCTTGCGAGCACCAATCACGGCCTCTCTGGTTTAGGGTTGAAGCTGGTCGACGAGCTGTCGCGAAAAACAGGCATCGCGGTTAGTTTTGAAAATCCTGAACGGGATTCAACGAGAGTAAGTTTGACTTTTGCAAGATAATTTCCCGGTACGTTCATCGATTTCGGACGTTCATTCATCGATTATTCTGACAATTTGGGGTGTTGTGTGGCTAGCTTTGGTTTGCCGGTAAGCGAGTAACAATTCAACATTTATCCTAAATTTTCGAAGATCATGAAAACAGTAAACAGTATTCGTTCGATAGCTGCATTGTGCCTTTTGCTGGTGTTGTCCTCCGCCTGTTCAAAAGAGGAAACCGATATCGACCAGGAAGAATCTGAAAAGACGGGAACATTTAAAATTGACGGGGTGAGCTACAAGGGAACGACGAGCATCGTTACAATTGGTGGCATGTATTCCGTTTCCTGCCAGCAAGATACCCCCTTTAAGCTAATCCAGGTGCATTTTGGAAGTAAGGAAGAGGCCGAGAAAGGCGGTACATTCAATGTAAGAGATTTTAGCATTAGTGGAATAAAAGGGGAAGTCGAAGTGGGTGTCGACGGCCTCACTTTCGATCCGGATGGAAGTTATACGGTTACGGTCAAGAACAGGAAAATCGTTATGAATAATGTAAAGCTGGTCGAGACTGGCCAGGGCACCCGAAAACCGGTGATTAACGAGTGTTCCATTGAATTTTGACAGATCGCGCGAATCTCTCTTAAATGGGCTGTATCAGAAAAGATGCAGCCCATTTTTAGTTTCACCCCTCGCTGCTCATTTCACTCCGGCACCAGTTCGTATTCATTAACGCTGTTTCCGGTTTTGCGGCTTTCGTTGGTACGTTTGAGCATGAGCTGTTCGCGGGTTGGAGCCGTTGTCAAGTAAAATTCTATGTTCCCGGAAGACCCGCTGGGCGGTGGTGAGAGGTTTTCAAGGATAAGCCGGTTATTGTCCGTTGAAAGTGACCAGATCCCGACAAGTTTGCGGCCGTCGACATCCATAAAAGTGACCTGATCGCCGGCCGTAAGGTCGAGCCGAAACCGGGCGTAGCCTGGCTGAGTACTTCCTGCATTTCCCTCCGTGTAAACCACCACGCCATTTTGCTTCACGGATTTGGCTTTCCATACGATATTGATGGCTGCCGGGTCAACCTTTTTGGGCTGGCAAGCGGCAAGCATTATCACGAGAAAAATGTGCATGTGTATTCGCATAATATGCTGATGTTTAATGTATAAGTACTTTTCGTTTGATTACCTTTTGGTTGTCATCAATCACGACGACGTAGATCCCGGGTTCCATCGTTCTCAGGTCAATTTCCATCGTCTGCGACAGTTTCATATTCCTGACAACCACCCCCCGCATGTCGTGCAACAGCAAGCGGCCCACGCCTGGCCGACTGAGCCGCACATACAATGTATGGCCATATGCATAGGCCAGATCCTGGTCGGCAGCAGGTTCCGTGCCGGTTATAATCGCATTCGCCGACAGTTTCACTATGTCGCTATACGGAGATGCGCCCGCGTCGTTAATAGCCTTGATCCGGTAATAGTGATCGACGACATCCAATATTTTGCGGTCGTCAAAAACCCGCCCCGGGTATGGTGTACGGCCTATTTCGGCAAAGTTTTTATCGGGACTTTCCGACCGTTCGATCACCACTGTCCTGGTATTGGGCGATACCGCATCCCAGCTCAGCCGGACCAGGTCAAAATCGATCGCAGTTACCTTCAGGTTCGCAGGCTTTGCCGGCAACGGAGCCTTGGGTGTAGTTACAACGGCAATATTGGAATAACCCGAATATCCGATCGCATTCAGGGCCCTGACCCGGAAGTAATAGGTTGTCTCGTCTTTCAAACCTTTGTTCGAAAATGCGGTGACATTTCTACCCACGCTATCGACGTAAACAAAGTTGCTTCCGTCCGTAGATCGTTCGATTACAAAACTTCTTTCATTGCCCGAATTATCGGACCAACCCAGCTTGACAGAAAAATAGTCTATGGCCGACGCCGCAAGGTTGGATGGGTTACTGGGGGGCACGTCCCTGGTCGTTGCGGTAGCCACATTAGTAGGATCTGAGGCTCCCTGTGAGTTTCTCGACCGGACGCGGTACCAATATTGTGTTGCGGGGGTCAGCCCTGTGTCCTGAAAAGCGTTGGAATTAGCTGTCGCTTCTCCAATTTTCGAAAAACTGGCGCCATCTGTCGACCTTTCTATATCGAAGACAGATTCATTAGATGAATTGTCCTTCCAGGCCAGGTTAATCTGGCTGCTCGAAGCGGTTGTCGCTGTAAGATTGGAAGGGGTAATGGGCGGAACGTCAAATGTAGCGGCCTCGGCAATGTTGGAATAATCTGAGTTCCCAATGCTGTTTTTGGCGCGAACCCTGTACCAGTATCGCGTTAGTGTCGATAAACCGGTATTTTGATAGCTTATGATATTGGTTCCTAAATCGGCAATTTTGGAGAAATTAGTACCATCCGTCGATCGTTCTACTTCAAAACCGGTCTCATTTCCCGCATTGTCTGTCCAGTTCAGGTCTATTTGTTTATTGGATACCGGCGTGGCTGAAAGTCCTTGTGGGGTATTGGGTTTCACATCTCTGGTCGTTGCGGTAGCTACATTGGAATGCCCCGAGCTGCCACCATTGTTTCTAGCTCTTATCCGATACCAATATTGGGTATTAGGACTCAGCCCGTTATTTGAGTAAGAAGTTGCATTGGCCCCAACATCGGCTATTTTTAAAAAGTTAGTCCCGTCTTGCGAGCGTTCAATTTCAAAACCACTTTCATTTCCGGAATTATCCGTCCAATTCAGGTTGAGCTGACTTTCACTCACTGTCGTAGCCGACAGGTTGCCAGGTGCCGCGGGTGGATTGGCATTCGTCGTGGCATCGGCCACGTTGGTGTAGCCCGATGATCCCACTTCATTGAATGCCCTTACACGATAAAAATAACGTGTCGATGCGGACAGGCCCGTGTTGTTGTATTGCGTTACGTTGGCAGCTACCGTGGCTATCTGACTAAAATTGACCCCATCCGTTCCGCGTTCGATGGCAAAACCTGTTTCATTGCCGGAACCGTCGATCCAATTCAACCGGATCTGAAAAGTAGGATCGAGTGATTGTGCAATCAGGCCCGACGGTGCAGCGGGCGCAGCCTGACGGGTGGTTGCGCAAGCCGTATTGGAATAACCCGAATAGCCAGCAGCGCTCCAGATGCCTCGGATCCGATAGCAATATTGGGTCGCCGGAGAAAGGCCGGTATTGTCGGTAAATGTGCCATACTCTCCCTCAGCGGTGCCAATTTGTGTAAACGGCGCTCCGGATCCCGTCGATCGCTCAATGGCAACCTGTATGCCACTGTCTTTCCCCCCATAGCTTGCCCAATTTAACCGGACACTATTCGACCCGGTTTCAGTTGCTGCAAGCTCCGAAGGTACCGGAAAAGCATTGGTGGTGGCGCAGGCTTCCTGCGAGTACCCGCTGTACACACCAGCGGAGTTTCTGGCCCGGGCTCTGAAACAATAAGGCGTGGAAGCATTCAGGCCGGTGGCGATATAAGTCGGGTTCGGTTGAGAAGGTTGCGAAGTAAAAGATCCAATGACGCTGTATGCTCCTCCGTTCTCCGATTTTTCGATCAGTACGGTGATGCCCGTATTGGCGTTGAGGTCATTCATGGAAAGTGTTATATCACCATGCGATTTTGACTCAACCACAAAGGACCTGATTGCAACCGGAGTTTGCGCAAAGCCTTTCGCGACAAATAATAGCACGACAAGCGCGACAACCGGCATTACCCGCTGGGAACCATTTATTAGCTTCTTCATTTCACAGGAATTTTACGGTGGGATTGGTTATGGCCATTGTACACCCACCGGATCAGTGGCTTCGCTTTGGCGGTTGTCGGTATCCACGGTTACAAGGCTGTAATAATAGCCGATGCCGGGTGTGGCATATTTATCCAAAAATTCAGCTTGCTTGCCTGTTACATGGCCGACGACCTTGGCGGCAACCGTTTTTTCGGTATATCGGTATACCACTATTTTTTCAGGGGTATCCAGAGGGGCATCCCAGGCTATCCGCACTCCTTTGTTTGTTGCCATAACGTTCAACCCACGCACCGGTAACACCGCAGGGAGTTCTTTAAAATAGGACGCCTCAGTACTATATCCGCTTGTTTTACCACTGACGCTGACCGCCCTGATACGGTAACTGTACATTTCACCATTTTTTACACTAACATCCTCGTATCCGTTCCTCGACTTGTCATCGATCGCCTGCCGGTAAACTTCTTTGAAATCTTTTTCATTGCCTGTCTTACGCTCAACTATATACGCTATGATATAGGGATCAATACTTTTCATGTCTTCCCACACGAGCAATGCGTGGCCTTCGTGATGTAGCATTTCCGGGTTGATGGGCGTTGCCACAGCATCGGGGTAGCGGGGTTCCGAATAAACGGGATCGCTCATCGGGCCCATGTTGTAACTGGTGTTAATGGCGGCAACGGCCCATTTATATCCTGTGCCAATGGCCAGTTTGCTGAGTGCCACCTTGTAATTCAAATCGGCATTTGATGCCGGTATTATCTCAGAATATTGGGTAAGCGAATCGGATTCGTTGTTTGCGTAGTACAAATAATAGCCGTGCGTATCGTAGTCCGCCGGTTGCCAGCGAAAGTAAAGGGTGTCGTTGATTTCACTAACGCTCAAATTGGAAGGTTTTATCAAAGCCGGGCGACTAGCCTTCAACATGCCAGCAACACGGACAGATTCTCCGGATCTGTCGTACACGCCGTTTAATTTGATTTGATAGTAATATCCGCGCACAGGCTCTACCGCCTGGTCATAATAAAGGGTGTCCGACGCAGAAGCCGTTCCAATTAATTGATAGCCCGAATCAAAATGATCGCTTCTCCATATTTCGATAGCGCGGAGGTTTATGGTGGAAGCCAGTTTCCACGAAATGCCTATGGCGTCATAATTTTCTTCCGATGTTGTGTGGATGTCCAGTATGGCCGGAATGTCTTCCCGGGGGCGTAAATTTGCAATCGTTATCGTGTCGGAAGGGGCGCTTTCATTGCCCAGAAAATCTTTTAAATACACCACATAGCTGTAAAGCATTTTTCGCCGGGTGTTATAGTCTGATATTTCCAAAAACAAGGAATCCTTTTGTCCTTTCCTGAAAGCCCATTCCGCCGGGCAATCGGCGAAAGCCGTTTGGCCATAAGAAGCGCGCATCACCCGCACGCCGGCGATATCCGGCCTTACTTTTTTGAGGTAGTATTTGATTTTGACCATTGTGCCGGTACTTGTATAACTCAATGATTGGACAGTGGCGGCGATCTTCGAACCAGGCACGCTTACGGTAGCAGGATTGTGATAAACCGCTGCCCCGGTCGTTGTCAGTTGGCGAATGCGGTAGTCATAGCGCTTTCCCTGCTGTACATCCGTATCCAGGTAACCCAGCCCGAGCGCTTCCAGGTATTGTGGATTGAATGCGTAAGTTCCCAATGAATCCACCGAGGAGAATGTACGATAGCGTGCATATAGCAATGCTGTCAACGAATCGTTCGGAATGTCGTACAGGGGGTTTTTACTGGTTAAAATCGTCAGGCGGGCTGTAAGATCAGCGGCAGTCTGAGGCGGCTTGCTGGTCGTGCAAACGGGTTTCCAGTCAGGTGTCGCAGCATTACTTCCCACCAGGAGCCTTTCAATGACATATTGCGGTCCATGCAGCAGCTTTTCGAATTGAATAAAGACACCATAAGGACCGGCGGTTGCCTGTGCTTGCTGGGCTTTTGTTTCAATGGCCAATAGCGCGAACAGCAACGAGGCGTATTTAACTAATCGTTTCATTGTCTGGTAGATTATGGTGTATTGGAAGTACAAGTGTTGCCCCCGGCCGTCCATTTGGGTGTTATATCGAAATTGACATTGGGCGCACTTCCCTTCCCAACTGTGGCACTCCCGGTTACGATCAACTGCATATCCGCTTGCAATGGCGGTAGCGCAAGTCCTGAAAACGCTTCCGTCAGGGTAGCTTTAAAGCCTGCCCCGATATTGGACGACAAAGACATACTGGCACCGGGAGGGCTGGTGTATGCGGTGAGCCGCGTGTCTAGTCCGCCATTTACATAAACCTCGCCGCCGGCCCGGACGGATAGGAGCGTTCCATATGCGTACGCCCTCGCCCCAACACCCATCCCCGCGCCAAATGACAGGGCACCGCTCTCATAATTGCCATAGACGTAGCCATCGGCATAAATATCCACCCCCACCTGGGCCTCGGCGCCAGGCACCCCGTAAACGTGATTGAAATTGCCGATTCCCCCCGGAAGATTCATTTCGCCCGTTGCATATATGCCCTTAAAAGTCGAATTGAATGAGCAGGGGAGGCATTTCCGATGACTATTGGCAAACAAAACGCTGGTAGCATCGCTGAGGTCCGGGCTGTTGTAATAGCCTAGCATCAAACCCGCTTTCAGTGTTGTCGGTATGGGCAATGGCACATTTTCCAGGGTTCCGGAAGCGACAATATAGAACCCATTTTTATCAACTCTTACCTGGCCGACTCCGCCTGAGAAAGTCATCGAGGGGGGAATGTCTAAGGGGGGCATTTGCAGTGAACCGGTAAGACGGCTATTTTTGAAATCATATACAAGGCTGAGCGTTCCCAAACCACCCGGTGCCGGAATGCCGTCCAACCCTATCTTCTGATTATCGGCTATAATTTCGCCATGGGCCGTAAATGAAAGGCGGTTTTTTTCTTCTTTTTTCCACATCTCAAAACCATTGGGCAAACCGGAAAATGTCATGAGTTTCCATTGCTTACCCTCCACCCGTTGATGACAATACAGCTCCGATAGCCCGGATTTGCCTTCCAAAGTCATACTTAGCTGATTCTTCGTATAGTCCGTTTTATTACCTGCGTCGTCATTGGCTGCATATATCGGGTTGTCTTTAAGTTTAAGGAGATCCTTTTCCAGATTCAGGTCCAGGTTTCGATTGTGGGTAATGTGGGTGGAATTGGCTGTATGGATCAGCAGCACATTGTCGATATGTAATTTTTCGGGTTCTTCAACAAATCCTTTCATCGCAATGATGCCATCCGCAAAATAGATCCCATTGCTCGACCCACCGTCGGAGTCCTTCACATTGAGTGCCTCAAAATTCAGGTAGCCGCTAGTCTCAAATTTATACCGGCCGGGAATCATGGTTTTGAGCTTAATCGCATTGCTGCCCTTGGGTTTTGAGTAGATAAACCGCATCGAAACATCCTTGGGCGCATTGGGTATGCTGGTAGACAATCCCGAATCGAAAGCAAACCAGTCGGGCCCCGTTTCGATGGTGGTGGGGCGTACATCTATGATATTGAAATACCGGAACGACTTGTTGCCAGCGCCGAAGGTCACAATGTCCTGTCCGTTGTCAAGCAGGGACACAGTTTGAAATTCCAGCGCATCGGTTAGCCCTGGCAGCGAGCGGGCGGGTAACTTTGCTGCCGGGGAATCACCTTCCGGCACGATAACCATCGACCAATGTCCCTTCTTGTCGGAGCCCGTTTGCGCGTCATAGCCGAAGTAGGCCTTTCCGCCCAGGTTTAATTTAGCCACACCCGCCAGTTCCAGTTCTTTCGGCTCGACATTCAATTTTAAAAAGTCGCTTCTGAGGTTGAACTCTTTAATGGGGATATCCACTTTCCCTGTTTTGACAACGCCTGTGGTCGAGTAAAATCCGCCTTTTTTGAAGTCGAGCTCCCAGTTCCGGATTTCTACGCTCCAATTTCCCGCCAAAGGAAATGTGAGCGGCGTTTCGCCGGATTTTTTATCGATGGTGTTGTTTTTGATAACCAGATCCCCGATTCTCACTTTAAACTCCGAAGGAATGGCTTCTCTAATGTGGCATTCAATCTCAGGAGCAAGGTGTATTTCGTCTTGAAACAACCTCGACCCGTTCAATGCGCTGGTGGCATTGAAAGCCAGGAATTTGAGTTTCATGGGCGAACCGTCTTTCTGGGAAATGGTAAAATTGGTCCACTTGATATTGCTTTTTTCGGAGTTGAAGGCGACCACAGCCGGTTTGCCGGCACTCAGTGTCGTATCCGACAGGAATAGCTGATTTTTTCCTGGATTGAAGAGATTTTCCGAGAAGTTGAACGAATTATCAATCACCTGCACCTGTGCAAGGATTTTCCCTTTCAATGTCCCCGGCGTTCTGGTGATTTTCAGTTTGCCGGCATTGGCAACCGCATCCAGGGAGGTTACCTTCACATTGTATTTAACATCCTTCACCACGATTTTTGGCGTGGCGTGGTATACGAGCTGATCCAAAACACCATCTTCCAGTTCAACCGTTTCGCTCGCCGGGATGCCTTCCTGCGGCTTGTCCGGATTCGGTTTGAAGGCCACGTTTTCAAACCTTGCCGTCAGTTTGTCTTTCAGGGTACCGAAAGGTCCGAATTCGGGATCGGCCAGGTTAACTACACCGGTTGCCTTCATGGTTTTGGGATCTATTTTTTCAATCGTAACCGGAAAGCCCCATATAGATGCAATGCTGAATTTGTCAAACGTGGTGATCGTCAGTTTTAAGGACTGTCCTTTTGCCTGAGGGATTACCTGGTTTGAACTTGCACCGATATACGTAGGGCCTGTTTCTCCCTGGTTGTAGCTTGCTTCTATGGTACAATTCGATAGGTTTTTATCCACGTCCAGCGAAAAGGAACCGTCCTTTTTGGATAGGGTACTGTATTTAACGGAGGCATTTTTGCCTGCGGATACGAACACGAGCGCGCCTTCCAGCGGGATCTCAGCACCTTGCGGCGATTTGGTAACCACCACACCATTGACCGCCGCTGCCGGTTCCAGCAACACGATTTTGGGTTTCGGGTTTTTACTTTCCTCATTTGTTACTGACAAGATCTGCGTGACATAGCCCGGCGCCGAAATGGCAACATAGAGGTTGTCTGTCGACACATTTTTGAATTGGGTTTCGACTACACCTTTCTCGTCGCTGGGGCCGAAAACGAAGCCCGGATCATTTTTTCCAAAGAGTTTAACACGGGCTCCCGCCACACTCTTCCCCGACGGACCTTTTTCGAAAACTTTAAAGGTAATCCGGTGGTCGCGTTGGTAGATATCAATATCGCCCGCATTGATATGGAACCTTCCTCCCGAAAGGGGCGTCGGTTTGGGTAGTTCTGTCTTAATATCTCTCTCCTCGTTGAAATAAGTGATGTTTACCGGAATTACTTTCAAGGTTTTGGCGGTCGATGGCGCATCCATATCGAATTTCCACATCCCGTCATGGAACTGTGTTTTGAAAATGTACCCGTCGTCGGCCTGCACGTATGCTTCCATGCTTTGTCCGGAGCCTAATTCGGGAGCGGCCGGCTTGTCCTCCATATTAAGGTTTGCGGCTAGGCTGGTCGGTACTTTCGGCGACGGATTACTGATGTTTTCGCTTAGCGATTTCGCTGGTGTTGCTGCCTTGCCTTTAACCGAAACTTTGTTGAATTTAGCCCCAACAGCTTTCGTGTCGTAGTCGATCGCCCTGCCCGTAATGTGCGTGTTAGGCCGCATCAATACCATCGGGTGATTGCTGTTTTGGCCCAGCAGAAGTTCTCCGATGCAAATACAATCGGCGCATTCGGAGCAGATTGGCGGGGTTTCCTTGGTTTTATCACCGGAAGTGCTGTCAGAATAAAAGTTGTATCCCTTCGCGATTATTTTCACTTTGGCATTCTTGCCCGGTTTGAGTACAAAGGGAGTGACCCTTCCATTTTCGTCAGTCATTTTGTTGATACTGCCTAGCGAACCGTCCGCGGGTTCATAGGTCAGCGCTACCAGTGCGCCTTTGATCCCCTGTGTTGGATTCGATTGATCAACGACGCGGATGTGGACAGTCGGCAGGCCGGGTTTCAGGTAACGCTGCACCACGTCTGACCGGATCCATTGATACTGGTCGGCGAAGACAATGTCGGCTTTACCGTCGGCACCAGCGCCTGCATTAATCCCTCCCGGGGTTGGAGCAATCAAGCTTTCGTCCAATAGTATTTTCTTGTTAATAGGCGAATCTTGTATTTCATCCCTTATCCAATATTTGTTGGCTTGCTGGCAGGACTGTATTGCGATGGGCCACCAATCTTTATTCTTGAAATATTCGGCGATCTTGATTGCGTCTTCCGGTACATCCAGAAAAAGATCTTGGGTGTAGTCTGTCCCCCCTCCGGCGGGAGTGAACCTGAACTTATACCCCTTACGGCAGTTGACGTTTGCTCCGCCTACAATTGTCCTCTTTTTTCCCTCGGGGCCGATTTTGTCCGAGGTTTTTATCTGATCGGCACTGAGTTTGTTCACGTCGGTTTCATAAACACCCAGCCATGACTCGTTGGTAGTGATCCTTTTCAGCGAGACCAATTTATAATTATTGAGCCCATCGTCCGACTTTTCCGTGGCAATGAAGTACAGGTCGTTCTCTACCTTGGCCTTGACCATTCTCGGGAAGGTAATTGAACCGTTTACGTCCGATTTACCCGAGGCAATCTCTCTATATGCGTTACCATCTATTTTTCTGATCGACTGAACTCCGCTACCCTCGTCTGCGGGCGGCCCGGCATGGACTCCCGGAATACCTATTTTTTTGTTGACCGCCCGCAATACCGAGATCTTTATCCCGAACAAATTCTGCTTGTACCCTGCCTTTTGAATGGCCGTTGTGTCCGACTTCACCTGAACCAACAAACCATAGCTCTTCACTTTGGCAATCAGTGTATTGAAATCGAAAGACCCCTGGGGATCCATGACCTGATCGGCGGATATGCCAAAATCCGTTGACGAGCTGGCGTAATACGCGTTGTCGACGATGACGCGCAGGGTGCGTCTGTAAATTCTGCCTCCTCTTTTAAACTCTCCAGTGCCTGTCAGGGGAGTTCTGGGCAATATTCCCAGAGGCATCGGTTTGATCATTTTAACTTTGAACTCAAAAGAACCGTCGGAGCCAGTCACTTTGGTGTCCAGCCTCTGGCTGTAATTTTTATGAAAAGCGGCGATCTCGTCATCTCCGTTTCCGGGCGCGCCGGCTGTAACAGTCCCGTCCGCTATGTCCTGATAAACAACTTGCAAGTGAACTTGCGTGTTTGCAAGCGCCTTTGCTTCCGCACCGTCTTTGCCCGCATCAGCAAACTGATAGGCCAGTTTACCTTTAAAGGTCATTGTTGGCGGCTCGGTGGTTTCTACATGGAATGTGGCTTTTTCGATCCGGGCAGTTTGAGGGACCAGCTTGTCTTTCGGGCGCGAGAAAATCACTGCCTGCCCGTCGTCCGGCTTTTGTCCGCAGCCAGGGCAATACACCTTATAGTTGTCGTAGGGTTTGTCGGCATATACCAATTTTTCAAAAGTGGCCGAATAGGCATCCCCGCTGGCTTTCAAATTTGCAATTCCTATAAACTGATAGCCAGCCTGTTCGACTTCGGCTTGTATGGAAGAATTCGCCTGGTTTTTAAGCTGGCCCTCGGCCGGAAGCCGGTATTTCTTGTAATATTCCTGCAACCCGGTGGTTTTACGATAAATGACCACAGCCTGACCGTCCAGTTGCGTATCGGGTGCTCCCGGCCAATTTTTATAGGTTTGTTTGGCGGTCAAATCCAGCGTGTAGCCCGAAGCCAGCCAGGTAATGCCCTCCACCTGATACACTTTTTCTTCATGGCGTGAAATCTGGAACGTGTTTTCATGGCTGGTCTGGTACGACCCCGAACTAGTAAAAGGCTGAATAAACGGGTTCACCGGGTCTATCACGCAGCGCGTGAATATTTGGGTCGTATCGGCGTGCAACGCCGACTTCAACACCTTGATGGTATATCTGCCCATCTCGTCGGATGTGCCGTATCCAACTGTCAACAGATAATTGCCTGGTTCCATTTTAGATAAAACCACCTTTGTATTAGGCAAAACATGGGCCTTCCCCGCTTCGCCCGGGTATTTGAAAGCCAGAATACCCGTGATGGCGAGCGTATCTTTGGGGCTACCCAGGTCCTTGGCGAATAATGAAAAGACGACCGGTTTCGACAACAAAGGCTCATTAGGCAACTGCGCCTGCTTACGAATCAAGTCAGACACGCCCATTAACTCGACAGACACTTCCAATTTCTTATTGGTAGTCATACCGGCAGGCAGGTCCTCTTTCGCAATTTGAAAGTAAGGTGTCCTGACCTGGCGGACAAGTACCGGAGAATCGGATACCTTGGTCCCTGAATTTGCAATCCTGATCTTGTAGTTCAGTTCACCACGATGATCTAAAATTGATTTCAATTGAGGTGGCACATGATAGGCTTTTCTTAACAGGGCTTCCAATTCCTTATCGAGCTCCCATTTAAATGTCAGAGGGTTGTTGCTGCCCACCTGCATACTTTTTGTCCTTAATGGACTGGTTTGATCCGGCGCGGTCATCGTGATGTATTCAAGCCCGGGAAGTACTTTCGTAATGCCATACGTGAATACCCCCACCGGGCTTTTTCCCTCGTTCATAAAGGCAAGCTTTTGGCTCGTGGGAATGGCCTGTACCCGCCAGGCATAACGTTTGCCGAATTGTAAAGCGGGATGTGACGGCCCGAACAGAAAAGTGGTCGCGCGTAAGTGCTGTACCTCCAGTCCGGTCCGCGGCAGCGCGATTGCATCGATATACACATTGGGATTCACCTCTGCCGGGAGTTCTACAATGCGCAGGGTGTACTCCACCTGACTGGGCAATATCCCTACCGGCGCCGACCAACTGAAAAGCTGCGTTTGCGGTGTTTTGGCAGCGATTTCTTCATTGTTGAATGGGGAGATCAGGATCGGAGGTTCCACGATCCGGACCGGAATTAACCCGCTGCAGCCCATGGGGAACTCCGCCGACAATGGCCTGGTGGTGGCATTGTCGAAGGCTTGTACGCAAAGCTGGTAATTACCTTCCGGCAGAGGCAGCCCTCTGTACAAATCGTTTTTATTCATTCCCTGTACCTCAATCTGGCCTAGGTCAAACAGGCCTTCTAGTTCCGGGCGGGTAAGCATTCGGTTTACGTCCGTGGCCCGCAGTTCGAGTGGACGAAGCGGGCGATAATTGGGTGATGTACGAATCACAACCCCGTTATCGCCTTCGAGCTTGCCAAGCAGCCGAACAGACAAATCTTTACCCGACAGGTTAGATATAAAGACCTGCACACGGCTCCCGGCCCCGGGATAATCCTGAATGTAGGGGCTGTACGGAGGAAGCACGTTGGTCAGAATCCTGACCTGGTTTTGTGCCTGCGACGCATTGACCAACAATCCGAAAAGTGCCGGAAAGATGAGACAGAATATAATGTGCGCTCTATTCATGTTGTTGAATTAAAAGGTAATCCCGTAGCCAAAGCTTCCCCGGAACTCGTCGAACTTTTCGGATGCCTGACCCGTGTTGGAATTCAGATAGCTAATCGACAAACTAATGCTCTGCTTTTTACCTATTTGGTAGCCTGCATTGGCCGAAGCCGTCATCACGTTACCTGTTATGCCAAACTGTTGGTTGACCAGGTAAGAGCAATTAGCCGAAGTGCTCAGCTTCTTCTTGAAAAAGGAATAATTGGTGCCCAGTGTCGGACCATAGAATTTCACATTGCCCGTCATGGAAGAGTCTCTGGCCGGAAGGCCCGACTGGGTGTAGGAAAGCATCAGGTTTGCTCCGAACCCGGATTGATTGTGCGTCAGGAAATAGCCGACGTTTATATTTTCATTATTGTTTTCCGTGCTCGATGCCGTGTTTTCGTTCAAATCGGAAAGTTGCTGATGCGTGCCCGTTGCGTTGAACACGTGGGACATTTCCTGGTTCAGGATCGAATAGCGGAGATTTACCGTCGCCGACAAGTTGTTTTGCGCAATACGCAATGTATCTATCAGGGGCCTGATACCCGCCTTTTGATTCAAACCGTAGTTGGACAGCGAAATATCAACGCCGAATTCCGGCTGAGGGTTAAGCGAAACCATCAGTGAGCCAATCGTACGCCCGGTGCGGACGTTTTTGTTTTTGGCCAGATTATCATATTGAATTCCATAGCTTCCCGCAATTCGAGCTTTCCCTTTCAGAAGGTTGAGTGTGGGAGCCACGGCGTAGCTCTGAATGTCACTCTGGAAATAGTACGCACCCATTGTCTGAAAATTAGGATCGATGCGCTTGTACTGTAACTTGACGGAGCCCCATTTGCTTTGGTAGCCCAGCGCAGCTTGTGTAGCCTGCGTAAGCTGTGTTGAAAGGCGTGGCGTGATCATTCTGCCCAAAAACTTCGCCAGGAAATTACTCCCCTCGGCAGCAACCTCGGACGAGCGTATGTCGCGCGTGTAAGAGCTCGCGGCCGCGTCAATCTCCACGGTAATATGTTTGACTAGCAGCAAACGCGAGCTAAGGCCCACTACCAGATTCTCTGCCGGTACAATGCTTTGTTCTGGTGTTGCAGCCACGCCCGCAATGGAGTTCGTATCGTCCCTGGCACGCAATACCAGCAAATCGATATAATTATTGGCTTTACCATAACCTACTTTAAGAGCATAGCCAGTCCTTTTAAACGAGGGGATAATGTTAGGATCCGCGATGCTTGATGATATCGCTTTATTAAACCTGCCGTAAACAGCTCCGATCCTGAGTAATCCCGGATTGAGCTCTACACCGCCGCCCAAAAAAGTATGACCGGCCAGCGTGAATGGAGAGAACGTCAAGTTCCGGTAGCCCGCGTGCACAGTCGCCCATTTGTAGGAAGGGCTTAGTCCGAACTGGTTGAAAGGCTGGCGAAAACTGGTGCCTTGATTGCCCAAAACACCCGAAAATGGCAATGTAATCCCTCCCGGAAGAGACACCGTGAGAGCACCGCTCAACCCGAAAGGATTCGGTTGGTTGCGCCCTGCGATACCTCCTGACCGGTATAGGCCGGCGTAGGCATTCAGACCGCCCGACAGTTGTACTACCCTGGACTTGCCGTCGGTGCTTTGGGCAACTCCGACCAGGCAGCAAAAGCATTGCATCAACGCGATTCCGAAACATGTAATACTGGCTTTCATAGCTTATCGACAACTAAACGGGACACGAGAAGTAGGTCCCGGTTTGATGCTATGAATCTAGAAGTTTCGTATGGCGGGCACCGCTGATAATCGATGAACGTGGCCCAAAAATCGCTGGACGGAAAACCTGAGTCACGTTTCTTTCATTTGAATCCAATATTGACTAATCGCTGGGAAGAGACTCGTTGAGGGATGTAGATTGGGTAAGCGGGCAGGGGGACGAATTCGGGACGTTCAAATCTTAGTTCGGTTACTCTTGTTTATATTAGCGCGTTCTAATTGAATGGACAAGTTGATTTTTGGTATTAAACAGTGTTGAGCAGTGACTTCAGTTGAATCTTTTATGACCCGCCTCGTCAGCCGAAATTCCGGTGAATTTGAATTCCATCAGGCAGTGCGGGAAGTCGTCGAAACAATTATCCCTTTTATCGAAGACAAACCGCATTATCAGAAAGCCAGTATTCTGGAACGGATCGTCGAACCTGAACGTGTGATTATTTTTAGAGTGCCATGGATGAATGATCTGGGAGAAGTCGAAGTCAACCGTGGCTATCGCGTCCAGATGAACAGCGCGATCGGACCTTACAAGGGCGGTTTGCGTTTTCACCCGTCCGTCAATCTGAGCACACTCAAATTCCTCGCATTTGAGCAGATTTTTAAGAACAGTCTCACTCAGCTGCCCATGGGTGGCGGCAAGGGAGGGGCCGATTTTGACCCCAAAGGACGTTCTGACCGGGAGGTAATGTTTTTTTGCCAGAGCTTCATGACGGAGCTTTTCCGGCATATCAGCTCGGATAATGATGTCCCAGCCGGGGACATCGGAGTAGGAGCCAGGGAAATCGGGTTTCTATTCGGTCAGTACAAGAGGCTTAAGAATGAATTTACCGGCGTTTTAACAGGTAAAGGTGCCAGCTACGGAGGGAGCCTGATCCGTCCGGAAGCGACCGGATATGGAGTAGTGTATTTTGTGGAACAAATGCTGAACCAACGCCGCGACAGCATTAAGGGCAAGCGGGTAGTTATCTCCGGATCTGGTAACGTGGCGCAGTACACCCTGGAAAAGTGTGTGGAGCTGGGCGCAAAGGTTGTTACGCTTTCTGATACATCCGGTTATATCTATGATGAGCGAGGCATTGACGCCGAGAAGCTGGCTTACATTATGCATCTGAAAAATGAAGAGCGGGGCCGGATAAGTAAGTATGCCGACAAATTCGGATGCCAGTTTGTGGCAGGCAAAACTCCTTGGGAAGTGCCATGTGATATTGCTTTGCCCAATGCCACGCAAAACGAATTGCATGTCGAAGATGCCCGGATGTTGATCAAGAACGGCTGTTTCTGTGTTGCAGAAGGCGCAAATATGCCCTGTACTCCAGAGGCGATCGAGGTATTTGAAAACAGTGATATCCTGTACGCGCCAGGTAAGGCGGCGAATGCCGGCGGCGTAGCCGTTTCAGGTCTGGAAATGTCTCAAAATTCGCTGCGCCTCTCATGGTCGCGCGAGGAGGTCGACAAGAAGTTAAAGGAGATTATGCTGAATATTCATGCAACCTGTTTACGCTACGGGCACAAACCGGACGGCCGTATGAGCTATATCCAGGGCGCAAATATCGGAGGCTTCGTGCGGGTGGCGGATGCTATGATCGCGCAGGGATTGGTATAAGTGAGGGCTAATACATATTGAAAATCGCGGGAGGCAATTTAATCAATTGCTCCCGCGATTTTTTTTGGAAATTATTTTGACCGAGCAATCCCATAATTCTGTAACAGACAGCAGGAATTATGTAGCAAAACCTGTTCGCAGGAGGTGATCTTTGTAACTATCCTCATTGTCGGCCGGCCAATCATTCCGTTGTCCTGTGCCGATGCGGCAAACCTCATAAGCACCACGAAATTATTTGACCATGGAACATCATCATCACCACCACAGTCATGCTGATAAAAAGCCGGGAGAGGCACATTTGACGAATGCGCCAGCCCACGGGCATCACGCTGCGCACGATGGCGGGGATGGCGATCACGACGGGCATGACAAACATGCGGGACATCATACAGCAGACTTTCTGAAGAGATTCTGGATTTGTCTTTTAATGACAGTACCGATCCTGGTGTTATCGCACATGATCCAGGAATGGGCCGGGTTCCATTTGCGATTCGTGGGGGATAGGTATGTGCTTTTGGCACTCAGCAGCATGGTGTACTTCTACGGAGGTTGGCCGTTTCTTAGCGGCTTGGTAGGTGAATTGAAAAACAGACGTGCGGGCATGATGACGCTGGTTGCCGTAGCCATCACGACGGCTTATGTATACAGCGTGGCTGTCGTATTCGGGCTTGAAGGGATGGACTTTTTCTGGGAGCTGGCAACGTTGATCGACATCATGCTCATTGGCCATTGGTTGGAAATGAAGTCGCAGATGGCTGCTTCGCAAGCCCTGGAATCGCTGGTAGCCCTGCTTCCGTCGGTGGTTCACGTAGAAAAGAATGGGCAAGTGAGCGACATTGCGTTAAAGGACCTTCGCAAAGATGATATTCTATTGATCAAGCCGGGGGAGAAGGTTGCCGCCGATGGATGGATTATAGATGGCAGTTCCTATGTGAACGAAAGTATGCTTACCGGAGAGAGTGTTCCCGTTCAAAAGCAAAAGGATGATCGGGTAATTGGCGGTGCGATTAATGGAGATGGTGTGCTGAAAGTCAGGGTCACCGGCGCAGGCGATCAGAGCTATCTGAACAAGGTGATCAACATGGTGAAAACGGCACAGAGCGCCAAGTCGAACACCCAAAACCTGGCGGATAAAGTGGCCGGTTGGCTGACCTTGGTTTCCATTACGGTCGGCATAGTCACTTTTATCGTCTGGTATACGGGAGGTCAGTCGCTTGCATTCGCTTTGGAAAGGATGGTAACCGTCATGGTAACATCCTGCCCGCATGCATTGGGTGTGGCCATTCCGTTGGTCATAGCGATATCGACCACGCTTTCGGCGACGCATGGTCTTTTAATCAGGAACCGCACTGCATTTGAAAATGCCCGCAAACTCACGACAATCATTTTCGACAAAACTGGCACCCTCACCAAGGGATCACATGAAATACAAAAGATTATACCGGTTGATCATGAGCTTTCTTCCGACCAAATCTTGCAGTATGCCGCCGCGGTGCAACAAAACTCCGAGCACCATATCGCGCACGGGGTTATCAGGGAGTTGAAGCAAAGGGGCTTGGAACTATGGAAGTCCACTGATTTTACTTACATGCAAGGCGTCGGGGTGACTGGCCTGGTAAATGGCAAGAAGGTTGTCGCTGCGGGCCCCAATTATTTCAGTCAGGAAAATAAACCCGTGCCCGGCATTCCCAAAGAAGTTGATCAGGCTACCGACACGGTGAATTTTATTCTTATCGATGACAAACTGGTTGGTCTGATTACGTTGGCGGACAGCATTCGGGAAAGTGCTGCGCGGGCCATTCTGGAATTAAAAAGAATGAACATACGATCTTTTCTATTGACGGGAGACAATGAGAAAATAGCGGAAGCAGTCAGTCGGAAATTAGATATGGACGGCTACCTGGCTAATGTATTACCGCATCAGAAGCAGGACAAAATCAGGGAGTTCCAGCGAAAGGGAGAAATTGTAGCAATGACCGGTGACGGTGTGAACGACGCGCCCGCACTCGCGCAGGCAGACGTAGGTATCGCCGTGGGCTCCGGAACTGACGTTGCGGCAGAAACAGCTGATATAATCCTAGTAAATAGTGATCCTATGGATGTGGTTCAGATGATCACCTTCGGCAGGGCTACGTATCGAAAAATGGTGCAGAACCTTGCCTGGGCGATAGGCTATAACGTTGTTGCGATTCCGCTGGCGGCTGGTGTTTTATACCCGTCATTCATGTTGAGCCCGGCAATGGGAGCCGTCCTGATGAGCGCGTCGACGATCGTGGTCGCGATCAACGCGAAACTTCTGCGGGTCACTCAAATCCCGGAAGGATCGGAACGTCATGCTTAATGTTCCTGAACCTGGGCTCCGAAGTCAGCGCAATTTCGTACCAAAATCAATACTAAACGGATAACGGTCAATGCTGGCTAGCAGCAGGGCCGCTGCCGTAAAAACATACACAGGGTAGCTCACGGCTGCGAGCGGGTACAGGAAAATGGTCATACAGATGCCAAACATCGCTGTAAGACCTGCCGTGAGGATTGCCATGATTCGCGTCTTCCAGCCTAATATGAGGCAAATTCCCAGCACGGTTTCCGCAACCGTCGCGAATGTGCCGACCACACCAACGAAGCTATCGCTAACAAAGGGTACCAATGTCTGGGTGTAAGCGATAAAATTGCCCCACGCTCCCCAGGCTACGCCTTCGGCACCGCTTGGTCCTAAGATTCCAAGCCGGTCGAATACAGGGAGGATAAACCCAAATCCAAGCGCGAGGCGCATGATGAGTTGAGCTAATGGATTTAGATAGTGTCTCATTGTGCAAACATAAGGAAACGCCCACTTGATACCGGTGAGCCTATTCGAAAATTACGGGCCGCTCGGAATGACATAACAGGTAGCCGAGACCAATATGTCGATTTATAGGAGAGGATTGGCGCTTTCGGCCTATCGCTGGTCCTCACCAATTTTGACCAAAATCCGTTGTGATTTGGGCAAAATTGTACCATTCTCGTAAAATAAATATTATTCCTTTGTATTGTTTAATTATGAGGTCCTGTTTACCAGCGTGTGCGTGGTATGAGGTAGTCTGGCGGTGGGCCTCAGCATTGGATTTTGCGCAGTAAACCCGGTTGGATTTTAAAATTTGACATTGACTATGTCGGTGACCTCCCTGATAAGTGATCATGAGCTGGTGAAGAGATTGGAGACGGGGGAGGAGTGGGCCTTCTCTGAGTTGTACCGGCGCTACTGGAAAAAGTTATTCAGACAGGCTTTCTCTAAAACCGGGTCGGACGACGCAGCCAAGGAGATTGTCCAGGATATTTTCCTCGACCTGTGGCAGCGCAGGGAGCGCACTCATATTCAGGAACTTGAAAGGTACCTGGCCAGGGCCGTCAAATACCAGGTGCTGGATTTTTACGACCGGCAGATTCTGAGAAAACGTCACGACGAGGCAATCTGGGCAACTTTTTACGAGGGGGCGACCGAGTCGGTGGAAGATCAGATGGCCTTTGAAGAATTGAAGGAGAAGATACTGGAATGCATCAGCAGCTTTTCCGAAAAGACCCGCCAGATTTTTACATTGAATAGAATGGAAGGCAAGTCGGTACTTGAAATCTCCCGCCTTCTCAACCTGCCTGAAAGGACAGTGGAATATCACATCACCATGGGCCTGCGGCACCTGCGCGGGCATTTGAAGGAATACATCATCCTGCTGCTTACACTCTTTACTTCGTTGATCATCCGCAAGTGATACTTGATCTTGATTGAATTATTTCAAGATAATTTAGTTTAAAGTCAGCTCTGTGTATTAACTTTCAAATATTTTATTAAATCATTTGCGGTTCGGGGAGCATATTCCTACTGGATAAATAACAGTGGATACCAAGCTTCGCCCGTCATGAAAAAGCAAGTCCGGAAGTTTTTACATCTTTTACGAAAATACCGAGCAGAACAGACCACACCTGAGCAGACCAGGATGATGGATATCTGGTACGACTCCATCGACTACGATCAAAGGCACAGCGCGCTCGATACGGACCCAAATATGGAGAAGGAAATCTGGGAACGGATCGAGCAGGGCAGATTCCAGGAGGCGCAGCCGAAAACACGTCGCCTGTGGTGGTCATCGGTGTTCATGCGGAGGGCAGCCGGTGCGGCGATACTCGTATTGGTGGGCGCATTCTTGATGTATAAATACCGTAGTGGCAACAGACCGGCCATATCGGGCGTAGCAACGGAGGCAACTGCACATTTGAACATGGTCACCAACGAGAAGGACAGTGCATTGACCGTGCACCTCTCGGATGGTAGCAAATGCCGGCTTGCGGCGGGTTCATCGCTCTTTTATCCTGCCTCGTTCGAAGCCCGCAGCAGGGTCGTGTATTTGAAAGGCGAAGGCTACTTCGAGGTGGAAAAGGATGCGGGAAGGCCGTTTCTCGTTTATTCCGACCACATTGTAACAAGAGTAGTGGGTACCAGCTTCACGGTCAAAAAGCTCAAAGGGACGAGCAATATCGAGGTGGCGGTGTATTCCGGAAGGGTCATGGTGCAAAAAATGACAAAAAAAGCAGGGGCTCCCGACGAAAAGCCCGTGCTGCTCACGCCTAACAAAAAAGTGACCTACCTGTCGGGGAACGACGCATTGGTTCGCGGACTGATGGACAAGCCGGTATTACTGAACGACTACCATCATGCGGACCTCACCGAGGCATTCATGTTTAAAGAAGTACCGGTGTCGGCGATACTGGCCGTGTTTGAGAAGGCATATGGCGTCCGTTTTTCCGTGAGTTCGGAGCTGATCAAAAACTGTATCGTTACGGCCGATATGTCGCAGGACCCGAGCCTGGTTTCGAACCTGGAAATCCTTTGTGCGGCGATCAATGCAAGTTTTGAGGTGCGGGACGAAGATGTGATGATCTCCGGGGAAGGTTGCCGCTAATTCCAGAGAAAAATTTAACCCTAAATCAGCAATATGAAGCAGTAATTATCCAATCAAAAGTCATCCGAAAAGGGCCGGAAAATGTTGGAGCATTTCCCGGCCGTAAAGTCCAGTCGTGCTCTTGATAGATTGACCGTCAAGCAAGAGCCTGGCACTATTGTCAAACCTTCTTAAAGTTTTAACAGTACAAAAAAATGAAAAAAGTATCTGGAATCATAGATCCTTTGTGGACGATTATGAGATTATCCTCCATACAGTTCCTGCTGGCGGTTTTGGCCGGCGCCACGAGTCTCGCCCGCGAAGGCAGGGCACAAGAGCTCCTGTACAAAAAAGTGAGCATTCAGGCTGAGCACAAGCCCATCAAGGAAATATTGGCAACGCTCGAAACCAGGGCGAATGTGAAGTTCGTATATAGCTTACAGTTACTCCCTGTGAACCGCCGCGTCTCGATCGACGTCGAGAACAAAACGCTGGCCGAGACGTTGGATAAGATGTTTTATCCGGACAATATCACCTACCAGACGATCAACAAAAAGATTGTTCTTAAACTACTGCCCCCGAGTTCGTCTCACGTCACCGATCCCCCAAACCCGGGCGCGTCGCAGCTAACCGGGCAGACCAGCGAAAAGTTGGTTACCGGTAAGGTAGTAGATGATAAAAATGCACCATTGCCGGGCGTCAACATCGCAGTGAAAGGCACAACGACGGGTACCATTACCGACGCCAACGGGCAGTATTCCCTGAGAGTCGCCGATGAAAATGCGGTGTTGGTTTTCTCGTTCGTAGGCTACACCGCGCAGGAAATACAAGTGGGGAGCAGTTCCAATCTGGATGTAACACTGGCCGTGGACGACAAGAACCTGGAAGAGGTGGTGGTGGTAGGTTACGGAAGTCAGAAAAAAGTGAACCTGACCGGCTCGGTGGGAAATGTGCCGATGGGCGATATGAAAAGCAGGCCGCTGACGAATACCGGCCAGGCATTGCAAGGCACTATAGCGGGTGTGTACGCATTGCAAAGCTCCGGGCAACCCGGCGCGGACGGCGCGGTGATCAGCATCCGTGGGGTTGGGACCTTCGGGGACAACTCCCCATTGATTTTGATCGACGGCTTTCCCGGCAGCATGACCGACGTCAACCCCAACGATATCAAATCGATCTCCGTATTGAAAGACGCTGCATCCTCGTCAATCTATGGAAACCGGGCCGCAAACGGCGTTATCCTGATCACCACGAACAGGGGTGCCGCGGGCAAGCTCAGTATCAGCTATAATGCCTACTTCGGCTCGCAACGTGCGACGGCCCTGCCCGGCGTGCTGAATTCGGTAGATTATGCCACCCTTAAAAATGAGGCTGCGGCAAATACCGGAAGCAGCCTGCCCTACACCGACGCCGACATTCAGAAGTTTGCCGCGCACAACGATCCGCTGTATCCCGACATCAATTATTTCGATGTGTATTACGGGAAGGCCAATCTTCAGAACCACCGGCTTAATCTGAGCGGGGGTAACGAAAAAGTGCAGTTTGCCCTCATGCTCGGGCAGTTGAACCAGAAGGGAATCCTGGTCGGTACCAATTACAAAAAGACCGATTTTAGAGCCAATATCGATGCCTACTTTCTTAAAAATCAGAAACTTCGGGTGAGTAGCAATATTTCGGGTAACCTGGGGGTGAAAAACGAACCTACCGACCTGTGGAATGCCGAATGGTATGCTACGCTCGCTCCGGTACTCCCGCTGAAAGATGCCAAGGGCAACTGGATGGCGGTAAACGGAGAGCGTAACTACTACGGGGAAATCAAGGAAGGAAGCACGGCCAAGACCAATCGCTACAACCTGAATGCGCAATTGGAAGCCGAATACCGCATTGTGGACGGATTGAGCGCCATGCTCACCTACGGCTACAAAGCGATTACCTCCAAAAGAAATGCTTTTCACGCCAATGTGGCGCTTTACAACAAGGACGGCAGTTTTCGGAACCTTACCTCCGACTTGACGGTGACCAACGAAACCGATGTTCAGACCATGCTGACCTCGCTGCTCAAATACAACAAGACATTCGGCAAGCACGACCTGAGTTTGCTGGCCGGGTATTCCGAGGAGGAGTTTTTGTATGATTGGGAAAGCGGCTTCCGTTCCAAGTTCGTCAATAATACCCAACGCGTGCTGAGCCTGGGAGATGCGTCAACCCAAACCAATAATGCGGGCAGTTATGATCTCGGCCTGCGGTCCTACTTCGGCCGGGTGAATTATGTATTCAATAACAAATACCTGTTCGAAGCGAATATCAGAAGAGATGGGTCGTCGAGGTTTGGAGAAGGTCACAAATGGGGCGTATTTCCATCGTTTTCGGCGGGTTGGGTGATTTCGGAGGAAGGCTTTATGCAAAGCATGAACTGGCTGAGCCTGCTCAAATTGCGGGCTTCTTGGGGGCGGCTTGGCAACCAGAATATCAACAACTACTATAATGGCAGTGATATACTGTCGTCGGGACTGAACTACTCGCTGGGCGGGACATTATACCCGGGCGTGGCCATCACCACCATGACCAACAAGGATATCACCTGGGAGACAGCCGAGCAACGGAACATCGGTATCGACCTGAACCTGAAAAATGGATTTGGTTTAACGCTCGATTACTTCGACAAAAGGACCAAAGACCTTTTGAAAACCATGCCTATCCCGCTCACGATGGCGCTCGGAAACCCGTATGTGAATGCCGGAGAAGTGCAGAACAAAGGGATCGAGGCGGCATTGAGCTACAAGAAATCCTTCTCTAATGGCCTTAAATTCAGTTCCACCGTTGTTTTGACACATATCAAAAACAAAATCACCAGCCTGGAAGTCCCCGAAGACCTTAGCTCACCGAAGGCTACCAAGGTGGGAGCGGCGATCAATTCCTTCTATGGTTACCAGATGGACGGGATTTACCAGCTGTCGGATTTTGACCAGGTGGATGGGAAGTACACACTGAAACCGGGTGTGGTGTCGGTGTCGAACTACTCCGCGCAGCCGGGCGATATCAAATATAAGGACCTTAACGGGGACGGCATTGTCGATATGAACAACGACAGGAAGGTGATCGGCAAGCAGTTTCCGGACCTTGGCTACTCGTGGAAACTCGATTTCGGATGGAAAGGTTTTGACCTCGGAATTTTCCTCCAAGGTGTGCAGGGTATTCAGGGTTATACCTATTACGAGATTGCGACCCCATTCAGCGGGTTTGCCAACCTGGGCGACTGGTGGAAAGGCCGTTGGACGCCCGAAAACCCGTCCGATAAATTCCCCAGACTCACCCTCGATGGTGTCCGTACCAACATTCATTCGTCCTTTTATATGGAGAACGCCGCTTACCTGCGCCTGAAAAACGTAGAGCTGGGTTACAGCATCAGCCCGAAGCTGCTTTCCAAAATAGGGCTTGGATCCGTGCGGGTTTACGGAAATGTTCAGAATGCCTTCACGATAACCAAGTTCAAAGGCTTTGATCCTGAGCAAACAACCGACCAGACGCGCGCGCAGGCGTTTCCGCAGGTACGCGTGCTCACAATGGGTTTAAGTGTTAACTTCTAGATGATCCAAAACATGAAAAATATAGTCACAATAGCAGCTTCCTCCTGCATTCTTTTTTTCCTGTCGGCTTGCTCCGACGACCTGCTCGAAAAAACACCGAAAGACCGGCTGTCGCCCTCGACATTCTACGAGAATGAAGCGCAAGTCAAAATGGGGTTGATAGGCATATACAATGCATTGCAGCCGTCGGCCACGCCCAACCATTTCTATCAGTTCGACTTTATGTCCGACAACGGCTATTGTCAGGACGCATGGCAAGGCTCCAAAGAAGTAGGCGAGTGGCTGACGAATGCATCCAGCTGGGCACCTGCCGCAAAATGGAGCCAGAACTATACGATCATCAGCCGTGCCAATGCATTCATGGCCTCGTTGGAAGCAGCGCCCGTTGGCGACGATATCAAAAAGCAGATGACGGCGGAGGCGAAGTTTTTGAGAGCCTATGCCTATTCGGATCTGATAGCCTACTACGGCGATGTGCCGCTGATACTGGCGGTTCAGACGTTGTCGGAAGCGTATGTAGCAAGGACGCCTAAAAGTGAAGTACTGACCGCTATTTTGGCGGACCTGGACGCGGCTGCGGCCGTTTTGCCCGATACATATGGCGGTACCGATAAGGGCCGTGCCACCAAGGGAGCGGCATTGGCCTACAAAACAAAAGTACTGCTGTATAATGAAAAGTGGACGGAGGCTGCCAGTGCGGCTAAGTCCGTCATGGATCTGGCCAAGTATAGTTTGTTCCCGAGCTATGAAGGCCTTTTTCAGGAGGCAAACGAAAATAGCGCCGAGGTGATTTTTGATATTCAGTATATCAAATCTACGCAATCGCAACCCTGGCCGACCTCAGCCTTGTCGCTCAGCAGCTGGCCCACAGGTAATGTGACCGCGGACATGATCAATTCGTATTACATGACCAGCGGATTGCCCATCACTGCCGCCGCCTCCGGATACAATGCCCAGGACCCGTTTAAAAACAGGGACCCGCGGTTGGCCGCTTCGGTCGTTTTGCCCGGATCTCAGATGGGCTCAGCCGTGTTTATTCCTGCCAACGACCAGGTCCCGTGCGGGGCGCGGCCGCGCAAATACGCCGACCTGGGCGCCGCCGACATTAACAACACATCCCTGAATACGATTCTGATGCGGTATGCCGACATTTACCTGATGCGGGCCGAGGCGCTGATCGAGTCGGGGAGTACGGCCCAGGAGGTGTACGACCTGATCAACGCCGTTCGTGCAAGAGTGAATATGCCCAAAATTGAAAGCGTCGAGGGCAGTGGTCTCAATAGAGCCCAGCTTCGCGCTATTCTGCGCCACGAAAGAAGGGTAGAGTTTTACAATGAAGGAACGCGGTATGCCGATATGCTCCGATGGAAAGACCAATTGCTGGTGCACGATGTGTATGGCTATGACAAATCGAAGCTGTCCGACCCTTCCAATCCTGCCAAATGGGTGTTTACGCAAATCAGGATGGAGACCAGGACTTTCGATGCCGCCAAGGGCTGGCTGTGGCCGGTACCGCAAGCGGATATTCAGATTAACAAAAGCCTGCTGCCCAATAACCCGGGGTACTAAGCGGGATATGCGATCAAACTTATCTTCCACCGGAACGTGGAAGATAAGTTTGTAACCGCAGCGCTTTTAACGCCACCCGAGCCCGGGTGCGACATGTTCTAAAATCGAAGACAATACGTGTACATTGTAATCAACTCCCAATGTATTCGGTATCGTTAAAAGGATGGTATCAGCTTCCTGAATGGCCTCGTCCTGTGCCAGTTCTTTGATGAGCTGGTCCGGTTCAGCGGCGTAGCTTCTGCCGAAGATAGCACGCTTGTCCTGCTCGATCATTCCAATCTTATCGGTTCGGTTGCTTTCCTGCCCGAAGTAATAGCGGTCCTGATCGGTTACCAATGCGAAAATAGACCGGCTCACGGAAACTCTTGGCTCGCGCTCGTGCCCCGCTTTTTTCCAGGCTTCTTTGTACAATCTGATCTGTTCCGCTTGCTGTACGTGAAAAGGCTTGTCGCTTTCATCGTATTTCAGCGTAGAACTTTGCAGGTGCATGCCGTTTTCGGCTGCCCAAACTGCCGTGGCATTGGAAGCGGCACCCCACCAGATACGTTCGCGCAGGCCCTCGGAGTGAGGCTCCAACCGCAGCAAACCCGGCGGGTTGGGAAACATCGGGTACGGATTGGGCTGTGCAAACCCTTCGCCGCTTAGTTTATCCAGAAATTCCAGTGCTTTGCGGCGTCCCATATCGGCGTCGGTTTCCCCTTCGGCCGGTTCGTAGCCAAAGTAGCGCCATCCGTCGATCACCTGTTCCGGCGATCCTCTGCTGATTCCCAGTTGTAATCGCCCTTCCGAAATCAAATCGGCAGCGCCGGCATCCTCTACCATATACATGGGATTCTCGTAACGCATATCGATTACACCCGTCCCAATCTCTATTTTGCTTGTTTTGGCGCCTATGGCCGAAAGCAATGGGAAAGGCGATGCCAGCTGAGCCGCAAAGTGATGTACTCGGAAATATGCACCGTCCAAACCGATTTCTTCGGCTGCGACTGCCAGGTCAATGGATTGAAGCAATGTGTCACTCGCGGTCCGGGCGTTGTACGCCGGATGGTTAGACCAGTGCCCGAACGATAAAAAACCTATCTTCTTCATAACACGTATGTCTTGGTCAAATACCCGATTGGATTTTAAATGGCCTCTCAATCGATTTCAAGGTCGGCAATAATACCATTTTTACGCCCTTCTTGCAAAGCAAATGCAAAACGAGGGGCCGGGCATCCATGGGTTTTGCGCTTTATACATGCTCGGAGAGCTTGTATGTCCAGACGGCTTCACGCGTGTGGTTAATGACATTTTCGGCTACGCTTCCCAGTACAAGGTGCGTCAGGCCCGTATAGCCGTGCGTGGCCATCGCGATCATGGAACCGGGCATGCGGGCAGCGAATTTGAGGACGCCTTTCTCCTCGTTGGGCGCGTGCGTAACGTGCACACTATATTCAGTAAGGGCATAATATTCGGCGAGGTCGCTAAGCATATGGGTCAACGCCTGATCCGTATCCCTTGAATCCGAAGTTTTCACATAGAGCAGGTGCAGGTGTGCACCCAGGAATGATTGCAATGCCCGGATCTGCCATATGAAGCGATGCTGCTGCAAATCAATGGTCGTCGGGAAAACGATGTTGCGGATTTGACTGATTTTTTGGCCCTTATGAATGGAAATAACGGGGACAGGAGCGGTTCTGACAACCTTTTCGGTATTTGAACCTACGATCACTTCCGCGAGCCCGCTACTGCCATTTGTCCCCATCACCACCAAATCGGCCCCGGTTTCATGAATGGTTTTGATGATGACCTGATGGAGCAATCCCTGCTCGACGCGGAAACCAGGCTCCAAGCGTGTTTTCAACTCGCTCCTTACCCGCGCAAAATTCGTGGTGGCCTCGCGCCCCAATTCGGAGAGTATCGAAGCTGACCCGACCGCATACCCCGTAGGATCCAGGCTTTCCAGGTAAACGGGCGTCATATTCACCACATGCAGGGCAATTACCTCACCCCCGGCGGCTTCGGCCAGCTCAATGGCGAACCGGAGTGCGGACATGGAAAGTGCAGAGAAGTCGAAGGGAACAAGGATCTTTTTCATATGCAGGTCGCTTGGAACTAATGGTCATTTGGAACGATGCAAGTTATCGGCAAGCAATTGGATCGGGCATGATGAATAGTACCTTACCGACTGACTTTTCTCATGTTTCGAGCGCCCGTTGTCATCAAATAAGTTTGACGTTGTAGAAGTAGAATAGATATCGCTTGCGAACAATAACGATTGGTAATTAAATAAAAGTTAGTAGTTTGCTTACTGGTTGTAGAATTTTATCTACTATCGATCAGAATTCTAGTGATATCCAAGTGCGGGAGGCTGGTTGAGTACTGGTATTAGTTATACAAAATACACGGTTAGAGGTAAGTTTTACACCAATTTTAGGCATTAGGCCTGAATCCGTAAACTCACAAAACCCTGTTGCTATGCAGAAAATGTTGCTGACGATTAGGGCCAACAGAAGCAATCCTGTGCTGGCCAAAAAGCTTTTTTTGACGATCATTTTTCTCAATGTTATTAGTTTTTTGCCCAAAGCGCACGCCCAGCAGCGCTACCTGGGGCTCAGTCTGGTAAATGAAGGCAACTGGAATAGTATGAAACTGATCGAGCAGGCACATGATGTGGGTTGCAATGCGGTTTTTCTGAGTATGCAGTGGGGAATGGTTAACGGATATATCTCCCGGGTTTTGAAACAACAATACGGAGAAGACTATAATGTATGGCAGATGTACGACGACCAGATCGCCAAGGCGAGGTCGCTGGGCATGAAGATCGGGATTAACGTCGCCGTCAGTACGGGAGATAACGTTACCCACAGCTATTCAGATCGCTACGGCATTAATACAGGGGACGGCTGGCTAAAGGAGGAGCGGATCCTGAATGTCGGATATGACGGCACGGAGGCCGTCTTTCAGAAATATGGCGGGCAGATCAACGGAGTCAATGTGCAGTTCGTGATGACTTCGCTCGCGGCACAATCGACCCGTGACCGGATCGTCGATTTCACCAATAAAGTATTAGAGCGGTATGGCTACCTTCAGGACACGGGCGAATTGCTCTATATCGACCTGATCTACACCCGCAACGGAGAGGGCGAGTACGAGATCGGAACGGACAAATACCACTACGAGCAACCTACTAACCTTCGGGATAACAACAGCCTCTCGGATTACTCGCAGCCGATGGTGAGAGGTTACAGGGCCTGGCTTGCGGCTAAATATGAAAAAATCCAGTCGCTCAACTTCTTATGGGGGACCAACTACCGCTCTTTCAACGAGGTGTCGCCCAAAAGACCGTCGGCCACCACATTCACCCAGCCCGACGGCACCGACTGGTACTTGTACCGGACACAGGTATTGAAGGAGGTAAATACGATTTTCAAGAATACGGTCAAGGCGCACGACAGCCGGATCAAAGCCATATCGCATCATGGTTCGGTGTTTGATAAATTGTCATTGGGAAGAACCACGTTTTCATTTGACGAGATTGCTGCCGAAATGGACGGGATCAAGATCAATGATGACTTCCTTTACGATCACCGGTTCGCTATTGATCTGCTGCGCTCAAATCTTCCCGGAAAGCTGTACATCAACGAGGCCGGATTCAATGCGAGCCTCGGCATTGCCAATTTCATCGCCTACGCTACCGAGAGCTATTCCCATGGTGCGCAGATGGTGAGTTGTATGTTTTTTGAAAACCTGCTGAGTTCGGGCGGAGGACCAGCCGTCCGGCAACTGGCCGACACGTGGGTCAATCAGCCGGTTACGACTCCCACTCCCAGCAATCAGGATAGTTTTACCCTATCGAATATCATTCAGCAGAATGGCTGCGTAACCAACCGTGACAGCTATTCGGGGGATTGCGACGCTTACAAAACCTGGATGGCCGCACGGAATGGCGCCAATGGAGCGCCAGTCAATATATTGCTTAACAATGACCTGAAAGTGGATTGCCAGCTCTCGATCACAGGATCGCCGAGTAACAGCAACCCACGGGTAGGGACGATGATCAACCTGTCGTCGGCCTGCGCGGGAGACTGTTCGGGGCTCACTTACCGCTGGGAGCTCAATGGCACCCAGGTCGGCACCGCCGCTAACCTTACCGACGTAAGAGTATCGTCGGTTCCCGGAACGTACATCTATTCGGTGACCGCCGGCCAGGGTGGCTGTGCGAAAACGAGCGAGGTGGTGGTTACCGTCACGGATGTGTTGCCCGTAACACTGATCGCCTTTAAAGCAACCGCGAGGGAGAACCACGTATCACTCAACTGGTCGACGGCCGAAGAAACCAATTCGAGTCACTTCGAGATCCAGCGCAGCGCAGCCGGAGACAAATGGCACGTGGTGGGAAGCGTTGAAGCGGCGAATGCGAGCCGCGAAAAAATCGACTATGACGCCGTGGACAATGCACCGCTCATTGGGACTAATCTCTACCGCCTGAAAATGGTAGACCACGACAGCACATTTTCATACAGCAAAATAGCACGCGTAGTTTTTGACAGTCCGGATCTGCTCTCATTTTATCCTAATCCGGCTGCCGACCGCCTGCAACTCACCGAAACAGCCCTGAAAAATGCCGCTTCCGTGGAGTTGCTGGATCAAAGCGGCAAAACGGTATTGAAAACCTCTAAGCCGGGTTCGGTTATCAGCATCGGTCATTTGCCTGCCGGCATGTACGTTCTGCAAATCACCGGCCGTGATGATATTGTCACAAGCAGAAAGGTCGCGGTCGGCCGGTAAGCCACACTATTTGCCCCGGTAGCATTTATGGGTGCTACCGGGGCAAATAGCGATTCGGTATTGAGTTTTCCTTATTAATGCTAGTTTTGTGGCTTGCATTGATGGTTTTTAGATGGAACGAATGACGCCACTCCTGTCTGGCAGGTCGCTGAATGATAGCGTCCTGCACCAAACACCTTTTGAGAAATCCTTGCGAAGAAGGCTGCATAAGGTAGGATCAGTCCTGGAACTGATTGAAACGGAGAACGAATATACACCAGCCTCGGCACTGTCTTCTGCCGATGAGCTGCGGCGGCTTATGAACACCTACGAGCGGCTGGACAGCGAGCTCGCCCGGGTGATCACACAATATATAGATGTATCCCTCGTGCGCAAGCGCCTCTTCAAGGGCGAGGAAATGAGCATCAAGCACGTAGCGTATGTGATCAAGACCACGGCAGCCAAAGGCAGGGTCGCGAAAGACGGCTATTCGAAAGAGGTGAAAGAAATTTATGCCGCAATTTCCGTGCAAAACCCGCTGGCACCTCCTTTTGATTTGGCAAGGCCTCATTTTGAAAAAGACCTGGATACGTTCAATTTGTCGTACCAGGTATTGCTCGACAATTTCAAACATCTGATTGCCAGGGTGGGGACTTCCGATGAGTTTGCAGGAATATCTCCTTATTCAGCGGCAACATTGCAGGCGCTCGTGGTACAGGCGGATAACCTGACCCGCGAGATTGCGGTGATCGTTCAGAAAATATTCGTCGTTTATGAAGAGCGGCTGTTGGTTTTCGAGGAAATAAAAGAGAGCTGCCACGCCATCTGCAAACGGTCGCGATTCGTTTTGGGTTCGCATCATGCTGTGTATAAAGAGCTTATAGCCTTGAAGCACGCAATCATGTAGAACAGGACTTAACAATAACTTAATATTAACGACATATCGGAATAATCTTGCCGCCATAGTTTTGTGTCAAAATATTAGACACTGATTATGAGACATTTGGTTACAGCGATTTCCCTCCTTATTTTAACAACAGGCGCTTGTTTTGCGCAATTGGGCTCCATAAAGGGCTCGATCAAAGACGGCAAGAACAACGAAGCGATCATCGGAGCGACCGTTCAGTTGATCGGAACGGCTACCCCGTTCGGCTCCGTGACGGACGTAGAAGGCAACTTCGAAATTCAGAAAGTACCAGCCGGTGCTTATAAAGTACAGATCAGTTATGTATCGTACGCGACAAAAGAAATAGACAACGTTCGCGTCGAAGCAGATAAATCGACGCTCATCACTACCGCGCTGGTTGAGGATAACAAAACCTTGCAGGAAGTGGTTGTGAAAGGACAGCGCCAGACCAATACCGAAGTATCGGTAATCACAGAAATCAAACAGGTACAGCAGATTGCCGTGGGTATTTCAGCACAGCAAATCCAGCGTACGCAAGACCGCGACGCTTCCGCGGTGATCCGCCGCGTGCCCGGTATCTCCATTTTCGACGACCGTTTCATTGTGGTGCGCGGTTTGAACGAGCGTTATAACACGGTGTTGCTCAATGATATTATCACTCCTTCTACTGAGGTAGACACTAAATCCTTTTCCTTTGATTTGATTCCCTCATCGGCGATCGACCGGATGCTGGTTTTCAAATCGGCCTCGGCAGACCTCCCGGGCGACGTAAGTGGTGGTGCTATTAAAATTTACACCAAGACAATTCCTGACGGCAACAGCTTGTCGGTGAATTTCTCGACAGGTTACCGCGCAGGAACTACTTTCAGCTCGGCTACCAGCCACAAGGGCGGTGCATTGGAATTCCTGGGTATCGAGAATGGTACACGTACATTGCCCGACAATTTCCCGAACAGAAGAGGGGTGATCCTGAATGCGCAATCTCCGACCATTATTCAGAAATTTCAGGACCTGCCGGATTACTACGCTCCGAAGCAGATCAACGTATCACCGGATTGGAGAGCAGGTATCAATTTCAGCCGCAGGTTCTACGTCCGCGATATGGAGGTTACCAACACTTCTTATATCAACTATTCTTTCTCACGTATAAACAATACCGTTACTCAGAGCCGTTACAATTTCTCGGGACAGAAAATCGAGGGTTTCAACGATCAATTCTTGCAGGAGAATGCACGTTTGGGTATCATGTCTAACTGGGCATTTATTCTCAATCCGAAAAACAAGATCGAGTTCCGTAACCTGTTCAACCAGATGGGGAACAAGGAAACGGTTGTCCGTGGCGGTGGAAACCTTGAAAATAATCTGGATTACAGCAACGGCGCATTCCGTTACGAAGCCAGAAGCATCTACTCAGGCCAGCTGAGCGGTACACACGAGCTGACGGCGAAATCGAAACTTCGCTGGATCGCCGGTGCAGGTTATACTTACCGTAACGAGCCTGATTTCAGAAGATTCACATCGACGCGTCAGACCGGCACCAACCAGCCGTTCCAGATCAACCTGCAACAATTTGAATCTCCGACCTTGCAGCAGGCAGCACGCTTCTACTCACGCCTCGGCGAGATCGTAGGCACGGGAACCGTTTCCTACGAGCAGCTGATCGGCTCGAAAAAGGATGAGGCGGAGCAACAGGCGAAACTGAACGTAGGTACTTATGTCGAATACAAAGACCGTAAATACTCTGCCCGCTGGTTTGGTATCGTAAACCCGAACCGCGTAGGTGACGAAATCCTGACGCAGACCCCGGAGCAGTTCTTCCAGAACTCGAACCTGGCTTCCGATAAAGTATACTACACCGAAGGAACCAACTTTGATGATAAATACGCGGCACAAAACCTGCTCGCAGCCGGCTACGCATCGTTCTACTGGCCAATCACTGAGCATTTGAATGCAACCGTGGGTTTCCGCGGAGAATACAACCGCCAGCAATTACAGGGCTACGAGCGTGGAGGTGGTATCCAGGTAAATGTTGACCGCCCGGTTTTCACTCCGCTGCCTTCTGTTAACCTGACTTACAAATTCAACGACCGGCACGCGGTAAGAGCGGCATACAGCACGACCGTGAACAGACCTGAGTTCCGCGAGCTGTCGCCAAGTACCTATTACGACTTCAACTTCGACGTGTCGCGTAAAGGAAACCCGAACCTTGTGAATGCGACGATCCAGAACTACGATTTGCGGTACGAGTTCTACCCAAGCAAAAGCGAGCTGATTACCTTGTCGTTGTTCAACAAGACATTCAAAGATCCTATCGAAGCGGCGATCTTCTACAACGGCAGCACCGTGGCTTTCACAGTAGCCAATGCTAAAACGGCTTATGCAAGAGGGGTTGAACTGGAAGTTCGCAAGGCACTATCGAACCCTGATAACGCCACTTTCCTGAGCAAAATGCTCGTGACGTTGAATGCATCGCTCATCACAAGTAATGTAAAAACGAACGTAACCACCGGCAGCTCCGACCGTTACCTGCAAGGGCAATCCCCTTACCTGATCAACGCCGGTTTGTTTTACAACGACGACGAGCGCGGCTTCCAGGTGAATGCGCTGTACAATGTAATTGGCAAGCGGATATTCATCATCGGCGACAATCAGATCAGCGCCAATATCTTCGAAATGTCGCGTAACGTGATCGACCTGAACATTATCAAAACCATCGGCAAGCGCCTCGAAATCCGTGCAAGCATCCAGGATCTGCTCAACCAGCCATTCCGCTTGTACCAGGATACCAACCATGATAACAAAATCGACACTAAAACAGACGGTTTGTATCAGAAATACCGCAGAGGAACTTACTCGATGATTGGCTTGCGCTACACACTTTGATCATAAAAATTAAAAACAAATCAATTAAACATCCTGTTAAATGAAAAAGTTAGCAACTTGGTTATTGGCAATGTCGGTATTGTCCGCATCGTTCGTAGTTGTGTCGTGTAAAACTGATGATGATGGTGAAGATCCGGGCCCAACGGCTCCAGTGGGCGAAACAATTACCGTAAAAGGAACGATTTCGGCTTCGACAACCTGGAAAGCTGCAAACAAATATATTCTTGAAGGTTTCGTATACGTTGACAACGGCGCTGTGTTGACGATCGAGCCGGGAACGATCATCAAAGGCGATAAACTGACAAAAGGTACCCTGATCATCAAGCCGGGTGCGAAAATCATGGCGGAAGGTAGCGCTACCAAGCCTATCGTATTTACTTCTTCTTCTGCAAAAGGCTCACGTAACTACGGCGACTGGGGTGGTATCATTCTCCTCGGGAAAGCACCGGTGAACAAGACTCCGGCCACGATCGAAGGTGAGAACGTTTCCACTTTCGGTGGAACGGATGCGGCCGACAACTCAGGTACTTTGAAATACGTTCGTATCGAGTTCGCAGGTATCGCTTTTGAAACCGATAAAGAGATCAACGGTCTTACTTTCGGCGGCGTAGGTTCTGGAACTACTATCGATTACGTACAGGTTTCATACAGCGGTGACGATGCTTACGAGTGGTTCGGTGGAAGTGTGAATGCAAAACACCTTATCTCTTACCGTACACTGGACGACGATTTCGATACAGACTGGGGTTTCAGCGGAAACGTACAATATGCAATGGCTTTGAGAGACCCGGCTGTGGCTGACCAATGCTCATGCTCGGATTCAAATGGTTTCGAATCTGATAACGACGCTTCCGGATCAGGTGCTTCTCCTAAAACCAGCGCTAAATTCAGCAACGTAAGTATTTTCATCGGACCTGGAAGCCCTAATGCAAAATATCGCTCAGCATTCCGTATCCGCAGAAACTCAGCTGTCAGCATCTACAACTCGGTAGTTTCAGGCGCTTATCCCAAGGGTGGTCTGGAACTTGAAGGTGACTCTACACAAGCTAACTTCAAAGCAGGCCGTTCGGATTACCGCGGATTGGTGTTGACAGGCATGACCAAAGCAATCGTATCGGGTGATACAACTTTGCTGAAAGATGCGGCCCGCAAAAACATGTTCGGTGCAGACATCGCTACTTTGAAACTGGATGCGGCATACAATACGCTTGGCGCAGGTTTGAAAGTACTTCCACAGGCGGGCTCTCCTTTGCTCACAGGCGGTGTTACATTGCCGGCAGGGTTTGAAGCTAACGCTTACATCGGAGCTTTCGGTACCACAGACTGGACAACCGGTTGGACCAACTTCGATCCACAAAATACAGAGTACTAAGATCTTATATAATTGGTGTCAGAATTTCAAAAAAGCCGGGGGCGTTGCTCCCGGCCTTTTTTGTTGCTGGTATCCGGGCGATTTAATCCAATCCCTGCGTAATCGTCCAGGTATGGTCCGGATTCAGCGTGGCATTCATTGAAAAAATGCCGTAGGGAAATTCAATCTTCACGGCATTGATTTCCGCCGGATCCAGTACCTGGCCTTGCTTCACCTCCGCGAACGTTACCCAGTAGTCGAAACGGGGAGAAAACCGGAAATACATGTTGGGCTGCGCCTGTACGGCAAATGCAACCGCGCCCGACATACCTATACCTACACTGGCCTGGTTAATGGCGGTGGTGTTGTCGGACATGATGTTCAGCGAACCCTGCGGATACGCATTTTTCTTGTTGACAAATTTGTAATTACCGTCTTCCTTGGTAAGCGTTATGTCATTGTTTTCCGTTAAACTGGTAGGAGAATTTTCGCCCGCATTAAAAACAACCCCGGGCTTTAAAGCGCCGGTCTTGCCCCAGAAGAAATAGAGCTCCATATTCCAGGAAATGGCCAACTGCGAATGCGGACCAGCTTTTTCCACGCGCCACGCGAGCGGAAAAACATCCGGGTTCGGGCTGTTATGATTTTGCTGGAAAACGCAAAAGCTGCCGGATGAATCGGAATTGTTGACAAAATTGATTGTGAAGGTAGGCATAAGTAACTGAGAGGTTTAAGGTTAATTCAAATGCATAAAGTAACCTGCCTGTCAATCTACTTCTACTTCCTATTAAGCGGGCAAGTAGAAGGTTCTATGTTGCGAGATCGTTTTTTTAAACCGTGTATATTTATCAATTAAGCGGTTAACTAATTTGTTGTCAATAATTTGTGGTTTGTATGAGTGGGATAGTTCGCACACTTTTCCCCAAGTGCCCCGGCGGCCATAGGCATAAAGTCAGCTCAAAGTTGTTTCTTTGTAGCCCAGCGCGCTCCCTTGTGAACCATCGTAATTTCATGGTTTCCGGCGGGTGATAAAAATCGCATGCATGAATCAAATTGACGTTTGTATTAATTACTACGGAAAGCCGTACCACACTGCCGTAACCCTGCTGACACTTTGGAAACATTCTTCCAAACATATTCATAAGATTTACCTGGTCATTGAGAAAATACAGCCGTATTACCAGTACGATGCTATTCCACTGTTAAAGTACTTCCTCAGAGACTTGCCGATCGAGTATGTCTATCCGCAATACTTTTATTATTCCGGTAATCCCGAGGAGTCGTGGCTTTCTGATCCTGAAAAGCGGTATGGCCTCAAATACCAGTACGCGCTCGAAAAGTCCGACAAGGAGTTTTTGTTTATGTCCCATAACGATTGTCTTTACGAAGATGATTTGCTGGGGAAAATGCTGACAAGGGTAAAAGAGGAAACTGCTGCGGGGAATGCTTCAAAGAACGGTGCAGGAACCGTTGCGGGGATTGGGTTGGTGGGCCAATGCTGGAATTGCCCTGCATTTTCCGCCAAACTTTGCGATGGCAGCCGCTTCGAAAACTTCGTGCCCACCAAAGAAGAATTGACAGAGCTCGTGGATACCTACAATCCGCCGCGCGCGCACATACATTACAAACTCATCGACCGGGAAATCATTCACCCGCTGCCTGAATGCCGGCTGAACGAATATGCCTGTCTGATCAATGTGCCGGTTTATCGGAAAAACGTAGTTCCGACCGGGGATATCCTGCCCTTTGGCGGAAGCTGGCACGGTACCGACTGGGGCGCAATCTGGTTCCATTCGCTGTTCAACCGGGGCTACAAGTTTATCAATTTCCCCTTCGAGCCGCATATGCAGCACGCCCCGTTCTCGAACAACGGAAGCGGGCACCGCGCGGATACCGAGTTTGATTTGTATAAAAACTCGGAGGAAGGAGCCAAAATCTACCTGTTGTCCCACAACCTGATTCCGAAGGATATCCCTTTCACGCTGAAATTGGAGCGGCAAGCCATCAGAACCAAACATCAGATCAGAAACTTATTGATCAAATTGAAGGTGAAATTGATGGGTTAATGCGGCTACGGATGGGTATTGATCACCAGTACCCCATTGCCGCCCCGCGCCCCGAATGCGGCGGAACTCCCGTAACGGATCGCTGAGACAGATTTGATATCCCGTACCGTGAGCGAATTGAGGATGGGAATAACGGTATCGGCACCGCTGTAAAAGACCTTGTCGAGCAGGAGCGCGACGGTATTGTCAAAGCTGGCGTTCGCGTTGAGGTTCGCGTTATTCTCGATGAAATGAACTTTGTGCGTGTTGGACGCCGCATCGAAGGTTACCCGCAGGCCGGGAATCTTTTTCAGCAGGTCAAAAACAGTGCCCGAATTGTCGCTTTCACTCACCGGCAGCACATAATCCGGCTTGACCAGGCCATCGCCTGCTTTGTCCCCCGTTTGTAAAAGCCCTTCTTTGTCCAGAAGCGTCTGCTGCGCCTCAATGGCCGGTAGCTTTAAATCAGTAGCCGCGGTTTCTTTCACCTGCCCTGCGTTGGGAAGGAGTGCCACGGGTGTGGGAGGCGCATCGTCCTGGTTTTGGGGTAGGGGATAGTCGATCGGCAGCATATCCGCGAAACCTTCCCGCGCCCACGTGTCGTGAATGGTGATCCCGTTCGGGGCTGCCAGCCAGCCGTTTTCCGTGAATGTGCAGGAAAAGTTGGGTAGCACAATCTGCGAATATTTGAACGGATAATCTAAAAACACCGATGCGCTGTTGTAAAGACGCCGTTGAAAAACCAGCACTGGATACCGCGAATGCAGCACAAAATACCCTTTGTTTTGATCAAAAAAGCAAATGGAATCGGCGGTGACGGGGGTAAAATTGCCGCTGGTCACCTCGCGTTCGAGCGGGATTTTCGTGAGGTAAAACTCGCGGGTGGTTTTCATCGAGAACATTTCAATACCCGCGGCTTCAAGGTTCCTTCTGGAAAGCGAAACCAGGAAATTGCGGAATGAGTCTTTAAATGCAGTTTCTCTGTTGCGGAGCTGCTTTTTCTGTTTGTCAGGATCTTCTGTAAGTAAGGATTCAAAGAATTTATAGCCGGAAAGGAAAGTTTTCCTTCCATTCGATTCGAACTTGCTCATATGGAAGCGGACCCGGTAACCCAGCGCGAAATTGTCTATCACGACCGGCTCGCTGCTTGTCGCTGTCACGCGCCCGCTGGCTTCGTCGAGCCCGAGCGTAATGGATTCGGGGTTCATGATTTTGCATTGCCTCGCAAACGGCGAGTCGCCGAGGAGCCCGTTTAAAAATATCCGCCATTTCCGGTTCCAGTGCTTGTCGCGTTTACCTATGACGACCACTTCGCGGATCACATTGTTCAGGTCGAGCTTGAACACCACCTTCGCGGTGCGCCCGGGTGTAGCCTGTAACTGTTTTACTTCGGGTTTGTAGCCTACAAAAGAGGCAACGAGCTCCACTTTTTTATGTCGCGCAGGTACAGTCAGCTGAAAGTTGCCGGCTTTGTCGGTAGCGGTGCCAATGGAAGTGCTGTTGATGTAAACAGCAACGGATGGTAACGGCTGGCTGTTTTCGCCGTAAACGGTACCCGCGATCTGCCAGGATTGTTCCTGCGAACGGCACGGGGCGCACAGGCTGAGTAAAAGGAGGCAAAGCCAGCCCCATGGCAGTCCGGTACCTGACCATGCACGGGCAATTCGGTAAAATCCGTTATCGAACATACGCCACCGTTTAAGGATACAACTATTAGGATGTAAAATAGTAAACTTGCGTTACAACTGATAGCATCATCCGGATGCACGATACGCGGTTTCCGTTTTACCGAAATGCCTTGTAATTTCGCACTCCGAAACTATAAAGAAAGAGGTAATGGATTTAGATAATGTACTGAAACAGATTGAGTTTATTAAAGAAATTGACAAACTCAAATACATTCAAAGGAAAACCAAACTTTTAAACAGCGACCGGAACGAAAACGACGCCGAACACAGCTGGCACCTGGCGGTAATGGCCGTTGTACTGGCAGGGCATTCCAATGTGCCGGTGGATGTTCTTAAAGTCGTGAAAATGGTCCTGATCCATGACATCGTGGAGATCGACGCGGGCGACACCTTCATTTACGACACCCAAAAAAGCCACACGAATACGGACAACGAGCGGCTCGCAGCGAACCGGATTTTCGGAATACTTCCCGAGGAGCAGGCCAGCGAACTGATCGCCGTTTGGGAAGAGTTCGAAGCGGGCGAGACGAGCGAAGCCAAATTTGCCCGGTCGATGGACCGCCTGGAACCACTCCTGCAAAACAGCTCCAACAATGGCGGCACCTGGCGCGAGTTCGGGGTGAAATACGAAAAAGTGTACGAAAAAAAGAAAGTGATCAAAGAAGGGTCCGAGGCGCTGTGGGCATATGCCGAAGGCGTGATCAATGAAAGTGTAGAAAAGGGGATCCTGGAAAAATAACCGGTTGCTTGCAACGCGCCGGTGGATCCCGGCGGCGCGTTGGTCTACGTTTTCAACGGTTCGTCTACATTATTTTTCCGGGCGCAGGTATTTGGTTTCCTTTGGGTAACATCAAATGCTTTTGTTATGAAAACGCTCAGAAACTTGCTTATAATCACCGTTCTGGTGTTGGTTCTGGTCTGCTTTACCCGCCCTCGCGGGTTCGTTCCGTTCAAGCCCGTGTACACGTGGAAAGAAATCCTCCCCGCAGGAAATGGTTCGCACCAGTACGAATGGAAATCCGGGACATTCCCGATGGGGCTTGTACCGCACGTCGCATTTAATAATGGCAACCTCTGGATGGTAGGCCAGAAAGCATCGTGGTCGTCAGTGGATGGCATTACCTGGACCCGCCACGGGAAGAACGATTGGGGTGAACGCATCTGGTTGACGGGCATTTACTTCGCTGGCAAGCTCTGGCAAACCGGCGGAATGCGCTACCAGGAAAGGGAACTGACAGACGAGCTATGGAGCTCCGGGGACGGTTCTGCGTGGCGAAAAGCAGGCAATGCCGCCTGGGGACCGAGGAAAGGCCATGCATTGGTTGTTTTCAAAAACAAATTGTGGCTTTTCGGCGGTACTTCGAAGGTATCGCGGGATTTCGAATCACTCGAAATGAAAAATGACGTATGGTCATCGCCGGATGGCCTGAAATGGACGCTGGAAACAGCACAGGCACCCTGGTCGCCGCGCGATTTGCCGCACGTGGTCGTCATGCGCGACACCTTGTATATGGTAGGTGCCCAGGGAATAGCCGATGTGTGGCGCTCGGCCGATGGCAAAAACTGGACGCCGCTCACCGCCGAAGCAGGCTGGAAGAGCCGTTACGACATGGGCGTACATGTATTCGACGGCAAGCTGTGGGTATTCGGGGGCCGCGACCTCAATCCCGACCATCACAAAGGCGCATTAAACGACGTATGGTTTTCTTCGAATGGTACCGACTGGTTCCGCCACGCCGAACATGCCCCGTGGAGCGTCCGCAGTGGCGGCAACAGCGTCGTATTCCGGGATCAGTTATGGATTTTCAGCGGCAAGCACACCGGGGCCGATCCGGTTTGGAAAGGCGATGTGTGGGCGCTGCAAAAGCGATAGGGAAACGATGATTGTAGTCTTGTGGTGATATCGGAAAAATTAAATTGAAAACTTTAATCACAATATATGACTAAGAATTAGGGTGTTCCGGCTTTTAACTTCTGAAAGGTGCGTAAAGACAGGAAATCCATGAAGTTACGAGCGAAGAAGTTTGCTTTTTTGAAGTGGGGAAAGTGGGCCGCCGCGGCTTGTGCCGGCATGCTCGTCCTGGCACGCTGCGGCGTAGATAAGCCGGAGGAGGTGGAACTCGCGTTGAAGGAAGTACCCGCGGAGCTGGATTTTAATTATGATGTCAAGCCGATTCTTTCGGATAAATGCTTCGCCTGCCACGGGCCGGACGCTAAAAAGCAAAAGGGCGGGTTGCGGCTGGATACCGAGGAAGGTGCGTACAAAGCGCTGAAAAATGCCCAAAACGGACACGGTAGTAAGCGCCACGCGATTGTCCCCGGTGACCTGGCTGCCAGTGAGGTTTACAACCGGCTTATTTCGCAGGACCCGGATTTAAAGATGCCGCCGCCTGCTTCCAATCTCACATTATCGACCAAAGAAATAGCGGTGCTCACGCGCTGGATCGAACAGGGGGCGAAATACAAGCCGCATTGGTCGTTCATCAAACCTGAAAAGCCGGTGGTTCCCGAACCGAAGCAGGCCGGATGGACCCGCACAGCAATCGATCATTTCATTCTGGCAAAACTGGAAAAGGAAAAACTTTCGCCTTCGTCCGAAGCCAGCCGGGAAGATCTGATCCGCCGGGCGAGTTTCGACCTCACGGGCTTGCCACCGACACTCGCTGAGATCGACGCATTCGTGGCCGATCAGTCGCCCGATGCTTATGCGAAACTGATCGACCGCCTGCTGCAATCGCCGGCTTACGGCGAGCGGATGGCCAGTGAATGGATGGACGTTTCGCGGTATGCCGACAGTGACGGTTATCTCGATGACAAACACCGTGATTTCTCGCCGTGGCGGGACTGGGTGATCAGCGCATTCAATCGCAACATTCCCTACAACCGGTTCGTCACCATGCAATTGGCGGGCGATCTTTTACCCGATAAAACCAAAGAAACTATCCTCGCTACGGCTTTCAACCGCTTGCATAAGAAAAGCTCGGAGGCCGGGATCGTTTTTGAAGAATACCGGGTGGAATATAATGCCGACCGCGTACAGACGCTGGGGCAGGGGATTATGGGGCTCTCGGTGCAATGCGCCCGCTGCCACGACCACAAGTACGACCCGATCAGCCAGGAAGCCTATTATAAAATGTTCGGGCTTTTCAACAGCACCAACGAAACCGGAAGCCCCGTTTATGGTCCCGATCAGACGCCCGGCCCTGCATTGCTGCTCACCAGCAAGGAAAATGAAGAAATGCTCCGTTTTTTCGACCGGAAAATCACGGGACTCAGCAACCGGCTCGCTCATGTCCAGGACAATTCGGACGAAGATCTGCGAAAGTGGCGGAATGCCGGTGTGCTATCTGAAAAGCTGCTCGATCAGAAGCTCCGCGAGGGAATGGTGGCCTATTATCCTTTCGAAAAGGCCGTGATAACCGCTGACGGCAAGACGGTCATGCCCAATGTACTCAATGCTAAGCAGCTGGCGCAATGCAACGAAATCATTCTGAAACCCGGCGTGAAGGGCAATGCCTATTTCGTGTCGGACTATAATTCCATCAAACTAGGCAACAATATCGGCTGGCATGAACGGACCGAGCCGTTTTCGGTGGAATTGTGGATCAACCCGAACACGGTGTATCCGGACGCCGGTATTTTTTACCATTGCGAAGACCTGCGTCTGGGCTACAAAGGCTATTCGTTGCGGCTCGCCAACAATAAGTTACAGTTCATCATCGCACATTCTTACCCGCAAAATGCCATCCAGGTAAGTACCCTCGCGCCGGTACCCGTGAAGCAATGGACGAAGGTTACCGTCACCTACGACGGTACCAGCAAGGCCTCCGGAGCGAAAATTTATGTGAACGGGGAAGCCGCGAAAACCGGGGTCGATTTTGATAACCTGTACAAGGGTATTTTGTATGAAAAGGATATTCATACCTACGGCTTCCAGGGATTTATGGTCGGGCAGCGCAACCTGCTCATTCCTTTTAAAGATGGTGGGATCGACGAGTTGAAAATCTATGACAAATCGCTGACTGCCCTTGAAGTTTTATATAACCATAACCCGAAAAAGGCTGTTGAGATGCTGAAAATGCAGGTTTCGGCTAATCGGCAAGCGATGGTGAAGGAGTTTTACAATGTGCATTTCAATGCAAAAGCGCAAATGCTGCGCGATAGCCTTAAAGTGCGCATGGATGAGCAAAACAAGCTGATCAACAGCGTTCCCGAACTGATGGTGATGGGGGACCTTCCCAAACCGCGGCCCACCTACCTGCTTACGCGCGGGGCATACAACGCGCCCGGCAAGCAGGTGACGCCCGGTGCACTGGATGCGGTAATGCCGTTCGAAGGGAAGTTTCCGCAAAACAGACTGGGCCTTGCGCGCTGGCTTTTCGACAAAAACAACCCGCTCACCGCACGGGTGTTTGTGAACCGCGTTTGGCAAATGCATTTCGGGAACGGCATTGTGCGCTCTTCGGCCGACTTCGGTAACCAGGGTAACCTGCCGTCGCATCCCGAACTCCTAGATTGGCTGGCTGTCGATTTCATGGAATCCGGTTGGAATATCAAAAGGCTGCACAAGCTCATCATGCTTTCGGCCACCTATCGGCAAACGTCCAGAGCTACACCGCAACTGCTTGAAAAAGACCCGGATAATGCATTGCTGGCGAGAGGCGCCCGCTTCCGTTTTACTGCCGAAATGATACGGGACAACTCGCTCGCGATCAGTGGATTGCTGGTGAGCAAAATTGGCGGTAAAAGCGTTTATCCCTACCAGCCCGCGGGCCTATGGGACGAGCTGAGCGATAAGGTATGGCGCTACAAATACCAGCAGGAGCCGGGCGAAGGATTGTACCGCCGGAGCCTCTACACGATCTGGAAACGGACTTCCCCGCCGCCGTCGATGCTGATCTTCGATGCGCCCGAACGCGGCGAATGCGTCGTGAAACGTCGGGCTACTGCCACGCCTTTACAGGCATTGGTGCTGCTCAACGACCCGCAGTATGTGGAGGCCGCCAGGGCATTGGCCGAGAAAGTGCTGCATACCTGTAAAGCGGGAGGTCAGGAAGCAACGGGATTGGCATTCAGGCTGATAACCGGCAGGGAGCCCGACAAGGCGGAGCAGCGGATACTCGGTGCGTTTTATGCCGATGAACTGAAACGTTTCCGCGCGAAGCCCGCGCAGGCGCTCGAATACCTGCGCACAGGCGAGCGCAAGTGGGACACAACGCTGCAACCGGCGGAAATAGCCGCCCTCGCGACCGTTTCCAGTTCGATTATGAATACCGACGAGGGGCATACCCGCAAATAATAAGGTTATGGAAGATCTGAAAAAGGTATTAACACAACTCAACCGCCGGGATTTTCTCACGAAGGCCGGCCTCGGTTTCGGCTCCATCGCGCTTTCGAGCATTTTGCAGGCCGGTACCTCGCCCGGCGCACGGAGGGAGGATACAGGTGGCGCTGAATCGGCTGTGGCGCCGTTTGTGCGCGGACCGCATTTTTCTCCGAAGGCGAAGCGGATCATTTACCTGTTCCAAAGCGGTGGGCCATCGCAGCTGGAAACATTTGATTACAAGCCTGCATTGGTCAAATGGCATGGCCAGGAAATCCCGGATTCGATTAAGTCGACGCAGCGGAATTCGGGGATGGTAGCAGGGCAGTCGACTTTCCCGCTCGTTAAATCGATTTATGATTTTAAGCAATACGGGCAATCGGGCGCGTGGGTGAGCGAGCTTTTGCCTTATACCGCGGGTATCGTGGACGATTTGTGCATTGTCAAATCGGTGTTTACGGAGGCTATCAACCACGAGCCGGCGGTGATGTTCGTGCAAACCGGTTCGCAGCAAAGCGGACGGCCGTCGATGGGGTCATGGCTGAGCTATGGGCTGGGATCTGACAATCAGAACCTTCCGCATTTTATGGTGTTAATTTCCAAGGGCGTCAGCGGTGACCAGCCATTGAGCACGGCTGCCTGGGCCAATGGTTTCCTGGCATCGCACCACCAGGGGGTGCAGCTGAGGGCGGGGAAGGACCCGGTGCTGTATTTGCAAAACCCGTACGGCGTGCATAAAGAAGACCGTCGGCGCGCGCTCGACCGCATTAAGGAACTGAATGAGCACCAGTTTACGCTTTGGGGTGACCCGGAAATACAATCGAAGATCAGCCAGTATGAAATGGCTTATAAAATGCAGACGTCCGTGCCCGACGCCGTGGATACGTCCGATGAGCCCGATTATATCTATAAAATGTACGGCGAAGATGCCCGAAAGCCGGGAACGTTCGCTGCAAACTGCCTGCTCGCGCGCCGCATGGCCGAGCGCGACGTAAAATTCATTCAGCTTTATCATATGGGCTGGGACCAGCACGGAGATTTGCCCAAAAACATTGCAAAACAGGCCAGGGACGTCGACCAGGCGTCGGCTGCATTGGTGAAAGACCTCAAACAGCGTGGATTGCTGGAAGATACGCTCGTGGTTTGGGGCGGGGAATTCGGCCGCACGAGCTTTTCGCAAGGCAAGCTCACCGCCGATAATTACGGCCGCGACCATCACCCCGGCTGTTTTTCGATGTGGATGACCGGCGGAGGTATTAAAACCGGGCAGGTGTACGGTGAAACCGATGAATTCAGCTACAATGTCGTGAAGGATGGCGTGCATGTGCATGATTTCCAGGCCACTTTGCTGCACCTCTTCGGGCTGGACCATGAGAAGCTGGTATTCAAGCATCAGGGACGGCGGTACCGGCTTACCGATGTGCACGGCAAGGTGATCAACGGGCTGATCGCCTGACGAACTTTATCGGTTTAAGTAAATATCCTGCCAAAACTGCTTCCAGTTGGTGACTATTGATGTTCCCATGAAACCAACATTCCGATTCGTGGCCCTGGCATTGTTGCTGGGAAGCCATTTGCTTTCCGCGCAGGACCATTCGATCAAGATTACGAAGCGTTACCTGAACCTCCCCGTATCACAAGCTGAAAACCGTGGTACAATGCAGTTTAAGGTGAATGGCAAACTGGAACGCTCGTTCAAAATAAGACTGGCCTCCGGGAATCCCGACTACTGGGTGTTTTGTGATATGGGGGCCTTGCAGGGGCAAACAATTGCGATCAGCTACGACGGCAAGGCGGATGGCCTGCTGAAAATCTCGCAGGACGATCATATTGTGGGGGAAGATTCGATGTACCATGAGCAGAACCGTCCGCAATACCACTTTACCACCCGTCGCGGATGGATCAACGATCCAAACGGTATGATCTTCTACGAAGGGGAGTACCACCTTTTTTACCAGCATAACCCTTACGAGCGCGAATGGGAGAACATGTCGTGGGGGCATGCCGTGAGCAAGGATATGGTACACTGGCAGGAACTGCCTACCGCCCTGTCACCGGATTCGATGGGTACCATGTTTTCCGGCTCCACCGTGATCGACTATGAGAATACCGCCGGTTTCAACAAAGGGAATACACCAGCGATGGTCGCTTTTTTTACGGTTGATAACCCGGAAAAGCAGGTACAATGCATGGCTTACAGTCTCGACAAAGGCCGTACCTGGACCAAATACAGTAAAAATCCGCTGATCGATTCCAAAGCCAAATGGAACAGCAAAGACACGCGCGATCCGCGGGTGTTTTGGTATAAGCCTTCGAAGCATTGGGTAATGGTGCTGAATGAGCGTGACGGCCATTCTATTTATACCTCCAAAAACCTGAAAGACTGGCAGTTTCAAAGCCATCTCACCGGCTTTTGGGAATGCCCCGACCTATTTGAACTGCCGGTGGATGGTAATAAAAACAAAACCAAATGGGTGATGTACGGCGCTTCGGCCAGCTACATGATCGGCTCATTTGATGGGAAAACCTTTAAGCCGGAATCGGGAAAGCATTACTATACGACCGGCAGTATTTACGCCGCGCAAACTTTCACCAACATGCCCGAAACCGATCCGCGCCGCATTCAGATCGGCTGGGGCCGGGTGTCGCATGCCGGAATGCCGTTCAATGGTATGATGCTGCTCCCTACCGAACTGCAACTCAGGACTACCAAAGATGGTCTGCGGCTGACCAGCAGGCCCGTGAAGGAGACTGAACAGCTTTTCAGCAGCATCGGGAAATGGTCGTCGCTAACGGAGCCGGAAGCGAATGCGAAACTGAAATCGCTTCCCTCGCCCGATCAATTTCGCATTAAAACGACAATTAAACTCTCGCACGCGACCAGCGCAGGACTTTCGCTTCTCGGTCAGCGAATACTGGATTACGACATGAATTCCAACCTGGTCAACGGTGTGTTTTACTCACCTGATGATATGACCAGCATGGAAATCACTGCCGATATTTATGTAGACCGCACGACTGTCGAGGTATTTATCGATCATGGGGCATATTCCTACTCGCTGCAACGAAAACCCGACGCACGTGCGAAAGAGACGCTGAACTTCTGGGGGAACCGGATCGAGGTGAAGAACCTGGAAATTTATACTGCCGAGTCGGCCTGGAAATAAGGGGCCTTGTTTTCGATCCGCCAGCCGCCGCTTTGCTGCTGGATTTGATGCAGCCGGTGGTACAAGCCTTGCTTTTGCATGAGTGCCTCGTGATCGCCCCGTTCTTCAATGCGGCCGTCGTTAAGCACAATGATCTGGTCTGCATGGCGGACAGTGGCGAGCTTGTGCGCGACCACGATGACCGTTTTGTCCTTCACCAATTCCTGGATCGCCTGTTGAATGTAAATTTCGTTCTCCGGGTCCAGCGAGGCGGTAGCCTCGTCGAGCAAAACGATCGGAGCGTTTTTGAGCAGTGCACGGGCAATGCTGATGCGCTGTTTTTGCCCGCCG